>Ga0207103_10122_pt1 | contig 22651 bp, 20 predicted proteins | sample Alteio_BWMinHeat_81_FD_153546 | JGI IMG/M metagenome (GOLD analysis project Ga0207103, IMG submission 153546) | Enriched cells from forest soil in Barre Woods Harvard Forest LTER site, Petersham, Massachusetts, United States -... | ecosystem: Environmental > Terrestrial > Soil > Temperate forest >...
CGCCCTTCTAAATAAAAACCCTGTTCGCACCGGGAGATGCGAACAGGGGAAAGTGAAGCACAGCGACCCGATGAGGACGCTGAACTTAGAACATCAGCTTCGCGCCGAGTTGGAATACTCTCGGATCGAATGCAGAGGTGACTTGGCCAAAGTTGCTATTCTGGACGTTGGTGCTAATGCCACCGTTCATGTCGCCACGGAACTGCGTATGGTTGAACACGTTGAAGGCATCGGCACGGAACTGGAATGAGCTGCCGCGCGATTCGCTGATCACGAAGTTCTTGAACAGCGAAAGATTCCAGTTTTGACGTCCTGGGCCGCGCACAGCGCCGTGTGGGGCGTTACCCCAGGTTCCGGCCGCCGGTGCTGTGAAGTCCGCAGGGTTGAACCACTGACTGACTGTATGCGGGTACGAAACGCTGGCAGCCAGGTCCGGACGGTTAATGCAGTTCGGAACCACGTTGCAGACGCTCGTAGAGCCACCGGAAGTCATGTTCAGAGGTGCTCCGGACATGACGTTGACGATGCCGGAGAGCTGCCAACCGCCTACAACTGTCTTTACGAGGTGGCTGGAAGCATTGCGGAAGAACGGCGCTTCGTATACGAAGTTGACGAAAGCGACGTGGGTGCGGTCAAAGTAAGACGGTCCCACATCGTACCTCCAACCAGCATACGGATTGGACACATTGGAAAGGTCGCCAGCGCTGTTGCCGGTGTTGAAGGCATCAATTGAGCGGGAAAGCGTGTAACCCGCGCTCAACTGCAGGTCCCTGGTCAGCTGTCCGCTGACACTCACCTGAAGCGCGTTGTAGTGACCATTCGCTTCGTTCTGTGCCATACGCAGCGAACCATAACCGAGATATGGCACGCTCTGGTTGTATTGGGTCCGGCTGTTGCTGGCGACCAGGCCGGGTAGCAGTGCGGCGCTCGGGAGTTCCCACTCCTGATAGTCGCTCTGATGCCGCGTCTGGGTTCCAACGTACGTTGCCGAGAGAACGGTTCTGGCGTTGAGCGAGCGCTGTACCCCAGCGCTGTACTGGTAGCTCACAGGGAGCTTGTACATGTTGGCGTTGAGGCCGGTGATGTTGCCGACCAGAACCGGGGCAGCGATCGTATTTCCGGTAGCCAGGTTTGTTTTCGGATCCGATAGGGAAACGTTGTTGAAGGTAATCGAATCGCTGAAGGGCTGATTCGGACCGGCATTGTACATGTCGTTGCCCTGGATGGCCCGGTACATGATGCCGATGCCGCCGCGGACGACGGTTGAGCCATGACCAGTGAGGTCATAGGCGAAACCGACACGCGGACCAAAAACCGCCCAGTGGTTATTCACAAGGCCCTGGGGAATACCATTCTTGCCGGCGTAACCGAGCCCGTTCAAATAGAACTGATAGCCATTCAGGATCGGATTCGGGCTGCTGCCCAGGCCGGGGCTTGCACCTGTGCAGTTCGCGGTCGGAGTTGCCACTCCCGTGCAGATCGTGCCGTCGCTGGCCAGAAGAGCCGCGTTGGCAGGATTGTAGAGATTGGGATAGAAGTTGGACTCGCGTCCGTTGGCTTCAATCGTGTGCGGAACTCCATCCCAACGCAAGCCGAGATTCAAGGTCAACCGGCTGGTTGCGCGCCAGTTGTCCTGAACGTACAGTGCGTAGGCATTTTGGTTCCAGTGACCGCTATCCTGAAGTGCATTCTCGCCATACTGGTTTGAATAACCAAGGAGGAAGTCCGCAAAGTCATATCCAGTATACGAACCGTTAAACTGGAACGCCCCTTGGGTAGGTGCAAACAGATCCTGAACCTTCTTGTACATCAGGAACATTCCACCAATCTTTAACTGGTGGGTGCCCTTGGTCCAGGAGACGTCGTCAGTGAACTGGTAGGAGTCTGCCTTGTTTTTCCAGGGCATCCAGTTCGATTGGTAGTTCGTTCCGGTACTGCCGCTGAGTTGAACCGAAGGCATACGGTCCAGTTCGTTAGGCCCGGTAAATACCCGATTGAACGCGAACCCAGATGGCGCTGTATAAACGCCCACTGGCGAGATGTTGATGCGGTTTCCGTTGTAGTTGAACGCGATTTCGTTCAGCAGCCGAGGGTTGATAATCGTTGTATAGTGCACAACGGCGCTATACGAAGGATTGTTGAAGCTGCTGCCGATTGTCGGAACGTTGTCTCCGCTCCAGATCGTGGTGCCAAATCCCTGACCAACCTGCTCAGAGATCCAGTGCCCGAAAATGGAGTTCTTGCTGTTGAATTCATGGTCAATGCGAACGATCTCTTCACGCACATCAGTTGGTGTGCTGGGGCTTCCCTGGAATTGCGCCCCGTTTGTGGGCGCTGGGAAAATCCCTTGAGAGAGCATTAGCTGAGCATTGGGATCCAACAGACCAGTGGGAATCTGAGTCAACGGGACGGCAGTCGTGATATTGCCGCTGGCGTCGCAGGTACTAAAGGTTGTTATACCCGCAGCGACCCACCTTGCCTGTTGCGCGGCCGAGAGCTTAGTGGCACAAGGTACGCTTGCCGTCTTTGGAGCTCCAGCCAAATCGCCACCGTAGGTGCTGGGCAGTGGAACGGTTTGGTTGTAGTTGCCACCCTGCCGCAGTTTGCGCCATTCCATGTTGTAGAAGAAGAATGTCGGATGGCTCTTCGCAAATGGAAGCTGCCCGCCGACGTTAAAGCCGTACGTGTTGAAGTTCAGCTTGGCTTTTTTGGCGTTGAAGTAACCCTTTGCATCCATCGCGTCGTTGCGGTTGTACTCCCATAGTGAAGCATGGAAGGTCTTCGTTCCCGACTTCAGAACGGAAGTCACCGTAGAACCGGCGGAAAGACCGTATTCCGCACTGTAGTTGGAAGTCATCTGGCGGAATTCGGCGATTGATTCCAGAGAGGGCTGAACGCTGATGCCGCCAGCGGAGCCACGGTCCAGGTCTTCACCACCGTCGAGCATGTAGAGATTGCCGCCAACGCGCTGTCCGTTAACGCTGACAGACCCGTCGCCGCCGACGGGAGTTGGCGTCTGGAAATCTCCCTGCAAGCTGCTTGAACCAGTCGTCAGATTGACGAGATTGTAAAGGCTTCGGCCATTCGCCGCGAGATTTGCGACCTGCTTACCGGTAATGACGTTGCTGACCTCGCCTGAATCAGTTTGCACGCCTACGGCAGCGGCTTCGACCGTTACCTGCTCCTGCGTGGAACCGATTTCTAATTTGAAATCAAGGCGGGATCGATCGCCGACTTGTAAGACGATGTTGTTCTGCTCGATTCGCTTAAAACCTGACGCATCGACACGGACGCTGTAGTGTCCGATGCTGAGGTTAGAAACGAGGTATTGGCCATCGCCATTGGTAACAGCTTGGCGGGCCTGGCCGGTTTCGGTGTGTGTAATCGTGAGGGTTACATTCGGTACAGCAGCGCCCGACGGATCCGTAACGGTTCCGACGATGGTCGCTTCTTGCGCGAATGCCTGGGTAGCAAAAAGACCCAGGAAGAGCAATGTGATTGAAAGGTGGAGAAATTTACAGCGTTTTACAGCCAGAACTATACTTTCGACAGTCATGGGCGAAAGTCGCATTGCCAGCCTCCGGACAGATCTTTCGTATCTAAGTTGTTGTTATCGTGTGTAGCCCCAAGATCGTTAACGTTAACGGCCGGGTTCGTGAACGTTAACGATCAAAGCTTGTACTCTGACCCCGGCAGCCTTGTCAAGGGAAAGTTCGCGCCGGAAACTAAATTCATTAAGAACTCTTCAAATCCATGACTTACCGCGATCGTCACGAAGAGCGTTTACATTGACTCGCCCACGAAGTGCATTCTGCGCTACATTCTGGAAGCTGAACCTTATGGAGATTTGCGGTTGAAGCGAGCATTGCGGGGCGACATAACCATCATCTGTGCGCTGTTTATATGCGCTGGGACAATGCTTTCGGGTCAGGATCGTCGACCCGTATCGGCGGTTGGATTGAAGTCGGAAACGCAGGCCCTGTCCTCGGTTCCAGGTCCTATACGCTTCTCGTACCGTCCCGTCGATTTTCGTCTCGATAGTGACGAGACGCCCCAATATCACGCCCCCGAAACCATGGCTGGAGGGGTCGCTGTTTTCGACTACAACAATGACGGAAAACCGGACATTTTGTTCGCAAATGGCGCAAATATCAATAGTCTTGTTAAAGATTCCCCGAAATATTACAACCGGCTCTTCGAGAACGATGGCAAAGGTCACTTCAAAGATGTGACCGAAAAGGCCGGACTCAAAGGCTCTGGGTACGATACGGGTGTAGCCATTGGTGATTACGACAATGACGGTTTTGAGGACATTTTCGTTGCCGGCGTCTATCGCAACACGCTCTATCACAATAACGGCGATGGCACGTTTACCGATGTAACTGCGAAGGCAGGACTTAACAAGCCTGACCCAGAATATGGTCCGCTGTGGTCCGTTGGCGCGGTGTGGGTAGACGTCAACAACGATGGCCTGTTGGACTTGATCGTAATTAACTACCTCAAGTGGGATGCGGAGCACGAACCCGTGTGCGAGGCATATGGGCATCGCGACTACTGCCATCCGAAAATGTACAAGCCAACTCCGAACCAGCTCTTTCTAAACAATGGCGACGGTACATTTCGCGATGCATCCGCGACGTCGGGTCTGCGCGCATATCCCGGCAAAGGGATGGGCGCGGCTGTGGCTGACTTCGATCTCGATGGCAAAGTGGACCTCTTCGTCGCTAACGACAAACTGGTGAACTGGTTATTCCACGGAAAGGGTGGAGGAAAATTCGAAGAGATGGGCTTCGATGGGAACGTCGCACTTCGCGAAGATGGTGTTTTTATTTCCGGCATGGGCGTCGATTTCCGCGATATCGATAATGACGGCTACCCCGATATATTCCTGGTCGCGCTCGATAACGAAACTTTTCCGATCTATCGCAACACTGGCCACGGCGGTTTCGTCGAAGTGACGGAGTCGAGCGGCATGACCAAGCTGAGCGCACCGATGGCCGGGTATTCTCCCAACATCGCCGATTTCGACAATGATGGTTGGAAGGATCTGTTTGTCAGCCGCGGTCACGTGCAGTCACTGGCGTCGGCTCCGCGCATTACGGTCGAGCAGCCCAACACCGTCTTCCGAAATCTTGGAGGAATGAAATTCGCGGCGCTCACCGCCGAAGCCGGGTTCACTTCGCAGCCTCCGGCGCGGCACCGCGGCTCAGCAATTGGCGACTTCGACGGGGACGGCCGACTCGACGTAGTAGTGACCGCGATCAGCGCTCCTGCCGAGATTTGGATGAACGAAAGCCCCGGCAATCATCATTGGCTGGAATTCAAGCTGCAAGGAACAAAGAGCAATCGCGACGGTATTGGAGCGCGGATCAAAGTTGTGACAGCAGACGGGGCGCAATACAACCATATGACCACCGCTGCGGGTTATGCGTCTTCGAGTTCTGGACCGGTGCATTTCGGCTTGGGGCGGAATGCATCTGCAGACCTTGTCGAAATCAGGTGGCCTTCCGGAATTGTCCAGCAAATGAGAAATATCGCTGCCGACCGCATCGTCCCGGTTAAAGAGCCGGCGGAATCAACCGTTCCTTAATGGCCGTTTCTCAGGGCGGATGGTTCTCACTGGCTTGCTGCCTCTAACTGAGCTACTTCCTTTTGCACGGTTGGGACTTGCGGGCTGTTCGGGCTTTCCTTTAGGAAGAGCTGGTATTCCACGATTGCCGCCTGAGCTTGATTTTCCATTTCAAGTATCTTGCCGGCTAGCAGATGCACGTCAGCGAACTGCTCATGACTTGGAAGGGTGTGTGTACGTCGAGCATCGGCCAGGGCCTTGTCGTATTCCTTATTCATGTACTCAGCACTGGCAAGCAAGGCGACTGCGTCTGGTACTGATGGATTCAAGGCCATCACCTTTTGTAACAGCGATTCTGCTTCTGGATAATTCTTATCCTGAAACTCCAGCCGTGCGAGGTCCAGATATCCAGGAACGAACTTGTCGTCGACCTCTATTGCTTTCGAAAATAGAGCTTTCGCTTTTGCGCGATCGCCCGACTTAACAGCAATTATGCCCTCCGTCGCGTACGCGCGCGCATACTGAGGATAAATCGAGATCGCCTTGTCGAGTCTCTGCTGAGCCTTTTCCATATCACCTTTGGCTAAGGCTTCCATCCCCTTTTGCAGTTCATCCCGAGCCTTATCGGGAACGTTCATTTCTGCAAGAGAAATTGTGGCAGAGGTCCCCTGCGCCTCAAGTTGCTGGTTTGTCGGGGCACTGGCTTTTACGTTCACGGTTTCCATGTAGACCTGTTGACCACCTGGAATTCTGACGTCGGCAGTTGTCGTCTCGACACCCTGGCCGGAGACCTGTACGCGATAAGTACCACCGCTCATCACCATAAAATCGGCATTCCCGGTCCCGCTGGTTTGCACCGCCGATATCGGTGTCCCGCCACTAGATAACAGCTCCACCTGAAGAGGTCGGTTGTATTCCCTGTCCTGAATTGTTCGAACTCGCACAGTGAGCTGGCACGTGTCCGTATTGTTTTGCGCCAAAGCTGTGCAACATAGTGCCACCGAAAACAACGCCGCAATGGCAATCCGACGCATGAGCGCCTCCAACCTTCGTGCGGAAACTTTTTACGTGCCCGGGGGAACTCCTACACTTCTGTCGCCGTCTGACGGGTAGCTCGCGCATGCAGACAGGTACTTTGGCGCAATGAGTAAGCTATTGGTTGTCTCTGCCCGCCGATTCGCTCCGCTCGCTGATCCAGCGTCGCGTGCTCCGACCGACAATATCACAGCTTACCTAAGTCGATCTCCATGTAGGCTTTTGCGAAAACTCAGATTTAGCTTACCTGTGTATGCGACTGGACTGGCGGACGGAGTCGCGCCAGCCCTCCGTTGTTTCGGGCCGATTTGACAAGGAGTCGAGACGAACGCTAGTCATATCGTGAGGTGACAGTTATCGCTCGCACCTCGTGGCGAGAATGGCTCGCTCGATAAGCGGCACTGCGTTGATTATTCGCCGTCTCTCGTCTGGCAGGCGCCCGAAATGTCTTTCACTTGCCCAACGGTCAATATGGGTTGATCAATTCCAGTTGCGTCCGACCCTATACCAGAGCCTATCGCACCGGGACCAGAGGTGCCGGTGATTTGGACTTCGTGGCCGATGTGTGCCGTCAACTTCGACATGTCGCCCAAAAGGCTATAAGTTCTACCCGATTTCTCGGTGAGGGTGTAGTTCCCGTCCGATCCTTGCAAGCAGCCTTGCACGGTTCTCTGGGCCGATCCGGCGGTTCCGACCTGAGAACTCTCTTGGGCTTTCAGCCAATCGACGGGGAACAGAAGTGCTAAAGCAAGCAAGAGCGTTTTAGCCATGGTTATTGTTCCTCTTGCCTGATCCTTGATCCTCGAAAGGCGCGTTGAGTTTCCCCGACCTACTTTCACCCTGCGGTCCCCCCGCAGAAGCGTTATCCAGCTGGATTTTGATTGACAAGCCGTTTACTTAGTTGAACACTTAACTAATAATGTCCCGCCGTCCCACTCTAACTCGTGAGCGCATCGTCGAAGCCGCTCTCTATCTCTTTTGGCTGCAAGGGTACGCGGGGACGGGGCTAGCGGAAATCCTTGCCCGCGCCAAGGCTAATGCCGGAAGCTTTTACTACTTTTTCAAGACCAAAGAGGAGCTGCTTCTCGCTGTACTCGATTTATATGTCCGGTCGCTGATGCCAGTCGTTGTTCAGCCGGTCCTCACGCAGATCGCGGATCCTATCGAGCGCGTCTTCGGCATTCTCGACTTTTACCGTCGCAACCTTATCGCAACTGGCTGCACATATGGTTGTCCAATCGGACGCCTCGCGCTGGAGATTCCTGAAGAACAGCATCGCATCCACAAACGCCTGGCTGACAACTTCGATGGCTGGACTGCCGCCGTCAAGAAGTGCCTGGAACAAGCGGGCGATCGTCTCCCTCAGAACACTAATCTCGAGACTCTGTCGAAATTTGTTCTCACGGTGATGGAAGGGGGCGTGATGCAGTCACGTGCCCATCGCGCCATTGAACCTTTCGACGCGTCCGTCGAACACCTTCGCAGCTATTTTCAACTGCTTATCGCGCAGCGCGAGAGAGCCAACCTCAACCAGCCAACTGCCGCAGATCGCGGATTCGTGTAAGGAGCTCGATGAAACTCACAGGTAGTTACCTTTCAGCATTGCTGTTCACACTCATGTTTGTCTCAGCCACCATCGGTCAGTCGGCGAACAAACCGGGCGCCACGAATTCCATTCATTCGTTGAGCTGGCTGGTTGGAGGGGTCTGGACCGCTGACGCCACCAAACTTGCACCCGGCATGCAGCGCATCGAAACGCGCTATCAGTGGTCGGACAACAATGCTTATTTGCGGTTTACGACGCACTTCGTTTCTCACAAAGGCGCCGCCCACACTTATGACGGCAACTTGTTCTGGGATCCGACGAGCAAGACACTCGCTATCTGGTACATGGACGCACAAAATGCCGTTACACAAGGACCAATGCAGATCGACGGTGACAATTGGCGAATCACGTTTCGAGGCGAGGATTTCGAAGGCAAGATGGCGGACCTGCGCGTGGACGTGGTTCGCAAGAGCAATGACAAATATCGCTGGACATTGCAGGAAAAAAACGGCGAGCAGTGGAAGGAACTGGCTGGGTTGGATTACCTAAGGATGCCTGGCATCTAGCTTGATGGATCGTGGTCGGCCCACACGTCATTTTCCGTGTGGGCGATTGTGATTTTGAGACCTGTAACGCTCGTCAGCGTCCGAATTCGTAAAGATCTGCCGACTACTTGCTGCTTGTGAACGACTTCTCGACCTGCGCGTAAAACGCATTGTTCCCAGTGCGCAAGTCTTTGCCGTAGGAGAATGCAACGCCAACGCCAAGCACAGTGACCTTCGCTTGCGCCCCGGTGTCGCAAAGCCACTTCGGAGTTGCCAGCGCGGTCGTCGTGTCGAACATCTTACCTGTATCGATGAACGGACCTAGCTTCAATCCTAGCAATCCGTTGTTGTAGACGTTCTTATCTATCTCCCAGTTACTGAGGAAATAGCTGCGGCCCAAGGGAGCACTCCCCTTGATTCCATCGCGTGTGCCGACGTGCGCGCGCAGCCACAGATCGTTGTCGCGCTCCAAGCCGAGCATGAATAACTCATCGAATGGCTCATTGCCTAAAGTCTTGCCCACGGCGATTCGCGACTGCATCTTGTAGTCATCTCCCCGGGACTGCGGCAGCCACTGAGTGTCGACCTCCCCCTGCAGCTTCGCAAACGATCGTGATGGCTGCGACCAGATTCGCGCCAGCTCCGAAGTGCCGAGCGTTTCCATGAGGAAGCGCTTTTCAGGAATCCGCAGCAGTTCGTAGTTAATCCGTGCTGTTTGTTTCAGCTGGTATCCGCTCAGCAGAAGATTTGGCGTAATCGCAGTTCCGGGATCCACGCTGCGGTAGTCGCGGTAGGAAACCTCAACTCCCGCGGACCATCCCCAGCGTCCGCTTTCGAATGAAGCTATCTGCGCGCTGACCATCTCACGCCGCAGGTTTAGGGAGCCGAGCACCGGCGCCGGACCGGTGAACGAATCGCGAACTGCCCAGTTCTCGTTTCGTAAATCGAGAGCCAGGCTATATCGCCACTTCGGATTGGATTGTAACGGCCCCGAAAGCGTCATGGATGCGCGACGTTTCTGAGCATCCCAGCGCAGCAGCGAAACGACGTTTACCGCCGAGTTCCCCAGGTTGTAATACGCGGGATAAATGGTTTGGTAGGGCGCTCCGCTAAAGGTCGAAATCAGAGCCTGCAGTTTGCCGTCTCCGAATCCATTGCGCTCCTGCGCATTGAAGCCGAGGTCAAAATTGCCGTCGTCGCGAGCGCCCAACTTGAAATCAAAGACGGGAAAAACGTCGAGTCCGCGAACACGCGTCGCACTCGTAAGCAAGTCGGGCAATGTCAGCATCGTTCCGGGCGCAAACGCGAACGCGCGATCCAGTAGCGCCGCACGTATTCTCGGCGCGGGATCAAACCCTACGTTCTCGATCCTCGGTTTGTCAGCGCGATTCCAATACTTCAGTGCTGCCTGCAGATTTCCCTGCAGGTAGTAAATCGTTGCTAGGAAGTTATTGGCATATTCATCGCGCGGATCGAGACGCAGTCCCTGGCGCAGCCAATGCACTGCGAGCGAGTAGTTTTTTTGTCGAAATGCGACGCCAGCCAGTTCGATCGGAAACCGTTTGTCGTTGGGCTGCAACTCTCGCCCCATCAGGAACGCATTGCGAGCCTGATCCCACTTTCCGAGTTGCGCGAGGGCGCTTCCGTAGTAGTAGTCGAGGTCTGCGGAGCGAGTTGGCGTCTTCTCGACCGCACTCACGACCTCAGACCAGCGGGCCTGATCAAAGAGGTGCTTGATCGCGTCATCTGAATTCGCGATGTTCTCCGCGAATGCACAGCCGATCGTCAGCAAGAGAACAATACAGAAGGAGCGCCACACTACGGCACGCTCGCACTGGGAACGGCCAGCAACATCCAGTTATGGGTACCGTTCCAGTCTTTCTCGAACTCAGCTCTCCCCGACTTCAGCAGCTTTCGTTGTGCCGGATCATTGAGCATTATCAAGTTCTGCTGCTCATCGAGTCCCGCCACTACTACGTAGTGCAACGGGCCACTGCCGGGTTTTAGAGCGACAATCAACGGCCGTCCCTTTTGCAAGTGCTGCTTCAGATCGTCCCATCGGCCGTTGACGGCAAAAGTGCGGAACCCACTCTGTTGCAGATATCCCTCGAGCTTGGAAGCGTAAATCCCACGAGCTTCGGGCGAGTACAGCTTGCGAAAGATCGTGTCTGGATCAGAGGCGGACTCTGCAATATTTTGAGCGGCATGGTTTGACCAGTACTGCATCACCATGGCGACGCTCGCAGCACCGCACCCATCTTTGGTCTGTTTTACGAAAGGAACATCCAGCCAGATTGCCAGCGGCTCAGCCGAAAACACAAAGCCGCAGAGACATAGTAAGACCAGTCCCTGCGGCCAATGCTTCCACATGAAACGAACTATCGAACAGCGACGATGATCAGTACCAACACTGCGATTGCCAGGATGATCCAGATCAGGTCGCGATTGCTAAGAGTGCCGGCGGCAAAATCTGCCTGCGCCTTGTCAGCACGTTGAGCCAGATTCGCAAGTTCGTCATCGCTCAGGCTGGAGACCGCGTTCTGAACTTTCTTGGGATCGATGCTCGCGGACTTCATCGCCTTTTCGGCCGTGGATGTAGAAAGAAATCCGCGCACGGAGGTGAGGTTCTGCTGGCGATCCTGCGTCGTCGCTGTGATCTGCTTCTGCAGATCGGAAGGAGAAACTACGTGGGTGTCGGCCAGCAGGTTTTGCGGAATTGCAAATGTCGCGATCAAAACCAAAACCGCCGCCACTCGTGCACCCGTCCGTAACAAAGACATTTCTTAAGATCTCCTACAAGGAAATTTAGCGTTCAGAGTACCACGCACCGGCCATACATCAATATCAGGTTGAAACCTGATTTCGATTACAACGGTCGTTGCCCGGCTACACGTTACCGTCTGAACAATTCTGGTACTTGATCTGAGTAGATGCGGGAACCGGGGAACTCCGCTGCCTCTTGGCACGAATCGGGTCTGATGGTTCGAAGCGGTGCGGGTTTAACGCGCAGGAAGTACCTGGATCTTGCCCATCATGCCTCCGGCCTCGTGCTGCATGATGTGGCACTGGAAGAGAAAGGTACCCACAATATTCGGGTCGCGGAAATCCATGCGTAACTTCACTTTGTGGTAGGGAGCGCCAGCCTCCGACCACGGAACTTCAATCGTATCGCGCAACGCCGCGTCATCTACCGGATGTCCGTCGATCTCCAGCACGCGGAAATGGATCTGGTGAATGTGGAACACGTGCGATTCCCGCGTTCGATTTTCGATGGTCCAGTCTTCGACCGTCCCGCTCCTCAACACGATGTTTGGCTTCTGTCCCATGCTGAAGGTCTGCGGAGTTTGTCCTTCCACGGTGATAAAAAAGTTTACTGGCGAGCTGAAGTCAGCACCCTGCCGTTCTTCTGAAAAGTAAAGCGTCCTCTCGATCGCCGGTTTCAATTCCAGAACTTGACCGGATCTCATCGAAGTGCCACTCGGGACCTTCCCCAGGCGATGCAGCTCGGGAGCGTCTTCAGCCGTCATAATCTTGATGAGCGGACGAACCGGATCCGATTCGCCATCTGGTCCGGTATCGTGGGCCAGGCTGACCAAGTCTCCAGTCTCACCGCTCTTCGGAGTGATCACAACAAATTCTGCGCGCGCGCCCGGACCCAATTGAATTGTCGTTCGTGTCTCTGGCCCGGTTGGAATCGGCACACCATCTACCGCAGCGAGCTTTAGCGCCTGCGACTGTCCGTTCACCAGGTATTGCAGGATGAAAATGGAATTTGCCGCTGTATTCGCAATTCTCCACAATTGCTGTTCGTCCGGTTTCACGCGCATTGTCGGCGTCACATAGTTGGGGAACGTGACTGGCGAATAGTTCACTGAGACATCCCAACCCGGTTGCCCGAGCCCTTCCGACTCCGCGCCAGCGGAAGCGGTTGCGGTCACCGGTTGATCACGCAGCACGATTACTGCTTGCGGCAGTCCGATTACAGATGGGACCTGAGTTTCGATTCCATCGATGATCAGCGCGCCCGTCGCTCCGCCCAGTACCTGGCTCTCGCTCGAACCATGAGGGTGCGGATGATACCAGTACAGTCCAGGAGCAGCGTTCTTCGGAATCGGAACGTCATAGTCGAATGTTTGCCCTGGCGGAACCAGCGTGCGGATCACTTCATCCTGATGACACACGGGTGCGGTGTTGGTCCCGTGAAAATGAATGTTGGTAGCGTCGGGATTCATCAGGGAAGAGTCGCACGCGTCAATGCGCGTCGCCTCCTTCGACACGGCCGCAAGATCATTCTTTAAATGAATGAGCAGGCGGTCACCTGGCCTTACGTGGAGGGTGGGCGATTCTTCGCCTTCATCGCTAACGTAACAATAACGAACCAGGCCTAATCTGTCAGTAGCCCTGCGAAAGTGAAGTGTGACATCCAATTTTCCTCTTGAGCTGTACAAGTCAGCAGGCTGTTCGAGGACCGTCCCTGGTTCACTTCGTGGACATATCAGATCGGCGGGATCGGTTTGTGATGACGAAATCCCTGTTAGAAAAATGGGAATCAGGCACGCACACATCCACGACCATGCCTTCAACCGGAGCATCAAGCGTACGAGAAGTGCTAGGTTAGACATCGGCAGCCAGACGAATGTCTCAGATGCTCCTGTGCTGCTGCCGGTTGGTTCTTCACTGAGGGTTAGAAGGCAACTGCCACGACGACAGCGGCCCTCGACTTTTCGCGCTTAGTGCAATGTCTTAACGTAGGTTACGATTTGCCAGATCTGTGGATCACCCAGCTTTGCCCATGAGGGCATTCCTCGTCCCATGTTGCCGTTCGACAGTAACCAGTGCAGGTCGCCTTCGGTCGCTTGCAGTTGGACGCGCTCCGTACGCAGCGACGGATGCCTCTTATTTCCCCTTGCTTCCTTGCCGTGACACGAAGCGCAGTGGTCCGCAAAGAGAAGTCGTCCCGCTGCGACAGCATTTTCCTGATCGTGAAATGGATTACTCTTCTCCCGGTCTTTAGCAGGTACTTTGCCAAGCCATTTCCCATCTGCAACTTTCACGTCGGCCATCGCAACCACTGCCAGCAACAGAAATACGAGCGTTCTATATCTCCATTTGTTTCTCATCGAACTCCGATCAATGGCCAGACTTGAAGTGGCTGAAGAACTGTTGAATTTCGTATGAGATCCCAAAGCGGTACAGAACCGGAACGCTGTAATCGTTTAGCCCAAAATGAGTCCCGAACGATAGCGTTACGCCATTAGGGGCTCCCCAATTAATCGAGGGGCCCAGATATTGCGAAGTCTGGTGTAATCCAAAAGTATGCCAGTCTCCCAGGCCTCCATACATCTCCACGCCAGCCTGAAATTTCTCGCGGCAAAAGGTGCACTCTTTCGCGCTCGCGGCAAGCTTGAGCGGGCGGCTGACCCCAACGGCATACCCGAACTCCCATGGTCCGTTCGTCAGATTCTTCTCGGCGATGAAATTTTCGCTGATGTTCCAGCCCTTCACGTTGCTTCCCAGAATCAGCTTTAATTCCAGCTCTCTCTCCACGTCAGCTCGCGATTCGGAATTTGGATCGAGGAAATCGGCTAATCCATCGTGCCCAACGATCTCCCGCAACGACTTGTCGCCGCTGATATTTTCATATTCCACGTACAACACTGGGTTCACTGGGTGCTCGCCCATCAGAGGACGAAACCGGTTTTCCCACCGGAACCCGGTGAAGATAGTGCTGTCGTTTTGGGTCGTCTGTCCATCCAGGTAAAACTCGGATGTCCACCAGGTCTTCACGCCGTATTCGAACTCGAGCGTGGATCCGAGAAATGCATTGGCCGGCTTCGGATTGCCGACCACGCTGAACGACTCGATCTCCAGATTTCCGGGTTCTTCCATGTCCTGCGAATAGAGGACGAAGTACGGCTTCTCCTGAGCGGAACCGGAAGCCGTGAGGAATAAGAATGTACAGAAAGAAATGCCAAGCAGAGCCTTGCGCATAATACGTAATCGAGAGTGCGTTTCACCTTTCATTGATTAGCGGGTTACTCTTAACAGTTGCGACTTAGTCGCAACTAAACTACAATAAGCCTAAGGTTCGGACAGGCTAGAGTCAATCCGGATCTGACGATTTCGTCGCGACGCGATTGCGAATACTTGCGACTCCAGAAAAGGTGCTGCCGTGCCTCTTCCTCAAACTGAAATTCCAGGCCGCCTGCAGGCGCAACTTGCTCAGCGTGGCGTACGTATGACGCCGCAGCGACGTGCGATTCTCAGTGTCATCGAAACTGCGAAGAAACATCTGGATGCCAGCAGCATTCTTCGCAAGGCCCAGCGCATGGACGCCTCAGTGGATCGCAGCACCGTCTATCGCACACTTGATCTGTTGAAACGACACGGCGCGATCGATGAGCTGGATCTGATGCACATGGAGGGGGAGCGCCATTTCTATGAACGAAAGACGGGAAGAGACCATATCCACATCGCTTGCCTGCGCTGCGGGAAGATCACCGAGTTCGAAAGCGAACTCTTTGAAAATCTAAAGAGACAGCTTGAACGTGACTGCAGCTTTCACATCCTCGTGGCGCGTCTTGAGGTTGGGGGTTACTGCCCGACCTGCCGACGCTAAACGCCAAGGCCGTTTTTGCGACTGAGTCGTACTAAGCGTGAGGCGGACCCGGCGCGAAATCCTTCACCGCCGCATCCAGTCCGCGCTCGTACAACCGAATCAATTTGTCCCACTTCGCATTCGCTTCCTGGTCGATCTGCTTGCGGGTGGCGTCAGCGTCAAACCACGCCAGCGACTCGCGTATTCCTTCAGCAAATCGGGTCGTCGCGCAAAAATCAGGCACAAAGCGCTTGATCTTCGTGTTGTCGAACACAACGCTCACCGCCTTGTCGCCGATCAGGCTTCCGGTTTGGTCGGGTAAACCTGCAGAGATGAAATCCGACGCAATATGCACTAGTTTTGGCTCGACTCCTGCGGCATGCCCAACGCAGCGGTAATACTGGTCCCAAGTCATTACTTCATTGGAGGTGATATGAAACGCGTGCCCGATCGTCTGCTCATTCCCCAGCAACCCAATTAGCCCTTTTGCGAAATCGCTGTTATGCGTGATCACCCACAACGACGACCCGTCGCCCGGCACAATCACCTTTTCCCCGCGCAACATGCGATCGACTGCCGTGTAGGACTTCTGCCAGCTATTCACCGCAAGTGGAATCAGCGTCTCGCCGTAGGTCAGCGATGGGCGAACAATTGTTACCGGAAACTGCTCTTCCCTATACGCTCGCATCAAGCGCTCTTCGCACGCGATCTTGTCTCGCGAATACTGCCAGTAAGGATTGGCCAGCGGCGTCGACTCGGTGATCAGATAGTGTGTCTGCGGCTTCTGATAGGCACTTGCCGAGCTGATAAACACGAATTGACGGGTGCGGCCTCGAAAAAGCTGCAGATCGCGCTCAATATCAGCTTCAGTAAACGCAATCCAATCCACTACGGCGTCGAAGTCCTTGCCGCGTAGTTCCTGATTGGCCGCAGCAACTTCGTGAATGTCGAATCGGAGAGTCTTTACAGAGGGAGGAAGACTGGTTTTGTGTTGCCCGCGAACCACCAGCGTCAGATCGATTCCACGTTCTGCTGCCAGCTGTGTGCAAGCCGTGCTGATGATTCCGGTCCCGCCGACGAATAGTACTTTCATGCTGGCTTTGTAACAAAGTGTACCTCTATCTGCCAACTAGCCTACGCACTCGTCAGCGCCATTTCGTTTGCGCGGCAGACGCGATTGCGTCCCAGTCGCTTGGCGGTGTACATCGCCGCATCAGCAGACTTCACCAATGCGTCGACGTTTAGCCCATCTTGCGGATAACTCGCGATACCGATCGAAGCAGTAATCTGCCGCCGGTATTTCGTCAGCGATGCCAACTTTTTAATATGCGAACGGATTTGGTTCGCCTTGGCAACGGCACCCTCCATCGCCGTATTTGGCAGGACAACGAGGATCTCTTCTCCACCATAGCGGCACGCAATATCATCGTCACGCGAGTGCCACAGAATAGTTCCTCCCATTCCTTTGAGCACCGCGTCGCCGCACGCGTGGCCGAACTGATCGTTGAGCAACTTGAAATGATCCAGATCGATCATCAATACCGAAAGCGCGGTGTGGTGCCGCTCGGCGCGCTTCAGTTCGCGCGCCAATGCCTCCTCCATGTAGCGCCGGTTGAAAAGACCGGTCAGTGGATCGCGGATGGCCTGCTGGCTTAATTCGCTGCGCAGCCGCAAATTTGCGAATGCCAGCGAAATTTCTTCGCAAAAGGCAGTTCCCATGTAGGTCATCCGTTGCCAGCCGCTCTGCCTTTCATCGCTGCCCGCTGGACCCGGCAGTTCGAGATAAATCAATGCGAGCAGGTCTTTTCCGGCGATGACCGGCAGCGCCAGCGATCTTCGGGCCGAGATTCCGGTTCGAACCGCTTTTACTAATTCCTTCGCAACCATCTCCGGAGAATCCGGAGTCCGTTCCAGGCGCGCTCGCGCAAGTAGCCCATTAATGTCCGGCCAGCTGCATACGTTCTTCCACTGATGGCCTGTATCGGAACGGTAGATTGCACCAATCGTGTTGGGAAACAGAACAGAACCGTACTTCGGAACCCATTCGTAGATATCCGACTCCGAGCTGCACGACAATAACTTATGCGTAAATTCGCTGAACGAAAGTAGCCTTTGATTGTGTGCTTCGCGTTCAGCAAGTATCTGTTTCAGCTCCCGAGCCGATTCCGACTGGTGCTCCTGTGCCAAATCCCGAGAACGTATCTCGGCCAGCAACTGCTTGCGAAATCTCTTCTGCGACGTTAGCACCTGAGATCCCATAACGGTTGCCACGGTAGCCACTACGGGCGTCATCAGCAGATGCGCAGTCATCGACGATGTACGCATCGATAGCACGTACACACCAAGTTCCATCACCCCTTGGCAAAGGATGACCATCAGAAAAATCGCTCCCGCACTGTCGTTCCAGAATTGCGGGTGGATACTCTTCGAATTTCCCTCAGACGGTTTCATTCCTATGACTGCGCGTTCTTCCAATGCTGCTTGCCCTGCCGTAAGTCTGATTTAACTGTTCTCTTCCCCAATCACAAGCCGAATAGGGGCGGGGCCGCGAGCGTCATTCCCGATTGCGACGCAATTCCCGAAAGGAGCAATGCATCAGCACGCTTGCAATCTACGGGTACGCTGAGTCACCGCACGTTTGGCTGGTCGAAATGCATCCCGCCGTTTCTTAGAATGCATCCATTTCGAAACCGCTCGTCGCTCCTCGCCAAGGGACACACGAGTTGACACTATGCCCCAGAACACCAGCAGCAACGGAATCCCTCTACGCAACTTCGGCAAATCTGACGTGAAAGTTTCCGCTCTCGGAATGGGCGGGCATCATCTCGGCTCAGCACCCGATAAACCGAGCGCCGTCCGATTGGTCAGTGAGGCTGTGGACAACGGCATCACCTTCTTCGACAACTGCTGGGAGTACCACCGTGGCAAGACCGAGGACTGGCTAGGCGCTGGACTCAAGGGAAAGCGCGATCGCGTTTTCCTCATGACCAAGGTCTGTACTCATGGACGTGACGCCACTCTCGCCATGCAGATGCTCGAGCAATCGCTCAATCGGCTGCAAACCGACCATCTTGATCTTTGGCAGATTCACGGCGTCGCCTTCGACAACGATCCCGAGCTGTTCATGCGACCAGGCGGAGCGGCCGAAGCGCTCACCAAAGCCAAGCAGCAGGGCAAAGTTCGCTTTGTCGGATTTACCGGCCACAAAGATCCCACCATTCACCTGAAGATGCTTAACACGGGGTTTCCGTTCGATTCGGTGCAGATGCCGCTGAATGCCTTCGATTACAACTTCCACAGCTTCGAGCAGCAGGTACTGCCCGAGTTGAACAAACGTGGTATCGCCGCGCTCGGCATGAAGCCCATTTGTGGCCATGGCGATCCAGTAATTAAAGGCGCTCTCACCGCTGAGGAAGCTTTGCGTTATGCGATGAGCCTACCCGTCACTACCACCATTACGGGAATGGAAAGTCAGGACATTCTTCATCAGAATCTGCGCGTCGCACAGAACTTCCAGCCCATGTCTCAGCAGGAAATGCAGGCGCTGCGCGATCGCGTAAAGATGGCCGCGGCTGACGGTCACTTTGAGCTCTACAAGGTCTCGTTGAAGTTCGACAACCCTGAGGCGCGCCTCTCTCACAACTTCCCTCTTGATACCGAACAAGCCGAAGTCAAAGAGATGATCCAGGCGACCGACAACACGGGATTTCCATGGCCACAGGTTTCACAATGATTGAGAACAAGGGAGAAGGATGGCGGATCGGGGAATTTCACGTCGCGGCTTCCTGAAAGGCTCAGCCCTGGTGGGAGCCGCGGCATTAAGCGGACGAGGCGACAGGATGGCAGAAGCACAGTCAACGACGACTCAAACCAGCCAAGGCGAGATTCCACGCCGCCCGCTTGGTAAAACCGGAGTGCAGGTGTCGGCAATTGGCGTAGGCGGCTATCATCTCGGCTCCGCCAAAACCTTCGAGGACGCAAACAACATCGTGGCGCAGGCTGTCGACGCAGGTGTCAACTTCTTCGACTGCGCCTGGGATTATCACGGCGGTAAGAGTGAAGAGTGGCTCGGTCGCGCGCTTGTGGGCAAGCGCGACAAAGTCGTGCTCATGACCAAGGTGTGCACGCACGGCCGCGATAAAACCGTTGCCATGCAGCAGTTGGAGCAGTCACTCACCCGTCTGCGCACCGATCATTTAGATGTCTGGCAGATTCACGAAGTCATCTACTACAACGATCCTGATTTGATCTTTGCGCCGAACGGCGCGATCGAAGCACTTGTCCAAGCCAAACAACAGGGGAAGGTTCGCTTTGTCGGATTCACCGGGCACAAGGATCCGCAGATTCATCTGAAGATGCTGGCCCATAACTTCCCATTCGATACCGTGCAGATGCCGCTGAATTGTCTCGACGCCACGTTCCGCAGCTTCGAAACGCAGGTATTGCCGGAACTGAATCGCCGCGGCATTGCACCGCTCGGTATGAAGAGCATGACCGGTAGCGGCGAGGTGGTTGCTCACGGTGCATGCACTCCGCAGCAGGCATTGCGATATGCAATGAGTTTGCCGGTTGCGACCACGATCAGCGGAATGGAATCCATCGACGTGCTACACCAGAATCTCGAGGTGGCCCGTGGTTTTCAGCCCATGACGGCTGCCGAGATGAGGGCCCTGCGGGAACAAGTGCAGTTCTGGGCATCCGATGGCCGCTACGAATTGTTCAAGACCACGAAGAAATATGACGGTGACGAAGGCAGACGGCAGCACCAGTATCCGCCGGCTAACCAGCTGCCGGCATGAGATCTGCAATGAGGTTCTTCACAAACCGCTGCGCTTTGCTCGAAGAGAGTCTCCAGCCTTTGTGGCTGCCTCGCTGACCAGGAAGCCCATCTTCGGATGACTCGGCTCCATGTCCATCGGTAATCCGTTGTGCCGCAATTCGTCCGACGTGACGGGCCCAATGGATGCGACAAACATGTCGGTCATGGCCTCACGCACTTGATCCGCAAGCTTCATCTCGCCTGCAACAAACATCAGGTGCCGCACCTGCACAGAAGTCGTGAGGAACACCACGTCGATTTCGCGCCGTACAATCAATTGCACGGCATTTCGCAGCGGACCCACATCTTCCGGCAATTGCCAGTCATAGACTGGAACCCTTCTGACGCGCGCGCCGCGCTCGCGCAATGCCGTAAGCAATTCGTCGTTTGTGGCGCCGTACTCCTGTACGGCGATCACCTTGTCGCGCAGCGGAACGACCGCCGCATTTGCATCCAGCGCCTGCAGGAGTTCGCGCCACGTGTTCGGTTCCGGCGCGGTCAGCGCGATTGGCACGCCAAGTGGGCGCAGCACGCTCACCGGTTTTGGACCGCGCGCAACCACCGGAATTTTCTTCAACGCGTCCAGATAGGCGTCGCGCTGGTTCGCGCTCTCCGCCACTCGCAGCACCACTTGCGCACCAACTCCGGTGAGAAACACCACCGAATCGATCTTTCCACCGATAATTTCCCGCACGAACTCTAGCGCTTCATGATTGTCCTCGAGAGGAACCTCGCGCATTGAGGTGACAACCGTGGGGACGCCGCCGGCATTCGCAATCAGCTTCGCCATTTCCGCGCCGCGACGACTCTCGAACGAAAGCACGCGCAGCCCGTCGAATTCGTTTTTCGAAACCTCACCCATCACGGCTATAGACTATACGCAGCTCCCGAATTACGGCAGCTTTTCGGAGGCATTATCAAGACCATCGGCTTAATCGGCGGCATGAGTTGGGCGTCCTCGATCGAGTATTACCGCTTTATCAATCAGGAAGTGAACCGCCGTCTCGGCGGCCAGCATAATGCAAAGAACCTGATGCTGACTGTCGACTTCGCGGAGATCGAAGCTTTGCAGGTCAGCGGCGACTGGGCTCACCTCGGCGAAATTATGGCCGATGCCGCTCGCAAGCTGGAGCGTGGCGGAGCCGATTGTGTCCTGATTTGCGCGAACACCATGCATCGTTGCGCGCCGCAGATCGAATCTGTCGTGAAGATCCCGCTCATTCATATCGCTGATGCAACGGCCCAAGCGATCCGGCAAGCGAAGCTCAGCACAGTCGGTCTGCTGGGCACGCGCTACACCATGGAAGGAGACTTCTTCCGCAATCGTCTGGCGGAAGAACACGGCATCACAGCACTGATTCCGCCCGTCGACATGCGTAACGAACTGCACCGCCTGATTTACGAGGAACTGACTAAGGGCGTCTTCACGGACTCATCACGCCGATGCTTCGTCGATGCGATCGAGTGGCTACAGGCACAAGGAGCCGAAGGCGTCATCCTTGGCTGCACCGAAATTCCTCTGCTCGTAAAACCAGAACACGCCTCGGTTCCGCTTTTCGACACGACCGCTATCCACTCTCGCGCGGCCGTCGACTTCGCCCTTTCTTAGTGTCTGCTCTCGTTCCGTGCCCCATCTCTGCCTCGTGGCAGAGATGGCGAAACATAGGCGTTAACCCTAGCGTCTCACTCAGGCAAGCACGGGCATTCCCAGGCAATGACGTCCACAGGTCCGTTTCCATTTACAATCAAGTACTCCCGCCAGAGTGCCGGGCCGGGAGAAATGCTGTTTTTTCTGGAGTCGATTCTGTTTCGTCAGCCGTTCCTTTCCGCTCGCATTCTTTTAGTTTCCTACCTCCTGCTATTTCTCTCCAGCGTTGCTTTTGCCGATGGTGATCCCGCTGCCGTTGCTCTTCCAGCCAACGACATTGTTTCCCGGTTGTTGCTGCGCAACGCCGAGCGCACTGCTAATCTGGCGCGTTTCACCAGCAACCGCAATTACGATGTCAGCTACAACGGGCTCGCCCACAAGCAGGCCAGCATGCAGGTCACTGCCAGTTACGATCACGGACACAAGACCTTCAGCATCGTCTCGGAAAGCGGCTCGAAACTCCTGCTTGACCACGTTCTGCACAAGCTCCTGACCAGCGAGCAGGAAGCCGACGCCACTCGAAACCAGACGGCCCTCACCCGTGACAATTACGATTTCTCATTGGTGGGATCGGAATCAAAAGATGGGCGCAACTGCTATGTTCTCGAGGTCACGCCCAAGCGCAAAAACAAGTATCTCTATAGCGGGAAGATTTGGGTCGATGCGAAAGATTTCGCGGTTACCCACGTTGAGGCGCATCCGGCAGTGAATCCGTCGTTCTGGATCAGCGGCACTGACATCGAACACCGTTACGAGAAAGTCGGTGATTTCTGGCTCCCCCTGAGTAACCGATCCGTAACCAAGGTTCGGATCGGCGGCCAGGCCGTGCTGACCATCAACTACAGCGACTACAAACTGAACCCATAGTTTCTCTATGAGGCCCGTTCGCCT
>Ga0207103_10125_pt1 | contig 22579 bp, 14 predicted proteins | sample Alteio_BWMinHeat_81_FD_153546 | JGI IMG/M metagenome (GOLD analysis project Ga0207103, IMG submission 153546) | Enriched cells from forest soil in Barre Woods Harvard Forest LTER site, Petersham, Massachusetts, United States -... | ecosystem: Environmental > Terrestrial > Soil > Temperate forest >...
TACTACGGTAAACAAGAGCCGGGGCTTTGTCTACGTTCTTTCGCTGGCCGGCTACAAGAAAAACAGGGCAGGGAGGGATGCCCTGGGGAGGCAAAACGGAACCAGCGCGGACTCTAACTAACGCCCATGCCTCAAGTAATCGTCGGTTTTGTTTAACCAGTCTTCCCGTGGCGGATTGAAGACGTCCAGATCGACGGTGTCCTCGATCGCCCACGCTTCGTGAGGCATGTGTGGCGGAATGCAGAGCACCTCACCTGCCCGCACAATGATCTCTTTGCCAGCAATGGCAAATTTCAGCGCGCCTTCGAGAATGTACGTTACCTGCTCGTTATGATGATGATGCAAGGGCACGTGGGCTCCTTTTTTCATGAGCACGCGGGCCAGCATGATCTTATCGCCGACAACCATTTCCCGGTCGATTTGTGGATTCAGCTGCTCGCGCTCAACGTTGTTCCAAGAAATGTATTTCATTTCCAAAGCAGGGCTCATGACTTACCTCCGTACAGCTTTGCGGCGTTATCGTGCAGGTACATGTGCGCGAGTTCAAGGGCTTTTTCCTCGTTGCAGGCACCTTCCGAGACCAGTTCGGCGAGCGCAGCGGCGATGGCGGTTCGCGCCGAGCGCGCCGCCAGCCAGAAAGTCTCTTCTGCTCCCACTGCATCGTTGAACGGAAATGCGTCGGAGCCGAACATAATCTTCTCCGGGAATAGTGAAATCCACTGTTTCAATATGCTTTTCAGCTCCGAGGGATAAACGTAATAACCCATCAACGACGAATCGGTGTAGACGTTCTTGGCCGCCGTCATCCAGATCATATCGAGCGTATAGGGATACCCTCCGTGGATCAGCACGAACTTTACCTTGCTATACCGCGGATCGCGGACTACGTTTTCGAGATTCAACGGATTGCCATTTCGCAAACTAAAATAATCGCCGATGCCTACAGCGCTGTGAAAATGCACTGGCAGGTTTCGTTTTCCCGCTTCGTCAATGAGCACGCGAAAGACATAGTCCTGCAGCGTCCGGTAGTCTTCCTCGCCAGGCACGCCTCCTCCCTGGTATTTCGCATAAATCGCTTCGGCCTTTTCCCGCGGAGGGTCTCGGAAATAGAGGGAGCGGAAATAGGCGGCCTCAAACTTCATGGCCACGCCGCCCTTCCTCTGATTGTCGGCCACCGTTTGCCGGACGAAGGCTTCGTATCCGGCGAGATCGGCGGGCATCGCCCTTAGGCTCTCTTGTTTCATATATCGCTGCAAAACCCTTTCCTGCAATGGGACATATACAGCCATGTCGCCGTTTTTTGCGATCTGCTCATGATTGTCAAAGGGGAACAGGAAGGAATCCACGAAGAAAACCCAATGAAAGCGCTTCGGATTGAGATAAGGCGCCAGCGCCACGCGATTCGCAAGGCACGTCTCGATGTTCAATTTGTCAAGGATGCTGTCCCAATAGGCCGTGCCGCCCGCCGCTTGCGCCGCCTTTTTCTTGTCGCTCAGCCACTTGGCATGCTCTGGCTTGAAATTGTCATAAGGATAGCCGAACAGCGATTTGGCAGCGGCAACGAATTCGGGATTCGTATCGCTCAAGCGAAGAACGCTGCTCTCGCCCGGGGGTGCGGCCATCGCGTCCATATCGGAGTCGTCGGGGAAAGTGGCGTGCGAGTGGTTGTCGTAGATAGGGATTTGGTCGATCTGCTTAAGGAGCCGCTCGTAAATCTTCGGCACATCGGCGCCCGCCAGGGGCTTGGCCTGCGCGAAGGCATTTGTCACGCACAGAAAAGTCGCCAATACTAGAAGGAGCAGCACCCTTCCCGCTGGTATGACACCGCTCATGGTTCACGCTCTCCCAAAACTCGTTGCGAGACACGGCGCCGACATTCTTTTCTGCCGTCCTTGTTGACCCTTTGTCCGCAAAGTCTGCCGGTCCTAAGGCACCACCGTCGCGCGCCATCGGGTGGACACCCGCTGTATGCGTTCGAGGGCCTCTTCGAGCAGATGCCGTGCGCTGACCAGCGAGAACCGCAAATAGTTCGTACCACGTGGGCCAAACGCAGCGCCGGCGATCCCCGCCACACCGGCTTCCTCCAATAAAAGCTTGGCCACTTCCTCTGCCGCCAGACCGGTCTCTGCAATATTCACCCAAGCGTAGAACGCGCCGCCCGGCGACTGGCAGCGGAAGCCCGGGATGCCGTTCAATCCCGCCACAAAGAGATCGCGCCGCTTGCGGTACTCCTCGACCATGGCCTCGACCGCGTGGGTGGAATCGAGCAGCGCCTCGATCGCCGCAACCTGCGTGTATTCTGCGACACACGTGAACGTGTTCAGCACGAGCAGGTCCATCGCGTCCACCACGCGCTTTGGCGCCACTGCATATCCAAGGCGCCAGCCGGTCATCGCAAAACTTTTGGAGAATCCGTCAATGACGACGGTGCGGGCGCTCATACCCGGCAGCGACCAGGTCGATTCGTATTCTCCGCTAAACAAGATTCGCGCGTAAATCTCGTCCGATAGAATCCAGAGGTCATGCTTCTCGGCCAGCTCCGCAATTTTCCGCAGCGCCTCAGGGTTGAATACCGTCCCCGTCGGATTATTCGGAGAATTGAAGATCAGCGCAGTTGTTCGCGGTGTGATTTTTGCGGCGATCTCCTTTAGGTCAGGCTGAAAATCGTTTTTTTTCTTCCAGCCCGAAGGGCACGGCCTTCGCGCCGAGGCCGCGCGTAAAGGACGGATAAATTGGAAAGCCAGGATCGGGGTAAAGGACCTCGTCGCCCGGCTCAATCAGCGCCATCATCGCGAGAGAAAGGGCCATTTTGCAGCCCGGCGCGACAAGGACTTCGTCTGGTGACACCTGCAGCCGACGCGTTCGCTCGAGATACTCCGCAATGGCTTCGCGCAGCGCTGGGATACCCCGTGTCGAGACATAGCGATCTCGGCCGGCCGCAACGGCTTCGCGCAAGCGATCCACTACCGGCGCCGCCGGATGAAAGTCTGGCTCGCCAAGCTCCAAGTGAATAATCGATCGGCCTGCCCGTTCGAGTTCCTTGGCGCGCGCGAAAACCGCCAAGGCCCCTTCGCCACTCAATTCAGAGACGCGTGAAGCAATCCGCCGCATAGTGTTCCGCAGAATCCTATCATTTTGAGGTGGCAAACGCGTGCGCGGCTTAGTCGCTGCGCGCAATGACCTCGCTCTGGCCCCTAAAACAGGCGCGCCAGACTTCGTGCCCCGGCCAAGACCGCTTCAGGTGGCGCTGCCTAGAAGGCGTATCGCAGCGAGAACTGGATAAGACGCGAGGTCCCCACCGTACTGGTGATTTTGCCGAAGTTGCCCCCTTCGACGTCCGTGAAAGCCGGATTGGAGAAGTTGGCGTGGTTCCAAATGTTAAAGAAATCAGTCGCGAAACGCAGCTCTTGCCGCTCGGTGAGTTGGAAGTTCTTGATTAACGAAAAGTCCCAGTTCTGCTGCCCCGGGCCGCGGAAGGTGTTGCGCCCTAGGTTACCGAAACCCGTGGTGCAGAAGTTGGGGTTGTTTACGGGATCGCACTGCGCTGGGTAGAGAAGGGGCGCCGGTGTGAACGCGCTGGGATTTAGGTAGCCATTTATCCGCGTGCCGATGCCGCCGCTGCTCAGAGCACTCGACAGAGTGGCCCCAGGAGCGAGACTCGCGGTCAGCACCCCGGGAGCGGATCCCAGCCCTAGGAAGCCGCTGCCCGCGCCGGAGTCGATCACCGAGAAAGGTGAACCAGACTGGAAAATGGTGATGCCACTCACCGCCCATCCGGCCAGCAACTTGTGAGTCAATCCTTCCGCGGACTTGAAAAACGACAGGTCGTAGCGGTAACTAACCGCCAGACGGTGCGTGCGATCGAAATCAGAAAGTCCGCGGGAATCCTTCAACGTGGATTCGTCGTTGAAGGCGGTGTTGAACGCCGTATTACCCGTGGAAGTCGCGTCGGTGGACTTCGCAAACGTGTAGGCCGCCTGGAAGTATCCCGCTCCCCATCGGCGCGAAAGCGTCGTCTGCAACGAATTGTAATGGGAATAAGCGTCGTTGGCGAATAGCTGAAAGCCGCTATAGCCATTGATGCCTTGCGCGCGCGAACGAGCGATGGCGTTGTTGAACGTGTTCGTGGTGATGACGCAAGGATTCGGATTGCAGAACGCCGGGCTATTGATATTCACAGGGTTTAGAGGCGTTGCGTTCTGCGATTGCAGCGCGTCGCGCGTTTCGCGCAGGTGAGTGGAATGCGTACCCACATAGCCAACCTCGAGCACCCATTGCCGGCCCAGGGAACGCTGAACAGTCAGGTTCCATTGCTGCGTGCTAGGCACGACAAAATGACGCGGCACTGTAAGTCCAAATATGCCGAGTGAATTAAGTGGCCCCGGGCAGCCGCTTCCGCTGGCTTGTCCGTAGTTCGCGGCTTCGGTTGTGTCACCTCCAGGAAAGCCCTGGAAAACGTTCAAACACGGAACAAAATTCGGGTCCAGTGTGCCGGCCTTCGGCAATGCGTTCGGGTTGGGATTCGCGCAACCCGGCAGTGGCGCGGCGGAAAAATAAGTTCCTAAGCAGCCAGGCGCGCCGCCACCGAATGCCACCGGAAGAAACGGCGTTTCAAACGACAATTGGTCGGCCGTCCCAACGTCTTCGCGCACGTAGTAAATCCCATACCCGGCGCGAATAGTCGTGTTGTGATGTCCGAAGAGATCGTAAGCGAGGCCCACGCGCGGTCCGATATTTGTCGCGTAGTTGTTGTTGAACGTCGTGCTATTCGCGTTTCCGGTCAACCCCGCCAGCTTCAGGCGGTTCACGCAGGACGGATAGATGAACGGAAACTTCCCGGCATTCGCCAGCGCAGGGTCGAGATTTCCGATGTGGCAAAGATCGTCATGAAATGCCCCGAAGATTTCCGTGCGCACCCCGAGGTTCAGCGTCAGATTGGGACGGATCTTCCAATCATCCTGCGCGAAGATACCATAGTTATTGGAGCGGTATTCGTGATTGGAGAGGCCGCCGCCGCCGAAGCTAAACTCCGGCGCGCCGAGAAGGAAGTTCTGGAAGTCCGTGTGGCCATCGGGGGTGTTGGTGAAGAAGAGTTCGCCGTTGAATACCTGCGGAAAGTCTTTATTCAGATTCACTCGCGTGAACTCGCCTCCGAAGCGGAATACGTGTGCACCCTTCACCCAGCTCATTGTGTCCACAAAATTGATGTTGTTCTGGTCTTGCGACTGGTTCCCGAATGGCGCCGGTCCAATCTCAAAGCCCGACGTCGCGAAAATAAATTTATAGATGGAGTTCGTAACACTGTTCGTGGGCCGGTCGATTCCCAGGTCCGTAACCGTGACCGGCGGCACGTTGCTCAGTACGTCGTTGATGTGCACGAAACCGAACCTGAACTCATTCACAAGCGTAGGCGAGAAAAGATGCGTCTCCGTGATATTGAGAAAGCGCGCGTGCACTGGTGTATCGAAGGGGAAGTTCAAAGAGGAAGAGCTGACGCTGCTGGTGAGCGTGCTGCCCAGGGATTCTTGCAGATCACCTCCGCCGAAGGGCAGGAAACTCTCGGAATCAGAAAAGAAAAATCGCGCGGAAATTTTGTCCTGGCCGCTGCGGAATTCGCGGTCCCAGTTGGTCGTGAATTGGTCGTCCGTGTACTTTCCTGGACGGCTGACGGCGAATGCACCTGTCGTTGGATCGCTTGTGGGGATTAGCAATGCGTTGGTCGTGCCGCCAAACTGGTTGCTCTGAAAATTCAGCAATTTCAGCACCACGGGATCGATGGGCGTCGTGGCGTTCCCGAAAAAGGCCTGCGATATCGATGCTTGTGTTCGGACCGCCGGAAGCGACGGAATCGTCGTGCTGATGAACGTGCCCGGCGAATCGCCGCTGCGCTGCCTGGTCCCTTGGTAGTTCAAGAAAAAGAATCCGAACTTCTCCTTCACTACTGGTCCGCCGAGACTTGCGCCGAAGATGTTCTGCTTCACCACGGGACGGGCCAGGCCCTGGCGATTCAGGAAGAAATCGTTGGCGTTTAGAACGTCGTTGCGGAAAAACTCATAAGCATCCCCGTGAAACTCTCTCGTGCCGGACTTTAAAATTGCGTTAACGTTCCCGCCCCCGTCGCGCCCCTGACTGGCATCATAGAGAGAGGTTTGAACCTTGAACTCCTGGATCACATCGGGATTGGGTAGCGGAACATACGTCGCTTGGGCGACGTTGTAGTCCGTGGCGCTGATTCCCTCAATCAGGAAGTTGTTATTGTCCTCGCGCTGCCCGTTCACGAAGAGCTTCACGCTGCCCCGGCCAAGCTGCGCAGCGGCGTTGAGCTCGCTCTGCGCACCGCTGGAAAGCGTCAGAAGTTGCTGGTAATTCTGCGTCGCCAGCGGCAGTTCGCGGATCGTGGCAGTTCCCAGGGACTCGCCAGTCGTTGCGTTAGTCGTCTCGACGGTCGCCACCTGCGCCGATATTTCCACTTTTTCCGATACCGCTCCGGGCTTCAGTGTGATGGTCACGCGCGTCGTTTCCGTTACGCGCACTTCGATGTCGGTCGCTTTTGCTTCCGCAAATCCCGATTTGTTCACAACGACAATATAGTTCCCCGGCGGCAGGAGTGTAGCTACGAAAATTCCCTCGCTACTGGTGGAAAGTTTGCGGACGATCGATTCCGTGCGCGCATCGATAATCTGCACATCCGCGCCGCCGATAGATCCGCCGCTGGTGTCCACGACCACGCCGCTAATGGCACCCGTCGCGCCGCCTTGTGCGTGCGCGTTCGCGCCCGCCAGCGTTCCCGCGAACATCAACATCCCGGCAAGCAATCTATAAATGCGCCACATCATTCACCCCCCAAGGTGATCAAACTTCGGGTCTCGGCTTCCGTGAGCAGCAACTATTCCCGCGTGCAGTCTTTCGGATCGCACCAGTGCCCCGGACACGGCGCGCTGGGCTCACAGATAACCCCTATTTCGAAACTAGCGACTCATCCCCGGTGTGTCAACCCGCGATTGCATAAATGTCTTCGCTCTCTCAGAGCGTGTTTCGTTGCGTCCACTTACTCTCCGCCATCATTCCTCCCGACTCACACCAGCGGCTCACACTAGCTAGCCCGCCTTTCTCACGAGGTGTAGTTCGATTGTAGATTTAGCGGCAAGTTGGCTCATTTTTCTTTGTTCCGGTTTTCGGTATTGATTTTTCTATCGGGCAGCCAGTCTGGAATCGCCTTGCTGGAATGCTTGAGACGCACGGCAGCCTTCTGATGCGCGACAAGGGGTGGAGTTTTTTGGCTTGGGGGGTTCTTCAACAGCGTAGAGCTGCCCAAGCCGAGACGAAGGCCCGCTTCCAGGGGTACGCCTTGGTATAACGGATCCAGATCTTTCGCGCGGTGATACGCACCTGGGCGGCGATCTTCAGCAATCGTAATCGGATGGTCTCGACTTGATACTCCGCCCATTCTGTTTCTGCGAGACCAACTCTCCGCAGGGCCTCGACCAGCACGTAGGCCAGGGAAGAAAAATACAGCCGCAGTTGGTTGGACCGTAGGCTCTCCGTGCTCATGCGGTCACTGAACAGGCTGAGTTGTTCTTTGATGCGATTCTCCATCTCTCCCCGTGCGCAGTAGAGCTGTTCGTAGAGCTCCCGCGTAGGCCAAGCAGCGGGAGGAAGGGAGGTAACCACGTAACGCGGATTCTCCTTGCCGGGGATTTGTTCGGCCTTGGCGACCACCCGGCGGCTCCGGCTCCAGGTCTTGCGCGTCTGGTAGAAGAACTCCGTGAACACGCGTGCGGGTTCGCCAGTGCGCTGTTGTTCTTTCTTGGCTTGGCGCATTTCCTTGGCAATCTTTCTCCGCAAGCGCTTGTTCCGTGCGAAACCGAATACGTAGTCCACGGCGTGCGTTTCACACCAGGCCATCAGTTCCTCACGGCAGAACCCGGAGTCCGCTCGCAGGATGATCTGCGTATGCGGCCAGGCTTTCCGAATCTGGGTGACCATCCGTTGCACTTCCTCCAGGCTCCCAGCACTGGCGTCGATGTTGGAAGGCCGCAGCCGAGCACACAACAGTTGGTCGCCGCAGAAAATGTACAGTGGCAGATAGCAGTAATGGTTGTAGTAACCATGGAAGAAGCGTGCTTCCTGCTTGCCATGCAGTGGCGTGTCCGTGGCATCCAGATCTAGAACGATGGAGCTCGGTGCTTTCCGGTGGGACTCCAGGAAGAGCGTGACCAGCAATTCATCGATGGCTTCTGGAGAATAGGCAATCTTGTTGTAGCGCTCGGCGGCCGGAGAACCAGCCGGCGTCAGTTCCAACCGGTTCAGAGTGCTTTTCCCTGCTAAGGGCTCTCCAAGATCACGCTTCCCGGCTAATACCGCCAACAGCGGATCCTGCCGCAGCTGCTCGTGATCGTTCAGGTCTTCGTAACCGAGCGCTAGCCCGTAGATGCGTTGCGCCAGCATTTCTTCCAAGCGGTGCTCGATGCGCTCCGGCTGCCGGTAATCCGTGAAGCAGCGCGCCACGCGCCGCAGCAAGCCGATCTTGCGATCGGCCTGGCGCAACAGCAGAGAACCACCTTCCGTGGTCAGCCAACTCCCCTCGAACTGGGCCACCACTTGACGTGAAAAATGAGCTTCAAACGGGAAGAGAGTCTCGCTACACTCTGCCATTGAAAAGGCCTCTTTTCTTCGGACACTGACTACGCCTGAACAACGCAGTTATGCCCGAGAAAGCGGCCTTTTTCCACTTCTATTCAGCGTTTTGTGTTATTCCTCGTGAGATTTCCGGGCTAGCCCCTTGACGTGGACTGTACCGGGCGAGACGATTACCTTGGGTTACAGGACGTAACCCGCTTCGGCGGTCGTCCGTCTAACGATTGAACAGATCAGCCAGCGTCCCCAATGGGGGTGACACATGCGTTCCAGCACGGTGTTTCGTTCGATGCTCTCCTTTTCGCTCTTGTTCGTGCTCTCCACGGCCACCCAACCGGCCTCGGCCGACGCGAGCCACGCCCGGGTTATTCGCCTCAGTCTGGTGCAAGGCGATGTACGTTTTACGCGGGAAGCTCATGGCGATCCACTCGCCGACCAAAATGCGCAGTGGGAAACGGCCCAGGCCAATCTACCCGTGCGTCAGGGCTATGTACTCGCCACGGATAACGGTCGGGCCGAGGTTGAGTTTGAGAATGGCGCAATGGCCTTTCTCAACGAAAATACGGTTCTCGAGTTTTACGACCTTTCTTTGGACGATGGCGCCCGCACCACACGGCTCGTTCTCCGCCAGGGCTCTGCTTCTTTCTATGTGAATCCCGCAAACGGCGACTATTTCAGTGTGACCGGCGGCGATTTTACCGTCGAGGCCAGCGGCAAAGGCTCCTTCCGCCTCAATAATTTTGACGACGGCAGCCATGTAGATGTTCTGACCGGCCACGTTTCGGTCCTGCACAAGAAGGAAACGACGCAACTGAGCAAAGGGCAATCACTCTCGATGAAGGCGGGAGAAGATAGCCCGAGCGTTGGCCGCCTCCCTGCCGACGATGATTTTGATCGCTGGGTCTCCGGTCGCATCGATACGGTTTCAACGGCTACTAACGCCTCTCTTCAATACACGAGCTCGCCCTATTATTTGCCAGGGTATGCCGATCTCTACACCTACGGCGCTTGGTCTTCTTGTGGCGGCTACGGCTATGGCTGGCGGCCCTTTGGCGCAAGCTTTGGGTGGTCACCGTTCACCACGGGGCAATGGCTATGGGATCCCGGTTTCGGCTGGACTTTTGCCAGCTTCCAGCCGTGGGGCTGGGCTCCTTACCATTACGGCGGCTGGCTTTTTGACGCTTCCTGTGGCGGATGGTTTTATTCGCCGCCAGCGTATTACGGAGGCTTTGGAGGCAACGGAGGGAATCCGCGAAAGCGTTTTCCTCCCGTCGTCCATCCCCCGCGCCCGATTTATCGGGCCACGACGGCTGTCTTTGTTCGCCAAAACGGCAAACTCGGTGTCGTGCCCATGCATCCGCTCGATAAAGGAGGCAAGACGCCGCTAAATCTCGAGCATGGTGTCTTTTCCGCCGAGTCAGGAAGAAACGTAATGTCAGCGACGCTGTCGGCAGCCGCCGGCCAAAAATGGGAAACTCTGAAATCCCCGCCGCGTGACGCGCTCGCGAGCGGTCTTGTGGCCGCGACCGCGCCTGTGCGAACTTCGCGCACGATTCTTGAAGGCAGTGGTGGGACGCGTTCCCTCAGCCATGATTCTTCGATTGTGTACGATGCGAAGGAGCACCGCTTTGTAAATACAAATGCCGCGCCATCTTCCCCCCGAGAAGCCGAAGCGGTTTCGGGAAAGAATGCGCCCGGCGGCCTTAGAAACGATCGCATCGTCGAAGCACCCAGAAATAATCCGCCAGCCGGTACAACCGTGCGTGTTCCGGTTGCGCCTACGTCGGCTCGCGCTACGGCCCCGCCCTCGCGCAACATAGCTCCACCTCCGGCACCTCACACTTCAAGCGGTGGCGGCTATCGTGGCGGCAGCGAGTCTGCCACCATCGGAGGTGGCTCCTCGCGCGGGTCCGCGGCTCCTTCTGCCCCCGCGCCGCACGCCTCCGCGCCTGCGTCTGGCGGTGGCGGCGGACGTCCGCACTGAACTACCGTCAGTCGTCCACAAAAGAAAAACGGCTCCGCGCCTCGGAGCCGTTTTTCTTTTGCAACTTCGCGTTTGTTAGAACCGCAAGTGAGCCGCCACTTGGAGAATGCGCGGGTCGTATGCGCTCGTGACCTGTCCGAATGTCGAGCCGATGTCCTGAGCGTTGTTGTCGAGATTTTGAAATTCCGTATGGTTGAAGAGATTGAAGGCATCAACGCGAAGCTCGAGGGTGATGCGCTCCCGATAGAGTGGCGTCACTTTCGCCAGAGACAAATCCAGGTTGGTGCGTCCTGGTCCACGCAGCACATTGCGAGGAGCCGTGCCATAGCCTTGGACGACGTTGTTGTTGAAGGATGCCTGAGAGAAGAATTGCAGGCCATTCGTCTTAGGGTTCAAGTATTGGATGGGCGCAGTCAAGTTGGCGTTGATCAGGCCCTGATCACCTGCCCCTGTAGGGCCTGGTGCATTGTCCAACGTGTTGAAACCACCGGTGGCGGTAAATGGAAATCCGGTGCGCCAGGTAAGAATTGGATAGAGACTCCAGCCTTTCACCAATCGGTGCGGACCGCGGTTGAACGGCAAATCCCACCCGCCCGAGAAGGTCAGGTATTGACGAACATCGAAATCCGACGATGCTCGGAAAAGTTGTGGATTAAAAAATGGCACTGCGAAGCTGCCTTGCCGGAACCCGGAGGCGTTATCAATACTGTGAGCCCACGTATAGCCCAGGGTGTAGTACATGCCACCGAGTTTCCACACGTTGGTTGTCTGCTGAGTGAGGCTGAGTTGCAAGGCGTTGTAGTTCGCGTTGGACGCGTTCTTGAACTGCTGTTCCTGGCCAAAGCTGCCGTTGGGAACATTAGGGTTAAATCCCGGAGGTGTTACGCCGTTGGGATCCGAATTCGTGAAGGCCGGAAAGTTCCCGGGCCTCTCATTCAGGAACCGTTGAGGATTAGGGCTGTTGAGCGTCGCGGGATCGAATGGGTTAATGTCTACCAGCGTGGTCAATCCGTGTGATGAGCTGCCAACGTAGGCGGCTCGAGCGACAAGTCTATTGGAAAGCTGATGCTCGATGCTCAAATTGTACTGATACGTGTAGGGGGTCCGAAGATGCGGGTCCACGATTGTGGCGCCGGTCCCGTTGCTTGTAAACGTCCCGAATGTATTCGCGAAATTAATATTGTGGCTTAAAGGTTGGCCAAACGGATTTGGGTTTCCGGTAGAGCCGAAAGGGTCGCTTTGGAACGCAAACCCCGATGTCGTAGCGGGACCGGACGGCTGAAAATTGCCAATAAAGGCGGCCGACGCAAATGGCACCTGGCCGTTGAATTGAAAGTTGTCTTCTGCCTTTAAGACGTCGTAGAACATTCCCCATCCTCCGCGTACGCTGGTCTTTCCGTCATGGAACGGCTGCCATGCAAAGCCGAAGCGCGGCGCGAAGTTGGTTTTGTCCGAGAAGTTAGCGCCGCTAGGCGCTCCTTTGTCACCGGGGAAAAGCAGTCCAAGAGGAGCTCCAGGAAACACGGTGGATTGCGGCGCGCCGGGAACTACGGAGTAGGTGCGGCCTTTCGTGTCCGATTTGGGCGTGCTGTACTCATAACGAAGACCATAGGTCAGCGTCAGATTACGGGCGACATGCCATTCGTCTTGTCCAAATACATAAGTTGCTTTGGTACGGATGTTGGAAGGAGCGGCTGGCCCCTGATCGAAAGTATCCGGGAGTCCTACTAAAAAGTTGGCGAATGGATCGCCAGCGGCACCCGCCGTGGAGTAGAAAAATTGCCCGTTAATTTCAAACTCAAAGACTTGATTGTCTTGGTAGGCAGAGAAGGAGCCGCCGAATTTCAGGGTGTGCTTTCCGTGCGTCCAGGAAAGGACATCGGAGTAGGCGAATGTATTATCCACGAGCCGCGAGGGGCCCTGTATGCTGAAGCCAATGACCGCGTTGGGGAAATTCAGCTGCGTGGGGCCAGTGGGATTGTCTGACTTTATGTTGATTCCCAGTGCGGTTGAAGTTGGCTGCTTCGCGGCGGGAACCGCTTGGAGCGTATCACTGCGCTGAGCAGTCGCGCGGAACTCATTCAAGAGGTTGGGTGAGAAAGTGCGGATGTACGCTAAGTTGAAGAAGCGGGTATAGAGGGTCGTATTGGACCCAAAACCCGGAATCGAGTTTGTGGAGCCAGGGCTGGTTGGACCGGGATTAAGTTGGGGCTCGAGAATGCGGCCCAAGGTAACCGTGAAATGGTCCTTTGCCGAAGCCTCATAGTCAAACTTTCCGGTCAGCTCATATGGATTGTCCGTAAGTGCATTCTGAAACGATGCGGAACCTGTCGGGGAAGTTGGGATCAGGTTGGCTTTTATGTACGCCTGAGCGACGGGGTCGATGCTGGACGGAGCGATAATCCCCTGGGCCGCGAGAGCCGGATCGGGTTGAAAGAATGGATTTGCGTGCAGGAAACTCGCAACGGCAGCCTTTTTCGGCGAGCCCGAAAAATTTCCCTGAAGCTCGGCGGGAGTGGGAAGAGTTGCTGAGGCCCCCACTTGAAGTTCACTTAGCTGCTGCTTTTGGAAAGAGAGAAAAAAGAAGAGCTTGTCCTTCTTGATGGGTCCGCCTACCGTTCCGCCGTACTGGTTTCGGTGAAGAACCTGCCTGGGCTGCCCATTTAAATTGCTGAAAAAATTGTTCGCGTCAAAAGCAGTGTTGCGAACGAAATCATAAGCGCTACCGTGAATGGCATTGGTCCCAGACTTGGTTACCTCGGTGATGATGCCTCCGGCGCTTCGGCCATATTCAGCGGTGAAGTTGCTGGTGAGGACTCTGAATTCCTGAATGGAGTCGGGATTGGGATTATAGACAACTCCGTTGTCGAGAAGATCGTTGTTCAGGCCACCGTCCAGCACGAACGTGTTTGAATCGCTGCGGCCGCCGCCGATGCTGAACTGCAACCCTCCGGTCCCGCCGCTTCCGTTGGCCGGATTGTCGGCCGGCAACACGCCTGGCTGCAGCAATGCCAGATCCAGTGCATTGCGTCCATTGAGGGGCATGTCCTGTACGGTGCGCTCTGAAACCGTAGAACCCAGCGTCGGATTGATGGTCTCGACAGTCCCAGTGCTGGATTCCACCGTTACCGTCTCCGTTGCCGAGCCCACTTCCATCTTCAAGTCGACCTTCAGGGTTTGATTGATCTCCAGTTTGCTCGGAGGGGTGGTCGCGGACCTAAATCCTTGCCGCTCCACGGAAACCGTGTAGGAGCCGATGGGTAAGGCGAGGACTTGATAGTAGCCTGTTGCGTCAGAATTAGTCTCGCGGGAGATGTGCGTCTCAACATTCATTACAGTAATATGAGCATCGGCAATGACCGCCCCCGATGCATCGTAGATGATACCGGTGACGCGTCCCGTGGCGTCCTGCCCCAACGCTTTCGATCCGCAGAATATGGCCAATGCCGTCAGTAATAAGGAAAAAATCAATTTGCTGTTAAACCGATTCAAGAAAAGCCTCCCTTAGGTAAACTCCGAGATCCGATAGAAAACCTCGGTCAACGCCGACTACCCAAACAACGCAATTGGAATGCCGGAGCCAACAGCTAGAAAGCAAAAGACTTTATAGGTAGAGGTTCTCTAAATTCTCTGAGATTCGGAATTTAGATATGGGTTCTGATAATTCTCAGGTGCAGCGCAGCAATAAACGCGCTGATGGCTATCAGGCCAGAAGCATTCCGGCATATCCCACCACCGAGCTGGGATCGCCGGAAACATCCGCTGACGTTGCGTAACGCACGAGCTCTGGCCGCGTGGTTCCCAGTCTCTGTAGCGCCGTCAACATGGTAACGGTGGGCCCCAGACCGCACATGGAAATCGCCTCACGGCGGCAAGTGTCGTACAGTCCACGGGCATCGAGCGCTAGAATTTGGTCTATCGCTTTGCGGTCCTTGACCCGTGTTGTTGCGTCACTCTCGTAGTGATTCAAATCGGAAGTCGTCAGCAAGAGTATTTCGTCGCTGGAAGCCGCCAGTACCCGCCCGATGGCTTCTCCCACGGTCACGAGGTCCTCAAAGCGCACCGCTCCGAGCGCAACCGGGACAAAAGTGAATCCCGGCTGCAAAATCTGTAAAAACGGAATCTGCACTTCTAGCGAATGCTCGCTGCTATGCGCAACACTGTCTTCACGAAGCAATGGGCAAGCCGCCCGTAGCGCTTGCGCGAGTGGCTCATCAATCAGCGCGTCGCCAAGCGGCGTCCGCCACGCCCCGCTCGAAAGAATCGCGGCATTAGCTCCGTGCGGATAATGCCTAACGCCCAAAATCAAGATTCTCTTCTGGATTTCCAGTCGCGCGTATACCGCTCCTGCCACCTGCCCGGAATAAACGTAGCCCGCATGCGGCACAAGACACGCCTTCGCACGCAATGGCGCGGACTTCTGGTCAGCCGCAGTGTATTGGCGAACCAGTGCTGTCAGTTCCGTTGGATTGTAGGGATAAAATCGGCCGGAAACAGCAGGCAGGCGAAGCATTGCGCCGCTCCGCAAATCAGATGGCTTTTGAGGGCTTGCCTTTGACTTTGAGGGCCTGCTTCGTAGTCGGGTCGAAGTACACCGTGACTCTGTCGCCGTATTGATAGCCGCCCTTGTCAACAATCGCCTGCATTTTCGTGGACGCCTCTTGCGAGAGGCTGAATGTCTCGAGGGACATATCGTCGCCCTTGGCGCGAACCGTAATCTGCGCAATATTGGCGTGCATCACATAACCCTCAAACTTGCCGAGCCCCACGTACTTCGGCTTGGGCTTGATAGCGTTCACGATGATGGGCACTGCGGTATCCACAATAATGGGCGTAATCACTGCGGGAGACTGCGCCCGCGCAGGCACACTGCATAGCCCCGCCACCACCAAAGCTGGTAAAGCGAATCCCGCGATTTTGGCCACTGCCTTCATTCCCACTGCCTTCATTCCCACTGCCTTCATTCGATGTCGTCCGTTGCAATCCGCAGCGACTTCAAGAACCGTACGTCCTGCGGCGTCATTGTCAGGCGTGCCGCCGGCTTTTTGTCTGGAACCTGATCGAATGACTCCTGGTCGACCTGAATGCGCAACGATTCCAGAAAGCGTCTGTCCTGTGTCGTTAGTTTTGCCGCTTCCGCTGCGGCCGCATCGCGCTTTGCCAATCCAATGGTTGCGTCCAACTTCAGCACAATATCGTAACCGTGCGCGCGCACTCCGGCAATCGCGCCGGTGATGCGGTCGGAGTCGGACACCGTATCATTGATCGCGTGTCCCAATTCACGAAGCAAGTTTTTAAGGTGATCGTCGAGTTGCAAGGGCGCTCCCCTCACTACATTCGTCATTCTAGGCCTGCATTTCTTAGGATACAAGTCACCACGTTTCGCGTTGTCTCCAATAGGTTCACAGTACGTTAGTGCAGGTCGGAAGCCCCTCTTGCGGCCACTCCGCGCCGCTCCTCACCCTGATTTCGGTCCCCATTTTGCGTTAAGATGGAATTTATGTCTTCCGCCGCGACTTCACCGGCAGCGGCGCACCGCCAGGGAGGTTTCCACCGCTTTTGGCGCGCGCTGAAGCAGCTCTTTCTGGAGGTTGCGGGCGCTATGTTTGCTTTTCTCGGGATCGTTTGGCTGAATCTCGCGCTACGCTCTTGGACCCGCGACATCGCCCACTGGCTCGTCGCCGCGGCTGTTGCATTCGCTTTGCTGTTCTTTTTTTTCGCACTAAGTTCGTTCCGCCGCGCGCGCAAGTTGTAGTCTACTGCCTGTAGGGGCATGGCGTGCCGCGCCCGGTCTCATTTTGCCTGGTTCTAATTATTGGCGCAAAAATGTCGGACACAAAAACAAAGCCCTCGGAACGCAAAGACAGCTTCACAACTCTCTCGGGCCTTCCCATCGCCCGCCTTTACACTTCCGACGATCTTTCGGACTCCGATCCGCAATCGTCGATCGGCTACCCGGGCGAATTCCCCTACTCCCGCGGCATCTACCCCACCATGTTCCGCGGCCGAGTCTGGACCATGCGCCAATACGCCGGCTTCGGCTCCGCAGTCGAATCCAACCAACGCTATCGCTATCTCCTCAGTAAAGGCCAGGCCGGCCTCTCGGTTGCATTCGATCTACCAACGCAAATCGGCCTAGACTCCGATCATCCCCTCGCTCTCGGCGAAGTCGGCAAAGTCGGCGTGGCCATCGATTCCCTCGAAGACATGGAAACTCTTTTCGACAACATCCCGCTAGAAAAAGTCTCCACCTCCATGACCATCAACGCCACTGCCGCGATCCTTCTTTGCCTGTACGTCGCCGTCGCCAAAAAACAAGGCGCCAACCTCGCGAAAATCTCCGGCACGGTTCAAAACGACATCCTCAAGGAATATATCGCCCGCGGCACCTACATCTATCCCGTCCGCCCGGCCATGCGCATCGTCACGGACATCTTCGCATGGTGCCGCGACAATCTGCCCAAGTGGAACACCATCTCCATCTCCGGCTACCACATTCGCGAAGCCGGCTCCACCGCCATCCAGGAAGTCGCCTTCACGCTGGCAGACGGCATCGCCTACGTCGAAGCGGCGCTAGACGCGGGCCTCGCGGTCGACGAATTCGCTCCCCAACTATCCTTCTTCTTCAACGCGCACAGCGACCTCCTCGAAGAAATCGCCAAGTACCGCGCCGCCCGCCGCCGTTGGGCCAAAATCATGCGTGATCGTTTTCACGCCCAGGACCCTCGCTCGCTGCTCCTCCGCTTCCACGTCCAAACTGCCGGCTCCTCTCTCACCGCTCAGCAACCTGAAAACAATATCGTGCGTGTCGCCATCCAAGCCCTGGCCGCCGCCCTTGGCGGCTGTCAATCGCTCCACACCAATTCCCTGGACGAAGCCCTCGCCCTTCCTACCGAAGACGCCGCGCTAATCGCCCTGCGCACCCAGCAAATCCTCGCCCATGAAACCGGTATCACCAACACGATTGATCCCGTAGCTGGCTCCTACGCCATCGAGCACCTCACCAACACAATCGAACAAGGCGCGGTTGATTACATTTCCAAGATTGACGCAATGGGAGGAGTGCTGCGCGCCATTGAATCCGGCTTCGTGCAAGGTGAGATCCAGAAGGCCGCCTACGAATACCAGCGCGCGGTAGAATCCAAAGACCAAATCGTGGTCGGCGTAAACGACTTCATCGCCCAAGAAGAACGGATCATTCCCACGCTGCGCATCGAACCCGAAATCGAACGCTCACAAATCGCGCGCTTAAATGCCCTCCGCGCCAAACGCGATTCCATCAAAACGCAGTCTGCCCTCACGGAGCTTCGGCGGCGCGCCGCCACCACGGAGAATCTGGTCCCCGCCATCCTCACCGCCGTCGAATCCTGCGCCACCGTCGGTGAGATCTCCGACGCGCTCCGCGGCGTCTTCGGCGAATACCAGGAATCGGTTGTCATCTGAAAGCAGTGCTTTCCGCTAGAAACCGCCTTCATCTTGGATTAAGCTTCGAAGCTTCTTGTACTTAGAGGTCCGGCATAACAAACCGACCCACGGCGCCCGATGGGCTCACGAGGCGCACCCCTGCCAGCTCTAAATCCTATTCTGACAAGACGTTTGGCACTTAAGTTCGTCTCAAGCTAGAGCAAATTGAGGGAGTCAAGCTGACAACTCGCGACCCCGTTTTCATGGGAACAATCTTAGCCACAAAACGTATTCACTGTTGTCGAAAGCAAACTCTCTGCTCTTAAGATAAAGGCTGCGGAATGAAGACCATCGCCTCTCTCGACAACGCCTTTCGTGATTTTAGGTACGCGCTCCGTACGCTCGGCCGCACTCCCGGCTTCACCGCCATCGCCATCCTGACCCTCGCCCTTGGCATCGGCGCCAACACCGCCATTTTCACGCTTCTCGACCAAATCCTGCTTCGCCTCCTCCCCGTCAAGAATCCCCAGGAACTCGTCCTCCTCACCATGCGCGGCCACCACTACGGCAGCAATTGGGGTGGCAACGCCATCTCCCATCCCATGTTCCGCGATTTCGTCGCTCATAACGAAGTCTTCTCCGACATGTTCTGCCGTTTCCCCTACGACGGCAGTCTCTCCTTCAATGGCCAGGCCGAGCACGTTCAGCTGGAAATGGTCTCCGGTACTTATTTTTCGGTTCTCGGGTTGAATCCCTACCTGGGTCGCGTGTTCACTCCGGAAGACGACCGCCTCCCCGACGCTTACCCCTACGTCATCCTCAACTACTCCTACTGGAAATCGCGTTTCTCCGCCGACCCCAACATCATCGGCAAGACCCTTATCCTCAACAACCAGAATATGACCATCGTCGGCGTCCTGCAGTCTGGTTTTGACGGCGTGGAGCTCGGGCGCTCTCCCAAGCTGTTCGTACCCCTCATGATGCAAAAGGAAATCATGGTCGGCAATCCCAACGACATGTTGAAGGACCGTCGCAACCGTTGGGTCAACGCCTTCGGCCGCCTCAAGCCCGGCGTCACTCGCGAACTGGCCAAAGCCTCGCTCCAGCCTTTCATGCACTCCATGCTCGAAATGGAAGTTAAGGAAAAAGCATTCGCTCACGCTTCACCCTATGATCGCGAACAGTTTCTGAAGTGCTATATCGACCTCCTCCCCGGTTCTCAAGGCCGCTCTTACACGCGTCAGACACTCTCCACTCCTCTCTGGGTTCTCATGGCCACCACCGGCCTCGTGCTTCTCATTGCCTGCGCCAATCTCGCCAACCTTCTTCTCGTCCGTGGCTCCGCCAGAAAAAAGGAAATCGCCATTCGCCTCGCCATGGGTGCCACTCGTCCTCGCATCATCGCGCAACTCCTTATCGAGAGCCTTTCGCTCTCCGCCTTCGGAGCTCTCGCGGGCTTGGCCCTCGCCTACTGGGGCGATAAGGCGCTCATGGCCGCCTATCTTCCTTCCGATTCCGGCGGTTTGCGCATCTCCACAACTCCCGATTTCCGCATTCTTCTCTTCACCCTCGCTGTCACGGTCGTGACTGGCATCTTCTTTGGCCTTATTCCGGCTCTGCAGACCACTAAGCCTAATGTCGCCACGACTCTCAAAGACGAAGCCGCTGCCGTGGTTGGCGGCGGTCATGGGGCCCTCAGAAAATCTCTGGTCATCGCTCAGGTCACTCTTTCTCTTTTGCTCTTGATCGGCGCCGGGCTTTTTACCAAAAGTCTCGGCAATCTTCGCAATCTTGGTCCCGGCTTTCCGCCGCAAAATCTCGTCGGCTTTGAGATCGATCCTTCATACAGCGGCTATGGCGTTGCGCGGATGAAGGTCTTCTATCCTCAGCTGCTCGATGCCCTCTCCTCGATCCCCGGCGTTCAGTCCACCGGCCTCGCTTCCCTGCGCATCCTCGAAGACAACGAATGGGACAGCAGCATGACCGTCGAAGGCTTCACTCCTCCCACTCCCGACGCCCATCCCGAACCTTTCATGAACGAAATCAGCCCCAACTATTTCGCCACTCTCGGCGTCCCTGTCGTCAATGGCCGCGACTTTCGGCCCTCCGATACTCGTGAAGTTAATCACCGCCCCGAAGATCCTTTCGGATGGAATCCTGCCGTCGTCATGGTCAACGAAACCTTCGCCAAAAAATACTTCGCCGGCCGCAATCCGGTCGGTCTTCACCTCGGCTTCGGTTCTGACCCTGGCACTCCCACCGACATGGAAGTCATCGGCGTGGTCAAAGACATCAAATATACGAATCTCCGCGACGAGATTCCTCCGCAGGCCTATCTCCCGTATATCGCCGACCGTTACATCGGTGGCATGGTCATCTACGTCCGCACAGTAGGCGACCCCACTCTGCTGATGTCCTCTATCCGTTCCAAGGTCCGCGATCTGGACGCCAACATCCCCATCTCCTTCATGCATACGACCGAAGTCCAAATCAATAACTCGCTCTCCACCGAACGCATGATCGCCAGCCTCTCCGCGGTCTTCGGTTTTCTGGCCACGCTGCTCGCCGTCATCGGACTCTACGGCGTCATGGCTTACACCGTCGCGCAGCGTACGCGTGAAGTCGGCATCCGCATGGCGCTCGGCGCCGCTCAGGGCAGTGTCATTTGGATGGTCATGCGCGAAGTGCTGGTACTCGTCGCTGTCGGCGTCGCCGCCGGGGTGGTCTTTTCCTTGGCGCTCACCCGTGCCGTGCAGAGCCAGCTCTTTGGTCTTACGCCGCACGATCCTGCGACACTCACTCTCGCCACCGCCGCTTTGGCATTTGTGGCTTGCGCAGCCGGCTACATCCCCGCGTGGCGCGCCAGCCGCCTCGACCCCATGAAGGCCCTCAGGTATGAATAGGGGTCGCGGAAGATGACGCTGGACGCCTTTGCGCAGCTCACTCCTCCGCTAAGCCGAGCGCGCTACCGCGCCTATCCGCGTTTCCTTTACATCTTTTTCCAATCGCCCGATTGCTCGAAGGCGTGCGCCGCCTTGTAAATCGTCGACTCCTGCCAATGCTTCGCAACCAACATCAGTGCCGTCGGCAGACCATCGATCATCCCGCACGGCACGCTCATCGCTGGATGATGTGTAACGTCAAACGGACACGTGTTCCCGATCATCTCGGTCGCCCGTTGAAAGTACACTTCCCGCGAGGCATCAGCGGGCGGCAGCGGCTGCGGCTTCATCGGCAGCGTAGGCATGAGCAGCAAATCGTATTGACTCAGTACCGCGTCGTAAGCAGCTCTCAACCGTCGGCTTAGATTAACGGCCTTTCCGTAGTAATGCGTCCCGTGATACTTCCGCGCGTACACGCCAAACGTCGTCCAAATCTTAGTTGTCTCGGAGAGCTCGTTCGCTCGCAAGGTCCAGCCGTGCAGCTTGTCGATCAGGCTCGTCACATACAGGTCCCGCCGCGAAAGCCCGTAGCCGTCCCCGAACATCATCGTCTGCGCAATGCCCTCCACGCCGATCGGCGTCCATATCGCCGCCCCAGCCAAATGCATCGGGATGGACACTTCCTCAACCGTCGCCCCAAGCCTTCTAAAAATCTCCGCCCCCTGCCGCACTTTCTCGTCCACCGCTTTTTCCGACTCCGGCCTCCCAAATCCTTCCTTCACCTGCGCGATCTTCATTCCTCGCACGCCAGCTCCGAGCGCCCGCGTGTACTTCTCCACCTTCAACGCGAACTGCCGCGGATCGTACCCATCCTCTCCCGCAATGGCATCGAGCATCAACGCATTGTCTGCCACGGATGCCGTCATCGGCCCGGTGTGGTCCAGAAAAATCTCAATCGGCATGATTCCCGTGTATGGCACCAGTCCATGCGTGGGCTTCATACCATAAATTCCGCACCAGCACGCTGGTATGCGGATCGAGCCGCCCTGGTCTCCGCCGAGAGCCATGTCTGCTTCGCCCAAAGCGACTACCACTCCCGACCCGGACGACGATCCACCGGCCGAATACCCCGTCTTGTAGGGATTGTGCACCGGCCCTTTAGCTCCGGTGTGGCTGCCACCCGAAAGACAATACGACTCGCAATGCGTCTTCCCCACGATCTCGGCCCCAGCGTCGAGCAATCGGGTCACAACCGTCGCGTCGATTTCCGGGACGTACCCTTCCAGGATCGAGTTGCCGTTCATCATCGGCACTCCCGCGACCATGGCGTTATCCTTGATCGCAATTCTCTTGCCACTGAGCGGACCCGTAGCGGCCCCTTTAATCGATGTTTTCACGTACCACGCGTTGTGGGTGTTCTCTTCGGCCGTCGGAAATCTCCCCGGCGTCCGCGCATACTTCACATCTGGCAAATCGTCCGGCATCGCGTCCACCACGTTGTAAGCCTCGGCGCTCGCCGCCATCAGCCCGATATAGGACTGGACGTCTCGATCCGTCAGAGAGAGCCCAACTTCGCCCGCTGCCGCGCGAACCTGTTCTGGTGTAGGTAGCAGTACCGCCATATTGTTTTCCTCCGACGAAAGATTTCTCTAAGCCGCGATTCCAGCCGCTG
>Ga0207103_10126_pt1 | contig 22545 bp, 18 predicted proteins | sample Alteio_BWMinHeat_81_FD_153546 | JGI IMG/M metagenome (GOLD analysis project Ga0207103, IMG submission 153546) | Enriched cells from forest soil in Barre Woods Harvard Forest LTER site, Petersham, Massachusetts, United States -... | ecosystem: Environmental > Terrestrial > Soil > Temperate forest >...
TCGAGCGCGATCTGAAATTGGAATCGCTGGTGCCGGTGGTGGAAGGCAAGCTGCCGCTGCTGGTGGTTGCGGCCAAGGCGCGCGATATCCGTAACGCGGTGGAATTCTGCGCGAAACAGAATCTGAAGATGATACTTGCCGGGGGCGACGAGGCATGGAAGGTGAAGGAGCTGCTGAAGGAGAAGAAAATTTCCGTCATCCTCGGCCCGACGGAGGCGCTGCCGCGCGAGGAGGATGACGCCTATGACCGTCCGATGACGCAGCCGGCGGAGCTGGTTGCGGCGGGGATTCCGATTGCGTTTGCGAGCTTCGATACGGCGTTCTCGCGGCGCCTGCCGCAGCAGGCGGGGAACGCGGTGGCGTACGGGCTGGCGTACGACGAAGCGCTGAAGGCGGTGACGGTGAACGCGGCGCAGATGCTGGGGCTGGCGGACCAGCTCGGAACGATCGAGCCGGGGAAAATTGCGAACCTCATCGTGACGAACGGCGATCCGCTCGAGATCCGCACCGAGCTGCGCTATTTATTTATCAAGGGCCAGCTCACGAGCACGGACAACCGCCACAAGCAACTCTACGAGGAATACCGCAACCGGCCGGCGCCTGCGACGCGCTAGACGCGCAGCCGGGCGGGACGTCTTCTGCGCGGCCACAGCTACGGCGACGGCAGACGCGGGGAAAAATCCCGCGCGTTTCCGTTGACACCGGCGCGCGGCACCCGGATATAATCCCAACCAAAGCGCGGGGTGAGCCTCGATTGCGGAGATCTGCAAGAATCCGAATCGAGGATGGGGAATCTAAGCCATGCACAACGGGATGTCGCGGGTGAATCCATGCACGGGTGGGGAGCGGATATGAAGGTGGGGAAGCGTTTCGGCGCAAGTGTGATTCTGGTTTTGTGCGCGTTGCTGGCCGGGTGCGCTTCGACGGCGAACCGGGAGGCGCAGAAGGAGCCGGCGCGGCAGCCGGTGATCGTCTTCATGACGGATTTCGGGACGGCGAATGACGCGGTGGCGATCTGCAAGGCGGTGATCATGAGGATCGCGCCCGACGCGCGGATCATGGACATCACGCACCAGGTGACGCCGTATTCGATCGAGGAAGGCGCGCGGTTTCTGAGCGGCGTGACGCCGTATTACGGGCCGGGCACGGTTTTTTCTGGTGGTGGTGGATCCGGGGGTGGGAACGTCGCGCAAGGCGGTGGTGGTGAAATCGAAGAAGGAACAGTATTTCGTGCTGCCCGACAATGGGCTGATCACGCCGGTCGGAGACCGCGACGGAATCCAAGGCGCGCGGGAAATCACCAATCCGGCGTGGATGATCGGGGCGAAAGTGTCTTCGACGTTTCACGGGCGCGATATTTTTTCTCCGGCGGCGGCGCATCTGGCGGCGGGCGAGGATTGGACGCTGGTGGGTCCGGAAGTGAAGCAGCTGGTGCGGCTGACGCCGAGAGAAGCGAAGGTGGAGGAGAAGGGAATCACGGGGGAAATCTTCGCGCTGGACGATCCATTCGGCAGCTTGATCAGCGACATTCCGGGCGACGAATTCAAGAAGCTGGGCTACGCGCTGGGGGAAAACGTACGCGTGCGCGTGGGTGACAAGACATTTATCGCACCGTATTCGAGGACGTTTATGGACGTGGCGGTGGGCGAGCCGCTGCTGTACGTGGATTCGCGCGGCCGCATGGAGTTGGGGCTGAACCAGCGCAGTTTCGCGCAGGTGAACAAGATCACGCTACCGGTTGCGGTTTTCATCCCGCGGAAGGGAAAGTGAGGAGGCGAAGATGAGGAAGCACACTGCCATCCCTGGGAGATTCTTCGGGCGCAGCGCCGGGCTGGGGCTGCTGCTGGCGCTGGTCTTCGCGTTCGCGGGGGCGGCGCGCGCGCAGACGTATCGCGGGGCGATTCGCGGGGAAGTCCACGACGCATCGGGAGGCGCGCTGGTGGGCGCGAAGGTGACGGCGAAGAACACCGCCACCGGCTTTTCACGCGGGGCCACGACCGTGGAAGACGGCGGGTACGTGATTCCGGAATTGCCGGCGGGGGAGTACGAAGTGACGGCGGAGGCGAAAGACCTGGCGCCGACCACGCAGAAGGCGCTGGTGGAGGTGGGGGCGGACACGCCGCTCGATTTCACGGTGTCCAAGGTGGCGGCGACAAGCGAGAAAGTGAGCGTTACGGCGACGGCGCCGTTGATTGAAACGTCGAGCGACGCGCTGGGCGGAATCGTGGACAACCGGCTGGTGGCGGAGCTGCCGCTGAACGGACGCGATTTCGGGAAGCTGGTGGCGCTGGTGCCGGGCGCAACGGTGGATCCATCGGGCGTGGCCGGGACGGAGAAGGGATTCGGGCAATTCAACATCAACGGGAACCGCGACCGGTCGAACAACTACACGCTCGACGGGACTGACAACAACGATCCGTGGTTCAACAACTCGGCGCTGAACCAGGTGGGCATCAGCGGCGCGCCGGCATCGCTGCTGCCGGTGGACGCGATCCAGGAGTTCAACCTGCAGGGGCAGTTCAGCCCGGAGTACGGGCGGAGCAGCGGGTCGGTGGTGAACATCATCACGAAGTCTGGGACGAACGAGCTGCACGGGTCGCTCTTCGAGTATCACCGCAACTCAGCGCTCGACGCGCGGAATTTTTTCAATCCGGCGCCGGAGAACCAGTCGGGATTTATCAACAACCAATTTGGCGCGTCGCTGGGCGGGCCGATCGTGCACGACCGGACGTTTTTCTTCGCCGCCTATGAAGGGCAGCGGGAGCGCGTGGCGTCGGATTTCACTTTTCTGGTGCCCACGCCGACGGACATCGCGCAGGGCCTGGCAATCGCGGAGAACGACGGGCTGAATCCGGCGACGCGGAACACGGCGCTCGACAACATTCTGAAGAACTTTCCCACGAGCTCTACGGAGAATCTCCAGGGAAGTGTGAACGACAGAAACGATCTGGACAATTTCATCGTGAAGGTGGATCACCAGTTCACCGACAACGAAGTCTTCAGCGCCCGCTATGCTTTTGGGCGGAGCGACCAGACGTTTCCTTTCGGTTCGTCGAGCTTTGGCGGCGGATCGCGGCTGCCGCAGTTCGCGCAGGAATCGCCGACGCGGGTGCAGGTGGTGTCGCTCAGCCAGGTGTCGACGATCAGCGCGACACGCATCAACGAGCTGCGTTTCGGGTATACGCGATTCAGCAACTCGTTCCAATCGCTGGACCAGTCGAATCCAACGGCGGCGGGGCTGAATTTCGGGGACAACATGAACGGGCTGCCGGAGTTCGATTTTGGCGGCGCGCTCGAAAACCTGGGCACCACCGGCTTCGATCTGCCGCGGCGGCGGACCAGCCAGAGTTTTCAGGTGCTGGACAACTTCACCTGGGTGAGCGGGAAGCACACGTGGAAGTTCGGAGGGGAAGTGCGGCGCGTGGCCGTGAATCACTCGGACGACAACCTGGAGCGGGGGATCTTTTCGTTCAGCTCGGGAGCGCCGTGCGACGCCACAATGTTTACGTGCACGGCGATCACGACGACGCTTGCGAATTTTTATCTGGGGAACGCCTTTGTGCTGGCGAACAACAACGCGGACACGCAGCGGACGACCTACAACAACGGGCTGGCATTCTTCGGGCAGGACGAATTCCGCATCCGGCCGAACCTGACGGTGAACTACGGGCTGCGCTGGGAATACTTCGGGCCGCTGAGCGAGAAGCGCGGGCTGCTATCGAATCTCGCGGCGGATGGAACGCTGGCGCTGGTGGGCACGCACGGCCTCGACGGGCTCTATCACCGCGACCTGAATAACTTCGCGCCGCGCGTTTCGATTGCCTGGAGCCCGTTCCTGCACACGGTGGTGCGCACCGGTTACGGAATTTACTACGACTACATTCCGCAGGACCTGATGCTGGCGAACTTCACAAACGTGGAAGGCGCGGCCACCAATCCGATCGCGCCGGCAGGTCTGGCGAACACGGAGGTCCAGTCGCTTTCCTTCCTCTCGAACAATTTCTGCTGCGTCCCACAACCACAGCCGCCGGGGACGTTCTATCTGGGGCCGTCCTCTTCATCGCCGAGCATCTTTATCACGGACCCGCACCTGGCGACGCCGTACGTGCAGAGCTGGAACTTCAATATCCAGCAGGAAGTGGCGCAGGGAGCGGCGATCGAAATCGGGTACGTGGGGAGCAAGGGGACGAAGCTGACGCGGCTGTGGGACCAGAACCAGCAATTCACGAACCCGAATTTCTCGCAGATGGCGACGTTCGCGACGCGCGCGTCGTCCACTTATCATGCGCTGCAGGTGACCGGGCGGCTGCAGAAGTGGCATCGCTTTGCGGGCTTCGCGTCGTATACCTTCTCGAAGTCGCTGGACGATGCTTCGGATGGAATCGATTTTACGTCCGGCGTGGCGATGCCGCAGAATTCGGCGAATATCAGCGCGGAGCACGGCCCTTCGAGCTTCGATTCGCGGCACCGTTTTACAACGGCGCTGAATTACGACGTGCCGGTCACAAGCCACCTTCCGCGGAAGCTGGCCGAGGGATGGCAGTGGAATACGATCGTGACGGCGCAATCCGGGCGGCCGATCCCGATCGACATTTTCAACGGCAACAGCGACCAGCGGCCGGATATCGTGCCCGGGGTGAATCCGATCCTGCCGAACTGGAATCCGGCGACGGGCTATCTGAACCCGAATGCGTTTACATTTCCGGCGAACGGAGTGTTCGGGGATCTGGGGCGCAACGCGATTTACGGGCCGGGATTCTGGAATATAGACTTTTCGATCACGAAGAACACGAAGCTGACCGAGCGGCTGAACCTGCAGTTTCGCGCGGAGTTTTTCAACATCTTCAATCACCCGATTTTCTCCCAACCGAACAACAACTTGGTTTCCGACTTCACGCCCGGCGACAAGGTGTTCGGGCCGGCGGGACAGATCACGCAGACGCCGGACGTGGCGCAGGGGAATCCGGGGCTGGGCGGGGGCGGCCCGCGCGTGTTGCAGTTCGCGCTGCGCCTGGCATTCTAGACCTCAGGGGCTGAAGCCCCATGTTTCAGGGCGCTTTATGTCGGAGCTAAAGCTCCGACCCCCTAAAAGGCCATTGAGGCTGCGGATTGGGGTTACGCGGCGGCTGCGGCCTTTTCCGGCGAGCAGCATCTAATAGAGTTAAAGGTGACAGCTCAAGCGGAAGGTGCCCCATGAGAGAAGCGGTGATTGCAAGTGCGGTGCGGACGGCGGTAGGGAAAGCGTTCAAAGGGACGCTGAGGGCGACGCGGCCGGACGATCTGGCGGCGGTGGCGATTTCGCGCGCGGTGGCGGACGTGCCGGGGCTCGATGCGAAGGAAATCGAGGACGTGATCCTGGGTTGCGCGATGCCGGAGGCGGAGCAGGGCATGAACGTGGCGCGAGTCGCGTCGCTGCGCGCCGGGCTGCCGGTGGAAGCGTCGGCGATGACCATCAACCGGTTTTGCTCGTCGGGGCTGCAGGCAATCGCGCTCGCGGCGGAGCGCATCCGCGCGGGCAGCGCCGAGGTGATCGTGGCGGGCGGCACGGAGTCCATGAGCCTGGTGCCGATGGGGGGCAACAAGATCTCGCCGAACCCGTGGCTGATGGACAACTATCCGGATTCCTATCTGGGCATGGGGCTGACGGCGGAGAACCTGTCGCGGAAATACGGGATCACGCGGGAGCAGGCGGACCTTTTTTCGTATCAGAGCCACCAGAAGGCGCTGGCGGCGATCGAGGCGGGGAAATTCAAGAGCGAGATCGTGCCGGTGCAGGTGATGTTCACGGAGATGGTGAACGGGGCGAATGGGTCGGGCGGTTCGAATGGCAGCAAGCCGAAAGTGACCAAGGCGGTGTTTGACACGGACGAAGGGCCGCGGGCGGATACGTCGCTCGAGGCGCTGGGAAAGCTGAAGCCGGCCTTTCACGCGCACGGCATGGTGACGGCGGGGAACAGCTCGCAGATGAGCGACGGAGCGGCGGCGGCGGTGGTGATGAGCGACGAGCGGGCGCGCGCGCTGGGGGCGAAGCCGCTGGGAAGATTTGTGTCGTTTGCGACGGCCGGATGCCCGCCGGAAGAGATGGGTGTCGGGCCGGTGTTCGCGATCCCGAAGGCGCTGAAGCTGGCGGGGCTGAAGCTCGAGGACATCGAGGTGATCGAGCTGAACGAGGCGTTTGCAGCGCAGGCGCTCACAGTGATCAAGCTGGCGGGGCTGGACCCGGCGCGCGTGAACGTCAACGGTGGAGCGGTAGCGCTGGGGCATCCGCTGGGCTGCACCGGCGCGAAGCTGACGGCAACGATTCTGCGGGAGCTGGCGCGGCGGAAAGCGCGCTATGGGCTGGTGACGATGTGCGTCGGCGGCGGCATGGGTGCGGCCGGGATCGTCGAGCGGCTTTCGTAAGCGTTTTTCGCGGCGCGAGGGCGCGCTACTTTTTTGTCGTGACGGCCTTCGGCAGCGGCTGAAAGGGCGCGTCGCCGACGCTAAACGATTCCTCGATGTTGGTGGACTTTTCCTGAATGTTCGTATAGACGCTGCGCAGTTTCATTTTGGCGGCGCCTTCGCCGAACTCGGAATTGGTAACGAGGTTGGCGCCGTCCCAACGAGCGGTTCCCATGACGGCTCCGGGAAAGTTGCCGACGGTGTAGATTTTGTAGTCATTTTCTTTGGAGTCCCAGATGAGGACCTGGTGTCCGATCTCGGCGCCCAAGGGGCCGTCGCCTTCGAAATCGGCGATGATGGAGAAGCCGCCGGGGCCGAGCTGGGCTTTGTACCAGCCGGTGACCTTTCCGCCGTCGGGCAGCATGGGAGATTTTGCGTACTCGCCTTTGTAGTCCCACGCGCCGAGGAGGAATTTCAGGCGGTCCATCTCCGGGCCAGGCTTGGGCATGGCGGGGGCCTGGGACTGCTTCTCCTGCGTTGGCGGACCAGCGAAGGACGCGGCCTGCGACTTGCTGGAATGGTCCAGCAAGCCGGGGAGAAGAAGTGCGGCGGTCAGGGTCATGAGTGCGACAACGATTCTTCGAATCATGTGTTTTCTCCTTAAGCGATAGGTTCGGTCAGCGCGTTTCTTCTCCGGCCTGCGCCGAGAGAGACGCGGTTTCGCCGAGCACGGCGGCGAGGCGTTCGAGAGCGGTTCCCATATGCTGTTCGATTTCCGCCATGCGCGCGGCGCCGGCTCCCCAGCTCGTCACACGGACGCAAATCATTCTTCCTGCCGGGCCCATCGAGAAGCCCTTGAGCTCGAGCACGCCGTGGATTTCCTCCCAGCTCAGCGCGGCTTCATGACGCGTGACGGCAAGCACGCGCCCGGTGACCGAGCCGTTGTCCTTGAGAGCGAGCTCGCAGCGGTCGCCGGGCATTCCGACAGCGCCCGAGCGCGTGAGCCATTTTCCGAGTCCGTCCGGGGTGGTGAAGAGGGGCAATAGCTGCTGATAGCGATAGGAAGCGGGCCGGATCGCCATGATCATGGTCTTCGGCTTACCGAAATAATTCTCGAGATAGAGCTTCAGGAGCGCCAGCGCCGTCTGCCAACCGGAAACGGTGCCCTGATACTCCTCATCCCATTGCGCGCCCTCCTGGAAACCGGAATTGACCAGGCGCAGGACGGTGACGCCGCCTTCGCGGGCGATGGTGACGTCAATCATTCCCGGCGGGCGGCCCAACAGGGGGTCCGACCAGCGCAGGACGAAGCGCTCGCCCGGCACGGCTTCGATGACTTCGAAGGGCATTACATACTGGAACTTGTCGAAAAACCAGGTGAATGTGGATCCAACTTTTGGTTCGCCGGTGGCGCGGTCCACGAACCACTGGGCGAATTTTTCCGGATTCGCCCAAGCTTCCCAGACCTGCTGCGGGGTCGCGGTGGTGCGGAGCTCCGCGTGGATGCTGCGGCCGCGGTGCTCGAATGTTTTCTTCTCGCTCATGGGAGTTTCTCCTCGTTCGTGGATGTGTTTTCTTCGCCTGCGTGCGGCGGAATGGGATAGCAGCCGAGAATCAAACGGTAGGGGCGGCCGGACGCGGAGCGGCCGCCGGCGAGGCGCGCGGGGGAAGCGTGGCGGCCGATCACGGCGGTGACCGCTTCGTGCAGGGCACGCGCGAACGCGGCACGCTGCGCGGCGCTTTCAAAGCGAAGCTCGGAGGAAAGCGAAAGCGTCGCGAGGCGCTTTTCCTGCGTGGCGGCTTCCTTGCCGGCGCGGCCAAGCTCAGTCTGCATCTGCGCGGCGAGCGCCTGCAGGTAGGCGGCGCTGAACCTGTCTTCGATGCGGCGCGCGTCGGCGCCGAGGCGGCCGAGCAGGCCGGGCGAGAGGACGTAGGCCCGCGCGGTGGCGACGTAGCGGCGCTCGATCATGTTGCGCTTGCGGCGGTCACCGGCGCGCTCGACGAGGTGGGCGCGGGCGAGCTCGCGGACGTGGTAGTTCACCTTCTGGCGGGGAAGGCGCATGCGGCGGGCCAGGCCGGCGGCGGAATCGGGGTCGCGCAGGGCTTCGAGGATGCGGCGGCGAAGGGGGTCGAGGAGGGCGGCGGCGCCGGCGTGGCTTTCGATGAAGGCGATGGGAGTGGCGCTGGCCATGGGCGGGCCTCCGGAGAAGAGCGGGGCGATTGTGGCTTAGGATAATATGTTTGTCAAGACAAATATAATTGTCATACAATCTCCCCGATTTGCCCGACGATTAAAACAGATTCGATCCCCCAGGCTCCCCTCGCCGGGGACACTGGGGGCCCCCTTTGACCTGCGCTCGGAATGACAATGGGCATGGCGGGCGCACGGTGAGACTGCGGTAAAAGGCGTGCTAGGATTTCGTCTGTGCGTTTGTGCACACCTGAAAACGGGGGCAATGAGGCATGCTTCCATAGAAGGACCCACGCTGAACTTGTACAACAATCAAGCCGACGAGACGATGACTACGCGCGACATCGCGACCGAAGACGCGGGAATTGCGCGGCAGCGCGGCGGGCTGGGTGCGCAATGGCTGCGTGACGGGCTGGGCGTGCCGGCGCTCCAGGTGAGCGCGGCGCTGACGCTGACGCTCGGACTGGGGCTGCGGCTTTTTTTCATTTTGCGTTTTCCGTTCGTGGCGGGCGACACGAAGTTTTACGTGGAGCTGGCGCGCAACTGGCTGGACCACGGCGTGTATGGACTGTTTATCGCGGGGCAATTGATTCCGTCGGACATGCGGATGCCGGGATATCCGGCATTTCTTGCGGCGATTTATGCGGTGTTCGGGCGCACGGGGATGGCGGTGATGGTGGTGCAGGCGGTGGTGGACCTTGCGACGTGCGTGCTGGTGGCGTTGATGGCGGCGCGGCTCGCGCCCGCGTCCAAGCGAGCGGCGGCGGCGACGGCGGGACTGTGGATCGCAGCGCTTTGTCCGTTTACCGCGAACTACACGGCGGCACTGCTGACCGAGGTTCTGGCGACATTCCTGACGACGCTCGCGCTGGTCATTTTTGTTTTTGTTCTCGGGGACGCTTCGATGGAGCGTCCGCTGCAGTCGCTTGAGAGAAGAGAACTGCTCAAGTGGGCGGGCTGGTTTCTGCTGGGGGGATTGGTGGTGGGCGTGGGAACGCTGGTGCGGCCGGAGACGCCGCTGGTGCTGGCGGCGTTCGCGTTGATACTGAGTGTCCGGTGGCGACGGCGGGCCGACTGGCCAAAGTTGGCGCTGGCGGGGCTGTGGATGGCGGTGGGTCTGCTGGCGGCGCTGACGCCGTGGGCGGTGCGGAACGCGCGCACGATGGGGCGCGTCGAGTTTCTTGCGCCGCGTTATGCGGAATCGGGAGGAGATTTCATTCCGCGAGGCTTCTTTGCCTGGACGGGAACGTGGATGGTGCGATTGCGAGACGCGTATCTTGTGCCGTGGAAGCTGAGGAAGGGAGCGATTCGCGTGGAAACGCTGCCGCAGTCGGCGTTTGATTCGGACGAGGAGCGCGCGAGGGTGGCGGAATTGCTCGAGCGGTACAACCGGGATCTGCAGATGACGCCGGTGCTCGATCACGAATTCGCGAAGCTGGCGCAGGAGCGGACGGCGAGGCGGCCGCTGCGGACGTATTTGTTTATTCCGATTGAGCGGATGGGGGCGATGTGGTTTACGCCGAGAGTGGAACTGCTGCCTTACTCGGGGAATTTGTGGCCGCCGGGAGAGAAATGGCGCGGCAATCGAATGGATTTCGGCGTGACGGCGGGATTTGGATTGCTGGGGTTGTTGTATGCGGGGCTGGCGCTGGGGGGGCGCGTGGCGCTCGCGCGCGGAGCCGGGAGTGGCGCTACTATTGATGTTCCTCGCGATTCGCACGGTGTGCTTGACGCAGTTGCAGACGGTGGAACCGCGGTACGTGCTGGTCTGCTTCCCCGCGATATTGGTGCTGGGCGCGCTGGCGCTGGGGAAACGCGAGGGCGTGGCGCATTGCCCGCCACTGCGCAACCCGGTAAGATGGAAGCGTCCGCAGGAGGCGCCTGCGGGCGTCATCCACCGGGAGTAAAATGGCGGGACCCACAGCCTGGTACTTCGCATATGGCAGCAACATGAGCCGGGCGCAGATGCTTTCGCGCGCGGGCGAGATTTTCGAGGAGCGCCGGGCGCGTCTCGAGAATTTCGACCTGGTGTTCAACAAGAAGGCGCGCGGAGGGTCGGCGACGGCGAACATCCAGCCGGCGCCGGGGAAGGCGGTGGAGGGAGTGCTGTACAAGATTGCCGAATCGGCGTTTCGCAACCTGGACCGGTTCGAAGGCGCGCCGGTGCACTACCGCCGCACGGAAGTGAACGTGGTGGACGGCAACGGAGCGAAGACGGCAGCGCAAGTGTTTATCGCGACGAAAGTGGAAAAGAGCGGGCTGCGGCCGGCGACGCATTATCTGCAGGCGATTCTGGACGGCGCGGGCGAGCACAAGCTCCCGGCGGAATATATCGAGCGAATCAAGGCGGCGGCGCAGGGCTAGCGCGCCGGGAGTCCGGCGAGAAGCGCTGCAAGCGAGGAAGAAAATGGCGACAACCACGATTCCACAGAGCGCCACGCGCGGCGGCGGATTCCTGATTACGGCGTGCCGGCCGGAAGACGTGTTCACGCCGGCGGACGTCAACGACGACCAGCGGCTGATCGGGCAGACGGCGGAGGAGTTTGTGGCGAAGGAAGTGCTGCCGCTGGTGGCGGAGCTCGAACAGCACAAGGCAGGCGTGATGCCGGGGCTCTTGAAGAAGGCGGGCGAGCTGGGGCTGCTGGGCGGAGGCATTCCGGAGGAATACGGCGGCACGGGGCTCGACAAGGTGTCGGCGACGGTGCTTTCGGAGAAGCTGTCGGCGTATGCGTCGTTCGCGGTGTCGCACGGCGGGCACGCGGGGATTGGGACGGTGCCGATCGTTTACTTCGGGACGGAGGAGCAGAAGAAGAAATATCTGCCGAAGATCGCGACGGGCGAGCTGATTTCCTGCTACTGCCTTTCGGAGCCGCAGGCGGGGTCGGATGCGCTGGCGGCGCGAACGCGCGCGGTGCTTTCCGCGGACGGCAAGGAGTGGATCCTGAACGGGCAGAAGATGTGGATCACGAACGGCGGGTTTGCGGACGTTTTCGTGGTGTTCGCGAAAGTGGATGGGGAGCAGTTTTCCTGCTTTCTGGTGGAGCGCGGGTATCCGGGGTTTTCGGTGGGCGCGGAAGAAAAGAAGATGGGAATCAAGGGCAGCTCGACGGTGCCGATTTTCTTCGAGAACTGCCGCGTGCCGAAGGAGAATTTGCTGCACGAGATCGGGCGGGGCCACATCGTAGCGTTCAACACGTTGAACGCGGGGCGGTTCGCGCTGGGCGCGTACTGCCTGGGCGGATCGAAGAAGGTGATCGAGGCGGCGTCGAAGTATGCGAAGGAGCGCACGGCGTTCGGGAAGACGCTGGCGAGCTTCGGGCTGATCCAGGCGAAGCTGGGCGAGATGACGATCCGGACGTTCGCGGTCGAGTCCATGATCTACCGCTCGGCGGGGATGATCGCGGCGGCGGTGGAGACGCCGGCGGCGGGCGTGAGCAAAACGCAGCAGGCGATGCACGTGCTGGAGGAATACGCGATTGAAAGCTCGATCAGCAAGGTGGCGGGGAGCGAGTCGGTGGATTACGTGGTGGACGAAGCGGTGCAGATTTTCGGGGGCTACGGCTTCCACGAGGATTACCCGGTGGCGCGCGCCTACCGCGACAGCCGGGTGAACCGCATCTTCGAGGGAACGAACGAAATCAACCGCATGCTGATCGTGCAGATGCTGATGAAGCGGGCGCTGGGCGGCGTGCTGCCGCTGATTCCGGCGGCGATGAAGCTGGGCGAGGAAGTGCTGGCCGGGCCGTCGGGCGAAGAGGCGCCGGGAGGGGCGTTCGCGGAGGAAGAGCGATCGGTGGCGCAGGCGAAGAAGATTTTCTTGCTGGCGGCGGGCGCGGGGATGCAGCGGTTCCGCGAGAGACTTGCCGACGAGCAGGAGATCGTGGCGGCGCTGGCCAACATCGTGATGGAAGCCTACGCCATGGAATCGTGTCTGCGGCGGGTGCAGAGGGCGGCGGGGCGTGGCGGCGCGGCTGCGGGCGTGATGGCCGATGCGGCGCGCGCGTACATTTATGATGCAGGCGAGCGGGTAGAGCGCGAGGCGCGGACGGCGCTGGCGGCGATCCTCGAAGGCGACGCGCTGCGGACGCAGCTTGCGGTGCTGCGGCGGTTCGCGAAGCGCGAACCGGTGAATACGATCTCGTTGCGGCGGAACGTCGCGGCCGCCGTTCTGGCACAGGACCGCTACCCGTTTGAAGGCCGCTAGAGTCCGGAAAAAGCGTGCCGCGCGGCCTCGGGTGCTGGTGAAGCCGTTGCCGTGGGTACGCGAGCTGGCCGCGCCTTACCTTCGTGGCTACCGGGCGGTGGGGGAACGCCGCGGGAGCCTGCGGGGCTATTGGTTCCTGACCACCACTAAGGGGCGCACCCCGCGCGAGACAGGCCCGAAGTCAGCGGGATCAGCGGGCTTCTTTGTGGGCTATCTTCTGGAGGGTCCGGAGCTGGCTAAGCTTTTTTCTCATTCGCCAGCGCCGCAGCCGCCGGAATGCCTGGTATTTGCATTTGTGGCGCCGCCGGGCGGGGAATTGCACGGGCGACTGGTGAGCGAGCCCGGGAGCCTGGTGCGCAAGACCTTTGAATACATCCGCTGGCTAACCCACCGCCCGCCGAGGTTCGTCTTCGAAGAGGATAGCTACGCCGCAATGACGAGACATGCCTCGATGCGCGACTGGCCGCGTGGCAAGTACGAGCATTTCTCACGCAACTTCTTTATCGAGTCGCTGGCCTGGCTGGTGCGAAGCGGGCTGGTGCGCAAACTGCCGGTGGAGGCAGGGGGCGAGAAGCTCCCGCAGGCCTCGCCAGCGGGGCGAAAATCCGGCCACCGGTAGTTCCAGAAGTACTTCGGAGAAACCCGTGGTACCGCGATTTCTATTTCCGGGAAATCGATTACCAGTTTTGCTCGCGTGGCTTCCTACAGCAGGAAAAAGGCGATGGCGCAAAAGGATTTGCGAGCCGACGCCTTTGGAGGGGCAGTTGCATCTAATCTCTTGGAAGAATAATGACGATGACCCGGATAAGGATCAAGAAATGGATGTGGTGGGCGCTGATAGTGGTCATCGCGTTCCAGATATACTTTGTGCGGGAGCTGTTTGCGGCTGAGCTGCTGTTTGGCGCGGGGTTCCTGGTGCTTGCCGTGTTTGTGGGGCTCTTCTACATGGCGGGCGCGGTGGGGGAGCGCGGTCTGGACTGGGCCGGCGCCCATACCCATTTCCTGACGAGCGCGGCGCGCTGGAGCGTGGGCCGGTTCGAAGCGCTCAGCAAAAAGACATTCCGCCATCCACGTTCAGAGTCTGTCCAGTAATCGCGCTGGCCTCGCCGGATACGAGGAACAGCGCCGCGGCCGCGATTTCGTCCGCCGTTTGCGGGCGACCCTGAAGGATTCCTTCCAAGAACTGCCGAAACATCTGCTCGGGGTCTGCGCCGACGCGCGCCGCCAAGGCCTGGCCCAGCTCCTGCGACATTTGCGTCTCCGCAACCGGGCCGGGACTGATTGCGTTTACGCGCACGCCCCGCCGCGCCCCTTCGGCGGCCAGGGTTCGGGTTAGCGCCGCAAGTGCAGCCTTGGAAGCCGCATACGGCGCGTTCCACTGAAGCGCGGCCTTGGCGGCGACGCTCGCGATATTCAGGATGGTCCCGGAGCCACGCTCGTACATGTGGGGAAGCAGGCGCCGCGTCATGAGGAAGGGACCTCGCAGATTGACGGCCAGTACCTCATCCCATTCCGCGGGCGTGATTTCCTCGACCGGCTTGACCGGGCCGAAGATTCCGGCGTTGTTCACCAGGATGTCCACCCCGCCGAAGGCGTCCATTGCCGCGCGCAAAATCCTTTCGCAATCGGCGTCGCGGGAAACATCGGCGGCCACCCCCGCGGCCGTCCCGCCGGCGGCTAGGATCTCATTCGCCACGGCTTCCACTTGCGCCGATGTTCGCGAGGTCACCAGCACCGCGGCCCCTTCGCGGGCAAAGCGAAGGGCAATCGCGCGGCCGATCCCGCGGCCGGCGCCGGTCACGACCGTTCTTTTTGCTTTTAGCAGCATCACTTTATGTGAGACGGCAACGGGAGGGAGGATACCACCGAAACGCAGGACATCGCATGGCGCCGCTTGCATGCCGGCGCGCAAAGGATGAAAGGAAACGAAGGGCTTCCTCCCCGGGTTGGAAAGGGAAAGCTACTGCAGAGGCGGGCTGGCAATCGTCGGCATGCTGCCGTCCGTGGTGAAACGGAGGACACCCGAGGGATCCGCGAAGAAACCGCGCTGCCCGGAGGCACCGATGATAACCGGAACCGCGCCGATCGTGTAGCTATTCACGCCGGGGGTGGTGCAGCTGGGCGGGGGAGTTGAAATGGGTGCGCCAGGAACATAGGTGAAGTTGTAGCCGCTCTTCTGGCTGGTGTTGCCGGCGCCGTTAGAGCCCAGCAGAGGGTCAACCAGCAAGGCATTGTTGCAGGTAGCGTTGACCGCACCGGCCGGTCCGCTCATCGTACCCAGGCTGGGGGGGAAGCCATTGCCGTAGATAGCGGAGTAGCTAACAGATGCAGTCACAAGCGTGCGGAGAGAGCCAACAGCCGAAGCTTCGTTGGCGGCCATTTTCGAACGCAAGAGGTTCGGAATAGCGATGGCAGCGATGATCAGAATAATCGCGACCACGATCAGCATCTCAATGAGCGTAAAGCCTTGCTCTCTGTCTCTCATCGTCCTCAACCCTGTGTGGACACCAAGAGGGCATGAGGTAAGAGGCAAGCCACGTTCCAGTTCACGTGGTGGAGGTAACTGATTGAAAAGGAAACGCATCATCGTCTTATTTTGCAGTGGATTAGAGGCACAAAGAAATCGCTGCCAGACGCAAGCCTACGCAGGGTTAAACGCTCAAAGGGAGAGAATCTGCCAAAACGCGGCACAATAAAGTGACCAAAAACGTCAATGGGACGCAAAATAGCAAGGCCCTGAAATCACACTTTTCCCAGAACAGAACTCCAAATGAAAAGGGGGAGGAAGCGGAGCGCTTCCTCCCCGTGAAAAAGGGAGAGCTATTGCAGAGCCGGGCTGGCGACTGTCGGGAGGGTGCCGTCGGTGGTGAAACGGATAACACCGGAGGCATCCACGAAGAAGCCGCGCTGGCCGGTGGAGCCAACGGTGACGGGAACCGCGTTGATGGTGTAGTTGTTTACGCCGGCGGCGGTGCAGCCGGCCGGGGGCGAAGGAATGGCCACGCCAGGAACATAGGTGAAGCTGTAGCCGGTCTTTTGGCTGGTGTTGCCGGCGCCGTTGTTCGAGAGAACCGGGTCAATCAGCAGCGACTGATCGCAAGTAGCGGCGATCGTCCCTGCCGCTCCGCCCATCGCGCCCAGGCTGGGCGGGAAGGCGTTGCCGTAGATGGCGGAGTAGGTAACGGCGGCAGTGGTGAGCGCGCGAAGCGAGCCGACGGCGGAAGCCTCGTTAGCGGTCATCTTCGAACGCAAGAGGTTCGGAATAGCGATAGCGGCGATAATCAGAATGATCGCCACGACGATCAGCAACTCAATTAGAGAGAAACCCTTTTGGCTCTTCTTCATCAAAATCTCCTTGGCTCCGGTTTCAGAAGAGGACATGCGGTCGAGAGGCACAACCCGATGAGGGCACGGACTCAGTCAATCGACCTATGCCGGCAGTCTTTTCCGAAGTATCTCCTATATGACTTGTCCTCAGATGAGCGAGAGCGACCGTCGATCGCTATCTGCTGCCTGCGGAGGCGCGCTGCCACTTCCACTCCCGAAAGTGACAAGAAATCTCACAAGATCCTGACGGGAACAGGCTACTCCAAGTTCCGAGCCGCGTAAAGGGGCTCTCAGGGATGAAGACGGCTGCCAACCAGGTTTGGTTCAATTGACAGCGCCAGCCCGAGCCGGGAGGGAACAGAATGCACCCGCGCCGCCCACAGAGAATTGCGTCTGAGGATGGCGGGATGAGATAGAATGGCGCCCTCGGAGGCCCCCCGGGCAACTCCTACCATGGCCGGTCCTCTCCCCAGCAACGAGGCTGCAAGGCTCGAAGCCCTGCGGCAATACGACATCCTCGACACTCCCGCGGAGGATGGTTTCGACGACCTCACGCGTCTGGCGGCATGTATCTGCGGAACGCCGACGGCGCTGGTGAGCCTGATAGACGCGGACCGGCAGTGGTTCAAATCCAAGCTGGGGTGGACGGCGGGAGAACAAACGCCGCGGGAAATCTCTTTCTGCACGCATGCCATCCTGGAGTCGACAGTGATGGTGGTTCCCGACGCGCTGGCGGACGACCGGTTTTCGAAAAGCCCGCTGGTGGTCGGGGAGCCCAAGATCCGCTTTTACGCGGGGACACCGCTGGTGACGCCGGAGGGGTATGCGCTGGGAACGCTGTGCGTGGTGGACCACGAGCCGCGCAAGCTGACCGCGGAGCAAACGGACGCGCTGAAGGCGCTAGGGCGGCTGGTGGTAACGCAACTGGAACTGCGACGCCAGCTCGCGAACATCAACGCGGCGGTCCGGGAGCGCAATCGCGCGGAAGAGGAAGTGGACCAGCTCTTCACGCTTTCGGTGGACATGCTTTGTATCGCGGGGTTCGACGGCCAATTCAAGAGAGTGAACCCCGCATGGGAAAAGACGCTCGGTTATACCAAGGAAGAGTTGCTGGGCCGACCCTACCTCGATTTCGTACATCCGGAGGACCGCGAATCCACGGTGGCCGAGGCCGAACGGCTGGCGGGCGGGGTGCACCTGACGTATTTCGAGAACCGCTACCGGTGCAAGGACGGTTCGTATAAATGGCTGCTGTGGAACGCAGCGCCGGGGCGTGAGCAGAAACTAATTTACGCGGCCGCGCGAGACATCACGGAACGAAAACGGAACGAGCGCAGGCTGGCGACCGGGTACGCGGTGACGGCGGTGCTGGCGGAGGCGCTCAGTCTGGATGCGGCGGCGCCGCGGATTCTGCAGGCGGTTTGCGAGAGCCTCGATTGGGAGCTGGGAGTGATCTGGCAGCTGGATGGGGCGACGGACCGGATGAAGTGCGTCGAGATCTGGCACGCGCCCGGCCTCGCACTACCACGGTTCGATGCCGTTACCCGCGAGACGGTGTTCGCACCGGGCACCGGGCTGCCGGGAAGGGTGTGGGAGAGGGATCAGGCGACATGGATTCCGGACGTAGTCGCGGACAAGAATTTTCCTCGGGCAGCGGTGGCGGCGGAGGAAGGGCTGCACGCGGCGTTTGGATTTCCGATCCGCGGCAGCGGAAGCGTGATCGGCGTGATGGAATTCTTCAGCCGCGATATCCGCGAGCCGGATGCCGAAATGCTGCGGATGTTCGATGCGATCGGCAGCCAGATCGGGCAGTTCATCGAGCGCCGGCGCGCGGAAAACGAATTGAAGCAGTACGCCGATTATCTTGAAGCGGCGCGCCAGATGCAGGAGGAAAATGCCGCGCGGCTTTCGCAGCTGGTGAAGGAGCTGGAGGTGGCGAAGCAGCGAGCGGAGGAGGCCACGCGGGCGAAAAGCGAGTTTCTCGCGAATATGAGCCACGAGATCCGCACGCCGATGAACGCGGTGATCGGAATGACCGACCTGGCGCTGGAGACGCATCTCTCATCCGAACAGCGGCAGTACCTCGGCGCCGCCAAGGAATCCGCGAGCTCGCTTCTCTCGCTGATCAACGACATCCTGGACTTTTCGAAGATCGAGGCGCGGCGCCTCGATCTGGATCGCGTGGAATTCAACCTGGCGGATACACTGCGCAGCACGCTGCGCCTGCTGGCGGTGCGCGGTTTGCAGAAGGGGCTGAGCATGGAATACCGGATCGGCGCCGGGGTGCCGGCCTGGCTGATGGGCGATCCCGGCCGGCTGAGCCGCATCGTCGTGAACCTGGTCAGCAATGCGGTCAAGTTCACGGAGAAAGGCGAGGTGGGCGTGCGCGTCGAAATCGAATCGCGCAGCGAACACGAAGCCACGCTGCACTTCGCCGTGTCCGACACCGGCATCGGGATTCCCAGGGACAAGCAGGAGAGCATCTTCGAGGCGTTCGCCCAAGCGGATAGCTCCACCACAAGAAAGTACGGCGGCACGGGGCTGGGGCTCGCGATCTCCGCCCAGTTAGTGAAATTGATGGGCGGGCATACCTGGGTGGACAGCCGGGTGGGCAAGGGCAGCACCTTCCACTTCAACGCGCACTTCGAACTGCCGTTGAACCGGCGCCGCCGGGAAGACACGGCGGAGGAATCGTTCAGTTTCCGGGACCTTCCGGCAGGGGTAACGCCTCTTGCCGCGCTTTCCCGCCGGAGCGCCCGGCCGTCACCGCGGGTTCGGCAAACGACGCCGCGGCGAAGCGCGCGTCCGCTGCAGATCCTGCTGGCCGAGGATATCCTGGTGAACCAGCAGTTTGCCGTCGCGCTGCTGAAGAAGAGGGGCCACACGGTGGCGGTGGCATCGAACGGGCAGGAAGCGCTGGATTTGTTTGCCAAGCAGCGATTCGATGTCATATTGATGGATGTGCAGATGCCGGTGATGGGCGGGGTGGAAGCGACGCGGTCCATCCGGGAGCAGGAGAAAAAAACCGGAGGGCACATCCCGATCGTGGCCATGACCGCGCACATGATGAAAGGAGATCGCGAGAGCTGCCTCGAAGCGGGGATGGATGCCTACGTCTCGAAACCCATCGAATCGCGCGAGCTGCTCGGAACGATCGAAGCGCTGCTGAGCCCGCCGGGAACCGCTGTTCCGGTTCCGGCGGCGAAGAAACCGAAGGAGGAGGGCCCCGGCGTGTTCGACAAGGCGGCGCTTCTGGAGCGGGTGGGCGGGAATCGCAAACTGCTGGGCGAAATGGTCCGGCTGTTTCATGCGGATGCGAGCAAACTGCTGGCGGCGATCGGCAAAGCCGTCGCGGACGGAGACGCGCCGACGGTGGCAACCACGGCGCACGCCCTCAAGGGCACGGTGGCGAATTTCAGCGCCGGGCAGGCCTTCGAGCTGGCGCGAAAGCTGGAAGGAATGGGCCGCGCGGGTGAGCTGGGCGAAGCGGAGAAAACTTTTGCGGCACTAGAAGCCGAAATCCCGCGGTTGAGCGAAGCACTCGACGATTTTGTCGCTCCACACCGGGCGGCGCCATCAAAGAAAGTGAAGCAGGAAAGCGTCAGACGACGTCCATTGCGCGGGAGGAATTGATGAAGGCTATTTTGATTGCCGAGGACGATCGCGTCACGCGCCATCTGCTGCAGGAGACGCTGAAGACCGCCGGGTACGCGGTGACGGCGGTGGCGGACGGGGCGGCGGTACTGAAGGCGTTGAAGAAAAAGAAATACGATTTGCTGCTGCTCGACATCTGGATGCCTCGCGTCAACGGCCTCCAGTTGCTGGCGCGCCTTCGCAAAGAGCCCAAACGCCCTCGCGTGGTCGTTATGACCTCGGACGACACGCCGGAAACGCTGCTATCGGCGGTCCGTGAGCAGGCCTATCAATTTCTCAAGAAGCCGGTGGATCCGAAAACAGTGGTGAGCCAAGTGAAGGCCGTGCTGGCGGCCCACCCGGTGGCGAGGCCCATCGAAGTGGTGTCTGCCAAACCTGACTGGGTTGAGTTGCGAGTCCCCTGCGACCTCGAAGCAGCGGAGCGTATTCAAAGCTTTATGAACCAGCTCAAAGCGGACTTGCCGGAGGAGGTGCGCGAATCTGTCGGGCAAGCCTTTCGTGAGCTGCTGACGAACGCGATCGAATGGGGAGGGAAGCTCGATCCGAACCAGACGGTGCGTGTTTCGTTCCTGCGCGCGCGCCGGATGCTCCTCTACCGCATCTCGGACCCGGGGCCCGGCTTCCGCTTCGAGGGCTTGACGCACTCCGCGATCACCAACCCCGATGACGAACCATATGCCCACGACCGGGTGCGCGAAGAAAAAGGGCTGCGGCCCGGCGGCTTTGGCATCTTGCTCACGCGCGCCAAAGTGGATGAGCTGATCTATAACGAGGCGCAGAACGAGGTCGTCTTCGTCAAGTACCTCAGCTGAGCCGCAAGGCTGCCCCGATCATTTTGAGGTTGTTGCATGTATGCTTAGCCCGGAAAAGCGGGTGGCAGCGCGTGCAGGGATAGGGTAAAATCGTAAGGTTTATGGAAAAGCTAACGAGCATTCAGGGCACGGGGAACGGCCGGAAGACGCTGGTGCGGGTGCGCCCGCGAGGCTTCTGCGCCGGGGTGGTGCGGGCGGTAGACATCGTGGAGCTGGCGCTGGAGGCGTATGGCGCGCCGGTCTACGTGCACCACGAAATCGTGCACAATCGGTACGTGGTGGACCAGCTGAGGCGGCGCGGGGCGATTTTCGTCGAATCCATCGGAGAAGTGCCCGAGGGGGCGGTATTGGTGTTCAGCGCGCACGGAGTTCCGCCGCGGGTGCGAGAGGAAGCGGAGGAGCGGAAGCTGCGCGTGATTGACGCGACGTGCCCGCTGGTGACCAAGGTGCATCTGGAGGCGCTGAAGTTCGCGCGCGAAGGGCGCACCCTGATCCTGATCGGCCATCGCGACCACCAGGAGATCGTGGGCACGTCGGGCGAGGCGCCGGATCGCACGGTGGTGGTGGGCAGCATCGCGGAAGTGGATCAGCTCGAGGTGGAAGACGCGGAAAGGCTGGCTTACCTGACGCAGACCACGCTGTCGCTTTACGATACGCAGGAGATTGTGGCGCGGTTGCGGCAGCGATTCCCGACGATTGCCGGGCCGGCGTCGGACGACATCTGCTACGCGACGCAGAACCGGCAGGAAGCGGTGGAAGCGCTGACGCGTGAAGTGCAACTGATTCTAGTGGTTGGCTCGGCGAACAGCTCGAATTCGAACCGGCTGGTGGAAGTGGCGAACCGAGCCGGGGTGGCGGCGCGATTGATCGAGGATGCGAACGACATTCAGCCGGCGTGGCTGGAGGGAGTGAGCCATCTCGGATTGACTGCCGGCGCTTCGGCCCCCGAGATTCTGGTGGAGCAGGTAAGCCAGCGGCTTGCGAGCCACGGGTTCACGGACCAGCGCGACCTCGATCTGATTCGCGAGGACGTGCGATTTACGCTGCCGCCGGAGCTTGCCGTGCGGCGCGGCTCGGTGGCCGGCTGAGGCGTGACCGAGTTGGGCGACCGCGGGGAAACCAACCCAGAGGAGCGGAGTCGTGGCGGTACGAATCATCCGCCAGCCGAATAAGATTGCCCTGTTGGGCGTGCCCACCAGTGCGGCTGGGCTGGCCGCCGGGCCCGAGCGCGCTCCGGCGGCGCTGCGAGCCGCGGGGCTGGTGGAAGCGCTGCGCGGCGTTGGATACGAAGTCACCGACCTTGGAGATGACCCGCCGCAGCTCTACCAGCCGGACGAGGAGAGCCCGCGGGCGCGCAATCTTCCCCGCGTGGTGGCGTCGCTCGAGGCGCTGAAGCCGCGCGTAGAAGCCGCGGTGAAGTTCGGAGCACTTCCTCTAATCCTTTCAGGAGATTGCAGCATCGCGCTGGCCACGGTTGCCGGCGTGCGGCGCTACTTCCGCAACGTCAGCCTGGCCTATTTCGACCGCGACGCCGACCTGAACACCCCGGCCACAACGTCCTCCGGCTGCGTGGATGGAATGGTGATCGCGCACATGACCGGGCGAGGCGCGGCGGAGCTGGTTCGCTTCTGGGGTGAACCGCCGCTGGTGCGCGAGCCAGACATCGTGCTCTTTGGCGTGGATCGCTTTGACCCTGCCGAAGAGGAACTGCTTCGCCGCGCCCCCATCCGCCGCTATCTCGCCACGGACATTCAAAGGCGCGGGGTGGGCGTGGCGGCACAGGAAGCGCTGGAGCGAATTCACGGGAACACCAACGAGTTTGTCCTGCACTTCGACGTGGATGTGATCTCGAGCGAGGATTTCAGCGCCACGAGCTTCCCCGGCTCGGGCGGGCTGCGCTGGGACGAAGTCCGGGAGTCGTTGGAGGTATTCGCGACGCAAAAGCATCTGGCGGCCTTCGAAGTCACCGCCTACAA
>Ga0207103_10127_pt1 | contig 22536 bp, 29 predicted proteins | sample Alteio_BWMinHeat_81_FD_153546 | JGI IMG/M metagenome (GOLD analysis project Ga0207103, IMG submission 153546) | Enriched cells from forest soil in Barre Woods Harvard Forest LTER site, Petersham, Massachusetts, United States -... | ecosystem: Environmental > Terrestrial > Soil > Temperate forest >...
TTTAAGATTCGGTTTATTTCATCTTGCAAAACGGCAAGCGCCTTTCGCTTCGCTTGAACCTCTAATTCCCCACTATACATCCAGACGTTGTTCTTGATGGTCGCGGCTAATAATCGTTACGTAGATTCCTTATGTTAAAGGTAGTTTTGCTTCTCTTCCTGAACTACTCTTTTTTGTCCATTATACAATGAAATTATCTCTTGATCAGTTGTGGCATTTTCAGGAGTTTTCTCTAATCGTATCCTTCCAGTGAACTTTGGAAAACGAAGTGCCAGACCACTTCCCTTTCTAATTGCATCCATTGCTGTTTTGTGTATTGGACTAAGTGTGATTTCTGAAGCTACTATTTCAATTACAACTTCGGGCTCAAACCAAACATCTGCTTCAAGACCGCTTTCAATTCTTGGATTTTTCTTTATAGTTATCTTGTCAGAGAGAATCTGATAAAATTGATCCAAGCTTTCATCAGTAAATCCAGTTCCTACTTTACATATGCTTGGAAACGTATCAGTTTCATTGTTATAAGTTGCAAGTAACAATGCACCATATTTACCAGTCCTCCTACCTCTTCCATAAAATGCTCCAATGACAACAAGATCCAAACTATCACCTAACTCATTTCTATATTCGCGTTTGAGCTTGAGCCAGTTACTTCCTCTGGCGCCAGCTTTGTAAATACCATCAAGCTGTTTTAACATCAGTCCTTCACAACCTACATTAATTGCATTTTCTAGGAAATCTTCCACATCATTATCATTTTTTACAATTGTCATAGGTACAAGTTTTGCAAAGGTGTCTTCTTTTACTAATTTCTCTAGTATTTTTCGTCGTTCTTTATATGGAATATCAAGACAGCTTTTACCATCTACAAACATGACATCAAAAAAATTCACGGTAATAGGATATTGTGATACTGCTTTTGCCACACCGTATTTTCGCCTGCGGTGCATAAGTTCCTGAAATGCAAGAAATTCACCAGAATCTTCATTGATTGCAACAGCTTCGGCCTCTAAGATCACTTCATTTGCCTTAATGGCACTACCAATTTTTTCAACAATATCAGGATAATAGTTTGTAATGTTTTCAAGACTTCGAGAATAAAGAATTATTTTCTGGCCTTGTAGATGTACTTGCACGCGTTCCCCATCTAGTTTGTATTCTGCTGCAAATTCATCACCCATTTTCTCATGCGCCTCTTGTGGACTCTTGACCCTTTCTGCAAGCATTGGTCTTACAGGACTAAATACTGCAACTTGGAAATTTTTTATCGCGTCTATTCCATCCTTTGCAACAGCTGCTGCTACCTTGCCCAAATCACTTGACACATTGTATGCATGTTCCAGCATCCCACGGTTTTCTTTTGTTCCTGTAAATGCAATTGCAAGAGCATCTAGAATAGTAAAATCGGCAATGCCTAATCGTAAAGAGTTTGTAATTATTTTAAGGATAAATCCTGCCTCAATCGGAGTTGCGTCATTTAACAGACTAGAAATGTATTTCATTTTCATGTCCTGAGAACGTGCTCCTTTTAATTCCGCAATCTTGTACAATGTATCATAAACTCTTTCAACCGTAATGTCTTGCGTAAGAAATGTTGTTTGTGTTTTTTGCTCTAATATTTTTGAAGCAGCTTGACCAAAATCTCCTATCTTATTATATTCTTGCTGGATTTTTTTTGCTGGTATGCCAGCAGATTTTGATATTGCTTTAATTGCAATTTTTTCAGCAATGCCCATTTCTATTCCTTCATGATCAGGTCTTAACTTGCCCTGCAAAAGATAAACTACCTGCGAAATAATTTCTGGAGGAGTGATCTTGAACAAATCAACCAGATATTTTGTTAATTCCAGTCGTTTTGTTGTACCCTCCATGAATTTTAATGTCTCTGCTACTAGTGAAAATTTCATCTGCGGATTTTTACCAATTGTGGAATAAAAGGTTGAGTTATTTTAAATGAAGATGTGCTTTTATCTTGAGCCTAATTTCAGGTGACCTTTTAACAAGGATGACGTGAAAATCTGATAATTCTTCAGATTCTAGATATCTTTTGTTTCTTGCCAAAAATCCATCAAAGAAAACTCCTGAGATGTATCCTATATACAGGCCAAATGCAAAGTCTACTAACGATGTTACTTCTGTAGCAAACCCTTTAGATTCAGCTAAAACCACCTTGGGATAATCAAGCGCGTACACTATGGCATCGTTAAGATTTTTTTCCTCAATTACATCTAATCCCATATCAAGACCGAGACTAGCAAATATTTAGGATTTCTGCATGCTTTGTTCGTTTATAAATAGGTCCTTACAAAAAAATCCACATGGGTGGAGCAAAGAAAAAATCTCCGGCACAAGCTGAAAAATCACAAACAGCTGAAGCTGCAAAGAAGGAAGGACCAAAGAAAGGAGAAAAGAAAGATCAAAAGTCAAAAACTAATATCTCTGTAATAATTGATGAAAGTCAAGCAATGAATTTCATTAAAAGCTCCAAAGTTTTCACTGTACAAGAAGTATCAAGACAAACAGGAGTAAAAATTTCTACTGCAAACGCCTTTTTACTGAATCTCTTACAAAAAGGATCAGTTAAAAGAATAAGTGGACATAGCGGACATCATATCTATCAGCCTGTCTGAGTTATCAAAAATACGTCTCCGGGTTTTACTTCATTAAGTGCATCAATGTTTGATGTTATCTTCCCTATGAGCGTCATTGATTTTGTAGATTCAAAATCATTTATAAAAAAACAGATGGATCCGTTTGCAGCCATAAAAGCAACATCACCCTTTTTGAATTGGGTTCGCAGTTTTTCTCCACCAGTGTTTACCCGAGTTTCCATGTATGCAAAGCTGTTTCCCATCATGTGTGCATTTCCCTCTAATGGTACAGATCTAGTAAGATTACCAACTGTTTTTGGTGCCAAGTGACGTTTTAACTCAAATTTCAATTCCGACTTGCCTTTTATCATCAAAATAGCCTCTATCTTTGAAACTGATCCTGTGCTCATTTTTCAAGAGGAGGATTATGAATTATATAACGTTTGTTTAGACAGTTGATTAATGTCCGATGAACCTGAGGAGATTATTCCAGATACTGAAGAAGTTCCAGCAGAGCCAGAAGAAGTAGAACCAGTAGTAGAAGTTGTAGAGACTGTTGAGGCTGAGGTTACTGAGGAAGATGGGGAGAAGGTAGTAGCAAAGAAAGAAAAAAGAGCGAAAAAGGGTGATCTTTCTCCAGAAGAACTAGCAGAGCAAGAAAGATTGCAAAAAATTATTGATGCAAGAGAGATAATTGAGATAGACCCAATTCATATACCTGTAGAATATGAAACTACTACCAAAGGCAAGATAATGATAGGTCCGCCTACACTAACTCGTTTTGAAAAAGCCAGAATTTTGGGTGCAAGAGCTTTACAATTATCACTTGGAGCACCACCATTCATAGCAATTCCAAAAGAAGTTGCGACTTCACTTGATCTAGCTTATACCGAACTTGAAAGACGTGTTATCCCAATTACTATTAGGCGAGTATTGCCAAACGGGGATTTCCAGAACATATCTATCGATCTTTTTAACTAATGAATGAATTATCGATAAGACTTAAATGAAATGCATAATTTTTGGTGATGTGATTGAGCTTATTGAGTGAAATAAAAGAAGGAGAAACTCAACTTATTGGCAAACCTTCCTTTTCAAACGAAGGCAAGGTATTTGTAATAAGAGAAGAACCTGTGATGGAATGCGCGCTTGACGTATTGATGGATCTTGGAAATTCTGGCCAAATCACACTAGTAGCCAAAGGTAATGCAATTCCTACCGCAGTTGCAGTAGCTAATGTTGTAACAGAAAACATGATGAAAGGAAATTCCAAAATTGTTGACATTTCAGTAGATAGTGAAAATGGATCTGGTAAATACGGGATGACTTTGATTTCTACTATAAAAATAATAATTGCTAAAACAAACTAAAACGAAGTTCCAGGTCCCTTTAACAACATGTTTTCACATTCTTTGCATATTGCTTCATCAATGTTTGTCTCCAAATTATGGTGGATGTCGCATATTAGCAAACTAGATTTTATGTAATTGCAAAGACCAATGAATTTTGAAAGACTTGCTGGCGTATATGCCATGTTTGATGAAAGATTACTACAAATATCATTAATCATCTCTGATACTTCTTTTACCTCAAGGAGCTTGTTTATCAGAACTGGATCTCCTCTGGTTCCTCTCACGTAGTTACTTATTGCTGCCTGTGTTACACCAAGAAGCTTAGACACCTCTTCCTCACGTATGTGGTGCTCTTCAATGAGTTTTTTTGCAAGTATGGCACGTATGGCCGGTATCAGTGTTTTTGTTTCAATTTCTGCCGGAAGTAGCATAACAATTTTGCTTCTGTAAAATATTTAAAGCTAATCTTATTTGCCAAGATACCTTATTTTAGTGAGAAATTCAAATCTTGAATGTTGCAAGAAATTTGTTCAAATCTTCACAAACTGCTCTCTACAGCAGTAAGTGATTGCAAGTCAGAAAGCATCGCGTTATCAGGAGGATTGGATAGCTCAGTTTTGGCTTTTTGTCTAAATGATAAAAAAGTTAATGCATTTGTTACTATTGCCAAGGACTTTATTTCTACAGATTTGGTATATTCGCAACTGGTGGCAAAACAAATTGGATTGCCACTAGTGGTACAAACTGCATCAATCGAACAATTGTTATCTGCTATAGATAAAACAATAAAAATTCTCAAAGTCTTTAATCCTATAGAAATTCGTAATGCAATTGTCATGTTTTTGACAATTAGCATGGTAAAGGAAAAAGGATATTCTAGTATAATTACAGGTGACGGAGCAGATGAACTTTTTGCAGGTTATCATTTCTTTCAAAAAATGACACCTGTAGAACTGCAAAAAGATTTGGAAAGAATATGGAATGTAATGCACTTTCCTACTAAAGTAATTGGCGAGTCTATTGGAGTTGACGTTGAAATACCATTTCTTAATGATTCTGTTGTTGAATATGCAAAGTCAATATCTGCCGATCTCAAAGTACATGAAGAAAAAGGTAAAAAATTTGGAAAGTGGATTCTAAGAAAATCTTTCGAAGGAATAATTCCTAAGGAAATAGTTTGGAGAGAAAAATCAGCCATGCAGGACGGTTCTGGAACTACAGGACTGACGTCATTTTTTGGTAATAATATTTCTGACTTTGTGTTTAAAGACAAACTTTTACTTTATCTTGAAACTGAAAAAGTAAGACTAGGAACAAAAGAGTCTCTTTATTATTATGAGATATATCGCAAGTATTACGATCCTCCCTCCTTCTTAGGAGTATCAAAATCCAGATGTCCAGAATGTAATGGTGCCATTCCAACAGGTTCGCACTTTTGTCGTATGTGTGGGAGTTTTCCTATCTAGTCTTTTTTCCACTTGTTTGGCTTTTTGACAAAAATACGTTTACATCCATGGCAACAAAAATAGTATTTTTTTCCTTTGTGTTCGTGTACTAACGCCAGGCTCTCATCAAGCTCAATTCCACAAACAGGGTCTACTGGCATATGTCACCTCGATTATCTTTTCTATTTAAAACTTCAGTTGATAATCATGATGTGAAATTAGCTGTATGATTATGAAGATAGTTTCTTGATCATATCTGTAAACTCTGTATTTGATAATGGTTCGATTTTAACTAGTTCAAGATTCTCATTAACATGATCAGCAGTTTTCTGTCCTACAAGTGGAGCTATTATTCCAGGTGTTGATCTTACAAATTGTAATGCACGATGTGATGGTTTCTGTAAATTTCCAAATTCTGGTATTGTATTTGGTTTGAGAAGTTTTGCTTGCATAAGGGGAACGCTTGCAAAAACTCCTATTCCTAAATTGATTGCAGTTTCTAATATTGATGCTTCAGAACCATTTGCAATTTGATTTTTCAAAATTAAAGCTTGATCAAGATACATGTTGTAAGGAAGTTGAATAAATCTAAAACCATGTTCGTTTCCTCCTACCTCTTTTGCAAGTCTAATTACATCTGATAGTAAGATGTGTTGCGGATGTTCATTTGGTACTCTAAAGCAGTCCCAAGTTGCCATGCCATAATATCTGATAGTGCCACTTTTTCTTTGCTTTTCATAAAATTCAAAAACATCTTTTAATTTCTTCATAAATTCTTCTTTTGAAATGTCTTGGAGCTGACCTTCTGCTGCATTATGAAGATAAATCAGATCAACACACCCAAGTCCTAAATTCTTCAAACTTTGGTTGAGTTGCTGCTCTAGATATGGTATTGTCATACAATGGTACCCAGAAGAAATATCATTGGATTTGATTATGCCTGGTTTGACTAGTGTATTGTGAATGTATTGCCAAAATTCTTCGTTAACATCACCATCATTTGTTACATAGCCATTTTTTGTACTAATGAACAACTCTTCTCGCTTGGCTTTACCTTCTTCTAATAATTCTGACACTGCTCTGCCTACCGATCTTTCTGCTTTTTGAGCGCGATAGTTTATTGCAGTATCAATTACATTTATTGCAGAAAGAACTGATTTTTTGATAGCTTCCTTTACGAGATTATCCGTGATATTGTCAGCATTTCCAAGATATGTTCCAATGCCTATTGATGAAAGAGTCAGTCCATTAAATAGTCTAAAATGATTCTTTGCAGCAAATTGATTCCTTTTTGCAAAATTCAAAGTACCTTCTGGTGTCGCATAACCTGCAATCATAACATGTCTTTTCTCATGGTTGATTTAATTGTAATGTGTTTTATTTTGATAAAAAAAGAAAACTTAGGACCAGTAACAATCCTGTAATTCTGCTGTATAATACAAACGAACCCATTGTTGGAACGATTTTATCAGGATTATCAAAATTTTGTTTCAAACTCAATCCTGATTTCATTAATAATGAAATTGTAAGTAAAGTTATCAGTGAAAGAATTGGAAACACATGTGTAGCAGTTCCTAATATTATGGTACCATGTGCAATAATTGGGAAAATCCATACTGCATTAGATGCCTTTTTTTTACCTAGCATTATGACTAGCGTTTTTCTACCACCAGCTTTGTCAGCGTCAAAATCAGGAAATGAATTGACAAATAATACTAGTGATGATAAAACCCCGACAACAATTCCGCCAAGTATGGGTTCAACTGTAATGTGAGAAGTTTGTACAAAAAATGTACCAAGTACAATCATTGCACCCTTTATGGCTACAAAAATTTCGCCTAATCCAGAATCAACAATTCTTGTGGAATAAAAGTAAATGGAAATTATGGCAAATGCAAGAATGATTGCAATGATTATTCCTTTTTCAAAAATAAAATAGCCTCCTACTGCAGAACCTATGATTAGAAAAATTATTCCAGCTCTGTAAACGTCATTTGGTTTTAGTAACCCTTCTGGTAATACGCCAGTACCGCCACTGAACTTGGTTCTTTGTGTTTTTGTATCTATGTTACGCTTGAAATCCCAATAATCATTAAGCAAATCTACGCTTGCATGCAACGCCATAACTCCGACAAATGTTAAGATGCCATATACGATATCGATGGTTTGGTTTTGCCACCAATTTATGGCAAGACCAAGACAAACTGCAATAACTGAGGCAAGGAGAAACTTTACCCTGATTACTCTAAGCCAACTAGATAGCATTTACACTAAAGACTCGTCACTTACACTAAGTGGCTTTCTTCCCATAAATCCTTCGTCTTTTCCATGCCAAAATTTGATTTCTGTTTCTCCATCTTTCCAACAAAGCCACACTTCTTCTTCAAACCTTTGTGATGGAAAATCTAGCAGACCTTCATCTATGCTTTTAATCATCACACCCATTTTCTCTAAATCTTCAATGGATTTATAAAAATTAGATAATGCTAAATTAAGTTCTTGTTTTTTTATTACATAATCTTGGAAACTTGACATGTATTTTGGATTGTTTTCCAGCTCACTTTGAATTTTGAAAACCTCATTTTTCATATTGAGAATATTTTTAAACTTTTTAATAACAACCGGAAGAACCTCATTTGCATCTTTTATACTAAAATATGAAAACATTAGTAAATTACGAAATGACCTAGTTAAAAGTATATGCCGTTTCATAATTATTTTTCAGATTAAATTGATGATATAATTTCTGCAATCATTCTTGACGCCAAGTGTGATGTTCTATCTTTAACATCATAATCTGGACAAACCTCCATTATGTCTATGCCAATTGCTCTTTTTGCAAGTGATTTGAGCAAGTACATGGCTTCAGTATTGCGCAGACCCATTGGAACTGGAACTGATACGCCAGGCGCATAAGCTGGATCTATTGCATCCATATCAAACGACACATACACATTTTTTCCAATCTTATTCGTTATGGTTTTTTCTGTTTCCGCTATTCCATTCTTTATTATATCTAATGGAGTAATTACAGTGACATCGTATTTTTTTAAATTCTCAATTTCTTCTTGCTCTGGGGTTCTAATACCAATTTGTAGACTGGATTTTAAATCAATGTAAGATAATGAATCATAAAAGACAGAACCGTAATAATTTTGAGTAGAACTAATAAAATCAGGATGGGCATCAAAATAAACCAAAGAAATCGGGCCTAATTTTTTTGAAATTGATTTTATTATTTCTGACGAAATAGAATGATCCCCTCCTATTGATATTGGAATTTTAGATTTTGAAGTTACATTGTTGATTATATTTCCTATTTCAGTTTTTTTCACATTCCCATAGTCATAAATTTTCTTTTTTATTCCTAAAATCGGTAACCCTAATGATGTTTGTCCATTTCTAGTGTATGTATCTCTGATGCAAGAAATTTCACGAATCTTGTCTGGTGCTTCAGACGATCCTTTTCTTAGTGCATGTGATTTTGATTCATCTGGAATTCCTATTATGACAATATCTGCATCATCAAAATTATCTGTGTTTGCCCAACAAATCTTCATCTGTATACTTTGAATTAATAATTATAAAAAATTTTGAGCATCCAGTCTATGAATTATGTATCAATGATACTTTTAATTTAAATACAATGATCCTAGTTTTTTCACATGAATGATACTTCAAAAATTACAATAATTGCATGTATCTCAATAGCTGCCATCATAATTGCAGTAATAGCAATTACAATACCTATGAAAAACACACAAGAAAATGTACAGACTGCTTACGCTGGTGTAAAACGGGAATATTGGTTGTTTAATAGTGATGTACCACTGTTCAATGAAACAAAAACTGGTATGCCTCATGATGCGTTTAGTATGTCTGTGATCTCTGCACTAAAGGGAGATACTGTAGTAATTCACTTTTTTAACACAGAAGAACCAACTGGTGATCACCATTCGTTTACCATATGGGACAAACCATACAATATCAATGTAGATGTGAGTCCTGGAGAAAATAAAACAATAACATTTGTTGCAACCGCAGCTGGCGTGTTTACTTATTATTGTACATTCCACCAACCTACAATGCGAGGACAGCTTATAGTGGAATTGCCTAATCCCTAACTTATATCGCCAACAATAACTCTACGCGTTTTATCTTTGTTTGATATGACAAGTGCACCATCGTCATCTATTCTAAGCGCTTTTCCACTCAACTTTTCATCTGGCAATTTTATAGAAATTGATTTTCCAATAGTTGAAGATCGCTTTGTCCATTCTTGCATGATGTACTTTAGATCTTTTTTTAGTGAAAGCTGATACAGTTTTTCTAATTCCAGAAGAAATCTTTGAACTAATTTTATAGGGTTCATGCTCTCATTTTTCTTAAGAAGAGTTGTAACGCCATAATAATTGGCTGTATGTTTTATCATTTTTTCAATTTCAACAGGATTGATTTTGAAATTAATTCCAATACCAAGTACCAAATAATCAATTTTACCAGACTCTATAGAAGCGTCAATCAATATGCCTGCAACTTTTTTATCGCCAACTGTTACATCGTTTGGCCATTTCAATTTTGGTTTAATTTTTAAAATTTTTTCAATTGCAATTGCAAGTGCAAGTGAGGTAATAAGAGGAAATAGTGTAGACACTGAAATCTCAAACTCTGGGTGTAAAATTAATGATAACCAAATACCACCGCTTGGAGAAATCCATTTTCTATCTAGTCTTCCTCTCCCATGTGTCTGTTTTTCTGAAATCACTAATGTTCCACTTTCAATTTTTTTTGAAGCAAGTTCAATTGCAAAATTTTGTGTAGAATCAAGCGTATCAAAATAGTAAATTCTTTTACCCAAGAATTTTGTTTCAAGACTCTCACTTATTTCCCAGGGCAGAAGCAAATCTGTTGTTTTGATTAATTTGTATCCTGATTTTGGTTTTGAGTCTATTTTGTATCCTAATGATTGCAGTTTTTTGACATGTTTCCAAACTGCAGCACGACTTAGCATTAGAGAATCGCTCAAGTCCTGACCTGATAGGTATTCTGATTTATGAGATTTGAGTAGAGTTACTATCTTGACAAGAGATGTATTGTCAAATGATGTATACACACAAAACCAAAGACAGATAGGGTAATTATTGTTATATTCTTGTTTACTCTTTTAATAAATTCCGTATTTTTTCTTCCAGAAATTCATTTTGGCCAAAGCTCACATCTCTCAACATTCCTTTTTTATCAACGAGGATGGAAGATGGGGTTCCTCTTAATGTATATTCTTCAAAAGTTTCTGCTGAATATTCTTTACTTTTTAGATATTGTTTGATTTTTTCAATTATCTCTGCTTTGGAATGTTCATCATATGCATTAAAATCAGGAACATTTGCATCTATGAAACCAGATATTCGTTCTTGATTTATTGCTCCTGTCTCTTTTACTAGAGAATCCATTCCAACTGGGAACGGAATTTTATAAGGTAATTTGTTCTCAAGTACCAAGTGACCATATTGCCCAAGTGCATTGAGAGTTTCTCCGATCACTTCTCCTTTAGAAAGTAAAAGTTCCAAGTTTTGTAATGTGTTTTTATCATAATCTTCAAAGGCTGTTGCCATTCCAAGTACAATCAATCCTTCTTTACGGTACTTACTGTAAATGTCAATAGCTTGAGGAATTCCATACAGAAAACAACCTGGGCAATTGACTTGAAAAACTTCTACAAGTATTACGTTATCTTTTTCCTTATCGATGTTTGTTGGCAGCCCTTGTACCCAATTTGAAATTTTAAGATTCGGGGCTTTTGCACCAATTTTTGCAACCATGAAGTGATTCTTAGATCTAATATCATTTTAAAAAGTATCTATTTGTTTTGAAAATGACTATTTATCAAGTACGAAAAGTTACGCAATTCTTTTATATGGCCTGACAATAGTCAGGTTAATGTCGTCTAAGTTAATGTTAGCACTGTTTGTCACAGCAGTACTTATGACATCAATTGCAGCAGTTACAATTCCTGCCGCAAGTGCTCTTACAAGCCGAAGCAGCTTCAATGATAATCACTATACGGCACTCTATCCTGGAGGTCCACGAATTTGTGGTGATCATATGTGTGCACCAGGTGAGTATGACAAAATGCAACAAGCTCTTGCTCAAGCACAGATGAAAGGTAAGACTGGTTCTACAACACCTAGCACACCAACAACTACACCACCAATGAACGGCAATTCAACAACAACAATGCCAGCAATGTCTGTTTGTGATAGTGTAAAAGCAACTCTTACTACTGCAGGGATATCATCCACTGTAATAGCAAAAGTAATGGCTGATCTTAGCTGTAGTTAAAAGAAACCTTTTTTATTTTTATTCATGAGATTCGTTTAAGGTAACTTTTCACATTCTTTAGTCTGATATTTGCTTGTTAAGAAGTATGTTCTTCGACAAGATATTAAACCAATTAATTGTAAGTGTGGTGTGGAAAAAGACACTCATACTGATGAACAGATAAAAAAATTCTATGAACTAAAAAATATAGCCGTGGTTGGAATGTCAAAAAATCCTGAAAAAGCTGCACATTACGTACCAAAATATCTTGCTGAAAAAGGATACAACATAATTCCAGTAAATCCAACTGCAGATGAAATTTTGGGCAAAAAGTGTTACCCTGAACTTTCTGACATACCTGAGCACGTTGACATTGTTGATGTGTTTAGACCATCAGAGCAAGTCATGTCTGTAATTAATGAGGCCGTAAAACTAAAGCCCAAAGTAATATGGCTGCAGGAAGGAATACACAACATTGAAGCTGAATCTCTAGCACAAAAGGCTGGCATTGAAGTAATTTTTAATAGATGCATGCTAGCAGAACATCAGAGACTCTTTTAAGACATGTCTGAAATTCCTTTTGCTGAATTTTATGAATCTCTTGTTAAATTGGCAAAATCATTTGAAGAAAAAGATTTGCTATTAAAGATTCAACCAGACTTGGAAGCAAACATAATCAGAATATATGGTGAAAAAACTGATTCACTAGTACTTGCCAAGACGGGATTAGAAGGAATTTCTGAACTTGCTTATACTACTGCAGAACATCATCCATATTGGAGTCTGATATTTAATTCATCACAGATATTGAAAACTGTGCTTGAAAAATGGAATGATAATTTAACAAAGGAAGAACTTGATGAAATTTCATGGAATGCAGATGAAATTAAGAATACTACTAGAAAACTAGAAGAAAAATAAATATTTTCTAACTTAGGATTTCTTCGGCAGAGATAAATATTCAAATTTCTGTGATCAAGTCATGCCAATTCGAATTGGCCTTATTGGTAAAACCAATACCGGTAAGACTACATTTTTTAACGCTGCAACTCTTTCCCATTCTGAAATCTCCACTTATCCTTTCACAACAAAAAAGCCAGAAAGAGCCATGGGTAATGCAATAACTCCATGTGTTCATACTGAATTTAATGTTCAAGACCAACCGCAAAATTCAAAATGTATGGATGGTTGGCGCTTTATTCCTATTGAATTAATCGATCTTCCAGGTTTGATAAAAGATGCTTGGGCTGGAAAAGGATTAGGTAATCAATTCCTGTCAGTTGCAACTCAGTCTGACGCATTATTGCATGTTGTTGATGTCTCAGGAAGTGTGGATGCTTCTGGAAAGATTACCGACGTAGGAAATGGTGATCCTATTGCAGATGTTGCAGACATTGAAGAAGAATTGATAATGTGGTACCTTAAACTTCTTGAAGGTAACAGAGATAAAATTTCAAAACTAATTCATTCAGAAACAGAACCATTGACTGCTTTGGCAGACGTATTTCGCGGAATTGGAGTAAAAGAAAGTCATGTAAAAGAAGCATTAAAGATAACTGGTCTAGAAAACAAGGATTTTGATAATTTTGATATGCATGATAGTAAAAAATTTTCTGCACGATTACGTCATGTCTCTAAACCAACTTTGATAGTTGCAAACAAGATTGATTTGCCAGGTGCAGACAAAAACTTTGATAGATTACGAGAAAAATATGTGGACACAATAATTATTCCTGCAAGTGCAGATAGCGAGCTTTCTTTACGAAGGGCAGAACAGAAGGGCCTCATAAAATATGTGCCAGGCTCAGAGCAGTTTGAAATTCTACACAAAAATGAATTAAATGAAAAACAACTAGAAGCATTGAATTTCATAACACAAGGTATACTAGGTGAATACATGCGAACAGGTGTTCAGTTTGCAATTAACGTGACTGTCTTCAAGTTGTTAAAAATGAATTCAATATACCCTGTGGCAAATCCTGAAAAACTATCTGACAAAAAAGGAAGAGTACTACCAGATCTTATCTTAATGAAAGATGGATCCACAGTGGAGGATTTGGCAAAGGAGATACATTCTGATTTAACAAAAGGATTACTGTATGCAAAAGATGTAAGATATGGAGTAAGATTGCCTACAGGTTATCAGTTGCGTGACAGGGATGTGGTATCTCTTGTTAGCGCAATGACAAAAAAATCCTAGCATTCCATACCTATTTTTTCTTGTTTTAATAATAGAGTTCTGTTTTTATGATCAATTAACACTATGCCCATATCCGATATCTGTTTTCTGACTTCGTCAGCTTTTTGATATTGTTTTTGCTCTCTGAACATATTTCGTTTTTTAATTAGGTCTTCAACAACACTTTTTTCTTTATCAGTAATTTCTGTAATTTTTAATCCTAAAACTTCTAACATTATTTTTATGGTAGGAAGGACAGCATTAGAAATGGTTCTAGTAAGGCTTTCTGATGCGGCAAGATTGTTCAACTCTTTTATGAACTTGAAAAATACACTGAGTGCTAACGGTGTGTTAAAATCAGATCTTAGCGCATCATCGAATTCTTTTTTGATGTTATTTACCATGTCCTCAAAAAGTTTAAATCGATTTTGTACATCAGGTTTTTCTTGTGATTCAATTAATTCAAAATAACAATTTTCAACTTGACGCCATTTTATTATGGTCTCTTTGAGGGCATCTTCTGAATAATCAATTTGTTTGGAATAATGTCCTGAAAGACAAAATAGCCTAATTATGTTTGGCCCCCAGTTTTTTAAGACATGTTCGATTGATTTAGTATTACCAAGTGATTTTGACATTTTTTCACCGTTTATTGTTACCATGCCAGCATGCATCCAGATTTTAGCAAAATTTTTCCCAGTATACGATTCAGACTGGGCAATCTCATTTTCATGATGAGGGAAAATGAGATCCCTTCCTCCACCATGGATTTCAAAATTCTCGCCTAGATATTTGAGACTCATCGCAGAGCACTCTATATGCCAACCAGGTCTTCCATCTCCCCACGGACTTTGCCACTTTGGCTCATCGCTTGCAAACTTCCACAATGCAAAATCTAGAGGGTCATTTTTTGTTTCATCAACTTCAATTCTTGCTCCTGATATTAGATCCTCTATCTTCTTTTTTGAGAGCTTTCCATATTCTTTGAACTTTGATACGGAAAAATACACTCCGTTTTTTGATACATATGCAAAATTTTTCTCTATTAGACTCTTGACTAACTCTATCATTTCTTGTATGTGGTCTGTCGCTTTTGGATAATTGTCTGCTCTTTTGATATTTAGTCTATCAAAATCCTCAAAATAACGAGTAATGAACTTTGAACTAAGTTCTAATGGTGGAATGTTTTCTTGTTTTGCGCGATTTATTATTTTATCATCAACATCTGTAAAATTTTGTATGAATTTGACTTTGATTCCATGTGATTCTAGGAATCTTCTTAGTGTGTCAAACACTATGATGGTTCTTGCATGACCTATGTGGCTTTCATCATATACGGTGACACCGCAAACGTAAATTCTAACAATTCCTGATGTATCAAGCTCTTCTTCTTTTGCTGTCAGGGTATCAAAAATTTTCAAATTAAATCACTTTATTTTATATCTGACAAATCTTTGGTGTTATTCTCTTGTGTTCGTTATTTTTGTACATTTTGTAGATTTTATCAACAGCTAAATTATCAATGCCAGTAAGGTTAACTGTCTCTTGAATTGAAAAATTTTTATCAAATAGGCAATAAAGAATTGCATCTATCTCATCATAATTTAGACCAATTTCAGCTTCTGCAACATGTCCCTCCCAAAGGCCAGGGCTGCTTTTCTTTGATATTATGGAATCAGATATTTCAAGAAATTTTGCAAATTGTCTAATCTGAGTTTTATAAAGTGATGCAATAGGTAACAAATCAGACGCACCATCTCCAAATTTTGTAAAATATCCTATAAGAAATTCACTTTTATCACTAGACCCTAGTACAAGATATTTTCTAGCATTTGCATAATAGTACAAAATGTTTGCTCTAATTCTCGCACTGAGATTTCCAAACGAGAATGGATTTGGTTCTAGGTACTTTGAATATTCTTTATTGATAAAACCAATATCAATTAACTTGTATTCTATACCTAACTTGTCTACAAGTTTGATTGCATCCTCTGTATCAATATTAGGTGTTGCCTTTGAATCTGGCATTATTAGTGCAAGTGATTTGTCTTTGAGAAATTTTGAACATAACACTGCGATAACAGCTGAATCTATTCCACCGCTTAATCCAAAAACTACTCCAAATGCATGTCTTTGAGATACTTCTTCTACAAGAAATTTCCCAATTTTATTTTGTATGGAATCATAGGCTTGCTTTGTAATTTCTTCTAAGATGCTCTGATTCAATAATTTTTAAACTGAGATTACGGAATTAAACTTATCATACATCAATGTAAATGCCGTCGTTTTTTGCTTCGACATTGTAAGTTTTTAGCTTGACTCCTTTGATGTAGTCCTGCAATTCTCCGGTTTTAATGTTATAATGCCAAAAATGTAATGGACATTCGACAATATCTCCTTCTAACTTTCCAGGAGCAAGAGAACCATCTTGATGAACACATACTGAATCTAGTGCATGAAATCCATCTTGGTTAAAGATCGCTATGCGTTTTCCATCTACTAAGAACTCCTTGCCTTTTCCCACTGAAATGTCATTTTTTTCTGCAACTTTTTTCCATACCATTAATTTAAAACAAAATTTTGATCAATATTTAGATTGTTATTATGATACCATTTTATAGTCCTAATATTTGACTCCTTGATATGGGTAAAGTAAAGGATCCAGGTCTTGCAGAACAAGGTAAGACATCATATGAATGGGCTAAAAACCACATGCAAATTCTTACAAATACAATTGATCGTCTGAAGCGATCACAGCCATTGCGAGGTATTAGACTTGGTATTTGCTTACACATTACAAAAGAGACTTCTGTTTTAATTATGGGTGCAAAAGAACTTGGAGCTGAAGTAAGTGTATGTGGCGCAAATCCACTTTCTACACAAGATGATATTGCAGCTTTTCTTGATGAGAACGGAATTAACATTTATGCTTGGGAAGGCCAAACTACCGAAGAATATGATTGGTGCATTGAACAAATGCTCAGTCACAAACCTCAAATTCTAACTGATGATGGTTCTGACTGCCACAGCAAAGTACATGGTAAATCAAAGTTTTCATCTCTAAAAATAATGGGTGGAACTGAAGAAACTACAACTGGTGTTATTAGATTAAAAGCATTGGCAAATCAGAAAAAACTCAGATATCCAGTTATTGCAGTAAATGACGCTTACACAAAACACATGTTTGATAATAGATATGGAACTGGTCAAAGCACAATTGATGGCTATCTTAGATCTATGAATTTACTTTTTGCAGGAAAACGCGTTGTTGTAGCTGGATACGGATGGGTTGGAAGGGGTGTAGCATCAAGAGCAAATGGAATGGGCTCCAAAGTTTTTGTTACAGAAGTAGACCCAATTAGAGCCTTAGAAGCTCACATGGATGGTTACGAAGTGCTTCCAATGGCTGAAGCTGCAAAGGTTGGTGATATTTTTATCACTGCGACAGGTCAAACAGGAGTGATAAGAAAAGAACACATTTTAAAAATGAAGGATGGTGCAGTGCTTGGAAATGTTGGTCACTTTGATGTTGAAGTAGATGCACACTTTTTACTTAATGAATCAAAATCCGTTAAACAAGTTAGACCTAATCTTGATGAATGTCTTTTAAAAAATGGAAAACGTGTTTATCTTATAGGAAAAGGCAGGATTGCAAATTTAGTTGCAGCAGAAGGACATCCTCCGGAGGTAATGGCACAATCATTTTCAAATCAACTTCTTTCCATGATACACATAGCAAAAAATCATAAAAAAATTGGAAAGAAGGTAATAACTGTTCCACAGGAGATAGATACGCAAATTGCTATCGATGCTCTAAATGCAATGGATGTCAAAACTGACAAGCCAACACCAGCTCAGATAAAATATGCCAAGAGTTGGGGATAGCTTAAATTCGTCTCACACTTTACACATCTAATGAGCAATAGGGCAATCATTACTAGTGCACTCCCATATGCAAATGGAGAGATTCATCTTGGGCATATTGCTTCTACGTATTTACCTGCTGATATTACAACACGATTTCTAAAACTCAAGGGAGTTGAAGCTTACTATATCTGTGCGTCAGATGATTATGGTACTCCAATTCTAATTCAGTCAGAAAGAGAGCAAAAAGATCCTCAGGAATATGTCAAATTCTGGAACAAGCGTGATTATGAAGATTTCACTGCACTTGGAATAAATTTTGATTTTTTTTACAGGACAAGCTCCCCTGAGAATGTAGTGTTTGTTCAGGATGTCTTTAAAAAACTACTTGCAAATGGACACATCTATGAAAAAGAAATCATCCAGTTTTATTGTAAATTCGATAAAAAATTTCTGCCAGATAGATATGTGATTGGAACATGTCCATATTGTAAAGCTGAGGATCAATATTCTGATCTTTGTGAAAAATGCGGTAGAGTTCCAGAAGAGATAGAAAATCCACGTTGTTCAATATGTAAAAACCCGCCAACCAAAGAAAAAACAAAGCATTATTTTTTCAAGCTGACAAATTTTGTAAAAGAACTAAATCAATGGCTAGAAGAAGACTCCTATCTTCAAAAAGACGTCAAAAAATACGTTCAAAATTGGATTAAAGATGGACTTGCAGACTGGGACATTACACGTGACATACACTGGGGGGTGCCAATTCCGCTTCCTGAGGCAGAAGGTAAGGTGTTTTATGGCTGGTTTGATAATCATCTTGCATACATTTCTTCCACAATGAAGTTTCTTACTGATAAGGGAATAGACGGAAAACAATTTTGGAACTCTGCAGACATCTATCATTTTATTGGAAAAGACATTGTGTATCATCATTATCTGTTTTTGCCTGCAATGAGAATTGGTATAAAAAAAGAATACAAATTGCCAGACTATATACCCACAAGAGGCCATCTGATGCTACAGGCAAAAAAGATATCAAAGAGCAGAAATTGGTATATAGGTCTTAAAGATTTCCTTAGTCTTTATCCTGCTGATTATCTGAGATTTTATTTGACGTTGATTACACCGCACAGTCAAGATGATCTTAATTTTGATTGGGAGGAATTTTCTGCAAGAATAAATTCTGAGCTAATTGGGAACCTTGGTAATTTTGTTAACCGTGCATTGGGTTTTACTCAAAAAAGTGTCAATGGCATAGTCCCACAAACAGAAGAATTTGATTCTGCTGATACCGAAGCACAAAACAAAATCAAAAACCTAGTAAATGATATGACCATATTGATGGAACAAAACAATCTGGATAAGGCACTCAAAAGAATATTGGAATTTTCTGCTCACTTTAACCAATATTTTCAACAAAAAGAGCCGTGGAAAGGTGCAAAGGGAACAAACAACTGTATTTACCTTTCAGTAAATGCGGTTCGCAGCATTGCAATAGCACTTTTTCCATTCCTGCCAGAATCATCGGAGAAAATATGGACACAACTTAATCTTACTGGCAAAGTCTCCGAACAAAAATGGAATTCCATGTCAGACTTGGCAATATCTGATGATCATAAAATTGGAGCCTCATCTCCTATTTTCAAAAAAGTGGAGACGACAGATATTGAAAAACATAAAGCTAAACTTGGTGCATGATGGCATTTCTTGATTGGGTCTCACGAGACGGTAAATTACTGCTAACTGCAAGAATAGTGAGAACTTTTTCCTATGGGTTTCTTAGCATTATTCTTGCAATTTACTTGAAATTAATGGGATTTAATGAAATCTTCATTGGAATAGTTTTAACTGCAACACTAGTAAACAGTGTAATCTTTAACCTATTTGCAAGTTTTTATGCTGACAAGATTGGCAGAAAAAAAATTCTAATTATTTATGCCATCTTGATGGCCATCTCTGGAGCAATCTTTCTTGTAACAAATAATTATGTCGCATTAATTGCATCTGCCCTTATTGGAACAATTAACGTAACTGGAACTGAAGTTGGTGCATTTTTGTCAATAGAACAAGCAATACTACCACAAACAGTTAATGATAATAGAAAAAGAAACTCAATTTTTGCTATTTATAATATGGTTGGCACGTTTGCAATGTCTGCAGGAGTTTTGCTTTCAGGACTACCACAATATATACAAAAACTGTATGGATTAAATCAAGTAGAATCAATCAGAATACTTTTTCTTTTTTACAGCATATGCGCTATTATTGTAATAGGCATCTACCTTTTTCTATCCAAGAAAATTGAGCTTGATCCAAGCATTGCTAAAACCACATCAATTCGCACCATCTCTCCAAAATCCAAGGGCATTGTAGCTAAACTGTCATCACTTTTTGCAGTCGATTCCTTTGCAGGAGGTTTTGTAATTCAAAGTATAGTGTCATTTTGGTTTTTTTCAAAATTTGGTGCAGACCTAACCACACTATCTTACATTTTCTCTATCGCTGGTGCACTAACAGCTTTTTCATTTCTGTTTGCAACAAAAATTGCATCCAGGATTGGTTTGATAAATACGATGGTCTTTACCCATGTACCATCCAATATTTTGTTGATATTGCTAGCGTTTGCTCCTACATTTCCACTAGCAATTGGGTTATACCTTGCAAGAATGAGTCTATCTCAAATGGATGTTCCAACCAGACAGTCATACATTGTAGCCGTAGTCAATGAAGATGAAAGGATAGCTGCTGCTGGTATAACTAATACCTCAAGAAACATAGCACAAGCAGTTAGTCCATCTCTTGCAGGTGCAATAATACAATCATTATCACTATCTGCACCGTTTGTTGTAGGAGGTTTATTGAAAATTGTTTATGACATTGGTGTTTATGTGAGTTTTAGAAAAATAAAACCCCCAGAAGAAAACTGATTTTTATTTTTATAACTTGCTTATCCTTTCTATGAATGCAAGAATCCCAGTATAATCTAGTTCACCCAAACCATTATCAATTGCATTTTGATAAATCTTGTTTGCCAATGTTGCCATTGGAAGAGATGTGCCAAGTTCTCTTGCAGTAGTGTTTATCGTATCAAGATCCTTTTTCATCATTTTCAAAGTAAAACTAGGCTCAAAATTTCCATTTATCATCTTGGGACCTTTTAATACGCTCATACCAGTTTTGAAATAAGTTGAGTTTAGAATATCTAAGAACAATTTGGGATCAAGCCCTGATCTTTTTGTTAGTGTAATTCCTTCTGATAACGCCAAGGCCAGCATTGATATCTGTAAATTCATAGCAAGCTTCATTGCATGCCCTGAGCCATTTTCACCCAAATAGAATATCTTGTTTCCAATATGATCAAAAACCTGTTTATATTTTTCATAGATTTCTTTTTTTCCTCCTATCATGACTACAAGTTCGCCTTTTTCTGCAAGATTTGGTCCGCCCATTACTGGGGTATCAATCATTGATATTCCGTTTTCTAGAAATTTTTTTGCTATTTTTTTTGAAGAAATTGGATTTATTGTACTCATGTCAGCAACTGTTAACCCATCATGTTTTCCTTCTATGATGCCATTTTTATCAAATGAGACAGATTCTACGGCATCAGAATCTTTTACAATTGTTATGACAAGATCACAACCCCGTGCTAGATCCTTAGGTGTATCTGCAACAATTGCTCCAAGGTTTTTTAGAGATTCTGTTTTGTCTCTTGTCCTATTGTAAACAATTACCTTGTGGCCTGTACCAAGTAACCTTTTAGCCACTGCTTTTCCAAGAAAACCAGTTCCAATAATTCCTATTTTCAATAAATTATCATTTCGTATGAGGCTATTTTTTCTTATTGAATTGATCTAAGATGTTAAAGCTTTGAATCTTTGATCTGAACGTAAACTTTCAAAATCAATGTCACCGGCTGCCTTAATTCCATATTCTGAATCTATCATGATAGCTTGTTCTAAAATGATTAATGCATCTTCAGAGTTTTTTTTGCAGTGCCTTACTGCAAGATTTGTGGTAAAGTACACTGGCATTTTGAGGATCTTTTTCTAGAATTTTATTATAAAATGTTATTGCCTGATCATATTTTTTTAGATAATGGAGTGCCAGACCTTTGTTGATTAAGGCTATCTGGTGATTAGGGTTACTTTTTAAAACTTTGTCATAGCATATGATGGAATCATCATATTTTCCAAGTTTGCCTAATGCATTTCCTTTGTACACTAGAGCATTCATGTGTTCTGGTTCAACAGATAATACTTTGTCAAAATAAAATATTGCGTCACGTGGATTTCCACGTTTTGCATGTGATACGCCTATGTTATACAAATATTCCAAGTTTAATTCCTCATCAGATGAAAATGCAATCTTTGTCATGATATTATACTAGGCTTCTATTTGATAAACTCTATTTCTTGGTAAGTTTATAGAGTATATAATTTGAGAACAATGAACCTGTTACTTTGTGAGATATTATGGAAAAAATAAGATCTTGTCCCATTTGTCCTACATGTGGCTCAAAAAAATTTGATCGATTAAAGGCAAAGGACACAGTTGTTAGATGTACAAAATGTGGTAAAGAATTAATCATCTAATCTATTTTTTCTGGGTCTAGTATCTGACTACATTTCATCTAAAATGGTTTTATCGGCAACTGATGTGTTTTACCATCATCGAACCAACAACAATCACAAATTTGGTTCAGATCTTTTCCTACCTGTTTTATACATATGGTGGCAGTTCCTTTGTGGTCTTCTCTTGAATGGCCACAAGTTTTACAGTTA
>Ga0207103_10124_pt2 | contig 22442 bp, 23 predicted proteins | sample Alteio_BWMinHeat_81_FD_153546 | JGI IMG/M metagenome (GOLD analysis project Ga0207103, IMG submission 153546) | Enriched cells from forest soil in Barre Woods Harvard Forest LTER site, Petersham, Massachusetts, United States -... | ecosystem: Environmental > Terrestrial > Soil > Temperate forest >...
ACTGAGAGGCGTCTCCGCCAAGAGTCGGAATAATCAGGTACGAGATCACGTAGGTCAACGCGATGGAAACGATGGAAGTAATCCACACAAGCGACGTCAGTGGCGCTTCGTAATTCATCTTGTCCGCGTTGCCGTATTTCGCTTTGGCGATGAAGCCGTTGATGAAATAGGCCCCAGCGCTGGAGACCAGCATCATGATGCGCATGACGAAGATCCAGACCAGCAATTGCACTTGGACCTTGGGATCTTTCACAGCGAGAAGAATAAAAGTGATCAGAGCAACGCCCGTCACGCCATAGGTTTCAAAGCCGTCCGCGCTCGGGCCAACGGAATCGCCGGCGTTGTCTCCGGTGCAGTCGGCGATTACGCCGGGATTGCGCGCGTCGTCTTCCTTGATTTTGAACACAATTTTCATCAAGTCGGAGCCGATATCGGCAATTTTCGTGAAGATGCCACCCGCGATGCGCAGCACGGCGGCGCCAAGCGATTCGCCGATGGCGAAGCCGATGAAGCACGGGCCTGCGTAGTCCCCCGGGATAAACAACAAGATAAAGAGCATCATCAACAGTTCAACGCTGATGAGCATCATGCCGATGCTCATGCCGGCTTCGAGCGGCGTGTGATAGATGGGATAGGGCTTGCCCCCAAGGGCGGCAAACGCAGTGCGGGAATTGGCGAACGTGTTCACTCGGATGCCGAACCAAGCCACGCCGTAGCTTCCTGCCATGCCGACGACGCTGAAAACAAGAATGATCGGCAGAGTTACCGCAGTCGGATGCACGGGAGCGAGAACGCCGAAGTAAAGGACTATGACTACGGCGATGAAGAGCCAAAGGAGGACCAGGAATTTGCCCTGGGTGAAGAGGTAGGTCTTGCAAGTCTCGTAGATGAGCTCGGAAATGTCGCGCATGGACTTGTGGACGGGCATGCCTTTGAGGCGGCTGTAGATGGCCAGCCCAAAGATCAGGCCGAAGATGCAGAAGACAATGCCGAAGAGCAGCAACTTGTGGCCATCGATTCCGAGGAAGGTGACTTGCGAAAGATCGGGCACCTTCAGGCCGGCTTCGCCACTGGCTTCTTGAGCCGAAGTGTCGACAGCGGTGACCAGCGTCAGAAGGGCAGCGGCACTCCATCTGGCGAATCTACATCCTAGGGACCAGGCGCTTGCAAGCCAGGTGCGCATCAAAAATCCTCCATGAACAAGAATCAGATTCAGGGTTAACCGCGGCCCTCGACACTCGTCTCCGGCACACCATTTCAACCGCACGCTGCTTATTTAGCGCCGGGGGAAGCCTTGCCGGATTTCAAAAGGCTCCCACCTCGAGACAGGACAGAACCCTGGCTTTTGTGCTTCCCCGGTTGGACCAGGGGCGGCCGGTGCGTGAACCCAACCTATCTACCACCCGAATATGAGGGGGCAGCCCCTGTTGAGCCCGAGCACGGGAGTACACAAAACGTTGTTTTATAACATTTAGCGGACGGGTGGGTCAAACTGTGCAATCGGCAAGGTAGGGTCTTATTTGGGACAACTTGGCTTCGCGGCAACCACCGAAGTTGCTCAGTGTTGGTCAGCCATAACCAACTCGTCCGAAGGTTTTAAGGAAATAGGAAATCTGCACGGGAATGCGGAAGCATTCATGACACGCAGCAGCCTAGCGGGTTCGGCATCCGAAAGGCCTTTCAGGTTGGCAGAGCCGCGGCGGTTTCTTCTTGGCGTTTGATATCGGCGGCGCGGTAAAGCCGACGGGAGAGCGTATTTAGGACGTTTACAGGACGGTATCGCAGCGAATATCGGAGCGAAAAACAATTGCAAAGCGATGGTAACATGCCTTGATTGGCAGAGCAGGAACCGACCGAGTAAAGACGGGGGCCCATGAGGACAGATTTTTCGCAGACAGCAGCGAGCCGCTCGGCTGCGGTCGATGCAGTTCGCCGCAAGGGAAAGCGTATTGAAGCCCACTCGGTGCGCCATACGCCGCCCTCGATGCTGAACTGCCGAGCGCGGGAACGCCACAATTTGGTCGTGGTACCCGCGTGAGAAATCATTTCTTTATTACCGGCACAGATGCCGGCGTCGGGAAGACCACGCTGTCGGCGTTGCTGTGTGCAGCGCTCGATGCGGTGTACTGGAAGCCGATTCAGACGGGGACACTCGAAGGCTCGGACCGCGTAACGGTGATGCGGCTTGCGGGAATCGGGACGGACCGCACGTTGGACGAGGTATATAAATTTGTACCGCCGGTTTCGCCGGATCTGGCGGCGCGCTGGGCGGGTGTGGAAATCGACCTGGGACGAATCAATCTACCCACGAGTTTGCTGAACGATTGGTTGGTAGTGGAGGGTTTGGGCGGAGTGCTGGTTCCCATCAATCAAAAGCAATTCATGTTGGACATGATGGTGAAGTTCAAGCTTCCGGTGATTCTTGCAGCGCGCAGCGGTGCCGGGACCATCAATCACACGTTGCTAACGCTGGCGGCGCTGCATGCGGCGGAATTGCCGGTACACGGCGTGGTTTTAATTGGCGATCAGAACCGGGAGAATCGCGAAACGATTGAGCGGTTTGGGCACGTCCGGGTCATCGGGGAAATACCGCGTCTTCCGAATCTTCACCGCACCGCGCTAATGCAGATCTTCATGAATCACTTCGACCGCGCCGCGTTCGCGCAATAACCGCGCGCTGCGACCCTGCCGTTGCTCTGGTACGAATGCGCTGTCTGCTAGACTAATCGTCCGAAATGCGGAGTGGTGGCAATGTTCTTGCATTTGTGGCGGGAAAAGATTCGAGTGGCGTGGGATCCGAGATGATTGAGAGCCGGAGTTTGGATTGCCTTTAAGTTTGAACGCCTGGAAGCAGAGGGTGGTTGCGTTCGCAGCCGGGCTCGGGGCGCCCGGTCTGCTGCTTATTTCTTTCCTGGACTCCTCGGTACTCTCGTTTCCCATCATCAACGACTTGCTGCTTATTCAGCTTTCTATGCAGCGCCCGGAGAGGATGCCGCTCTATGCACTGATGGCGTCTCTGGGGTCGGTGCTGGGCTGCGTGGTGCTGTACTTTCTGGCGCGAACGGGCGGGGAAGCTTATTTTCATCGGAAGGCAGGTGTGCGCGCGCATGCCATTCGCCATTGGGTTGAACGCAACGGGTTCGGCGGGATGTTGATTGCGGCGCTTTTGCCACCGCCGACGCCGTTCAAGATATTTGTGTTTGCCGCCGGGGTCTTTGAGGCGCCCGTTTTGGGATTTGCGGCAGCGATCACGCTGGCGCGGCTATTTCGCTATTTTGGAGTGGGTTATCTCGCGGTTCGCTATGGCGCGGACGCCATGCCTTATCTAATGGCGCACAAGCTCCAGGTGACGCTGCTGGCGATTGGGCTCGTCGTCGTGAGCTATTTGCTTTCGCGATGGATCCTGCGGCATAGGCCGCATCCCGAGGCGCAAGAATAACAGCGGAAAATATCATCGGTGCAAGTCGCGAGCCCAAACCAGCTCCTGAGACGTAACTTTGTTGTTTGCATCGACCTCGATGATAGCCGCAATTTCGTTCTGCGTTTCGCCAGCAACGGCGTAACGTAAATCGCGCAAAACGACGACGTAACCTGCTTCGGTTTTTTCCAGGCTGGCCTTGGGTATTTGCGCAATTGCGAGAAATCGTTTGGCGGCGACTGTGCTTCGGGCTGCATCGAGGGCCGGGGAAGGCTCTGGCTTGAAGAGTCGCAGGCTGGACTCCGGGTCGAACGTGTCCGGGGCAGCAGCATTGACGTCGATTTCGTTCAGTGCGCTTTCCGTTTCGACGATTCCGTGCCAGGTTAGGAGCGCGAGTGTCTCTGGAAAAGCGCTCGCGCGACGCGGAGTTTCGGTGTGAAACGTCCGGGATTCCATTAGCGCGAGCACATTCGAATGCAGCGTTGCGCGGGCGCCCACATAGACCAGGGCCAGAACCAGGCCGATGATGGCGCCGGTTTGTCCGCGGGGTTTTTTAGCTTTGGCGCCGATTTCCGAGCCGACCAGGTGAAGCAGTTCGGGCAGCGCAATGCACGCAATAAGGATTGTGAGAATCCAGGGATCGATGCTCGGGAGCCAGTCGGCCGCGAATCGCTTGGGGCTGAAGGGCCAGAACAGCGCCACGCCGTTGGATTCGCAAGCGTCCATCGCGATGTGCAGCAAAGCGGCGCAGAACGATGCACCCAGCGCTACGGCCCAGAACCTTGCTGCTGCGTGCCGGGAATCAACCCTGCGGCTTCCTGGTACTAGATAGTATCGAGCGATCGGAACCGAAGGAATGACTGCCAAGAAGAAAAATATGCCGAAGAGGGAATGCGCATACGTGCCGCGCCATGCCAGAAAGGTTGCAGGACGGAAATACTGGCTTAACCAATCGACATCCGCTGCACAGCCCGCAAGTACGGCAGCGGCCATCGCCGCTTTGCTTGCTCGAGGAAAGAAGCCGCGCGCGACGGCGAGCGATGCCAGTCCATGAGTGACGATGTCCACAGTTATGGCTTGGCGATTGTTTGCGACGCCACGGCGAGTGCTTTCTGCGGCACTAGTAATTTCAGGGCGCGCGGAACGATCTTGAACTCGATGGGGAGGCGGGCGAGCGGCTCGCCGTCCATCTGCGCGTAAATTGGATCCCCCCCAAGGGGTTCGCAGACCACGCTGTCCGCTTTCCAGAACTCGACGCCTTCGGTGCCGCGAAGTTTGCCCATCCAGAGGGTCGGAAGATAACTCAGGTAGCGTAAGCCGCTTTGCGTGGTGAGAGTCATCAACTCGAACTGATCTTCATAGAGGTCGGCGCCGGTAGTGATCTTGAAGGGACCACCGTAGTGTTTGGTGCGCCCGATGACAACAAGCGAAGCATCCACTTGCTTTCCTGCGGCGGTGACGCGAAAGCGCTGAAATTTGTAGCGGAAGGCTTCGCGCGCGCCCTGCCACCAGTAGGCCATGATGCCAACACGCGCTTTGAGTTCGAGATCGATGGAATAGACGATCATGCCATCGGGCCCGGCGCCGGCGACGCTGAGAAAATATTTTTTCTTCGCAGGCTCGTTGAGCGGCATGGCAAGTCCCAGAGGAATATCGCGCACCCTGCCGCGAACGAGCATTTCCGCGGCACTGGGTATGTCCCACGGAAGATTGAGTTCTTTGGCAAGGACGTTGGCCGTTCCGCCCGGAAGAAGAGCGAGAGGCACGCGATGGCCATTCTTTTGGCCGGCGAGACCGTTTACAACTTCGTTTAGCGTGCCATCGCCGCCGCAGGCGATGACCAGGTGGCGGCCTTCGTCATTGGCGCGCTGCGCGATTTCGGTGGCATCGCCGGCTTTGGTGGTCTCGGCGAGTTCGGTCTGGATGCCACTGGCGGCAAAAATGCGGCGCGCTTCGTCGAGCATGGTGCGGCGCCCGCGCCCGCCGTTTCCGGCGTTGGGGTTGTGAATCAACAGAGCGTTCTGGATTTCCGCGTTCATTCGCTGTTTGGCCAGAAAGTTCCCGGGTCGTTTCCAGCCAACTTCATTCTATATAATGTCAGGCGAAAGTGAGCTATCCCTTCTGAAGAGGGTTTCATGGCCAAAGCGGCTCCAGCTTCTGTGAAAAAAGAAATCGAAGGGCTCCGCGAGAAGCTTCGACACCACGAGTATCAGTATTACGTTCTCGATGAGCCGGAAATTTCGGACGCGGCCTATGACGGGCTGATGAAGAAGTTGCAGTCGCTCGAGGCTGCCCATCCCGGGCTGATAACGCCGGATTCGCCGACGGTGCGCGTGGGAGGCGCTCCGCGCGAAGGCTTCCAGACCGTGCGTCATGCGCGCGCGATGTTGAGCCTCGACAACGCGTTTTCCTATGATGCGCTGAGGGACTTCGACCGGCGGGTGCGCGAAGGGAGCGGCGCGGAGAAGATCGAGTACATTGCCGAACACAAGTTCGATGGCCTGAGCATTTCGCTGCAATACGCGGGCGGCAAACTTGTGCGAGGCGTGACGCGCGGCGATGGAACTACCGGTGAAGACGTCACACCCAATGTAAAGACGATCCGCTCGATTCCGCTGCAAGTGGATGTTCCGGCGTTGAAGAGGTTCAAGCTGCCTGCAGATTTCGAAGTGCGCGGGGAAGTTTTGATGACGCGCAAGGCCTTTGAGGCTTTGAACCGGCAACAGGAGCTTTCCGGTGGAAAGATTTTTGTGAACGCGCGTAATTCGGCTGCGGGTGCGGTGCGGGTACTCGACCCGTCGACTACGGCGGCGCGGCGACTGGACTTCTTCGCGTACTACCTTTTCGTGAATGGCAAAGTGCCGTTTTCCAGGCATTCCGATAGCCTCGTTGCTCTGAAGCAATTGCGTTTCCGTGCTTCAGATGATTGGAAGTTGTGTAACGGGATCGATGCGGTCGTCGCCTATTGCGACGAGTGGGACGCAAAGCGGGAGAAGTTGCCGTACGAAATTGATGGCGTGGTGATCAAGGTCAACTCCACGGGCATTCAAAATGAACTGGGTTATACGTCCAAAGCGCCTCGATGGGCGATTGCTTACAAATATCCAGCACGGCAGGAGACAACCATCGTCAACGACATTCGCGTACAAGTTGGCCGGACGGGTGTCCTGACTCCGGTAGCTTTCTTGGAGCCGGTGCAAGTGGGAGGCGTCACTGTCAGCCGTTCCACGCTCCACAATATGGATGAGGTCGAGCGGCTGGGCCTGCAGATCGGCGATACCGTACTGATCGAGCGCGCGGGAGAGGTGATTCCGCATGTTCTAAAAGTGGTTAAGGAGGGGACGAACCGCAAGCCCTTTCGCATGCCGACGCGGTGCCCGGAGTGTGGAAGCGCGATTCACCATCAGCCCGAGCTGGAGGTGGCGTACCGCTGCGTGAACGCCGCCTGCCCGGCAAAGCGCAAGGAATCACTGCTGCACTATGCCAGCCGGCACGCGATGGATATCGACGGGCTTGGCGAGAAGATTGTTGATCAGTTGGTGGACAAGGGCATGGTGAAAGACGTGGCCGATCTTTACGCGCTGAAAGAGGATGAGGTGGCGGCGCTGGAGCGCATGGCGGACAAGTCGGCGCAGAATTTGGTCGCGGAGATTGAAGGCAGCAAAAAAAACAGTTTGGCGCGGCTGATTTATGCGCTGGGCATCCGCTTCGTCGGGGAACGAACGGGACAACTGCTCGCGGAACATTTTTCTTCGCTCGAAGAATTGGCTGCCGCGAATGAAGAGGAGCTTGTTGTTGTTAACGAAGTCGGCCCTAAGGTTGCCGCAGCGATTGCCGAATTTTTCTCTGAACCCGCGAACCGCCAGCTCATCAAGAAGCTTCACAAAACAGGCGTGCATCCCACGGCGGAAAAGCGCGAGGTCAAGAGCGACAAGCTGGCAGGGAAGAGCTTTGTCTTCACGGGCGGCCTTGCGAAGCGGTCGCGCGAGGAAGCTGGGGAGATCGTCCAGCAACACGGCGGCAAAGTCTCTGGCTCGGTCAGCAAAAAGACGGACTTTGTGGTCGTCGGCACCGATCCCGGCTCGAAATACGACAAAGCTAGAGAGCTCGGTGTAACCGTCCTGACCGAAACTGAATTCGAGAAGCTTCTGGGATTGAAGTAGTGATCGGTCTAAGATCTCCCGCCTCCCTTACCATGCCGTCGATCAAAGGGGGAAATGTCTTGTCCAGAAGCCAGCCACCTGCTCGTCCGATTGGCGTGGAAAGATAAGACTGGCAGTAATGATTCCAAGAAGGTCGGCAAGCAACAGGCGCGGATGGACTGAAGGGGTGGAGTTCTTCATCAAATAGCCCATAACAGGCCGTGCGAACCCACGAGCGTGATGATACCGAAGATCATGCCCCGTTTCCAAAGTGGCCACGCGAAGAGTCCTTTGTCGGTTGGGACCTGCGCTCCAAAACACGAGTATGCGGTGGTCTCCGTTACGGATAACCTGAATCGCGTCCGTCCATACCGAATCGCGTCGCGACTCAAACTCGGTGTTCAGCTGCGAGCGATCCTTCACAGGATCGCGGCCTTCCGTGCAATACATCATCCGTTTTTCGAGATCCTGTAGCGGGCAAGCCATCGACCACGACTTGTGCGCCGGCCTGCTCCACGGGGAACTCCTTGCGTTTTTGACTCTCATAGTGTGGACTCAATCGATGTGCCTTGACGTATAATAAGACTTGGCGGGTGAGCCGGGTGATCGCTGGCTTGGTCATCAGTAAAGGCTGGGCGGGAGGAAAGTCCGGACACCGTCGTCGTAGGCTTGGCAAGAGCCGGTGACGAAATAGGGCAACGCGCCTGGTAACGCCAGGGGTACGGTGGCGCAGACTTGAGTCTGTGCGGCTTCGTTTGAGCGATGTGAGTTGTGTAGCGAGGAAAAATCCACAGGCTGAAGCCTGTGCCACTGTTCACGGAAAGTGCCACAGAGAATATACCGCCGGCTGAGAGAAGCACGGTGGCATCGCGCAGGAAAACCTGCGAGACGTCCTCGAAATGCTCGTTCAGTTTGGCAAGGGTGAAAAGGTGGGGTAAGAGCCCACCGCTCCGGTGGCAACATCGGAGGCACGGAAAACCCCGCGTGGTGCAAGGCCAAATAGGAGGGGAGAGTCGGCCCGGCTCGCTGAGAGCGCTTGCGCAGTCGACCGCTTCGCGGCGGCCGCTGCAAAGAGCGCGCTCCCTCGACGATGGCGCGAGCCATCGTTGGGAGCAACCCTCGGGTAGGCTGCTGGAGTCGCAGCGCGAGCTGCGACCTAGAGGAATGATCACCGTGGCAATGCCGTCCCTTCGGGGAAGCACGCCGCACAGAATCCGGCTTACATGGCTCGCCCGCTATTTAACGTTTTACGAATCTTGATGCCTCAGTTGTATAGACGTGTTCAACAGGCTGCTGAAGGTGGTCCCGCCTCTGCACAATGTCGCTATGTACGTTCCTTTTTGTAGTTATAAGCAAATCTTGACAACGAAAAGGAATATATATATGCTCTTTTGTAGATAAACCTAGCTGAGCAAATTGACCAGTTGGTTGGTAGGGGGTTCTCAGAGGAGCGCGCCGAGACGATAGTGCTCATGCGCGAAGCCGCAATAATCATATTTGATGCCTTTCCAGGGACTCTTGTGCTGGTCGGAGGAGCGAATCTCGTACTGTTTCAGGATGGTGTAAGGCATTCGGCAGACTTAGATTTTTTCCCGGTTTCAGGCGAGCTTCCGGATGTAGTGAAGTTAAGCGAGGTATTGTTGACCGACCTCGCGCCGCTTGCCAAGCTACTGAACCTACATCCACTGAATCTTAAAACGATTAGTTCCCAAGAAGGTCAAATCAAGCTGATGCTCTCAAGCAACAATGGGACGGCGCTGTTCACGGTAGATATTACAAAGATAGGCTCTGTCTTAAACTCCGGTATAGATGAACTTCCGTTGGAAGCGACAGCAGTGAATCGTGAAGCGAACATAAAATTCGTCTCTCGTGGCTCTTGCTTAATAAGGCCGAGGCATTTCTTCTACGAAGAAACCTGAAAACGCGAGACGCTTACGATGCCATGGATTTGCTTGCCAAGGGTGCTTCCTTGACGGGGAACCTAAGAAATCATCTAGAAGATATGCTGTACGGCGAGTTCGATGCTGACGGGATTCGAGAGCGAATTGGGCAAGTAGACGCAAAGAGGTGTCGTGCAGAACTGAAAGATACACTACCTGATGAAATCTATCAGAACCTTGAAAAACAAGACTTTCAGCCCCTGCGGGATGCTCTAACGAGGATATTTCACGACTGGCTGTGAGGATATACATGGATTGGTCAAAGGTCATTGCATCGGAATCCAGAACCAGAGCAATTATCCAAACGGACGACTACGCCAAGAAATACAAACTCTCGATTCGTTCCGTTCATGCAGCACTTAAGAGACAAGAAGAACGGGGTTTAGTAGAGCGAGTTTCCAACAAAATTTACATAAACAAACTTGCAAAAGGATTCAGTCAGCGAGACCTGCTACATGTCCTCCGCCCGGACTCGTATATATCTCTAGAATCAGCAATGGCCGAATTCGGAGTGACCAGCCAGATTCCCCGTGTATTGACGTGCGTCAGCCCAAAGTACGTGCGGAACATCAAATCCAGAACTGTGCACATAACTTTTCGAACGCTCAAGAAAGACTTGTGCTGGGGATACCTTTCAAAGAAGACGCGGTACAGCCTTTATCATATTGCAGAACCAGAGAAAGCCTTGTTGGACTGGATATACTTTAGAAGGGCGGAGAATTTACCTTTAGACACGGACGAATTCGTTCTGAGCGAGCTAGACCGAACCCGACTACTCGAATACGCGAAACGATATCCTGTGCTAGTTGAAACCGAGATTCTTAGACTCTTGGCACACATGCCAAATTCAAACAAACAGTCTAAGGACGTAAGACACCTCACTCCAGCCCACGTGCAAGGGTAACGGCTTTCCGCAGCGGAATCGCTCCCTCATCCCCTAAAATGCTCCCGCACAAATGCCTCCCCGTCCTAATCGCCGTCGTAGCGCCGCCAACGCCACGATGACACCGACCGGCACCGCCACTACCATCATCACCACGACCACTGTTACCACGGCCACCATCTAATCCACCGCACGCCAAGGCCCGAGACGTCGGTGTGACGCAAAACCTCTCCACACTGCCAAAGCTGACATCATTGACAGTGCTCGCCGACTGATTCCAAACAACTTGTTTGTTTGCAATCCGACCCGGCGAATCCGGCTTACAGGCTCGCCCGCTACTTCTTGTCTTTTTGGGGATTCCGATGAAGGCGATCAGCATTCCGCTGTGATGCCGATCAATGTTCCGGGATGATCCGATCAGTCCTCGGAGCGAAGCGACGCTGGTTTTTGCATTTTGTTGAAAGTGAACTGTAATTGGGAAATCCTGTTCCGCCACTCTTCGGCCAGAAAGAGCACAACAGTTTCAAAGGCTAGGAGGACCAGCACAATGCAGGAAACAACTTGATGGCCGCGCTCGGCAAGGCGCCGAGTTGGCGGGACTGCACGTTTGACACTAGAACAAGTATCACCGGGCCAATGCTGGTACAAATCCAGCACCAAGCCAATATTTGCACGATCCATGAAATCGGTGAACGCAACCAGCAGCCCTTCTTTGCGATGGAGTTCATGGATGGCGCCACTCGCAATCACCGCATTTCCGGCAAGCTGCTGCCGCTTGAGCAGCTCCCAGTGATGGCTTGACAATAGTTAAGATAGCCTTGACAATTTATATGATTAACCTTGACAAACAGGCAACGAGACCGAAATTAGAACGCTTGACAATTCCTCCAATACACTTGACAAGTTGAGGCATAACCTTGACAATATTTCGTGGCTTACTGCGCAAGGGAATAGAAGCAGAAACCGGAGTCTATGAGAACGTCAACCGACGCCCGAGGGCAAAAGATTCGCCAGTTTATCTTGGCGCGGGTTGACGAACATCCTCACGATATTGCCAAATTGACCGCGAAGCAGTTCGGCCTGACACGTCAGGCTGTCAATCTCCATTTACAACGTTTGCTTGCTGATTCAGATTTGGTTCGACAAGGAAAGACTCGGCGAACTCGATTCTTTCTCGCTCCGAAAAAGACTTGGCAAAAGCGCTATGCTCGTCAACAAAGCGAGTCGGATGTTTGGGAGCGTGATGTGCTCCCGAAGATTTCAGATTTGCCTGACAACGCTTTGGGTATTTGGCGGTACTGTTTTACTGAAATGTGCAACAACGCCGTGGACCACTCTTCGGGCACACGTATTACGGTGCAGCTAAAGCGCACCGCCGTTAGTGTGGAAATTGCCATCATCGACAACGGCGTGGGAATATTTAAGAAGATTCAACGTGCGATGAAGTTCTCCGACGAAAGGTATTCGGCGCTGGAACTGGCAAAAGGAAAGTTCACAACGGACCCAGCACACCACACAGGGGAAGGCATCTTCTTCACCTCGAAAATGCTCGACGCCTTCGACATTTCCTCAGGCGGCCTATACTTCACCTCAGTGTCGCCGTTGAAAAACGCGAAGGGCACGGCGGTCTGGATGAAACTGAAAAACACGTCCGCCAGGTCCCGTAGAGCGGTTTTTGATGCGTACGCATCGCCGGAAAATGACTATGCATTCAGCAAAACAGTCGTGCCTGTGAAAATGGCGGAGCAAAGCCCAAACGATTTGATTTCGCGTTCGCAGGCGAAACGCCTTTTGCTGCACATCGACCGATTCCGAACGGTGGTCCTCGATTTTCAAAGGGTCAATCAAATTGGGCAATCGTTTGCGGACGAAATTTTTCGTGTGTTCGCGCGTAGTCATGCGGGCATAGATGTGCAGTTCACAAACGCCAATAAGCAAGTGCATAACATGATTCGCCGAGCGCAGAACGCTTAGGAAGGAGAGAAGTAGGAAACGATAGAGACTCCACCCTTTGCAGAGGAACAAGCTGCGGAAAAGAGGGCGCAACTCCAAGCCGAAGAGTCTCGACGCTGAGCCGAGTATGCGAAGCTGAAGCAATAATGGGGCTCGGGTTTTGTGACGCCGATGTGACGCAATTCCTGCCGACACTGCCAAAACTGACATCTGTGACAGTCAACACCGGGACAATCCGGGTTGTCGGAACGTCGGTTATAGGTTCGCGTGCATTGGTCTTTACGAGTTCGGACGAGCGATGCCCCAGAAGTAATACGATCCTGATTTCGGAAATGGAGCCAGGCACAAAAGCAAAGAATTGCCAGAAGATTCCCAAACGAATGTTCGCCAGGGTTTATCTGTGGAATAGTGCAGAGGCGGCTCGCAAGCTGAGCGCCTGGTCGTGACGGTTGTCTGTGCTTGCCGTCGCCGCCCGCGTGCGTCCTGAGAAGCGAGCCGTCATCAGACGAACATCCTCCAGAAGCTCGGTAAGTACACCAGGAGCGGGCTGGACCGCGCTGAGAAAATGTCTGCAACCTTCACAGCGCTCAGCGCGTTCGAGAGGGTCAGAAAGCAACGGAGCCCCAGATACCTAGGCTTGCACCTCGTCCGGGGAGAGGCATTGTTGCGAAGGATAACGTTCTTCATAATTGGCACTGTATGTAAATGGTCTACACCCTGATGAACCTTGGCGAGATGCACGACGGGGCAGCCTTGCATGGCGAGGCAATTTGAGGTTAACGCGAGCATATGGTTTTGCAGCAGAAATCGAGTTGAAATCGGAAATTCCGATTGAAGCGATTATAATCGGGCACATTCATGTGCTGTTAACTCTCGAATGCGGCGCTAACCCACTCAACATGACGAACGCCACCATGCCCGAACATTCTTCTCTGACAGCCGAAGCCGCGCGCGGCGGCGCTCCCGACAATTTAACGATCATAGCCATTGCGATCATTGCTACGGTGATCGCCGATGTGCTGCACGAAGGCGCCGGGCATGGAGGTGCGTGTCTGCTCACGGGTGGGCGCACGCTGGCGCTTTCCACGGTGCATTTTGAATGCGACAGCGAAGGGCGCCTGGTTGCGGCTGGTGGCACCATTGTGAATTTGATCGCCGGGCTGATCTTCTGGTTCGCATCCCGCCGCGTAACTCGTTCGGCGCATCTGCGGTATTTTCTATGGCTGTCGATGACGCTCAATTTCTTCGGGGCGGGCGGGTATTTTCTTTTTTCGGGCGTTGGGAATATCGGTGACTGGGCGGCCGTGATCGACGGATTTCATCCCGCCTGGCTGTGGAGAATTGGGCTCACGCTTCTGGGCATCGGTTCGTACGGGCTATTTATGTGGGTCGCGCTGCTCGAAATGCGGCCTTTTCTTCCTCGGACGGGGCCCGAGCGCTGGAAGTGCGCGAAAAAACTCTCGGTGTTGCCGTATTTCGCGGACGGCATTCTCTCGTGCGTAGCAGGGCTATTTAATCCGGTCGGAATGATACTCGTGGCCATCTCGGCGGCGGCGGCGTCGTTTGGAGGCGCGTCGGGCCTTTGTTGGATGTGGAACTGGCTCAAGGGCTCGCTGATTCCAACCGGCACTTTCGAAATGCCGCCGTTGACACGCGGCCGAGGCTGGATCATTGCAGCGGGCATTCTCGCGGCGCTTTTTGTCGCTGTCCTGGGGCCTGGTCTGAAGTTTCACGCCGGAAACTAAATCTCTTCAGGCATTTCCGAATCAGGTCCCACCCGCATCGTTATTCGACCCCATCGGCAATGAAAATGTTTGTTCACTGGCTAGGCCGTTGCCAGCCTTGCCCTAAATCAATGGCCTTCTCGGTTGAATGGGCTGGATTTGTCATTTGGTTTCAGCGTTTCGCACTATTTTGGCCGCGAAACCGGGCTTATCCCACCGTGAAGGCAGAGAGAATTGGGCAATCTTGCTTTGTCCATTTCGTGAGGTCAAGATGAGAACATTCGCCGTTATTATTGCGATGTGCCAGCTCGCTCCCCCTGTGCGTGGTCCGTTGCCAGCCCATCCAGGAATACTACGACAGCCAGCGCAATGCCGCCCGTGTCGACACAGTCTGTCCTTCCGCAGGAGAGTTCGCCTCGCAGCATCAGCTCTTCATTTGATAGAGCGATGTCGGAATAAGCCGATGTGATGAAGACGGCAAGGGTTTAGATTGGAGCCGTCAGATCAGGATTGGGGTTGCACATGAGGCGACGCTTCGGGTGGTGGATCGGAGGGAGCCTGCTCTTGTCCGCAGCGGCTGCCTGGACAGTCGCGCGACCCGATCTTGCCGCGCAGGCAGCAGCAGGGATGGCCGCTCACAATGTGCTCGGCTGCCTTCGTAGCTGGTCTCGATCCCGACGCGACGTTTCGGGAGTTCGTTCGGCCGCTAGTAGGAGGTCCGATCGGGCGGTTCCTGCGCTATCGGGTAAACCGAAAAGACAAGACCGTCCAGACTTCGTTTGCGTGGACAGCCCATGCGCGTGCGCAATTTACGCCGGGGTATGGCTGTCGGCTCGACTACGTGGACAATGTGCCCGCACCCGCTCCGGTACCGCCCGCCGTTGCACAACCGGACGACTTCGCGCCCGCCGGTCCGGTGGCGACTTCGGACCCCGCGATCGGCCACGCTCTCGATCAGGTCTTTTCCGAAAGGCCGGGTCGCCCGGCCAAGCGCGTCAAGGCAATTGTCGTTGTCAAGCACGGCCACGTGGTCGCCGAGCGCTACGCGCCCGGCTTCGGCATTGACACGCCGCTGCTAAGCTATTCGGTGGCCAAATCCTTTACAAATGCCCTGTTCGGAATATTGGTGCATCAGAAACGCTTGCGCATCGATCAGAAGGTAGCCGCACACGAATGGGCCGGTGCCGCCGACCCGCGCGCGAGCATCTCGCTCGAAGACCTGCTCCGGATGCGCAGCGGCTTGGATGCCGCAGAAACGGGCTCCGGCTTCGATCCCGCGACCCGCATGCTCTACAGCCATGCGGACATGGCTGCGTTCGCGGCGCAGCACACCCTCAAGCACGATCCCGGTGCGACCTGGGAATACACTTCGGCAAACACATTGATCCTCGATCGAGTCCTGGGAGACACGGTGGGAGGCAGGGCCGCCGGTATGCGCGGCTTCGCCATGCGCGAACTCTTCGCGCCTCTGGGCATGGGTGACGTGACGATGGAGTTCGACGGCGCAGGCGTCTTCATCGGCTCCTCCTATGTATATGCATCCGCGCGCTCGTTCGCGCGATTCGGCGAGCTTTATCGGAACGATGGCATCGCGCCGAACGGACACCGCTTGCTCCCCGAAGGCTGGGTTGCATGGTCCAGTCGGTCGACGCTAGGCTTTCCGTACGGCGCGGGCTTCTGGACGAACGATGGCCCCAGCAAACAAGCCACCGGGCGCGTCGCGCTCGGCTTTCCGAAAGACGGCTTCTTCGCCAGCGGTAACATGGGGCAGCGCATCTACATCATACCGTCCGAACGCCTCGTCATCGCCCGCTTCGGCTATTCGGAGCCGCCGATGTTTGGAATCGACGACGACCTGTCGTTAATCGACACAGTCATTCGGGCGACCCGGCGCGCCCGATAGGTTGATAGTGCCCCAGGGTCATGTTCGAATGAAGAAGCGGTGCCATACGTTCGGTGAATGTTGGGCGGAAGCCGAGTGCAGTTGTGTCGAGCCGCTCCGTTTGCTTGTTTGGCGTAGATGCCGCCGCCTGGGCCCGAACAACTCAGCAAGACCATTGAGACCCTTTACCGATCGGAATCCGGCCGGGTTCTGGCGTCGCTCGTGCGCCTCCTCGGAGATCAATTTTTCGAGAACCGAAGTTGAGTAGCGTTCCGTGTGACAGGAGACTTAGATGAGGAAGATCAGAATCATTGAACATATCTCTCTGGACGGCGTGATTCAGGCCCCCGGTGGGCCGAACGAAGACCTCCCTTACCCCTACGGCGGATGGGCGGCGCCACATGGCGACCCCGCCGGAGGAGAGGCCATCGTCGCGGCTCACGGCGACGATTTCGATCTGCTGCTGGGTCGCCGAACCTACGATATCTGGAGCGGCTTTTGGCCGAACGCTCCGAAAAGTCCGATGGCGGACGCTATAAACTCGGCGACGAAATACGTCGCGACGCACAGGCCGGATAGCCTCGGATGGGGGCCGGCCGAGGGCCTTGGAACGGACATCGCCGCGGGCGTTCGCGGCGTCAAGGCGAAGAGCGGGCCGCACCTGATCGTCTGGGGCAGTTCGACGCTGACACCGGTGCTGCTCGAACACGAGCTTGCTGATGAAATCTTGCTGCTCGTCTTTCCGGTTCTGCTAGGCACAGGCAAACGGTTCTTTTCGGATGGAACCCCGCCGCGCGAATTCGCGCTCGTCAGTACGAAGGCTGTGCCCTCGGGCGTCATCATCAGCACCTACAGGCCTAACGGGCCCTTGCGGACCGGCACCATGGGCGAGTAGGCGTGAGCCAACGTCGGAGATCACTAACCACATGAGAAATGTAATCTTCGCAATCAACACTACCCTGGATGGCTGCGTCGACCACACCAAACAGATTGCTGATGAAGAGACACATGAATATTTTACGCAGCTCATGCGAGATGTTGACTTGCTCGTCTTTGGGCGTAAAACCTATCAATTGATGGTTCCTTTTTGGCCTGAAGTCGCAAAAAACCAGTCTATGACACGCGCATCGAACGAATTTGCTCGAACTTTCGACTCCATCAACAAAATTGTTTTTTCACGGTCATTAGACAGCGCTGAGGATAGAAATACGAGAATTATCCGCACGAACCTTCACGGCGAAATACTTAAATTGAAACAAGAGCAAGGCAAAAATGTTCTGCTCGGTGGTGTCAGTGTTCCTTCACAACTTATGGAGCTTGGCCTGGTTGATGAATATCGTTTTGTCGTTGGGCCAATTGTTGCAGGAGAAGGGAGACGGCTGTTGGAAGGTGTCAGCCTGCCGCAGAGATTGCAATTAAAACTTGTGGAGTCAAAGTTTTTTAAATCAGGATGCGTTGCGCTTCATTACTCGAAACAGTGATAGAAAAAATCTGACACCTGCGCTGCTGGCTGCCTACCGGGAGAGCGGAATAATGAAATACATCTGCTTGGGTTACATTGAGCCGGGAAAATTCGAAGGTATGACCGAGGACGAGCGAAACGCAGTGTTCGACGACTGCTTCGAGCACCACGACCATCTGCGCGCCAACGGACATCTTGTTGGCGAATTGGCTCTTCAGCCTCCGGAGACTGCCGTTACCCTGTACTGGAAAAACGGCAAAGTGCGACGACCGACGGCCCCTATGCGGAAACCAAGGAACAGCTCGGCGGCATTTCCATCCTTGAGGCACGAGACCTCAATCATGCCATTCAGCTTATCTCGCAGCATCCAGGCATGAAGTTAGCAACGAATGAGATACGGCCGGTTGCGGATTTGAGCGAAATCAAAAAAGAGAGCGAGCGGCGACGGCGAAAGAACACAGCACGCTGAAGACGGCCTGACAGAAAAAGGATCGGTTTGGTGGCCTCGCTCGCTTGGCGGCAATCATGCATGTCAGCTGGGTGGGGTTCGCTGTCCGCGTTGCTTTAGGCCGAAGCGTGAATGAATAAGTACCAAGAATCGAGGAGAGCACGAAGATGTCAAAGGTTTGTGTCGCGGGATTTGGTATGCGAAGCTGAAGTAAACACTGGCATCAGTGACAGTCAACAGCGATTGATTCCAAGCAACTTGTTTGTTTGCAATGCGACAGAGCCGCCCATCAATTCATCCTTCATCTCAGTTAGTTTGACACGCTCACGCGAGATGAACGGACTTCTTTACATGCGGATGGCTCCCGGTGGCTCATCAACACGTTAGTTGTTTATTCCCATTTGCGTTAGAAAGTAAGCGTAGTCAAAGGCTGTTTCATGCAGCCGATCATAGCGTCCTGATGCGCCACCATGGCCCGCGGGGCTCATGTTAGTTTTTAGAATCAAAGTATTGTGGTCCGTTCGGAGTGCACGCATTTTGGCAACATATTTGGCTGGCTCCCAGTACATCACTTGGCTGTCGTTGAAAGATGTCCGCACCAACATGTTGGGATAGGACTTCGCCTCGATGTTGTCGTAGGGCGAATAGGTGAGCATGTAATCGAATGCCGGCTTTTCCTTTGGATTACCCCACTCCTCGAATTCACCGACGGTCAGAGGCAGAGATTCATCCAGCATGGTGTTCATTACGTCCACAAAAGGAACGCCGACCAGAGCTGCGTGGAACAAGTCCGGCCGCATATTCAGGACCGCGCCCATCAACAGGCCCCCAGCGCTTCGTCCTTCGATCACCAAGCGGTCCTTCGAACCGTATCCCTGGGCCAAAAGGTATTCGGCAGAGGCAATGAAGTCTGTAAAAGTATTTTTCTTGCGCATCATGCGACCGTCATCGTGCCAGGCCTTTCCCATTTCCCCACCGCCGCGAATATGAGCCACGGCCACCACCACGCCACGATCAACCATGCTGAAAATGTTGGCGTTGAAGCCGATGTCGTACGACGAACCGTAGGAACCGTAGCCGGTAAGATAGATGGGCCCCTTGCTGTCCAATGTGGCGGCTTTCAAATGAACGACCGAGATCGGTACCTTCACGCCATCGGATGCCGTTGCGTAGATCCGCTCTACCTGATATCGCGTGTGGTCATAGCCGCCGGGCACTTCTTTCTGCTTTAGCAAGGTGGAAGTACCGCTGGGCACGTCGTACTCAAACACGGATTGCGGAGTGATAAACGACTGGTAGCCATAGCGGAACTTAGTGGAATCGTATTCGCGATTGGCGTAGGGATAGTTCACGTAAGACGGCTCTGGAAATTCGATGCGTCGGGATTCCCCGCTCTGGATGTTGGTGACGCGAATCTGTGGCAACCCTTTCTCCCGTTCGTAGGAGACATAGTAGTCTTTGAAGAAGTCCGTATCGTCGAGCATGACATCGGCGCGCTGCGGCACGATTTCCTGCCAATTCTTACTTCCGGGATCTGAAACCGGTGTCTTGACCAGGCGGAAATTGCGTCCTGCGTCGTTCACGCGAATATAAAAGAAATTGCCATTGTGATCCGGGTAGTACTCGACGTTCTGTTTGCGAGGTTCTATGACTTTCCACTCGGCCATTGGCTGGTCAGCGGGAATGTAACGCGCCTCGCTGGTGGTGTGGCTGGCGGAGATGAGCAACAGGTAGGCATGGCTGCGCGTCTTCTCGGTGCCAATATCAAATCTTTCGTCTTTTTCTTCATAGACCATGGTGTCCGAGCCGCTCGTGCCGACGGCGTGACGATACATCCGGTAGGACCGCTTCGAGACCTCGTCTTCAACGGTATAGAAGATCGTCTTATTGTCATTCGCCCAGGCTACGGAGTCGACGCGCTCGGCGTGGTCCGCAAGCATCTGCCCGGTGCGCAAATCCTTCACGGCCAGCGTGAATTGCCGGAATCCAGTGTTGTCCGTCGTGTAGGCCAGTAGATTCCCGTCGTCGCTGACGTTGAAAGCTCCCAGGGACATAAAGGTCTGCCCTTTGGCGAGTTCATTCACATCGAGCACTATTTCCTCGGGCGCTTCGAGGCTACCCTTTTTCCGGCAACGAATCCCGTACTGCTTTCCCACTTCCGTCCGAAGATAGTAGAAATAGCCGCCCTCCTTGTAGGGCACTTCCACGTCGGTTTCCTTGATATGGCTAAGCATCTCGCCATAGAGTTTCTTCTGCAGCAGCTCGGTCGGCTTCATTACAGCGTCCGTGTAGGCATTTTCGGCTTCCAGATAGGCTTTCACGTCAGGATTTTTCTTTTCGCGCAACCAATGGTAGTTGTCGACCAGCTTGCGGCCGTTAATCTCGGTGACTTTGGGCTCTTTCTTTGCCACCGGGGGCGCAGGAAGCGAAGAAGAAGTGTCGGCCGCGGGCAGCACGAACACAGAAATAAGGACCAGGCAAGCAAGGGCCAACGGTACGAGATATACCCGTCGAGAATAGAATTTGTTCATCGGAATTTCCTTCGTGGGGCTTGAAGCGCCGCACCGATTCTATACCAAGTCGCTCGCCTGGATGACAGGCAAGCGGCAGCCGTCGCTAGAACCTCCTGGAATGCAAGCCCGAGAAGTGTGGTCCGTCATCCACCCCCGTCAGCGGCAAGCGCCAATGGAATGATCTTCGTTGTAAAGGTTACAATTAGAATCCCCGCCGAAAACCATGAAACGAGTTTGGCTATGACCGCGTTTTACTTTGACGTTGCTGGCGTGCTTATACCGGATCGATTCGCGTCCGACAATGCCCTCAATGTCTTCCGAGAACTTGGGGAGCGGTACGGCTTCAGTCCGGAAGTTGCGCACGTGACATACGCAAAGCTCCAGCCGTCATTGGATCTGGGCCTGACGCGCTTGAGTGACTTTTGCGCTGCGCTCGGAGTCGCGCAGCTGTCATTTGAAAGAGACTGGCTGGCAATGCATCCCGTGGATAGCGAAGTGATTGGTCTGATCGAGCGACTTCTTGAAAAGGGACATTCCGTTGGCCTAGCCACGAATTTTTGTAGGGACCTGCTCGACCTCCTTATCGCAGATACGAGTGCACTCTCACGGCTTGTGGTCTGTTGTTCATCTGATATTGGACTGGCAAAGCCTTCCGCTGAATTTTTCAATCGGGCCAGTAAGATTATAGGCTCCAGTGAAATCGTTTTCGTTGACGATCGCAGCGTAAATGTTGATGCTGCGCGCCGCTTCGGCTGGACAGCCATCCCTGCAGCGGATGGATGGCTAGCGCGATTTCAGGAGACATATCTCGCGAGCCCTTATTGTGGTTAGCGACCCTTCAGGGACGCTCTTCACGATCGGCGACAGCTAATGGATAGCTCATACGATCCTCAGCAACCAGCCGGGCAAGTCGCCCAAGCATGCACTCTTCCGGTAACGCTGCCAGGACTTAGGCTATTAGATCCGAGCGGCCGACAACACGGCACGTAATGTGCTACTCGGGGCCGCTGCGTTCTGCTGGATCAATCAAAGCGATAACGAAGAGCCTCTGCTACGGCCCTATACCCAATTCGTCGGTAAATGGAATTCGATGTGGGGTTACCCAAGTCGGTGTAGAGAATGCACCGATACCCTGAGCCACGAAGATGTTTAGACAAAGCATGAACGCAGGCTGCCGCGTAGCCGTGCTTTCGCTTCTCGGGTGGCGTATAGACTCCAGACAGACGGACCACGCCTTGTGCCGGCTCCCGGCTAACGGCCATAGACGTCGTCTCTCCGCTTTGATCCCAAACCCAGAGCTGTCCGGCGGCCAGCCCTCTGTCTACGCGAAGTTCGGTACCGTGTGCAGACTCACCAATTTCATCCTGAAACGCACGAGTCCAGAGAATCATCAAACTGCGATCGCTCGTACCTGCCTGCCGTAACTGACCTTCGGTGCGAGGAACTTCTCCCAGCTCCAAAAGTTCGTAGAGACGCGTACCCTGGAAGGGTGTGGCTGGCGACTTACATCGTTCACTCCACCGCCCAGCGAACCTGGCTGCCGTTGCCGCGTCCCCACTGACACCGGGTAGGGTCACCCCGGCTTCCGCAATCGCATCCACCATGGCCAGCACCGCTCGCGGTTCCATAGGCGTCAAGGTTGCAGGGTATTCGAGAGGTGACTGAACGACCACGCCGACGGTTTTCTCCCCGTGAAATGCAATCCAATACCGGCCTTGATCGCCCTGAGCGATGCGGGAATGCAGAATCGACAGAATCAGATTGTGCAAAACTGGTTCCGATGAAAGGAACTTGTCAGCGCGCTTCAAGACGAACGCAGGGTCTTCGCCAAACAGCACCTTGAGCTCCATGCCGGAGATCTTACCTGAGTTGGAGGGAGCGGTGTGAATCGCTCAACCGTGAGGGCGCAATTGGAAGCGAGTCACGGAAATTCGGAAGTACATCCACTTGCCTGACAAGTCGTAAAACGCGTTCCGCCAACAACGAGCCGCGCTTCCAGTGCAGTCATATATCGGCCCGGGCCCGAGGGTGCTGCCAAACCGCCTCTAACCGGCGTGCTGTTTATTCGTCAAAGCCT
>Ga0207103_10129_pt1 | contig 22427 bp, 21 predicted proteins | sample Alteio_BWMinHeat_81_FD_153546 | JGI IMG/M metagenome (GOLD analysis project Ga0207103, IMG submission 153546) | Enriched cells from forest soil in Barre Woods Harvard Forest LTER site, Petersham, Massachusetts, United States -... | ecosystem: Environmental > Terrestrial > Soil > Temperate forest >...
GACACCGCGATAGACGACTGGAAAAAAGCGGTCGATCTGAATTTTTACGGGGTGCTTTATGGCTCGCAGCTCGCTTACCAATACATGTTAAAACAAGGCAGCGGGCAAATCGTCAATACGTCATCACTGGCTGGTTTGATTGACGGGCTGGCTATTGTAGGCCCTTACAGCACCACCAAGCATGCCGTTGCTGCCTATACACGCATCTTACGTGCTGAGGCGAGATCGCTTGGTATAAAAGTAAATTTGGTTTGCCCGGGTGTTGTAAGCACGCCGATAACTGAAGGTTCGGCTTTTATAAAAGGGAAAGAAAATTACAGGCAATACAGCCGCGACACCATAGCCAAAGGCATCCCGCCCGAACAGGCCGCCCGGCACATCCTTAAAGGGGTAGCAGCAAATAAAGCGGTAATCATTTTTCCGTTCGCGGCAAAGGTGTTCCTGTTTTTAGCCAGAAATTGCGGATGGGCTGCCCGTATAGGCATTAGTAAAATGCTTAAAGATTATCGGAGCAAATACCGGGAAAGCTAACCTCTGCGGCAAATATTTTTTAAATGGTATGCGATTCGTGCGTCCTCCGCAGAATTTTATTGTCAATCGTAATCGGTTTCAATACACAGCCTACTTTCGTCATAAATAAAAGTAATTTTTATTTTTCTCCTCGCTGTAATTAGCCGGTCGCCGCATCCGTATTAATTGTATTTCGTACCGGTTTATCTTCAACCCATGACCAAATCCCGCTTACTCATCTTAAACGCCATCGTATTTTTAATTTGCTGCTCCATGTCCAAATGCTTTAACGAGCCGGGGCCGGTTACCACTGTACATGGTTATGTTAATGATGTGGTTACGGGTAAGCCCCTGAGCAATGTGCAGCTGCAGGTGGTTAGTCAATTTGGGTATGGGCAGTCATCGGGTAATTATGTAACCACGGCGGCCGACGGTAGTTTTTATCTCAAATTCACACCATCAAGCAGCAGTGGCTTTTATTTGAAACCGGCCCTGGCACAGCAAAGAAGATATTACTTTACCAGCCCTTATCCGCGCCTTGTGTTGGGGCAGGACAATAATTTTACTTTAACAGCCTATAAGTTTGTAGCTGTAGGCATTCATTTGATCAACAACTCAAACCAAAACCGCAGCGACTTTACGTTGAATTTGAAAGAGCTCAATCCAACGGCCATCCGGTTCGAAGCTTTTTTTGACCTTGCACCCCCAAAGGCCGATACCATCTTTTCAGCGTTTTTGCTGCAGCAATCCAGCTACCAGTGCCAAAGCTATTTTTTTAACGGTTATACAACCGCAGGTTTCGCCGATTCGGTAAATTTTTATAAAACAATAACGTTGGGAGCGAATGATACCACTGTAGTAATTACAAATCCTTAAGTGGTTTGAACTATGATTTATCGGGTTAAAGGATGATGGGATTTTGATTATCTCCATCATACTTTAATTAGCTTTTTTTTGTTATTCCGCCGCATATGCCGCCGCAAATTCCTTTGCGAAATCTTCCAGTTTGGTGGGGCTCAGGGCCGGTTTGTGTATTTTATAATCGGAAAACATTTCGCCGCTGCGGATGGCGGTGCCCATTTCCACAAAGTTGCGGGCCAGTTCGGCCGGAACCCCCGCGCCGATAATGCCTTCCAGGTTTTGCTCGTCGGTAAATTCCACGTAGGGCAACTCGGGCTTGCCAATTGCCGCGCCTAACACAGCGGCAATTTCTTTGCTGGTGCGTTCATCGCCGGCGATGTAGCGGATGGTTTTGCCGGTAAAACTCAAACCAAGCAACTCTTCGGCGGCTACTGCAGCGATATCATTGGGATGAACCATAACCAGGGTATTATCAGCACCGAAGTTGTTACCGAAAATGCCGGCGTGTTTGATCAATCCTGTCAACGCAAACAAATTTGTGTAGAAATAGGCAGGACGCAGGTGAATTACGTCAACACCCTCAAGCGCATCCAATTCCAGTTCGGCAAAGTGGATACCCGAAACTGGCCCGCAGCCTTCGGGCATGTGTGCGCCGATGCTGCTCAGCTGAACTACCTTCTTAACCCCGGCAGTTTTGATCGCGTCAGCAAAATTTTTACCGATCTGGCGGATGCGGGCTTTCCAATCTGCCGGTACAGTTGCGGGAGGTGGGATAAGTTCAAATACGGCGTCAGCGCCTTTAAAAGTTTCTGTCAAAAAAGCGACATCTTCAACCGAACCGATTACAGCTTTGGCACCCAGCGCTTCGATTTCCGGTTTCCTTGCTTCATGGCTGCTGATCACTGTTACATCATGCCCGGCGGCTACTAATTTTTGGGTGAGGGGTTTGTTGATATTCCCCAGTGACCCTGATAAAATGTATTTCATAATTTTTTTGTTTTTTATTTCAGGTCAAAGTTATACCTTTACTGTATTTTTAGCAAGTACTAACAAAAAAGTAAGTATAAAATGGCGATTAAAGAAAGCTCGACAAACCAGGAAAATAAAAAGATCATCAATAATCATTGTCCAGTTACTTTTACGCTGGAACGAATAGGAGGCAGGTGGAAACCGCTCATCCTCTATAATTTGCGTGTATCAACGCAACGTTATTCACAACTGAAAAAATCCATACCAGGAATCACCGAAAAAATGCTGATACAACATCTGCGCGAGCTGGAGGCAGATGATTTGATCAAAAGAGATGTAAAACCTGTTGTGCCGCCGCACGTAGAATATAGCCTGACCGATAAAGGGCAAAGCCTTGGCGCTTTGCTGAACGAAATGGCGGAGTGGGGGATGAGAAATCGTCTGAACCACTGATCAAACCGATTCGTCTGTTTTAGCTGATTTTTGCTCAGGACGTTTTGAAAGCCAGCATTCGCTTTATTCCTCTAAATAGCCTGCCAATATAATTAACCTTTTTATCGGGAATTTTTGCAGCACTGTCAAGGTATCTATCAGAATACCCTATCAAAAAAATTTTAAAAAAAATTTGCGTAGTTAAATAACTACATATATATTTGTAGTCAAATAGCTACACGATGAATTTAAGACGAGACGTATTTCAAGCCATAGCCGACCCGACCAGGAGGGCTATATTGCTGCTGGTGGCTTCGCAGGGCCTTACCGCCGGCGCTATTGCCGCAAATTTCGACACCGCCAGACCGACGGTTTCAAAACATCTGCAAATACTTACCGAGTGCGAACTACTGGCGCAAAGGCAAACCGGCAGGGAAATTTTTTACTACATCAATGCAAAAAAAATGAAACAGGTAGCTGACTTTATCGAGCCCTTCCGTAAAATGTGGGATGACAGGTTTAATGTATTAGAGGCCGTAATGAAAGCATATCAAAATAAAAACAATGAACACTAATTTTCACGAATTTTTTCGAATTACACGAATTAATTTTTGCTGATTCTAATTCGTGTAATTCGAAAAAATTCGTGACCATTCGTGTTATTAAAAATTAAAAAATATGGAACGAAAAACAAAGGTCAATGCCGAAGACGGCAAACATGACATCTTGATCACCAGGGAATTTGATTTGCCATTGGAATTACTTTTTAAGGCCTATGCCGAGCCCGAACTTATTGAGCAATGGATGGGGACAAAAGTGTTGAAACTGGAATGTAAAAAGTATGGCGGCTGGCAATTTGAAACAACCGATCCAAAGGGGAACAAACACGGGTTCAGTGGGGTGATCCATGAGTTTATCCCCGGCCAAAAAATCATAAGAACATTTGAAATGGCGAATACGCCCTTCGGTGTTCAGCTGGAGATAACAGAATTTGAAAAACTTACCGATAACACGAGCAAAGTGAATATACACGTGATATACGAGTCGGTTGCACAACGGGACGAGGTGCTGAAACTACCCTTTTCACAAGGCATAAACTGGGCGCATAACCGGATGGAAGAATTAATGAAATCACTAAACAAATAAAAAAATGGAAAAGAGAAAGCTAATTTGGTATTGGATAATTACAGGGTTATTATCCTTTTGTATCTTCTTTGGGGGGCTGACGCAAGCAGTTCAGATGAAACAGACCTTAGACGGTTTTAAACCGCTGGGGTACCCCACCTATTTTATTTCGCTGATCGGCATCTGGAAAATGCTTGGCGTAATAGCCATCCTGATCCCCGGGTTTAAGCTGCTAAAGGAATGGGCTTACGCGGGCATCTTTTTCACGATGACCGGCGCAGTCATCTCCCACATTGCAAGCAATGACATTAAGGCGCAAATAATTGCCCCGTTTGTACTGGCAATTTTTACGGTGCTATCGTGGTATTTGCGGCCTGCGGACAGAAAAATCGCGGCAGTTAATTAATAAGTACCGATCACTGTGCCGAAACCGCTATCGCAGCGTCTTTCGGACTTTACTGACTTCCGGACTTTCGGACTAATTCAAAAAATTCATTAACCATAAAAAACTAATAATCATGGCAAGCGTAGCAATTTATTTAAACTTCCAGGGCAATGCCGAGGAAGCAATTAATCACTACAAAAAAGTTTTCGGGACGGAATTTTCCAGCCCCTTAATACGGTTCAAAGATGCACCCTCCTACCCCGGCGCGCCGCCGCTGCCGGAAGCCGAGCAAAACAAGGTAGCGCATGTGGCCCTGCCCATACCTGGCGGCGTGCAACTGATGGCAACCGATATGCTGGAAAGCATGGGGCAAAAATTGATAGAAGGAAACAACTTTACCATCAGTTTAAGCCCCGACACTAAAGAAGAAGCCGACAAATTGTACAAGGGGCTATCGGAAGGCGTAACAGATGGCATAGCGCCGCATGACGAATTCTGGGGATACTGGGGCTCATGCAAAGACCGTTTTGGCATTAGCTGGATGTTCAATATCGTCAAGCAAACGTGGTAGAAATACGCCGGTATGTCGTGCCCCTGAGCCCCCTTGCGCGTGGCTTTCGGGGCACTTCAGGATATCATCATCGTGCATAACCGAACGTCGTAAACAAATAAAAATAACACATTATGAAAACGAGTCATAAAATTATCTATTGGGTGTTTACCATCTGGCTTGCATTAGGAATGACTGCGACCGGATTGGTACAAATATTGAAAGTGAAAACGGAAGTTGATTTTATTACGCACCTTGGCTACCCCGACTATTTTTTAACGATACTGGGTGTTTGCAAAATTTTAGGTGTTATAGCCCTGCTTGCTCCTAAATTTCCCTTACTAAAGGAGTGGGCCTATGCAGGCTTTTTCTTTATCATGTCCGGGGCGGTACTTTCGCATATACTTTCGGGTTCCATGAGTGATCTGTTCCCCGCGATGCTATTGCTCATCCTGACCCTGGTATCGTGGTATTTCAGGCCCGCTGACAGAAAAATTATTTCCGTTAATTAGCAAATAAATATTTTAATATGGCAAGCAAGAAAAGGAAATGGCGCGGAGGCGAAATCAAGGGTCATTTGGACATTGTCGTTACAGATAACGAAGATGAGTTTGAAGGAGAAATAACCAAATGGCAAGATGTACTAATTCACGGCGACCCCGAAGGACTGCGGTCTTTTGCCGAACTTTTGTTGAAAATAGCAGACTTAAATCAGGAGGGCCAAACAGACCTTCCGATAGGCGCACGGGAACATTACCATTTACGGCCAAACCTGGAATTAGGTAAAAGTTCGGTCGAGGCAATTGTGGGCAGACTCGATGCAAAAGGCACAGGACATTTTTATGATCGATACGTTGCAAAAGACGCAGTGAAAATATAAATCTATATTCAGTCAAAATGGAAAACGAAAAAATCATCCAGGCAATTTCAGCTGTCTTCAACGGCGCTGATGAGCGTAACTGGAAAAAGGTTGAAAATGCAATGGCAGACCGCGTATTGCTCGACTACGCTTCTTTGTCTGGCAGTCCCGCCGCTACATTACCATCGACACAAATTATTGAAACCTGGAAAGGCTTCCTTCCGGGTTTTGACAGGACGCATCATCAACTTTCAGATTTCCAGGTAAGCTGGCAAGGCAATATCGCTAAGGTGCACTGCAATGGCAAGGCAGATCACTTTATTGACGAGGACGTGTGGACCGTTGAGGGAACCTACGATGCAGAAGTCACAAAAAACATTGGTCGGTGGGCAATTACTGGCCTGAAATTCAGTCTTTCAAAACAAAGCGGTAACACCGATTTACCCGCCCGGGCGATTGAAAAGGTAAAAACGAAAGTCCACAAGCAATAATAAATGAATTAAAATAGTGTACGATGAATACAATGAATCCAAAGGTCGACTGGTTTTTTAATAAAGCCACGCCCTGGCAAGAAGAATACACGAAATTGCGAATGATCGTGCTCGACTGCGGCCTGACCGAAGAATTGAAGTGGGGTTGCCCCTGCTACACCTTCCAAAAAAGCAACATCGTTTTAATACATGGCTTTAAAGAATACTGCGCGTATTTGTTTTTTAAAGGCGCCTTGTTAAATGATGCCAATGGCATCCTGATCCAGCAAACCAAGGATGTGCAGTCGGGGCGCCAGGTAAGGTTCGCCAATGTTCTGGAAATAGTGGAGCTGGAGCCCGTATTGAAGGCTTATATTCATGAAGCAATTGAAGTGGAAAAGGCAGGTTTGAAAGTGGTGCATAAAACTACTGCAGAATATGACGTCCCGGCAGAATTTCAAAGTAAGCTGGACCGGATCCCCGCCCTGAAAACTGCTTTTGAGGGATTGACGCCGGGCCGGCAGCGGGGATACCTGTATTATTTTTCACAACCCAAAACATCCAAAACCCGCGAAGCGAGGGTTGAAAAATATATACCGCAAATTTTGGATGGTAAGGGGGTGGATGATGTGTAAATTCGATGCGGAAGTAAATAGACTAAACTAGCTATATGACAACCTACCTAACAAAAATTGAAGACAACAAGACTCACCATTTTAGAGTAGCAGTCGACAATAATGGTGTCAGAATCATTCATGGCGTGTTTTACAAATGGCTCGGCAAATACTTTGAAGGATGTGGCGACAATGCCTCAGCTATTATCAGACAAAAACAATTAGTTGACGAAAAAATAAAGGAAGGCTTTCAAATTACCGAATTCAATGAGACCATTGAAAACACAGTTGACGTTTATGACAAAGCCAAATGGCATTTTGGCGGCAACTTTCCTAAAGACCTTGAAGATTTTCATGGTTACATTCATACAGGAATGTTTTTAGGTTGGTTAATTGACAATGACCTTGTTAGTGACGAGTTCAAAAACGAACATACTGAAGAAATAGAAAAGTTTAAGCAACAAAGGCTAACTGGCTCACAAATATTCGAAAGTTGTTGCGATGGCGTACTAATGATAGAAGACATCAGCGAACTTGGAAACCGCTTTGCTCTTCCTTACTTCGACTTTAACTCTGGGCAATACATGGGTGACTATGAAAAAACGCTTGCTAAAAATCTTCCATCGGCATACCACGTGACTGATACCTGGGACAATTATGCGAAGCTGAAACAAGTTGTTGATAAAAGATTTTCTGATTGGAAAAATCAAAACTACAAAAAGCCAATTTGGAAATTTTGGTAGGTTTTTCATTCCAGAAAACAAATAATTCACAAAAAACTTGATAGTATTGATGAGATCGTAATTTGACCAAAAAAACGAACCAGATTGATATTTTTGTTGGATTACAATGTAAAACTTATGAAAAAGTACCTGCTTGCATTTTACGGGGGGAATATGGCGCTCCGGTACGAAAATTTGGGAAAGGCGGAAAAAGAAGCGCTGGAAAAACATCGGGCCGCATGGGGCGGGTGGATGTCGGAGTTGGTAAAAGGGGGGCATTTGGAGACTGGCTACCCGCTGGAACCGGACGGAAAACGGATCGATGCCGATGGGCCTCATGATCATCATTTTCCGGATACGACAGAAGGTGGTTTTATCATCATAAAGGCAGAATCGCTCGACCAGGCTGCGGAAATTGCACGGTCAGCGCCAATCATCAAAAATGGCGGATACGTGCTTGCGCGACCGTGCGGAGAGATGCGCTAAGGAGCCTGCATTAGGGCGAAACTTTTCTTCATTTGTCAGACCATCAATAAACAAACAGTATGAATCCCGACGTAAACGCATTTTTAAGCAATGCCAAAAAGTGGCAGGAAGAACTGGAAAAATTGAGAATGATCTGCCTCGATTGCGGGCTGGACGAAGAATTAAAGTGGGGGCAGCCTTGTTACATGTTTCATGGCAGTAACGTAGTTATAATAGGCGAGTTAAAAGATCACTGTGCACTTAGTTTTTTTAAAGGCGCCTTACTATATGATGCCGAAGGTATTCTGAAGGCACCGGGGGAGAATACGCAGTCGGGGCGCTGGGTTAAGTTTAGCTCTGTCCGGGAAATAGCAGAGATGGAACCCATCCTGAAAGCCTATATTTACGAAGCTATCGAAGTGGAAAAAGCTGGTGTAAAAGTGCGCCTCAAAACGACCGCAGATTTCCTCATTCCCGAAGAATTTCAGCTTAAACTAAACGCAATTCCCGCGCTCAAAACCGCTTTTTATGCATTAACGCCGGGCCGGCAACGGGCATACCTGCTGCATTTTGCCGCACCCAAACAATCCCAAACCAGGGCTGCAAGGGTTGAAAAATATATACCGCAAATTCTGATCGGAAAAGGGTTAAATGATGATTACGCGAGGTAAGGAAATAAATTGATCGAACTTTAAGATATTACCTCAATTTGATTTTTTTAATCGCTTTTGTTAATTGTTTATTGAAAGATCAATTTTCCAAAGTATTGCGGTAAATGAAAGTTTGGTGTATCGGCTATAATATTATTCCAGCATAAAAAATGCGGTTCGGGTAGCTTGTCGCCACATTTATAAAAATTTCCCCTACAGTTGATTCCCTTTAATGTTGTAACCCGGTGTTTGTAAAACAAAATGAATGGGATAACAACGGTTAATTCCCAGTTAAACGGAAAAGTATCATTCCCTGCTATGTTATTGTCGGGAATGCATTTTATTTTTTTGATGAGTTCAGCATCGGGTATTTCTCTTTCCTTATCAATTCCATAGCCCACGACAGGCGTCCCTAACGCATTAAATTCAAAGTTATAATAGGCGCCGTCATCTTCAAACCCAATAAAAAACTCCACACAGCTATCGTTCCAAACCGGGTCATTAATTTGTTTAAAGGTGGCCCTGAAGTGTTTTTCCCGTACCAGGAATTTTAAAAAAACAGCATCGTCGCCATAGGCCATCTTAAATTCCACTTTAGGTTTAGTATCCCGGCCCAGCCAGGGCTCATAAGCTAATGGGTGCGGCTCAATCGCCAAAAACAGGCCGTTGATGCCATCTGTTCTGTCGATATAGCTCGCCGTTGGCAAATAGGGGATGAATAATGAGTTAATTTTTTCTTTCACCGGCGTTTATATTAACTTTTTTATCGACGCTAATTATTGGCAGCGATATTTATTTCATCCGCCTCAGTAACCAATTGCTGCAATTTTTCCTTAGCCAACACGTATTCATTTAATAATTTAAATTGATTTTTTGCCCGGTTTAAATTATGCTCAGGGTATTTGGGTGCATAATAAATATCGTTACTAAGATAGTCTGTTAAAAATCGAATGGCTTGCATGTAGATCATCAACTCTCCCGAAAAAACAAAATAGCGCTTCTCCTCTTCCGTTAAAATATTTCTCATTTCTGATAAATACCCCCCGCAAATTGCGCGGAATACATTTTCCCGGATATAGATTTTGGAGAGATCAGCTTCCTCTTCATTTGCCGGAGAAAGGTACGTCCGCATCATATCACCAACGTCGCTAAAAAAATATCCGGGCATTACGGTATCCAGGTCAATCACACAAAGTCCCTTTTGTTGCTCATCAAACAACACATTGCTGATTTTTGTGTCGTGATGTATTACCCGCAACGGGATATTGTTATTCGCTGTAAACTGGTTGTAGGTTTGTAGTATATCAAGGTGTTTATAAACATCTTTTATTTCATTATCCGCCCGGTCTATTCTTTGTGTCAGGGCATTTTTGCATGCCGCTTTAAAGTGCTCAAATCTTAATTTTAGGTTATGGAAATTGATCAGCGTATATTCCAATTGGCTGATATCAAAATCCTTAAGCAAACCGGTAAACTTACCAAACTGTCTCGCAGCTTCAAATGCTTCGTGTTCGTCACTTACAAATTCCACGGATTTAGAACCTTTTACAAATGAAAACAGTCTGTAATACTTTCCGGGACCTGACTTAATTAAAAACTCCCCGGAGGTTGACGGGAGCATGCTTGCAAAAAAGTAATCCGGGTGTGTTTTTTTAAGATACGCCTGCAAGGCAACTAAATTGTTGGCTATGCTGTAAGGTGATTTAAAAACATCAACATTAATTTGCTGAAGGATATATTCATCCGTTTTGCCTGATAGTTTTAATGTTTGGTTTATTAAACCCGATCCAAAGGATTTAATTTGATAGTCGGAGGGTCTTAATCCAAACTTTTGAAGGACATTGTCGAGCATAATTTTTTAGAATATTTTGGCATCATTAACCTGCGCCTTTAATGATGTAGCTATAATAACCGTGATTATCGGTTGTCCTAATCTTTTCATTTTTAATGTTTACTATCAGCGTGCTGAAATTTTCCAAATCAATCGCAAATTGATTTGTCAAGGTTTTATGTCCAAACCTATGAAACTTCGGGGCTAAATTGGTGCGCAAACGTTTGACCGACTTTCGGTTATCGGCGGGAAGAGGAATTGCTTCAAAAAAAGGATGCTAAGCTCAAATTTTGACCTTATCGCTCAACACTAATTTTGACTCAACGGTTATATTGAAATAAGCTTGTTTTTCGTCGTTATTAACGGGGGCTTTTGCCAAAATATCAATGAGTATTTCTGTCGCTTTCTGGCCCTGAAGATATGGAAATTGTTCTACTGAAGCCATTGGTGTAATATCCATGAAATTAACGAGCGGCATATTTGAATAACTCACAAATGTAAGCTCTTCATTTACGATAATACCCAGCGAGCGGGCATGCCTGATGGCAAAGAGCACCACATAATCATTGAAAGCGACAACTGCTGTTGGCTTTCTTTTGTTGCTCAATAAATCATCAAGCGCCCTTATAGTTCCCTCATTGGTCAGGTCACAGTTAACTAACAACGAAGGATCGAATTTGAGCCTGTTTTTCATCATCGCATTGATGTAACCCTCCTTTCGTTGTACGGATGCATACAGAGTTGAAGGCCCGTTGATCATCCCAATTGCCCGATGCCCCCTTTTTAACAAAAAGTTCACTGCCTCAAAGGTTCCAGTTTCCATGTTGCAAGCAACCGTGTGAACATTTTTAATAGCAGGCACGCGATCAAAAAAAACAACGGGGATGTTGGATCTTTTGAGCATCTCAAAATGATCGTAACTGGACGTGTTCTTGGCAATTGAGATCAACAAACCGTCAACGCGCTGGGCTTTCATTTTTGCAACAAGCGTTCGTTCCCTTTCTTCACTGTCATGCGATTGAGCAAGCAAAACCGTATAGTTTCTCAAAGTCGCGGCATCTTCAATCCCATTAACTGCGGTCGAAAAAAATGATTCCGAAAGTTCGGGAAGGATCACCCCGATATTATATGATTTTCCCTGCTGAAAGTAGATCGCCTTTTGGTTGGGTTCGTAATTCAGTTCTTTTGCCAGTTGGTTAACCCGGAGTTTTGTGGTTAAACCGATGCTGGCATGGTCATGCAATGCACGGGATACCGTTGAGGCCGAAATATTTAATATCCTGGCAATTTCCTTTATAGTAGCTGGCTTATCTGACATTTTTTAAGATAAATTAAAACAACTCATTTTAAAAACTGCGGGCATTAGGGCACAAATGTTTATTTATCATCTCTTAATATTCATCGACATTCAAGCATTGTTTTGTTAAAATTAATTATATATCACCCGGCTTTGTCTTTATGATCTGTTTACGGATTAAATGGTTACCAAACGCAATTTTTTTTGTGCAACCACCGGTAAATTCTTCCAAAAAAATCACTCGCATAAAGAAATAATTAAAAAGTTTTTTCCAATAAATTGTAAAAGTACAGTTTAATCCTATAAAGGTATTTTTAATTAAAGTAACGCAAACGTTTGCCTCCCTAAATATCAAACGTTTGCGCTAAGCTTTTGCCCTTCTTTGCTTGGCGGTAGTGTACGATCTCTATACCTTAGTAAACAACAACCAAATTATGAGATGGATTTACGCTGCGTGGCATCAGCTATACAGGATAAATATAAATCCGTTTTTCGACGATAAATATATTATCTGACGATAAAATTCAAAGATCAGATAAACCGGGCACATGATGTTTTTTTTCAGGGGTGAGATCCTGGGATTTAGTTGATAAGCAGTCCCGGTTTTGCCGGGACGCTTTTTAATCAAACAACTTTTAAACGTAAAAGCACATCGATGCCGAAATATGGTTTGAATGGTAATTGCATGGTTATATAAGCACAAAAAAATCAGGTATAGCGTACTTGATAGGGTTGAAGGCATGCTTCACCACTAAAATTGTTAATTGAAATCGTTCACAAAATGTCCCTCCTTTACAATTGGTATATTTGGCTGACCAGGCGCCCGCCTGGCGGCCATTTAATATTATTAGTTAAAGCGCTTATTGCTTCGAGGCGGACAGTGAACGAGTTATTTAAAAAATTGACGAGAGAGTTAAAAAAAATCCCGGTGATGACCAAAACAAAATATGTTATTCTTGCCATTTTGCTGATTAGCGGTTTCGGTGGTTTTGCTCAAAAAAGCAACTTACCGGAATTGCCGAAATCTTGCTACAACCTGGTGTTACAGGCCCCCATCAATACCTGGGACGAAGCAATTCCCCTGGGCAACGGGTTAACAGGAGGGCTTTTGTGGGGCGAAAACAACACTATTCGTTTGTCGCTGGATAGGGGAGACCTGTGGGACGAGCGAACCACCGGCGGAGCGGGCTGGTGGAAAGAGCATACCTATAGGAAAGCGGCGGCTTTAATAGCCCAAAAGCAATTTGAAACAGTGCAGAAATGGTGGGATGAACCTTATAACGGCGTAACACCTACTAAATTACCTGCAGGCCATATTGAAATTAAACTACCGGTTTCGCAGATTGTTCAACGTTTTGAACTGAACCTGGCTGCAGCTGAAGGTGTTGCATATTTTAATTCAAAGGCGGTGATCAAAGTGATGTATAGCGCCACGCAACCGATTATTTTGCTGTCTATCAAAGGAACCATTCCTGATTCGATCAACCTGCTGAGCACAATGGATGTATATCGCCGGGAAAAGATGGCTAAGGCAGGTTCAAGCAGCGGAGGATCGATAGACAAATTGGGTTACCCGGAAGCCGAAAAAGGAAGGTGGGGTGATGCACGATGGTATATTCAGCAAGCTGCGGGCGGACTGAAATATTGTGTTTATATCAAATCGAAACAAATAAATGATGGAACGTTGTTGGCAATATCCGTTACGTCAACCAATGATGCGAATGATTTTGTGTCGTTAGCAAGCCGGAGATGTGTTACTGCCTTACAGAACGGCTATTCGGTTGCGCAGAAAGCGCACGCAAAATGGTGGCGGAATTTCTGGCAGCAATCAAGCGTTAACGTTCCTGATACCGCCATTCAAAAACAATATAACCTGGTGCAATATTTTTATGGCGCTGCGTCCAGGTCCGATGCGCCTCCCATGCCCTTGCAGGGGGTATGGACCGCCGATAACGGCACTTTGCCTCCCTGGAAAGGGGATTACCACAATGACCTTAACACCCAAATGACCTATATTGCTTACCAGGAGGCGGGGCGGTTTGACGAGGGCGCCTCGTATCTTAATTATTTATGGAACCGGCGTAAGGTTTTTCAAGAATTTGCAAAGGATTTTTATGGAACCGGCGGACTGGCCTGTCCCGGTGTTATGTCTTATTCGGGCCAGCCACTGGGCGGATGGGGGCAATATAGCCTGTCGCCCACGATGAGTGCATGGAGCGCCCACCTTTTTTACCTGCATTGGTTATACACGGCAGATGAAAAATTTCTGACAGAAAAAGCGTATACCTGGTGCTCAGGGGTAGGCGAGTGCATGCTGGGCTTGCTGAAACCCGATGAAAGTGGCGTTTTGAAATTACCATTGTCGTCATCCCCCGAAATATTTGATGACAGTCCGCGGGCATGGTTAAAACCAAACAGCAATTACGACTTGATGTGCTTAAAAATGCTGTTTCTTTCTTTGAGGGAAATGGCGACGGCCTGTCATAAAGATGCAGAAGCAAAAAGATGGAATGAAGCAGCATTGGCTTTAGGTGATTTTCACACGAAAGCCGATGGAACGTTGTTGGTCGATGCGGTTACCGAGCTTCCGTCCAGTCACAGGCACTTGTCGAATATCATCGGCTTATATCCTTTCAACCTCATTACAGAAGATGGAGGCGCAAAAAATGCGCAAATCATCAATGCCAGCTTAAAAAAATGGGATAGTACAGGTACCAGCGAATGGTGTGGTTACACGTTTGCGTGGATGAGCTGTTTGCGGTCAAGGGTGGGCGATGCCGAAGACGCACTCAAAAATTTAGATATTTATGCTAAGGCCTTCATATTGCGCAACGGGTTTCATGCTAACGGCGATCAAACTAAAAGCGGATATTCTAATTTCACTTATCGCCCGTTTACACTGGAAGGGAATTTTTTGGCCTCGCAGGCAGTCCAGGAAATGCTGTTACAAAGCTGGAGCCCAACACCCGGTAATATCAACACCGGTATAATCAGGATTTTCCCTGCCACCCCAAAAAAGTGGGCAGATGCGTCATTTCGTAGTTTAAGAGCAGAAGGCGGGTATAAAGTTTCGGCTATTCGAAAAAATGGCAAAACCATTTGGTTTAGCATCTCAGCTGCTAAAGCCGGGGTTGTGCGGATAAATGACAATTTTAGCGGACAAAAACCTAAATGGAACCTTCCGGGTGTGCGAAAGGAAGGCAATGTCTACAAAGTGCATTTGCATGAAGGCCAGACTTTAAATGCGGTCTGGCGGTAAAGCAGCTGCTTTTTTGTTAGTGTACAGCCCCTTTTTATATCCGCTTACCGCATAATAAAGGATGAACAGATAACAGGGCACCAACACCCAGTAGGCCTGGTGCAGGCTAAATTTATCTGCAAGGAAGCCGTAAAGTAAGGGGATCAGCCCTCCGCCCGCTATGCCCATAATTAAAAGGGATGAACCTGTTTTTGTAAATTTTCCCAGGCCGTTGATGGCTAATGGCCACAACGCCGGCCACATCAGCGCATTGGCTATGCCCAGGAATGCGATAAAAAAGACAGAAACAGTACCCTGGGTAAAAATGGCGACAAGCGAAAAAATAACGCCGATGATAGCCGACACCTTTAAAGCCGACCGCTGCGAAAAATATCTCGGGATACAGATTATTCCCACAATATACCCTAACAGCATGCCCGATAAGGTACAGGTAGCAAAAAACTTAGCTGTTTGCAGGGGAACCCCGATACTGGATGCATAATTGATGACCGAATCACCCGCTAAAACCTCAACCCCAACGTAAAGGAACAGGGTCAATACGCCTAACAATAAATAGGGGAATTGAAAAATACTTGTCTTGCCGGATGATGATTTGTCTTCTGCCTCATCCTTATTATCCGTGTCGATCTCAGGTAGGGTTGAGTAATAAATAAATATCGCCAGGATCACCATTCCGACAATAATAGCCACATAGGGCATAATGACTTTATGCGAAAGTATCGTCAGCTCGGCATCCTTTTGAACTGCCGACATCTTTAAAATATTGATCTTTAATTTGTCGGCGTCCTTTAATATGATCGCTCCCAATATGATCGGCCCTAAGGCCCCGGCAACCTTATTAAATATCCCCATAATGCTGATCCGCCTCGCGGCGCTTTCAATTGGCCCCAGGATAGTAATATATGGGTTGGAAGCAGATTGTAATATGGCTAAGCCCATACCCTGTACAAAAAGCCCCAACAGGAACAATAAGTATATCCGCGTTAGCGCGGCGGGAATAAAAATGGCAGCTCCCACACCGATAATGATCAGTCCGGCGGCCATAGAGTTTTTGAACCCCAGTTTTTTAAGGATCAATGTAGATGGCAGCGCCATAAAGAAGTAAGCGATATAAAAGGCGAAGGCCACAAAAAAGGCCTCCAGATTATTCAGCTGGCAGGCAAGTTTAAGGTAGGTGATCAGTACGGCGTTTAGCCAGGTAAGAAATCCGAAAACGAAAAATAAGGCGCTAATAATGTAAATAGGCTTTAACCCGCTTTTTACTATTGTTTTTTGTGGCGCAACAGATGAATGATCGTTTTCAATTTGACTCATTTTTATTTAATTAAATGCATTTATCGAAATAAACCTGGGAAAAAGATTGGTTTAAGGTATGGTTTTATTTTAATTGCATCAACCGTTCCAACAAACGCACGCCTGAATCGTCAGGATCAATCTTTCCGCTTTGTTTATTTTCAAACACCTGTTTACACCATCCCAATATTTTATTATCCGGATATTGCTTAACCCGGGCGTTTAACCATTCAACTGCTGCTGTTTTTCCGTTCAGCTTTTCCATGGCCCAAGCGGTTACCAGGTGATTGGCCGGTAAAAAATTACTCACCGTATTTTCAATTTTCGATTTAAACTGAATGACCTTTTGCAATGATGCCTGGGCTTCATCTTTTTCCCCTAATCCCTGGTAGCAGAGATAGGTCATCCAGTCTTCCAGGCGTTCATCCAAATTTTCGGGATATGGTTTACCAACGCCTAAATTAAGCGGCCATTTTTTTGCATCGTTTATCAATGTCAATGCGTTTGTATATTTTTTATTGTGGATTTTTTCAATGGCCTGCATCAGTTCAGCTTCGTGATATAACTCACGCCCGATGGTTGCCCCTTCGAATGGCAGGATATTGATTTTAGATAAAAGTTCGGAACAGGCTTTGTATTGTTTGTTAAGCAGCAATGTTTTGGCATACAACATCCCTATGATATAATTTTCGGAATGGGTATGATAGAAAGGCTCAACAGTAGCCAATGCAACTTCATATTGATTATGTTTAATGTAATACTCACAAAGCAGTTTATTGTAACGCCACTCGCCTTTATCAATTGCCGCGGCTTTTTTTAGGTCAGCCAGATCCGGAGCCCCCAATTGCATGCCTGCCCTGGCGGCGTAAAAAGGGGCAAAGTCCGGTTCATTGCCACATTCAATAAATAGTTTTTTACTTTCTTCTATCCGGTTCCTGTCTTTATACAATAAAGCGAGGTAATATTCAGGCTGCCAATTGTTGTTTTGTCGCTTTGCCCAAAGCAATACTTCTTCATCTTCTGAACGAAAAGGGAATATAAAAGCAGATGACGAATTATTAGCTTTCCCTAATTCTTCCGAAAAGGGTTTCCCTTGCTTGTTTTGCAAAAATCCCTGCCAATAATTTACCAATGCATTTGCAGGCGCTAATTGTAAAACTTTTTCAGCTTCATCAGTGCAGCCATTTTTGTAATAAGCAATGGCTAACTCCAGGTAGGTTTCTACCGGCATTTCATCAACGACCACGGAAGTAAACTCGGTTTTGTTTTCTTCGGATGGCTGCCATAAAAACTTTTCAAACCGTGCAAAATGATTTAGCGGATCAAAGGACAATATGGTATCTAAAACCTGTTTGGCCTTTTCACTATCGTTTTGGTTGCGATAAGCAATGGCCTCAATTTCCAGGGCTGCAATATCAAAGCGGTTAAAGTCAATAGCCTTTGCAGCAAATATTAATGCTTTATTCCAGTTCTTTTCTTGCAGGTATAAATTACTCAGCCCATTATAAGCGGCGCTCTTATATTCGCCCGATAGACTTGCTATGTCAAAGCCATCTTTGGCATCAACAATATTGCCGAGCTGTACATTAATGATGGCATAATAATAATTGGCGCCACCATCATTGGTATCGATGCTTAATGCTCTTTTTGCCAGCGCCAGTGCTTCAGCATACCGCATATCGCGATACATCAATTCCGCCATTTGGACCAGTGCGGGTAAATAATCAGGATCTTTCTGCAAGGCTGCCTGCAATTTTTCTTCAGCTGCTGCATACATTTTCTCATCCATCAACTCTTTGCCTTGTATGTATAAGCCATAGGCTGAATTCCAATCGAAATCCTTTGGCGAATCAAGCGGACGGCTTAAATTGTTTGCATCAGGGTTCGACTGATAAATGAGTTTATTACGCCCCAGTGTAACTACAAGGTCACCCTGGCTTTCATCCATTTTTACAGAATCAACAAACGTTTTTAGCGGCGATAATTCTATCTTTTTATAATAAATAACCCGGGTCCCGTGCTTTACTTCAAGGGTATCTGCGATTTTTTGCGATGGATTAAAATAAATTTTCAACCAGCCATTCTCCTGTTTCACATTTAACGCGCCGTATTCATTGGCTTCAACAAATCCCTTTGTTTTTAAAACAGGGTACCAGTATTCCGTCCAGGTATCAGCATCAGATGGCGAAAAACTTTTGTGTTTGAACGGGGTAAATGTGCTTTTATCAGCTGTTTGGTTAAACAATCTGCCCGATTGAATTTCGGAATATTGGCCATCAGTATCCGTCAGCAACTTTTCCCATATCATGCCCTGTCGCGAAAGGCCCCATATCCATATCTTTTTGCCCGGTTTCTCATCGTGGCCGGAGTAGCGTGCCATGCCAAAATCATCATCGTGCCAGTACGCCCCAAAAAAATCGGTGTATTTACCAAATACATGGTATGATTTATAACCACCGAAGTTATTGTTATCATAGAAAGAAATGTCTTTGCCGTTTTGCTTATTCACCGGCCAGTCGCTATACTCCCCTTCATGCCCCAGGTAATGATTACCCGGGTACATGTATTGCAAATTCCCTTTCGTTTTTATCCCGGTGTTCATCCAATGATAATAGGGCTGCTCAATGGTGGTGCCGTTGTACCAAAAAGATTTTGTGGTGAAATATGCCTTATCCTTTGGTAAATTAATTTCCTTCGTCCAGTTCGTCCGGGTCAGCAGATCAAGCACCCCGATAATGCAACTCACACTGCCATCATCATTTTTGCGGGTGATATAGTTTACAGGTGTTGCGCAATTTGGGGTATGGCCGATGATGCCATAATTTGCTTCAATACCCCCGCTTGTCCAGGGCCCGCGCATGGCTATATCCCTGAATTTTACAACATGGTTATCATAAACAAAAGACTTCCCTGTTGATTTTTCAATGGCCGACCATATTTTTCCGCCAACTTCGGGTAATATCATCAGTTTGATATAATCATTTTCAAGTTCCACTACCTTCCATTCCTTTTGCACCGGTTTATCGGTAAAACCATCGTAACGGAAATACGGATAAACATTAGTAGATACAGGTATAGGGTTAGGGTCTGAGAACGGGTAGGTTGTAAAAATTTTATTGTATTCCCTTACGACAGCATCACTTTGAGCATAAACGTTGACTATTGCAAATGGTACTAAAAACGCAATCAACCCTATTTTTCTCATCGGAGGTATTTAGTTTATATTGAGAGGTATGATGAATTTTATTTAATGATCAGTAACCAGCCTTTACCTTTTTGAACAGGAATTTTTTCGTTTAAGCCGAATGTTTTCCCCGGCTGGAAGTTCTTTATTTCAGGCGCAGTTATAGTTGCTTTTAACGGATCGATACCTAATTTCTTCCAGTCAATTTTCAAAGCTATTTCTGTGTCATTTTCAGCCCAACTGGCAATGGATACCAGGGCTGTCCCTTTCTTCTTATAAATGGTGGCCAATACTTTTTCGTTGTCCGTTTTCACAGGATTGTTCTCCACCCAATAACCAATCATTTGGGTGCTTTTCATGCCAAAATTATCCCAAACTTTCCATATCGGGCGCGGGTCGGCGTTGTCGCTCCAGGGCATGCGGTTCGTCATGCCAAACACCATGCCCCTCCATGGGTTGCCGCCACCTTGTAACATCTCGCCCATCAGGCCAAAAGGTATCCCGCTTACTTCGGTCAGGAAAAAATCGGGCGAGTTTTTTTCATAATCAAAATATTCACCAAACCATAAACGGTTCAGGTATGGAAAATGCTCCATGTACAGGTTGGCGCTGTTATTAAAGCCATCGTTTTTATTGTACTGATTGGCCGAATGCAGATCAATTATGCCTGGATGGCCGTCGGCGGTGAGTACCCGTTTAATACGTTTCATGGTAACCCGGTCGAACGCAACGTCATCTAAATAAATGCCGTCGATCCCTACGTTTTGCGTTAACCAGTTCATGCCTTCCACGTAGTAATTGTGCCAGCGGTTCATGCCGCTGTTAATAATGGCGGCATCTTTTAATTCAGGAACAAACCAGGCGGCGATATAATCGTCGCCCAGATGCTCCTGCAACCAACTAAAGCCTCCACCCTTACCGGATGAATAAATTTCGTGACCCAAACTTCTTAAAGCAAATGTTTCATAGGCATGGTTTGATAGTTCGCGTATGGTATTGTAAATCTTCACTTTTAATCCGGCGGCATGAGCAGAATCATCATAGGCTTTCATCTTTTTCCACGCGATAAAAGGATAATTGATATAAGGATTTATCGCTGTTGCGTGATGTATATTTATGACGGTAGCCCCGGTTTCCTTAATGGTGTCGATAGGTTTATAGGAATGATAAAACCTGGTTTCCCATTGAAAATCTGTATTGATGGGATGAAACGGCGTGATAAGCAAATTGAAATTGTAGTACAACTCGTCGCCTTTGGCCAACTTTCTTTCGCCGCTATAATTGTCGGCAAGGATAGACTTGCCTACCTCTGATACTCTAATTCCGCCTTTGTTATCATTTCCCCATGAGGAAGGCAATAGCAAAGGCTTCTGTAGATAGAAATTGGTATTTAATGGCCGTACATATTTTTCATCGCGCAGCGAGTATTGCAGGCCCGCGTTTACATTGCCTATCCATGCGCCATCCTGGTTTTTATGGGTAACATCCCATTTCCAATCAAAATTATCAGGCCGGTAGCCGCCTTTCTGGCCCAAACCCATCATATATTTAGCAACGTCTTTGGTAAAAGGGATATGCATGGTAATATCTTTCAGATCAACATCTTTCAGGGCTGTTACTTTTACTTTGTAAGCAATAAAGCCATCAAATTCCATTGATGCCGTTACTTCCATTTGTAAGGTATCATTGCTGCTGATCGCTTTCCATTGAACGGTGCCTGGTTCGGTTTTGGTAAAATGTACGCCCTGACTTTTAAGGGCCATATTTTTGCCGTCGGCCATTTTAGTAAAATGAAAATGAATAGGCTCGGTTAACAGGTCATTGGGAAGTTTTGAGTAGCCCGTCATTTCTGGCGTGAAAAATGTTTGTATTTGTTTTGGGAAACCGTCTTTATTGATCGCCACTTTTCTTCCCAGCAGACTGATGGTATTTTCCTTAACAATCAGGGGCGTATATGGCGCGATCACCGTATTCTGCTGGGCCATGGTAGAATTGAGCCATCTCAACCTGGTCATTTTCCAGGGTTCATTTACACCGCCGTCAGCCAGCAAGGTGTTATTAACAGTGATCGATAATTGAATTTCTTTTGCAGCCTGGCCATTAACAATAACCGATACTTTGCCTGTGTATGTTGCAGGGCTTGCATCTTTTGGTATATCAATGCCGCACCACAGGGGCTGTACCGTTCCGGCCGGCACGTTTACTGTTTTTGTGAGCGGCGCGGCGTCATATCCAATGCCATTGGTATTAATGCAAAAAAGGTTTGTTGCAGAAATTACTTTACCCTTTGACGAGGTAAGATCGCTGAAAGTAACCTTTACATCTTCAAGGTTTTGCAGGGCATAAACGCCCAATTGAAAAGCAAAATTTTCTCCCCTTGACGCTTCACTGGTAAAACTGTCCTGCGGCCCCCTGTCTATCCACCGCTTAGGCAAATCATTTACCATCCTGATCGAGTTCAGCCTGTCTTCCGGGAAAACCAGGTATGTTTCAGTTTTGTGCTTTTCAATTAACCGGTTAGTTTCATCTTTTGTAGCGATCACTTCCATCGGGTAAAAGCTGTTAAATGCATCGATGGATTGAAACTCTTTTACCGTGGCTGATGGAATTCCATTATTAACATCTATTGTACTCAGCCAATCAGCAGAGGCCGTATTTTCGGGTTTCAAATAAACGCCCCTTGGATAATTGGAACGGCCTTCATTTTTATAAGGCATGTAATACACATGGTATGTTCCTTTGCCCGAAACAGGTTCGAAAAATATTTCGCCATACTCGCGATTAATGGCGCCCAATTTTATATTAGTTACTTTTCGGTGAGTTGTACCATCTTCAATAATGATCCGTTTATTTTGCGGGTCATTATCGCGCCTTCTCCATGGGATAGTGGCCTTAGCAATTTTACCGGTACCGTTAAATTCTAACACAACCCTGTGGTTCCCTAATGAATC
>Ga0207103_10085_pt1 | contig 22182 bp, 14 predicted proteins | sample Alteio_BWMinHeat_81_FD_153546 | JGI IMG/M metagenome (GOLD analysis project Ga0207103, IMG submission 153546) | Enriched cells from forest soil in Barre Woods Harvard Forest LTER site, Petersham, Massachusetts, United States -... | ecosystem: Environmental > Terrestrial > Soil > Temperate forest >...
ACGCTGGTTGCCGGTATTGACCCAAGGCCACCTTAAGTCGGTGATTGATCGGGTTTATCCTATTGCGGATGTGGTTGCAGCCCATCAGCGGATGGAGAGTCATCAGAATTTTGGGAAGATTGTGTTGGTAGTGGGGGACTGAGAAGGCGTTCTTCAGTTTCCTTCGCTGCCATCGCCGCTGCCCGTCGTCGCCGGTACTCTTCAACTGGCATGATCGAGTCTTTAATCGCCACATCAATAAATAAAATCCCATTCAGGTGGTCAGTTTCATGCTGAATAACCCGGGCCAGATAGCCTTGTGCTGTGCCTGCAATGAGGTTGCCTTCGACATCAAACGCCTGATAGTGAATGGTGTTATAACGTTCGACCTGTCCTGCGATATTAGGGACGGAAAAACAGCCTTCGTAATCGGCGGTTTTTGCTTCACCGATGGGGGTGTAGGTTGGGTTTAGCCACACTGTTTGCGGCATGCCTTCGGTTAAGTCGGAGCGCCATTTTTTAAGGAGGGGATCGTCGGGAACCGCGAAGACAATGGCTTTTTTGGCGATGCCAATCTGGGGGGCGGCTAGGCCTGCGCAGTTTTCTTCTTGCTCGTATTTGGCGACTAGGGTAGCGATGAGAGTGCGATCGTGAGGTGACAAAGGGAACGTAAAAGCTTCTGCGGGGGTTCGCAGTGGTGTAGGTGCGCTGGGATTAGTTTCTGAAATTACTACGTAAGCGGGTAGGGTATTGTCGTTTGCGGTCATTATTACCTCTATTTAGAGTGGGAAATGGACAGTAGGGTAACAAACTATGGTCAATAATACAAGATAAATATTGGGAATAATTCAATATTGATATTGGGTGGGGTGTGGAAAAACGTGGCTTTTTTCGGCAATTGGTTTTACTCTTGGTTGCATTCTTAGTGACTTTGAAAAAGGCGCTGTCATCCTGAACGCAGTGAAGGATCTCGACGCTGGATGTAGAGAAATGAAAAATTGCTTGGCGTTCCTCGGTCTTTGCGGTAGTGAGAGCACCAGAAACGGTAAAGAATGGAGCATTATTCTGGCCACCAGCGTCGAGATCCTTCACTGCGTTCAGGATGACAGCGCTTTTTTTTTGAATCAGTAGCGGTAGCCCATTACAGAGACCTTTTTCACCAAAACCACAATAGCAGGATCCTAAAATAAAATGAATTCAATCTCCCAACAGGGCCAACGTTTTGTTTACGATGCCTTAGTCATCGGCGGCGGTATTGCGGGCCTTACCTACGCCCTTGAGCTGGCGCGGTTGCGCCCGGCAACGAAGATTGCGTTGGTGGTTAAACAAGGCCTGGTCGAATCCAGCAGTTACTACGCTCAAGGCGGTATTGCCGCCGCAAGTTTGGCCGAAGATTCCGCCGCGTTGCACGTAAGCGATACCCTGAAGGCGGGTGATGGCCTTTGTTATTTACCGACTGTGGAAGCGATTATTACTGCATCAACCCAACGTCTCCAAGATTTGAAAAATCACGGCGTCGCTTTCGACCAGCAAAACGACGGCCATCCCGATTTAGCGCAAGAAGGCGGGCACAGTTGCCGCCGGATTTATCATGCAGGGGATGAAAGTGGTAAAGCTATTGTCGATGTATTGATGCAAGCCGTTAAAAAAACGCCGCAAATACAGGTATTAGAATTCCACACGGCGGTTAATTTAATCACGGATGCCGAGTGTCACATTCCAGGGAGTTGGCCCGAAGTGATCGGTGCCTATGTCCTCGATGAACAACAAGCGTTAATTCATACTCTATTAGCCTCAGTAGTTATTTTAGCCACTGGTGGCGCCGGTAAAGTCTATCGTTATACCTCCAATCCGGATGTCGCCACCGGTGATGGTATTGCCATGGCATACCGTGCCGGTGCTCGTGTGGGCAATATGGAATTTTATCAATTTCATCCGACGCTGTTATACCATCCTCAGAAAAATAATTTTTTAATTTCAGAAGCCTTGCGGGGTGAGGGTGCCTATTTACGATTGGCGGGAAGTGGTGAGCGCTTTATGCAGCGTTATGATCCGGCGCGAATGGAATTAGCCACTCGGGATATTATTGCTCACGCTATTTTTACGGAGATTGAGCGCGGGGCTCATCCTTATGTCCACTTAGATATTCGTCATCGTGGCAAAGCGTTTCTTGAAAGCCGATTCCCTCTCATTTTTCAAACGTTGTTAACGCTGGGGATAGACATCAGCCGCGATCTGATCCCCGTGGTGCCTGCCGCACATTATCTTTGCGGTGGGGTCTTGGCCGACGTCAACGGCAAAACTGATTTGCCGCGTTTATATGCGTTGGGCGAAACTGCCTTTACCGGATTGCATGGCGCTAATCGTTTAGCGAGTAATTCGTTATTAGAATGTGTGGTGATGGGGTATGCGGCGGCTGAAGATTCAACTAGGTGGCTTGGGGTAGCGCCTAATCATGAAAAGGCCATTGATTGGGATTCTTATGGCGTTACTGATTTTCGTCGCGCCAGCCAAATCAATGCCCATTGGCGCGGATTGCGCGGAGAAATGACCTCCTATGCGGGCATTATTCGCACCGAAGCGGGGTTGAAGGATTTGTTGAAATTGATCCGAGCGCGCAGGGGAATGATCGATGAATACTATTGGCAGCATATCGTGACTCGCGATTTAGTCGAACTGCGCAATATTATTTTAATCGCTGAATTGATCACGCGCTCCGCCATCAACCGCAAAGAGAGTCGAGGCGGGCATTTTCGTGCTGATTATCCCGAAAAATTGTCTAATAGCAACGAAAGTATTTTTCAACTTAATAGCTAGCCAAAGAGGTTTTATTGTGAGTGCTGAAACAACCTATAGCGTTAACAAAACTAATTTTTTATTACAACCGGATCAGGATATCTGCCAAGTGGATTATCCCTTGGATTGGTATCAACAGGAATTTATTCCTTACGCTGAAGAATATCAACAATTGCCCGATCGCCGTCCGCAAACGATTATCAAGTGGATGCGCCAGTATATTGAGCCTGCCCAACAATATTTCGGTGATTCGTTGTTGTTATTAGCTCACTATTACATGGGCGGGGAAATCGTTAAATTAGTGGAAGTGTTTGGCGGCATGGTCGGTGACTCCTATCAATTAGCATTGATGGCTGCCAATAATCCGCAAAAGAAAGTGATTGTTGAATCCGCGGTTCATTTCATGGCGGAATCGATCAGCATTCTCGCCAATGCGGATCAAAAGGTTTATATCACTAATCCTAAAGCCGGATGCACAATGGAAATGTTGGCAAAAGATTTCATGGTTGAACCTGCGTTTACCGATTTAAACGAACGTTACGGTCGCGATAATATTTTGCCGATTTGTTATATGAATACCTCAGGACGTCTCAAGGCAATGACGGGTGCGCAGGGTGGTTCAGTGTGTACCAGTTCTAACGTTAAGAAAATTTTCGAATGGGCGCTCGCGCAAAACAAAAAAATTCTGTTTTTGCCTGATCAATATATGGGGGAAAATGTGGCGGCGTGGGTAGGGATTCCCTCTGAAAAAATTGCTTATTGGCCAGGAGGGGCTGCGGGCGCCAATTATAGTTTATTCGCCCAAGATGCAGCGACGTTAAAACGCTTTGATGAAGCCCAATTGATTTTATTTTCCAGTCATTGCGCCGTGCACAGTTACTATCAACCAGAAATGGTGGCGTATTGGCAACAACAGGGCTATCACGTGGTCGTGCATCCCGAGTGTCGTTATCCTGTGGTGAAATGCGCCGATAGCGTGGGTTCAACCGCCTTCATTTGGAACCAAGTGACCCAAGATAAAGCGGGAGTAAAACGCTACGCCATCGGTACGGAAAATCATTTAGTCGACAATTTAAAACAACATTGCCGATCTCTCGGGATTGATGTGGTGAATATCGCAGAAGCTAAGTTAACCAATTATCCAGCGATGGGTTGCGGTTGCGCCACCATGTCTCGTAACGATCCGCCCCATTTGGTCGCTATCCTCGATTTATTACGCCAAGGGAAAGGCCCTGATTACAACCAAGTAAAACCGGGGGATGTGGTGAATGAATTTACGGGGGTGCGGCAACGTTTAAGCATTGCTAAGCAAGAGGAATTGATTGGGAATGCGCGGGTGGCGTTGGAGAATATGATTCGGGTCACTGAATCGTAATAGACTTCTTCTATTGGTTCAAAAAAATGAGCTGTCATCCTGAACGTAGTGAAGGATCTCGACGCGCGGAAATAGTTCAAGAAAAATTGCTTGGCGTTTCTCGATCACCGCGGTAGTGAGAGATCCAGAAACGGTAAAGAATGGTGCACTGTTCTGGCCACCAGCGTCGAGATCCTTCACTACGTTCAGGATGACAGCGGTTTTTTTGAATCAGTATCGGTAGCATAATACAGAGATTTTTTTAGCGAATCATGCTGAAAATTCGTGGGGATACATCAGTTCAGGATGACAGCGCTATTCATATAACGTATCAATTTCCTGCCACGGTATTGCGTAAATATTGTCACTAAGTTTCATTCTTCGCGGGATCTGACAGACAACGTAGCCAGTCTTCGCTTCCTCATATTCATCCAGGAAAACTTGCAGATGTTTTGCATCACCCAATGTGGGGGCGCTCGTCCACTTTACTTCAATGGGAATAAGCGTTTGAGGTGTTTGAATGATCCAATCCACCTCGGGGCCATCGGGATCACGCCAAAATCGAATCGTAATCGGTTGTAGACTATAGCGTGAGTAACGTAACAACTCTAAACCCACAAATTGTTCGAACAAATGTCCCATGAATTCAGCGGGTAACTGTCTTCCTTAGCGGGGGTTGGATGAAAGAAATTTTTAATTGGGCAGGGATTTGGTCAAGCACAGTGGTTTTACCGGTTTGGCGTGGGCCTAAGAGGAGAATGCTTTTCTCTTGCGCAACAGCGGTGGTTAATTTTTTCTCGATGGTGCGTTGTATGATTTCCATAGGGTAATTATGGCGAATATTGAGGGTATGTCAACCATTTTCGCCGAATATTGAGTGTTAACACTCTAAAATCGGCGAATATTGAGTGTTAAGGCTCAATATTCGGCTAATAGCCGGTTTTATGTAAATTTAGCTGTTATAACAGCTGAATTTACATAAAAAAGTGATAGTAAGGTTCGTGCCCTAGGAGAAGGGAAAGAGGCAAGCACATTGACAATTCCCCCTGCATGTTGAATAGTGACAACCTTACTGGAGAAAAACAACTCATGTGTGCACAACATAGCCAAATTAAACGAAAATTATTCAGCTCCCCCGTGCTTTATTTGCTGGCCATCATTCTCGGAATCTTGAGTGGCATGTCCGATATTGCGTCAATACAATCCTTCGGCCTGCTAATTTCCGAACTGTTCATTAAAATTTTCAAATGTATCAGTTTGCCCATCATTGCCTTGTCGCTGATCGTCACGCTGTCGGGTTATCACTCCGAAGGACCGATGCATAGGATCTGGCAGCGGACCATACTTTATACCCTGGTAACCACCTTGATTGCTGCCAGTATCAGTTGCTTACTTTATCTCCTTATTCAGCCAGCTAATGTCAATCTGGCAGTGGAGGTGGCGACCCCACCCGCCAGCAATCAATTTGATTATTTTCAACATGTGACTAACCTTATTCCCTCTAATATTTTTTCGCCTTTTCTCGAATACCAGGTCATGGGTGTGTTATTGGTCGGGATTGTCATTGGCATCGGTATTCGTTATATCAAAGATGATCAATCGCGAAATACCATCACTTATTTTTTCAAAGGGGCTCATGGCCTGTTTTTAGTAATCACTCGCTGGGTCGTGGCGGTGATCCCGCTCGGGCTTTATGGCTTTATTACCGCAACAGTGATTCAGTTGCGCGAGGGCATGGATATCAAAGGTATCGGTGAATATTTAGCGATTGTCGTCTTAGCTAACTTGATCCAAGGCTTTATCGTGCTCCCGCTTTGGCTGAAGTTCAACAATATCAAACCCTTTGTAGCGATGCGCGGAATGTTGCCGGCGCTCTCTGTTGCCTTTTTCTCCAAGTCTTCGGCTGGCACTCTACCGATCACCATGGCGACTGCTGAAAAGAACCTTCAGATCAACCCCAGAATCAGCCGCTTTATTTTACCCTTGTGTACCAGTATCAACATGAACGGTTGCGCAGCATTTATCTTCGCCACTGTGATTTATCTCATGCAAAATCATGGCATCGTGATAACGCCCGCGATCATGGGGGTGTGGATATTCGTTGCCACCATTGCCGCCATTGGTAACGCCGGTGTGCCCATGGGTTGTTATTTCTTAAGCGCAAGTCTATTAGCGAGTATGAACGTTCCGATTATCTTACTCGGACTGATTTTACCCTTTTACAGCATCATCGATATGATTGAAACTGCGCTGAATGTCTGGTCAGATTCTTGTGTGGCGAAAGTGGTTAATGATAGGGTGGATTTCACGGAAGAGGCTTCGGATATTTTATAGGCGTTCATGTTGATAACCCACACTCCTTCCAAACCAACATTAGCCTCCACCCTTGGGCGGTGGATTGGTGCTATTCTTTTCGCTACGATGTTATTATTACCCGCACCATCTACTTTATCATCTACAGGCTGGCATGCGGGCGCACTCGCATTACTGATGGCGATTTGGTGGATGACCGAAGCCGTACCCATGTCCGTAACTTCCCTGTTACCCTTAATCGCGGGGTCGCTACTGGGAATAGACTCAATTCAAAACTTTGCTAAACCCTATGCCAATTCCATTATTTTTTTAGCACTGGGCGGTTTTATCATTGCCATCGCCATGCAACGCTGGAACTTACATAAGCGCCTGGCGCTCTTTATCGTGTCCACCATTGGCCAAGAGCCAAAATCAATTATTTTAAGTTTTATGTTAGCGGCTGCGTTTATTAGCATGTGGGTGAGTAATACTGCGACCACATTAATGTTGCTGCCCATTGCCATATCGATCATTCGTTTTCGGGAGGAAACAACACCCGATGATAATGGCAATGCCGGATTTAGCGCCGCCTTAGTTCTTAGCGTTGCTTATGCAGCGAGCATTGGTGGGATGTGTACACTCATTGGGACCGGCACTAATACCCTGATGGCGGGTTTCATGCACGAAACCTATCACTATAACATCGGTTTTAGTCGTTGGTTAATGATTGGTTTGCCATTGGGCGTGATTGCGTTACCGTTTGCGTATTGGTTGTTGACCCGTTGGGCATTTCCTATTAATAAGATGACGGTTCATCATCATCCCACTTTTATTGCTGAAGAAATTGTGCGTTTAGGTGTTATTTCACCTGCGGAAATTAGAGTGAGTCTGGTATTTGGCACGGTGGCTATACTCTGGGTTCTTCAACCTTTTTTACAAGCAGTGGTACCTGTTTTATCCGATGCAGTGATTGCTATGTTAGGCGCAGCGACATTGTTTTTTCTACCAGCAACAATAAACAGCGATGAAAAAGTACTTAAGTGGACCGATCTGCGGCAAGTGCCCTGGGGGATTTTGTGTTTAATGGGTGGCGGCATGAGCCTTGCTCATGCCCTTAATCATTCAGGGTTAGCGAGCTGGTTGGGTAACAATATGACGTTGTTGCAGACGGCCCCTGACATCATGATCTTGCTGATAACGGTGCTGATCGCTTTTGTATTAACAGAATTCACCTCCAACGTGGCGGTAGCCGCGGCGTTATTACCGATTGTCGGCGCCGTTGCGGTAAGCTTAGGTAAAGATCCCTTATTTCTAGTGATCCCCACAGCGCTAGCCACCAGCTGCGCTTTCATGTTGCCCATTGCCACTCCACCCAACGCGATTGTGTTTGCCAGCGGCAGTCTTAAAATATCACAAATGGTCAAAACCGGACTTTGGTTAAATCTTATTTTTGTGGTGTTGATAGTCGCGGTCACCTATCTGTTGGTTCCGCTGGTTTTTCTTTAGTGTTTATTAATGTCTAACGTTCAGGATCTGATGCATCGGCACGAATTTTAGAAAAAAATTTATGAACCGTGCTATTACATCAATGTACAATCGATGCTAGTTAAAAAGCCGTCGTCATTCTCGCGACAGCGGGAATCCAGGAAAAATGAGCCTTGACAAAAAAGCACTTTTCGATGATTGCTCCTTACGAGCAGAACCCACCGTAAGTACTTGAGCTGCTGCCAACTCCGGATGTCGTTGGTCCCATGGACGTAGGGCCACTACTGGCCATCACCGGCGCTCCCATCCACTCAACCAGAACTCGAAATGGATGTAGCCCTGTTTCCACAGCTAGCTTACGAAATTCAGTACTCATCCACTCACAATCTTGCAAAATAGCAATACGTAGGCGTAGATTTTCTCGTTCCCAGTACGGATTTGGCGACGGCAGTGCGTTGTTTAGTAATGTATTAATCGTTATTTCAGTATCGACAAGCAACAACTTAAGGTTGGATCCTGCACTGGCACGAATAGTAGGGACTACTCGATGACCGAATAATCTATAGGTGGTGCCAAGATCGTCAAAGTTTGAATGCCTAAAGTGAGTGGCGACGGTCGAGGCAACAACACGTGTTAAAAACGCAGAGTTAATAAGAGTTTCATTTTTCAGATTGGCTAAGATAGCTTTCTTAAGGAAATATTAAGGAATTATTATTTCGAGATTGTACATAAGGCCATGTGCATTTAGCAAAAAGATTGTTTTATCAGGATATTACCCGCATTGGTTTCAACAACGGTGTTGCTGTATCCTTCACATACCCGCGGGCTCTACAATTTCCCCCGGTTTTTCTTTAGCGATCACCCCAACAACAATCGACACAATCACCAAACACATCCCCACGAATTGCCACATCGTTATCTCTTCACCGAGTGCAGCCCAAGCGATGAGTACAGTCGAAATGGGCATCAGTGCGGTTGAAAGCGATGCAGCTGAAGAGGAGGCTTTATCTGCACCTAAAAACCAAAATACGTAGAATAAACCCGAAGCCAAACTGACGACCCCTAGAATTAACATTTGGAAAGCGCTGACTTCAAAAGAGGGCCAATCGACGAGGAGCAGCATCGCGGGTAAGAGTAAGAACGCGTTGATGCCGTTGATGATAGAAGAAATTAAAAAAACTGGAAGTTTAATGACGTGGGCTTTATTGAGAATATAGTAGGTTGCTTCTGGGATCAATGAGAGGAAAACCAGAATGGCGCCGAAGAGTGCGCTCGATGAGGGCAGACCCGCAGTGGTATTGACCATGTTGACAATGATGAGGCCGATAGTTGCAAAACCAATGCAGAGCCATTTAGTGAGGGTCAGCTTTTCCCTCAAGAACAGCCAGAATAGGATCGCTAGAATAGCGGGAAGGGTGCTGCCAATAATCCCGGCAATGCTGGCGGTGGTGTAGTGTAACCCCCATAACATCAACAGGTTAAACATAACGCCAGCAGTGACTGCCTGCGCGAAGATAAAACACCACGATTTTCTGCTCAATTGTTTTAAATAGAAGAGTGGTTGCTTTTGTGATTCGGTGAGAAGGGAGAGCAGAAATAAAATGGCGGTTGCGATGAAAAAACGGATGGTTAAAAGAAATATTACCGGCATAGTCGCAATTAAATATTTAGCACCGACGATACTGACACCCACGACAATTTGGGCGAAGGCAAGCAAGAGATATCCGGGCATAATTTTTATGCTCCTATTTTAATAGTGTTATAATACCGGAAAAATCCATTTGTTCATGTCCTGAATTTGCAAAGAGGGTATAAAGCGATAATGCATTATTGCCGAGTGGCGTTGCCGCACTCACTTGTTGCGCGGTTTGTGCGGCTAGGCGCAAATCTTTTAGCATCATGGCGGTGGTGAATCCCGGTTGATAATCCCGATTCGCCGGTGATGAAGGTACGGGACCGGGAACGGGGCAATAGCTGGTTAACGACCAACATTGGCCGCTGGCTTTGCTAATAACCTCAAATAAGGCTTGGCTATCAAGCCCTAATTTTTCGCCTAATTTAAATGCCTCGGCAACACCTATCATTGAAATGCCCAGCAACATGTTATTGCAAATTTTAGCCCCTTGGCCGTGACCGGCCCCGCCCACGTGAAAAATATTTTTGCCCATAAGCGATAAAATAGGCAGGGCCCGATCGAAGGCTGCGTTATCACCACCGACCATGAAGGTGAGGGTGGCCGCTTCGGCACCTGCAGTACCGCCGGATACGGGAGCATCGAGCATGGCAAAGCCTTTTGCTGCGGCTTGTTGATGGACGCTCTGCGCGGTTTCGACATCGATGGTAGAACATTCGAGGAGGAGGGCACCGGGCTTGGCTGAGGCTAATACGCCATTGGCATCGAGATAAACGGTTTTAACGTGTTGTCCTGCGGGTAACATGGAGATCACAATATCGACATCCGCTACCGCCGCGGCAATAGAGGTTTTAATTTCTGCGCCGTGAGCGGCGACAGTTTGCAGGGCGGTGGGGGAGAGATCATAGGCGTTAACGCGGTAGCCTGCTTTTAACAAATTATGCGCCATTGGCGCCCCCATGTGACCTAAGCCAATAAAGCCGATGGCAACCATGCGTGTTTTCTCCGTGTGGGTAAGGTGAGGTTAGTATATCGGAGTTGGGGGGAAAGTTATAGGGTGGGGGAGTGGGCTGTCATTATGAACTGGGCACTCATTCAAAAAATGCGCTGTCATCCTGAACGAAGTGAAGGATCTCGGCGCTGGTGGCCAGAACAATGCTACATTCTTTACCGTTTCTGGTTCTCTCACTACCGCGGTGATCGAGAAACGCCCCGCAATTTTTCTTTTATCATTTCCGAGCGTCGAGATCCTTCACTGCGTTCAGGATGACAGCGTTTTTTTTGAACCAACACTACCCCTAAGAAAAAATAATCCCGCCCCCCAAACAAACCTCCCCCTGATAAAACACCACCGATTGCCCCGGCGTGATCGCCCGTTGGGCCACGGTGAAGTCAACCTGGAGCTGGTTCGCCGATAACGGCGTCACCACACAATCCTGAGACGGCTGTCGATACCGCGTTTTCGCCTGGCATATCAACGGAAACACCGGCGGCTCAGGACTTATCCAATGGATCTGCTCACATTGTAAACTGGGTTGAAACAGCAACGGATGGTCATGCCCCTGACCCACAATCAATACATTTCGTGCTAAGTCCTTCGCCAGGACGTACCAGGGCGACTCTTCGCCCTCTTCTTGCCCACCAATCCCCAGGCCTTTACGTTGGCCCAGGGTGTAGTACATCAACCCATCATGGCGGCCAATGACCTGTTTATCGGGGGTCTCCATGTTACCGGGGCGGCTGGGCAGATATTGGCTGAGGAAGTCTTTAAACCGGCGTTCGCCGATAAAACAGATCCCGGTACTGTCTTTTTTGTTATGGTTAATAAAACCGGCGTCAAACGCCAGCTGGCGCACCGTGGTTTTGTTCAATTCGCCGAGGGGGAAAAGACTATGGCTTAATTGGTACTGATTTAAGCCATGGAGGAAATAGCTTTGATCCTTCTGCCTATCAACACCCGCCAGCAAATAACTCTGATCATCGCGGCGCAGATGGCGGGCATAGTGCCCGGTCGCAATGTGCGACGCGCCCAATTCCAGCGCATAATCCAAGAAGGCTTTAAATTTAATTTCGGTATTACATAAGATATCCGGATTGGGGGTACGACCTGCTTGGTATTCGGCCAAAAAGTGACTAAAAACCCGATCCCAATAGGCTGCGGCAAAGTTAACGGTGTGGAGGCGGATCCCTAATTTATCGCAGACCGCTTGCGCATCGGCAGCATCAAGCGCGGCGGGACAATAGCTGTCTGTATCATCCTCTTCCCAATTTTTCATGAATAAGCCTTCGATGGTATAGCCTTGTTGCTGCAGCAAAAGGGCGGTTACCGAAGAATCGACACCACCAGACAGACCGACGATGACTTTTTGTGGGGATAATTTATGCATGATTGACTCGAGGTTTTGCTGGCGATTTTACCTTATTTTTGGGTAAAAAAAAAGCTGGGTAAAATCATCCACGAATTTATCCCGCAATTGTTAACCCGACCCTACCATTTTTTGTCAAAGATGGTATGATTTTTCCCTAATCTCATCACAAGGAAATGCCACCATGACGTATCAACACATCACTATCCCTTTTGCGGGCAAAAAAATTACTGTCAACGCCAACGGTTCCCTGAATGTACCGGATTCACCCATTATTCCCTTTATCGAGGGTGATGGCATCGGCGTTGATATTACCCCGGTTATGCAAAAAGTAGTCGATGCAGCGGTTGCCAAAGCGTACCATGGCAAGCGCAAAATTGAGTGGATGGAAATTTTTACCGGCGAAAAAGCAACTAAGATCTATGGCAAAGACGTATGGCTACCTGAGGAAACCCTTGAAGCGATCCGCGAATTTGTCATTGCCATTAAGGGTCCCTTAACAACACCGGTCGGTGGTGGTATTCGTTCATTAAATGTGGCGTTGCGACAAATGTTGGATCTGTACATTTGTTTACGCCCGATCCGCTATTTTACCGGAACCCCAAGCCCCGTACGCGAACCCTGGAAAACCGATATGGTGATTTTCCGGGAAAATTCCGAAGATATTTATGCGGGTATCGAATGGCAAGCCGACAGCCTTGAAGCTGATAAGGTGATTAAATTTTTACAAAAAGAAATGGGTGTTACCAAAATTCGTTTCCCCGAACATTGCGGAATTGGGATCAAGCCTGTCTCCAAGGAAGGCACAGAGCGCCTGGTCACTAGCGCCATTCAATATGCCATCGATCACCGCAAACCCTCGGTGACATTGGTGCATAAAGGCAACATTATGAAATTTACCGAAGGGGCATTTAAAGAGTGGGGTTATGCTGTCGCTCGGGATAAATTTAATGCAAAACCATTGGACGGTGGGCCGTGGCAGGTAATCACTCACCCCCTTGATGGTTCAGAAATTATCATCAAAGACGTTATTGCCGATGCTTTCTTACAGCAAATATTGCTGCGCCCGGAAGACTACAGCGTCATCGCCACGTTAAATTTAAATGGCGACTATATTTCCGATGCCTTAGCGGCCCAGGTCGGGGGGATTGGTATTGCTCCGGGGGCGAATATCGGCGCTGATGTGGCCGTATTTGAAGCCACCCACGGCACTGCGCCAAAATATGCAGGTCAAAATAAGGTAAATCCTGGCTCGCTGATCCTATCGGCAGAAATGATGTTACGCCATCTGGGCTGGGACGAAGCGGCTGATTTAATTATCAAAGGGGTAGAAGTGGCTATCAGCGCAAAAACGGTCACCTATGATTTTGCCCGGCTGATGGACGGGTCAACCTTGTTGAGCAGCTCTGAATTTGGGGATGCGGTGATTAAGCATATGCAGTTTTAGGGGGGAGCATTATTATTTGCAAACTAAGGACGTTGTCATCCCCGCGAAGGCGGGGATCCAGGAAAAGAGAGCTTGCATCGAAGTCCTTAACAATTCTAGAAAATCCCACCTAAACTTCCCGCGGCGGCTCCCAAGCGCATTTTTTAACGAAGGATAAGACATCGATAGAGGCTCTCTTTTCCTGGATTCCCGCCTTCGCGGGAATGACAGAGGCTTTGTGGTCGAATCTTGCTGTTGTCGAATCTTGCTGTTTTTTAGTCAATAATTTTCCAATTGCCCTATTTATTCCCAACCTTTTCCATGAATCTGCACAATATTTATTTGACCGCTGGTTTTATTGAAATTTTTTTCCACTTTACCTGGTCTAACATACATATTTCCCCAAAAACGTCTATGATCTAACTTAAGAGAACGTAATTTCCCCCCAGATCATAGAAAATAGGTAAGCAGGTATCAATCATGAGTCAACGAAAAATTACCGCCACAGGAGAGGCGGTTGTCGAGAAGGAAATCGCACGCAAAGCCAAAATTCCACCCAAATACAAAGTGGTTATCTTAAATGATGATTATACCCCAATGGATTTTGTCACTGAAATTTTGCAAAAAATCTTCTTCATGGACAATAACACAGCGAACGAGTTGATGTTGCAAGTCCACACTCAAGGAAAGGCAATTTGTGGAGTCTATACCAGGGATGTTGCTCAAAGCAAGGTCGCTAAGGTTAATGATTATGCGCGACGTAATAAACATCCACTGCTCTGCAAGCTTGAAGCAGAATAGAAGTGAATAAAGATACAGAGTAAAAACAACAAGACAGAGAAGAAGCATAATGGGGATTAAGGCATCGGAGGTGGGTTATGTTATTAAGTAGAGAGTTAGAGTCAGCGCTCAATCAAGCGTTTGAAGAAGCACGAGAAAAGCATTACGAATTTATGACAGTAGAGCACCTGTTGCTATGCTTGCTCAGTGATTCAACCGCAGTGATGGTCCTTCGCGCCTGCGGTGCTAACATTGAACGGATGCGTAAAGAGTTGTTGGCCTTTATTGAAGACAACAACGAACCCATTCCCCCTCATGCAAAAGATCAAGAAACACAACCCACGCTAGGTTTCCAACGCGTATTACAACGCGCTGTCTTCCATGTCCAATCTGCAGGAAAAGCAGAAGTCAATGGTGCTCATGTGCTGGCCGCTATTTTCAGTGAACAAGAAAGCCAAGCGGTGTATATCTTGAAAAAAGAAAATATTACCCGCTTAGATATTATCAATTACATTTCCCACGGTATCTCTCGTCTTCCTGAAGTGGAAGAAGACCAAGAACGTGGTGGCGGTGCCAATAGTGGTGAAGAAGGTGGATTTAATTTCGCAAATTCTAGTGCCCTTGAGTGTTACACCACCAATCTCAATATGAAAGCCATTTCTGGAAAAATTGATCCGCTGATTGGGCGTGATATGGAAATTGAAAGAACCATTCAAGTACTTTGCCGCCGTCGCAAAAATAATCCATTATTGGTTGGTGAAGCCGGCGTGGGTAAAACCGCGATTGCAGAAGGTTTGGCAAAATTAATTGTTGAAGGTCAAGTGCCCCAGCTTATTGCAGAGTGTACGGTGTATTCCCTTGATTTAGGTGATTTACTCGCCGGTACTAAATACCGCGGTGATTTTGAAAAACGTTTAAAAACATTGTTGGAAGAATTGAAACACCAACCCGGCGCCATTTTGTTTATCGATGAAATCCACACGATCATCGGTGCGGGCGCGGCATCCGGTGGGGTGATGGATGCATCCAATTTGATTAAACCGCTGTTGGCCAGTGGCGAGTTAAAATGTATTGGTTCTACCACTTACCAAGAGTATCGCACCGTATTTGAAAAGGATAGGGCGTTAGTACGACGCTTCCAAAAGATCGATGTGATTGAACCCTCAGCCGATGAAACTATCGAAATATTAAAAGGTTTGAAGAGTCGCTTTGAAAGTTATCATGGGGTTAAATACTCATTACGTGCATTGAAAGCTGCCGTTGAATTATCAAGCCGGTTCATTACCGATCGCTTCTTGCCCGATAAAGCCATTGACTTAGTGGATGAGGCTGGGGCTTACCAAGCATTGCAAACCACGGCGAAAAAGAAAAAGATCATTGGTATGCATGAAATCGAACAAGTGGTAGCGAAGATTGCACGAGTGCCCTCACAAACGGTTTCTCGATCCGACAAAGAAGTGTTGCGCAATTTATCACGCGATTTAAAAATGATGGTCTATGGTCAAGACGAAGCGATTGAAGCGTTAGGTTCCGCCATTAAATTATCGCGCGCTGGGTTGCGAGATCCACAAAAGCCGGTAGGCTGTTTCCTCTTTGCTGGACCCACCGGTGTCGGTAAAACTGAAGTGACGCGCCAACTAGCTAAAGTGATGGGTGTTGAGTTGCTACGTTTTGATATGTCAGAGTATATGGAAAAACACACCGTCTCTCGTTTAATCGGTGCACCCCCAGGCTATGTGGGTTATGATCAAGGTGGCCTATTAACGGAAGCTGTGAGCAAACAACCGTATTCGGTACTGTTGTTAGATGAAATCGAAAAGGCCCATCCTGATGTCTACAATATTTTACTGCAAGTGATGGACTACGGCACCTTAACCGACAACAATGGCCGCCGCGCTGATTTTCGTCACGTGATTATCGTGATGACCACCAATGCCGGTGCCGACGTGATGGATCGGACTTCGATTGGTTTTGTGAACCAATCCCACGCAACTGATACCACGCAAGCCATCAATCGCTTATTCAGCCCTGAATTCCGTAATCGTTTAGATGCGACCATCCACTTCAAGGCGCTAACGATGGATACCATCGGCCATGTGGTTGATAAGTTCATCATGGAATTAGAAGTACAATTAGAACATAAACGGGTTGAACTCCAGGTTGACCCCAGCGCGCGTCAATGGTTAATGGAACATGGTTATGACGTGAAGATGGGTGCGCGACCGATGGCGCGCTTGATCCAAGAGAAAGTGAAGAAACCACTGGCGGAAGAATTGTTGTTTGGCCAGCTTGCCGATGGAGGGGTGGTTCGGTTGGTGGTGACCAATGAACAACTGGCGTTGGAAATTTCAGAAGCGTATCATCACCATCATCATTAAGGTTAAGGTGGGAAAACCACCTTAGGCTACTTTCCCCTGGCTGTCATCCTCGCGTCAGCGGGGATCCAGTGTTCAGAGCACCTTTCTCTGGATCCCCGCTGACGCGAGGATGACAGCCAGGGTGACTGCAACTGAAGTTGATATTTCCCACTTTTTAGTTTGTTGTTTATTATGACTGACAATGCCTGTACGTTTCCAATGGTGCTTCCATCGTCGGAAAAACTCCCAGCAATTTGCTATAGATGTCAACATCAACCGTCGCTTTAAACCTAGGTTGCTCAACGGCTCTTTGAAAGGCATCAAATTGTTCATTAATTTCATTCCAACTAAGATTGATTATTTCCTCAAAGCAATAGGAAAACCTACTCTTTTTCGAGAAGGTCTCCCAAAAGCAGGGCTTATAACGTCTACCTTCTCGGCCAACCGAGTCATCAGTCCTACCCCGTAGCCCCTCGAGCCTACGCCGTAGCTCCGATGAGTTATCCGCTAAAGAACCCCGGAGATCGATTATTGTTTCTTTAACGTATTGCAAAATAACGATATAGCTTGCAAGATATTCGTGCTTTTGTGTTGATTGGCAACAACACTCCATAAATTGATAAAACACATTGCCTTCTGTGCCAGAAACGCTCGTTAAATGGGCGTCAAGTGTAGCTGGATTGTGCGCTAAAGTCAGCAATTCAGCTTTTTGTTCCGGTGTTGTTAAATAGTTTTTAAGAGTGGCCTGCGGTAGTCTTAGCAGAAACGACGAATCGCGATATTGTGCTTCTGTATCGGGGTGAAATTCGTCATTAAGGCTTATCTGAAAAACTTTTAATTGCTCAAAGGAGGGAATGATTTTTCTGAGATTCAATCTTTGATAAAGAGGCTCTAAATACTCTTCATAATTTGCCATTCTCCTTGCCACAAATGCGATCAATTTCCTCAAGTCGGCGTCAGTGTTAATTGCCGTATTGAAGATGCCATGCTCTAGCATAAGCGTAAAATCGTTATCTTTAACGCCAGGACGAGACAACACCTTGATAATATCATCGACATTTGCTAACAGTCTATTTCGGACTTGGGTGGTAACAACTTCTCCAAGAATTGGGTTGTTTTCACCGGGAAAATCCGTTTGCCTGAGTCCCTGTAATAAAGCATCAACGTCTGGAAACACGTTTGTTAAAATCGCGCCCACTATTCTTTTGCCTTGAGAATTTATTGCTAAATAAGGACTATTTTTTAAATTCGCAGCTCGGTTTGAGAGTAAATTTGCCACGCTAGCTGCGTTGTTAATTTCCGTTGTCAATTGTCTATGAATAACATCATAAATTGACTGATCGATCGTTGTGCTGAGCAGGGGTAAGAGCTCACTAGGAGCTTTTGTTCCCATTGCGGGTGAATAAATACGATTGAAAATAACTTTATGTTCTTTATTATCGACAAGGCTAGAAGTACGGATATTGCCAATTTTATATAAAATATCCCCAAGCTGACGTAGAGAACATATCTCTTTTAATTTTTCCGGTTTTATTTTACAAATAAGGTCAAATAGATCCTTGCCGTTCGCGGCTTCGATGAGAAGAGTCAGATCGTCACTACACTTAACGATGCTTTCTAAAAGCTCAGGAGTTACTTGCTCTAGCAGGCGTGTATTATTCCCCGGGGTATTATTTAATATAAACACCAACGACGCGGTTGTTTCTAATTGCGCGATGCTCGCCGCAAATGGTAAATTTTCAAGTATAAAATTGATGACGGTGATGCGCGTCCTGGGTAGTGGTTGCAGCCTGGCTATCATCGTCTGCAGGTTTGAAAACCACGGTGGAAGTAGTTCCAATTTATGTAAACGGGTAAGAAGATCTTTACAGGCCAAACTATCTAAGGTGGTGAGCATTTCAAACCAATTATTGGGAGTTTCAACCGAGAAATAGGGTGCTCCCAGGGCCAACAATACTTTATCAAAGTCACCTGGTCGTAGGTTTCGGTACAGATAAGCTAAACCATCATTCAAGCCGTGAGGCGCATCAACCGGTGTGTGTTGAACAAACTCAGCCAAAGTGGTTGCTGCAACTGACGGGAAGAGAGGGCGTAGCTCATCGAAACGATGTGTTCTTGGTAGAAAAAATCGGTTCGCGTTGTAGGCACGCGGGGCTTGTAATTTCGCAAATAAAATATCCCAGAGTTGCGCTCTTACTGGCAATTGATCGGTATTATCTAGCATGAGGAAAATGCGGCTATAAGATAAATTGTTGTCTAAGCTAATCAGGTTGCGTTCGAGGGCAGCATTTAAAAAATGTTGTTTAGAAGATTCAGGAAAATGAACCAAGTAATATTGTAACCAATCAAAATCATGAGACGCGATGTTTGCCCGCAATTGATCGGCACACTCTTCATCGTCTAATAGGGTATTGAGTTGACTCGGGGTTAAATGGGTAAGCGTACGAGGCAGTAACTCGAGTTCATTGAGGTTACCACTGTCCAAGATTATAGTGTGGTCGTTTAGGTTCATCATCTCAATGATATCGACTTGGCTCGCCTGTGGAAGCCCCGCAAACACGGCAACAAAGGCAGACTCCTGTTGGCGTGACTTGATCACCTCAACAAGTTCAAGCGATGTTAAAGTCGGTTCCATTGCCCGCAATAATTGACGCTCGTTAACAGCTCCCTCGGTGTTCAGGATATCCTTACTCCCAGAGCTTCCAGGTAATAGCGATTTTAAAATGTTGAATTTCTGCTTTGGGTTACGGCCACGAAATAATAAAGCGGTTAACGTATTCCCGCGGCTGATAGAGTCGCAGCAGACCGTAAAATCAGCCTCTGCTAAATGAGGCATAAGCAGCTGCAGCAACCATGGCTCATCAATTTTCCCTCCCGGTAGGATTGGGGTTTTATTGTTTGCTAGTAATGATTGTACTATTTCATTTTGCACCGACTCTGCCAGTCCATTGAACAATGGGCCCGTTATGCCGCCAGCTGTGCGCCGGATCTCTTGTACAGAAGGAATTATCAAAGCCTGCTGAAGATAGCTAACCTGTTCTTGCAAATTAGTACACTCAGGGCCTGGGGTAAAGATAATGCGGGTGTCAAATTCGTGGTTTTGGTGGGCGATGCGTCGGCCTAAAGTTGCTATAAAATCTAAGGTGGCGACTACCGCAAGTCGAAATTGAATAGTGTACTTTTCTGCTAAATAACGATCATAATGTTCTGGTGGTAAGATGTGGTCTGGGAAACCTTCAAGTGCTTTTGTGATCTCAGGGGTGGCGACTGCATAAAAATCAAGGACAGCAGGCGCATTATGGTCTTCTTCAGCAAGGGCTTGTAATAAGGCTAGTTGCTGATGAAACGATTGTTGGCAAAACAGTGCAGTCACCACGTCTTCTATGCTGCGATTGATGGCACACATCGCTTCTTCAGGGTCGGCCGCGGTGATGACGTCAGGATGGACCATGTGCAAGGACGCCCCGGTTTGGGTAATGAACCCATGGGTGCATGCACTTCGAATGCCATAGGCGGTCCAAGCGCTCGTCAGTGCTAGGATGAGAGCTGCAAGTCGTTTTTGTACGACGGCGTCGGCATCCATATCCACTTGTTCTGCGGTGCGGGTATTGGGATCTTTCGCTGCCGTTACCAGGTAAGCGAGGCACTCTCTTCCGGTCATATTATTAGCATAGGGGTAGCGGGCGTGGCCAAGCTTGTCAATGAGATAAGTCACGGGCATTTGTACATAGTCGGAAACTTCATGCCTAAATGTTTCACAGATCTCATCGACGTCAATTTCGCCATAACGGGTTTTCAACCGTGCTAAGGACGCGGTATTACAACCATCGACTGTAGGATTTTCAGATGAGTTATGGTTAAGGCCAAAGTTCGTCACCGCATGATGTTTCTTTAATAAATCAAAGAGTTGAGTACGCCCATGTTCCACCAAATCTAACGCCGTTCTGTTGCCGCTCACGGCATTTTGGTTAATCAGTCGATGATTGTTTTCATCGCGCAATTCCAATAAGAATTGAACTACCCCGATATCACCGGCACGCACGGCATGCATTAGCAATGTTCCTCTGAACCCGCTCTCAGTATCAGTGCCTGGCGCGTTTAGTTGCTCACCGTAGGTTGGGATGAGTGCGCGTATGGCGGATAGGTCGTTGCGGTAAATGGCGTCGATTAGGTCTTGCATGGTGTGCGGTCCTCAAGTTTGTTGTGCCAATGTTATACAGAAAGACAGGGTTTTTTGCAAGCATTTTCTCGGTTGTCATTCTCGCGTCAGCGCTGAGTGATCCTGACATATTTTTACTCTAAATTCATGACTGAACGAGAACACCTGTCAGTCTCCTCTAGTGGTTCCATTGTAGGAAAAACGTCTCGCAATTTGTTATAGATCTCAGGATCAACTGTCGTTTTAAACTCAGGTTGCTCAAGGATTCTTTGGAAAGCTTCGAATTGTTTTGTGAAATCATTCCAGTTAAGATTGATGAGCTCATCAAAATGACTAGAAAGCCTATTCTTTGACACGCAGTGCTTAAAAAGGCCAGGCCTATAACTCCCTCCTTCTCGACCGATGGAGTCACCAATCCTAGACTGTAGCTTCCGAAGACTATGCTGTAGCGCGTGTGAAGAATCTATTAAGCAAGCACTGATATTGGTTACTATTCCTTTTACGGACTGCAAAATATCAATATAGGTGTTAAATTGCAGGTTTGTTCTCTCGATTTCCCCGCTCTTATTGAAGAGGGCGGCTTGAGCGCGGATTATTGAGTGGCAACAGAACATTGTAAATTGATAAAACACATTGTTTTCTTTGGCAGATACAGTTGCCAAACGCGCCTCAATTGCTGCTGGATTATGCGATAAACGCAGCAATCCTGCTTTTTCATCCGGTGTTGACAAATAGTCTTGCAATGTTGCCGCCGGAATTCTTAGCAAAAATACCGCATCACGATAGTCTGCATCCCAGGAGGCGCTAAATTCATAATTAAGGCTTATCTGAAAATCTTCTAGTTGGCGATAAGAGGGAATTATTTCTCTAATATTCAGCTTTTGATAAAGTTGATCTAAATTCGCCACATAATTCACCATCGTCCTTGCCATAAACGCGATCAATTTTTTCAAATCGTCGCCGGTCTTAATCCTTTTATTGAACAAGCCCTTTTCCAGCATCAGCGTAAAATCTTTACCGCCGTTACGTGCTAATACCTGGATGATATCGTCGATGTTTGTCAGCAGTCTATTTTGACTTGGGGTGGTAATAATTTCTTCAAGGATTGGATTGTTTTCACCGGGTAAATCTGTCTGATTGAGGCCCTGCAATAAAACATCAATGTCTGGAAATACGTTTATTAAAATCGCGTCCATTATTATTTTGCCTTGAGCATTTATTGCCAAATAAGGACTATTTTTTAAATTCGCAGCTCGGTTTGAAAGTAAATTTGCCACGCTAGCCGCGGTGTTAATTTCCGTTGTTAATTGTCTATAAATAACATCATAAATTGACTGAACGGTCGTGGTGCTGAGCAGGGGGAAGAGCTCATGAGGAGCTTTTGTCCCCATTGCGGGTGAATAGATACGCTTGAAAATAACTTTATGTTCTTTATTATCGACAAGGCTAGAAGTACGGCTATTGCCAATTTTATATAAAATATCCCCAAGCTGACGTAGAGAACATATCTCTTTTAATTTTTCCGGTTTTATTTTACAAATAAGGTCAAATAGAT
>Ga0207103_10128_pt2 | contig 22128 bp, 16 predicted proteins | sample Alteio_BWMinHeat_81_FD_153546 | JGI IMG/M metagenome (GOLD analysis project Ga0207103, IMG submission 153546) | Enriched cells from forest soil in Barre Woods Harvard Forest LTER site, Petersham, Massachusetts, United States -... | ecosystem: Environmental > Terrestrial > Soil > Temperate forest >...
GCGCGCGTTTACGAGATGAAGGGAAATCAGAGCGCGGCGCAGGAGCAGTATCAGATGTATCTGAAGGAGGCTCCTGATACGCCGGACGCGCGAATCGCGACGGAAGGTTTGCAGCGGCTGGCGACGAAGCGGTAGTGGTTACCCCAACATCAGACGGGGGAGTTCAGCGGGAGAAATTCGCCTCCAAAAGCATCTGCTGCTAGCTAAAAACGCAAAGTCTCTCGACTCGGGATGGAGCGTCGGTTCGACCTCGCTCGAAATGACAGGAAGTACTAAGAGCGCGGACGCGAGCGCCCACGCAACTACTTCAGTACGGCAGCCGAGGTCGGCTGCCCCACGTGAGTTTCCAAAAAGACAGAGTTACCCGCGCACGGAATGGAACATCCGAAATGCATAGATGTTTCGCTGCGCTCAACGTGACTTCGGCCTTTTGGAGGCATTAGAGGTGAGGACGTGATGCGAGAGGGGACGACGTGATGCGAAAGGGGCGACGTGATGCGAGAGGAGGGTACGCGATCTGTTCACGGCTGAGGTCGTCATCCCGCACCCGTCCTATAGCTTTGGGTCACCCCTCGGGGTGATCATAGTCACGGCAGAGAGAACGCATCGTACATTAAATGAGCGGCGAAATGAGTGGTGGTCAAAGCGAATGCGATTTTACGGAACTGCGGGTCTTTTGGAGCAAAGGCCCGGACGTGGTTCCAGAGAGCGCATGCGCACGTTCATACAACGCGTAGTCGACCCGCAGTGTAAGTAAAGACAGCAAACAAGAAGCACATAAGTAAAGAAGCAGTCACACGGGCTCGTAGCACAAATAGCACACGCCTATAGAAAGAGAGGGGTCCCATGAGTATTGGCATGATGTCCGGAATTAAGCTTCCGGCCGATTACACAAAAGAAGTTATGGGCCTGATAAAGGCGAAGAATCCGGCAGAGCCTGAGTTCCACCAGGCAGTACAGGAAGTATTCGACTCGTTGCGTCTGGTGCTGGAGCGGCATCCAGAATTTATTTCGGCGAAGATCCTGGAGCGGATCACGGAGCCGGAGCGGGTGCTCATGTTCCGAGTACCGTGGACAGATGATCGCGGCGAAGTGCAGGTGAATCGCGGTTTCCGCATCCAGATGAACAGCGCGATTGGTCCATATAAAGGTGGCCTTCGCTTCCATCCATCCGTGAATCTCGGCATCTTGAAGTTCCTGGCATTCGAGCAGGTGTTCAAGAACTCGCTGACGACGCTGCCGATAGGCGGCGGCAAAGGCGGATCGGATTTCGATCCGAAAGGGAAGAGCGACAACGAAGTCATGCGCTTCTGCCAGAGTTTCATGACGGAATTGAATCGCCACATTGGCCCGGATACGGATGTTCCGGCGGGCGATATTGGTGTGGGCGGACGCGAGATTGGATTCCTGTTCGGCCAATACAAACGGCTGCGCAACGAGTTCACGGGCGTGCTGACCGGCAAAGGCCTGGCATGGGGCGGTTCGTTGATTCGTCCAGAGGCGACCGGTTATGGTTGCGTCTATTTTGCGGCGGAGATGCTGAAGAAGAAGGACTCGCTGGATGGCAAGCTGTGCCTGGTGTCGGGCAGCGGAAACGTGTCGCAATACACGATTGAGAAGCTGCTCGATCTGGGTGCGAAGCCGGTGACCGCGTCGGATTCGAACGGCGTGGTTTACGACCCGGATGGGATCGATCGCGAGAAGTTGGCGTGGATCATGGAACTTAAGAATGTGCGCCGCGGACGTATGCGCGAGTACACGGAGCAGTTCAAGAAAGCCATCTTCATGCCGACCACTTTGAAGATGGATCACAATCCGCTGTGGAACATCAAGGCGGATTGCGCGTTCCCGAGTGCGACGCAGAACGAAATCAACGCGAAAGACGCTGCCAATCTGATCAAGAACGGCGTCAAGCTGGTGGCGGAAGGCGCTAACATGCCGAGCACCCTGGAAGCGACGAAGATGTTCCTGGATGCAGGCGTGCTGTATGGTCCGGCGAAGGCGGCGAATGCCGGTGGCGTCGCGACCTCGGGTCTGGAAATGGCACAGAACAGCATGCGGATTAGCTGGACGCGTGAAGAGGTGGATGATCGGCTGCACAAGATCATGATCGCCATTCACAAGAACTGCTTCGAGACCGCGGAGATTTACGGCGCAAAGGGGAACCTGGTGCATGGCGCGAATATCGCCGGCTTCCTGAAGGTGGCGAACTCGATGCTGGATCAGGGACTGGTATAGACCTCAATACAGTAGGAAACTAGGCGGGGTGGATAATCCACCCCGCATTTTTTAGGAGCCAAGAGTGGCGCAGGTGAAGCGCAGCGCGGAACTCGATGCGCAACGGCTGTTCGAGGGATTCGAAGAGCTGATGCCGTTTCGCGTGCACGACATACTGCTGGTGTCGAGCCTGTACGACTCGTTCATCCTGCGCGAGGATGGGCGGCTGAATGAACTGCTAATCGGCGAGTCGCTGGAACTCGATCTGCAGCAGATCCCCGGAATCACACATGTCTCGAGCGGAGCCGAGGCGCTGGCGAGGGCGCGATCGGAGCCGCGTTTCAACCTTATTATTGCCAATCTGCAACTGAGCGATATGGATGCGGCGGAATTGGCGCGCCAGGTGAAGGCCGCCGGGCTGAATGTTCCGGTGGTGGTGCTCTCGTACGACTACCGCGAAATCAAGAATTTCAGGGCGCGCAATCCGCACACGGATATCGAGCGCATTTTTCTCTGGCAAGGGAACGTTCGCATCCTGATCGCGATTGTGAAGTACATCGAGGACAAGAGGAATGTGCGGCACGATACCGAGGTGATGGGCGTGCCCGTCATCCTGGTGGTGGAAGACAACATTCGGTATTACTCGGCGTTCCTGCCGCTGATCTACACGGAGCTGATCACACAGTCGCGCGGGCTGATCGGGGAAGGACTGAACATGGCGCATAAGCTGGTGCGCATGCGAGCGAGGCCGAAGATCCTGCTGTCAACAACGTATGAAGATGCAGTGGCGAAGGTGCTGACGTACCAGGATTATCTGCTGGGAGTGGTGTCGGACATTGAGTTTCCGCGCGAGGGCGTGCTCAGTCCAGACTCGGGATTCGATCTGGCGCACATGGTACGCAGCGTGGTGGCGGATGCGCCGATCGTCCTGCAGTCGAGCCGTACGCAGTTCATGCCTCGTGCGCAGGCAGAGGGTGTGTCGTTCCTGAGGAAGAGGTCGCCAACGTTGCTGCTGGATCTGCGGCGATATTTGATCGAGCAATTCTCGTTTGGCGATTTTGTGTTCCGGCTGCCGGATCATACGGAGGTGGCGCGGGCGAAGGATCTGAAGGCGCTGGAGCGCTTGCTGCACGAGGTTCCAGTGGAAAGCGTTCTGTTCCATAGCGAACGTAATCATTTTTCGCGATGGTTGCGGGCGCGGACGGAGTTTGCTCTGGCGCTCAGGCTGAGGCCGAGAAAGGTATCGGACTTTGCCGATGGAGAGGCGCTGAGGCGGGACATTATCGAGTCGATTGCGGAGTATCGGGCCGAGCAAAGCGGGCTGCTGATTGGGGATTTTCAGGCGGAGACGTTTAAGGCGTCGGAGGGATCGTTTCTGCGATTGGGAGGTGGGTCGCTCGGAGGAAAAGCGCGAGGATTGGCGTTCGTGCGGCATTTGCTGCATAAAAACGGAGTAGGCAGTCAGTTCGCGGGAGTGCGCATTGCGGTGCCGCCTACGATGGTACTGGCGACGGGCATCTTCGATGAGTTTTTGGGGGAGAACGATCTGGCAGATTTCGCGATCCGATGCAATGACGATGCGGAGATCGTGGAGCGATTCCTGCGGGCGACTCTGCCTGCGCAGTTAACGATGGAGTTGCTGGCGTACCTGGAGCAGGTGCGATATCCACTGGCGGTAAGGTCGTCAAGCTTACTGGAGGATTCGCAGTATCAGCCGTTCACGGGCGTGTATCAGACGTTCATGCTGCCGAATCAGGACGAGGATGTTGGGGTCCGGCTGGAGCAACTGATGGATGCGATCAAGCGCGTGTACGCGTCGACATTCAGCCAGCATGCGAAAGCGTATATACGAGCGACGCCGTACCGTCTGGAAGAAGAGAAGATGGCGGTGATTCTGCAGCGCGTGGTGGGCAGCACGCATGCGACGCGATTCTATCCCGATGTTTCGGGGGTGTTACGGTCGTGGAATTTTTATCCGATTGCGCCTTCGACGTCGGAGGATGGTATTGCCACGGTGGCGCTGGGATTGGGGCGCGCGGTGGTGGATGGCGGGAAGTGTCTGATGTTCTCGCCACGATATCCGCAAAACCTGGTGCAGTTCTCATCGGTAAACGATATGCTGACGAACTCGCAGTCGGAGTTCTGGGCAATTGATGTGAGTGAAGAGGCAGCGGATGGGGCGTCGCCGCGGGAACGGAAGTTTACGCTGCGCGACGCGGAGAAAGATGGGACGCTGCATGCGGTGGGGTCGACGTATTCGCCGGATAATGATGCGATCTATGACGGGATGAGCCGGGTGGGGGCGCGCGTGGTGAGCTTTGCGCCGATCCTGAAGTATGGGCGGTTCCCGCTGGCGCCGGTGCTGGAAACGCTGATGAAGGTGGGCGAGCAGGGATTGGCGAAGCCAGTGGAGATTGAGTTTGCGGTGCGGTTGCCCCTGGATTTGGGCGAGGCGGCGGAGTTTGGGTTTCTGCAAATGCGGCCGCTGGTGCTATCGCGCGAGACAGAGGAGCTGAAGCTGGATGAGGTCGACCCAGCGCAGGTGTTGTGCCGGAGTTCGAATGTGTTGGGGAATGGGCGCATCAGCGATATTCGCGATGTGGTGATGGTGGATTTCCATCGCTTTGAGCGGGCGAAGAGCTTTGAGGTGGCGGACGCGGTGTCGTATTTCAATTCGAAGTTGAACCAGGAAGGGCGGCCGTACCTGCTTATCGGCGTGGGACGGTGGGGATCGAATGATCCGTGGCTGGGGATTCCGGTGGAGTGGGATCAGGTGTCGGGCGCGAGAGTGATTGTGGAGGCAGGATTTCGGGATTTCAGGGTAACGCCGTCGCAAGGGAGTCACTTCTTTCAGAATCTGACGGCGTTCCAGGTGGGGTACTTCACGGTGAATCCGGACGCAGGTGAGGGATTCGTGGATTGGGAGTGGCTGGGCGACCAGATGCCGGTGGAGGAGCGGGATTGCGTGCGGCATCTGAGATTTGAGACGGCGCTTGAGGTGGTGATGAATGGGCGGGCTAATGCGGGGGTAGTGGTGAAGGCGGTCGTGCCTGATCTTCGAGAACTACCCCACTCAAGCCAAAAGATGGCTTGAATGGGCCACAGGCGCAAAGTCGTGTGGGAGAGAGCAGTCCATTGCTGCGCAGGACGGTGCTCATGAAACTTTCGCTGATTGTGTCTCTGCTGGTTTCGCTTGCGAGTGTTGCGCAAGAGTCGGCGGAGTATCGAGCTTGCATTGATAAGGCGACGACGCAGATGGCGATGAATACCTGTGCCAGTGAAGAAGCGGCGCGGGTCGACGCGCGGCTGAATGACGTCTATCACAAACTGCTGGCGCAGGCCGCGAAGCAGCCGGATGCGGTCGACAAGATTAAGGGCGCTGAAAGAGCCTGGATCGCTTACCGCGATGCGTATGCGGAGGCGATGTATCCGGCGAAGGACAAGCAGGCCGAATACGGTTCGATATATTTGATGAATGTGAATCTGCTTCGCGCCAAACTGACGGAACGGCAGATCACCGAGGTGAAAGAGTTGCTGGAGCAGTATAGCGGTGAAAGGCGGTAGTGAGTTCTGCGGCCACGTTTGTGTTGTTGCTATTGCTGAGTGCAACAGCAGATCCCTCGCGGACTGACGTCCGCTCGTGATGACAAACAGATCATCGCTGCGCTCGGATGGGCCGCCGGGGTCGGCTGCCCTACGTATTCGATAATATACGCGCGAGGTCGGCTGTCCCACGCAAGCAGTGATGAAGATTCAGTCGGCGGCCGTGCGGCGAAGGCTGACTGCTTCCGCTAAGTAGCGAATTTGTACCGGGCCGACGGCGCCCTCCTGCAAGAACTCCTTCGACTTATCGTGATCGAGGAAGCGGCGCGCGCGATCGATGGTTTCCCATTCGAGCAGAACGGTGACGTCGCCTGGGTCTGCGAGGTTGCGGTAGACGTGGAAGTCGGCTTCACCGGCATCGTGGCGGCTCCAGATCATTTCGTCAAAGCCACTCTTCCAGTCGGCAAAGTCCTGAACCTTGAGATTGATCAGCACATAGACCATAGGTCACCTGCCACCGTGCATTTTCTAGCTTGAGATGCTAGAACGCGCCCATTTAAGTGCGGGAACTTCACTTATGCGGTGATTGGGGTCACGTGAGGGAGTGAGGAGCTCTAGATGGGGGTAGCTGGTCGCGAGTAGTTGTGTATGGATACTACGTTTGCAGAGAAGGTGCAGATCCCTGGCTGCGCTCGTGATGACAATGGGGAGTACGTCAATGTGAGTGGCGGGTGTGGTCCTTATCACGTAGTGATGTGCTGCGGAACATAGTTAGCCTGCGTGGCGCGGACATAGCATGACCGCAAATAGGGCTGGTGTGTCTGTCGAAAGGAGCGCGGCATGCACGCAGCATTGGACGAAAGACTGGCAGCCGGAGAGCAGGCGTTCATCGATCAGATGGTCGCTGGGCGGGCGGGCCGTCCCGGAGCACTGCTGAGCATTCTGGAAGCGGTGCAGAACCACAATCCTCACAATTATCTGCCGATGGAATCGCTGCGCTATGTAGCGGCCAAGGCCGACGTGCCCCTGTCGCAGATCTATAGCGTGGCGACGTTCTACGCCTTCTTCAACCTGCGTCCGCAGGGCGATAACACCATCTGCATTTGCCGTGGAACGGCATGTCACACGCGCGGATCGCGCAGCCTGCTGCAAACGTTGCGGCTGGATCTGGGGCTCGGGAATGACGAGGCCGAGAACGCCAGCGAAGCCGACAAAGTGTCGCTGACTACTCCCGACAGCAAGTTCACGCTACGTACGGTGGCGTGTTTTGGGCAGTGCGCACTGGCGCCGGTAGTGGAGATCAACCACTGCATCTGCGGGCATGTGAACGAACGCACGCTGCAGCGCGAGATTCGCAACCTTGAGCGGGAGAGTGAATGATGCCCCGAATCCTGGATATTGGCGCATTCAACGCTGTTCGCGAAGCCGGACTTGCGAAGTTGATGCCATCGGTCCCCCGGATCACAGTAGGAATGGGAACGTGTGGGCGCGGTAACGGCGCGGAAGGCGTATTTCATGCGTTCGCTGAGTTGATCGAACGCTCGGGGAACGAGATCGTGCTGGCGGGAGTGGGGTGCTTTGGCGCGTGCTTCCAGGAGCCGCTGGTTACGGTGCGGCTACCGGGACAGCCGTTAGTAGTGCTGTATCGCGTGCAGGCCAACGATGCCGGGCGCATTCTGCATGATGTGACGACAGGGAAGATCACGCCGGACCTGATCTATTGCAAGATCGAAGAATGGGATCACGTGACCGGCTATTTGAAGCACGGGCACGGGTATCCCGAGATTCCGCTATGGAATGAAGTGCCGTTCTTCAAGGGGCAGAAGAAGATCGTCCTGCGGAATTGCGGATTCATTAATCCCGACGACATCGAGGAGTACATCGGCATTGGCGGCTACCAGGCGCTCTATAGCGTGCTGATCGAAGGCAAGCCGGAGAAGGTGATCGAGCAAATCAAGGCGTCGAAGCTGCGCGGACGTGGCGGCGCCGGATTTCCGACGGGCAACAAGTGGGAGTTCCTGGCAAAGGCGAAAGCGGACACGAAGTACATCATCTGCAACGCGGACGAGGGCGATCCGGGCGCGTACATGAATCGCAACGAGATCGAGAGCGATCCGCATTCGCTGCTGGAAGGGATGATTATTGGCGGGTACGTGACGGGCGCGACTGAGGGAATCGTGTATGTACGCGCGGAGTATCCGTTGGCGGTACACAGGCTGTCGAGGGCGATCGAACAGGCACGCGAGTATGGGCTGCTGGGCGATGACATCCTGGGACGCGGATTCAAGTTCAACATTGATTTGGTTGAGGGCGCGGGTGCGTTCGTCTGCGGCGAAGAGACGGCTCTGATTGCGTCACTCGAAGGCTTTGCGGGCAGGCCGCGGCCGAGACCACCGTTCCCCGCGCAAAAGGGACTGTGGGGCAAGCCAATCAATATTAATAACGTCGAGACTTGGTACAACATTGCGCCGATCGTGACCAAGGGTCCGGCGTGGTTCTCGGAGACGGGGAGTCCGAAGAGCGCGGGAACAAAGGTGTTCTCGCTGGTGGGCAAGGTGCGCAGCACGGGCCTGGTAGAAATGCCGCTGGGAACGCCGCTGAAGACGTTCATCTACGACATTGGCGAAGGAAGCGCGAGCGCATCGCCGATCAAGTCGGTGCAGACCGGAGGACCGTCGGGCGGATGTATTCCGCAGGAGACGTTCGACACCGCCGTCGATTACGAGAGCCTGGCGCAGCTCGGGTCGATTATGGGCTCGGGCGGCATGGTGGTGATGGATGAAGACAACTGCATGGTCGACGTGGCGCGGTACTTCATCGAGTTCACACATTCGGAGTCGTGCGGAAAATGCGTGCCGTGTCGAGTCGGGCTGAACAAATCGCTGCGGATGCTGAATGCGATCACCGATGGATCGGGCACGATGCATCAGCTGGACGTGCTGGACGAACTGGCGCGGTACGTGCGCGATTGTTCGTTATGCGGGTTGGGACAGACGGCACCGAATCCGGTGCTGACGACCATGCGCCACTTCCGGCATGAGTTTGAAGATCACATCCTGGGACGAAGGTGTGCTGCAGGTGTCTGCGAAGACCTGGCGCTATCGCCGTGCGAGAACAGCTGCCCGCTGCATATGAATATCCCGCGCTTCCTCGAATTGCAGCGCGAGGAGCGACTGGATGATGCGTTCCTGTCCGTGATCATGGACAACCCGTTGCCGGCGTCGACGGGGCGTGTGTGCCAACATCCGTGCGATCGGCGCTGCCGTCGGCAGACAGTCGATGAGCCGGTGAATATGCGCGAAGTGCATCGGTTCATTGCGGATTCGATTCTGCTGTCGGATCGCTTTGAGGAGGCATTGAAGCAACTGGCAGGCCGCAAGCTGGAACTGACGGGGCGCAAGATCGCGATTGCGGGCGCGGGGCCTGCTGGCCTGACAGCGGCGTTCTACCTCGCAATGCTAGGCCATGACGTGACGGTATTCGATGAGAAAGCGGAAGCTGGCGGGATGCTCAGGTTTGCACTGCCGGAGTATCGGCTGCCAAAGGCGGTGCTGCGAAAAGAGATTGAGCTCATCGAGAGATTGGGCGTGAAGTTCACGTTCAATACGCGCATCGGTTTCGACATTTCGCTGAACGAATTGGATGATCGGTTCGACGCGGTGTTCCTGTCGATCGGAACGTGGAAAGAGTCGTGGGTGTATCTGCCGGGAACGGAATTGAAGGGCGTGTATCCGGCGTTGCTGTTCCTGGAGTCGGTGGCAAAAAACGAAGAGCTGAAGTTGGGCAAGAAAGTGGTGGTGATCGGTGGCGGAAATGCGGCGATCGATTCGGCACGAACGGCCTTGCGCAGAGGAGCGAATGTAACCGTGATCTACCGGCGCGAACGCAAAGATATGCCGGCCATTGAAGAAGAGACCGCAGCCGCACAGGCGGAAGGCGTGAAGTTCGCGTTTTTGGCAGCGCCGCACCGGATTGTTGGCGATGCCAAGGGGAACGTTAAGGCGATCGAGATTGTAAAGACGCGGCTCGGCGAGTACGACGGATCTGGGCGAAGAAAGCCGGTGCCAACGGACGAGATACAGCGCTTCGAATGCGATTCGGTGATCCTGGCCGTGGGCGAGACGTTCGATCTGGACTTCGCGCGGGCGTCGGGCCTGGGCATGAAAGAGGCGGGCACCATCGAAGTGAATCGGTTCTCACTGGAGACTACTCGACCGCGATTCTATGCGGGAGGAGACGTGATCACTGGCGCGTCAAATGTGTCCAATGCCATGGCGTATGGGAAGCAAGCGGCGCAGAACATCGATCAGCAACTGATGGAAGTGCGACGGTGGGAACAGTTATTCCCGAAGATCGAGTACGACCTGCGGGTGCCGGAGAATCCGAGCGAAAGCCGGAGGCACGGCGGTCACGAGGTCGTGGCGTCGGCGAGGGCGAAATCCGAAGAAGAGGTGGTGACCGGATTAAGCGGCTCGGAAGCGGTGGACGAGGCGTGCCGGTGCTTGCGGTGCGACGTGAAGGTAGAGGCCTGAGAGAGGAGCCCATGCCTAAGAAACTTCAGCTTCGAATCGATGGTGAGCTGGTGAGCGCCATGGAGGGCGAAACGATTCTCCAGGCGGCAAGGAAGAGCAGCAAGTACATTCCGACGCTCTGCTATCTCGAGGGATTGAGTCCGGTGGGCGGATGCCGGCTGTGCATGGTGGAGGTCTCGGGGATCGACCGACTGGTGCCAGCGTGCACAACGCCGATCCAGGAAGGGATGTCGGTGGCGACGACCTCGGCGAAGTTGACGCGCTACCGGAAGATCACGCTGGAGCTGCTGTTCGTGGAGCGGAACCACATCTGCGCGGTATGCGTGTCGAATGGCCACTGCGAGTTGCAAACGATGGCGTCGCAGATGGGAATCACGAATGTGCGGTTCTCGTACAACTATCCCAAGCTGTCGGTGGACCAGTCGCATCCGCGATACGTGCTCGATCATAACCGGTGCATCCTGTGCACGCGATGCGTGCGGGTGTGCGCGGAGCTGGAGGGTGCGCATGTTTGGGAGATCACCGCGCGCGGCATTCATGCGCGAGTGCAGAGCGATCTCAACCAGAAGTGGGGAGAATCGCGTGGGTGCACGAATTGCGGCAAGTGCGTGCAGGCGTGTCCGACGGGCGCGCTGGCAGAGAAGGGCTGGGCGGTGGAGGAGATGGTCAAGCGGAATGACAACATCAGCCTGCTGGCTCACCGGAAAGGAACAGAGGCATGAAGCGAGTGAAAGTTGCCACGGTTTGGCTGGATGGCTGCTCGGGATGCCACATGTCGCTGCTCGACATGGACGCGACGATCATTGCGCTGGCGCGGCGGATCGACATTGTATACGGGCCACTGGTCGACGAGCAGGAGTTTCCGGAAGACGTCGACGTAACGTTAGTTGAAGGGGCGGTCAGCTCACAGGAAGATGCGTGGCGGGTGCAGAAGATACGGCAGCGGACCAAGACACTGATCGCGCTGGGCGACTGCGCGGTGACGAGCAATGTGCCGGCAATGCGGAATGCGATTCCGGTGAGCCAGTTGTTGCAGAAGATCTATGGGACCGGCAAGGATGTTCCGGGAGATCGGCTGCCAGCGCTGCTGAACCAGGCACGGCCGGTGCATGAGTTTGTGAAGGTGGACATGTGTTTGCCGGGCTGTCCGCCGAGTTCGAAGCTGATTGCGGGTGTGCTGACGGATCTGCTGGATGGGAAGAAACCTGATCTCGCCGGAAAAGTGAAATTCGGTTAAGGAGCATGCGATGAAGCGCATCACGATAGAGCCGGTCAGCCGCATCGAAGGTCATGCCAAGATCACGATTCAGCTGGGGGACGATGGCAAGGTTGCCAACACCGAATTTCAAGTCACGCAGGTGCGCGGGTTCGAGAAGTTCACGGAAGGGCGTCCGTTTTACGAGATGCCGGGGATCACTTCGCGGATTTGCGGCATATGCCCAGTGAGCCATGCGCTGGCGTCGGCGAAGGCGTGTGAAGCGATCATGGCGGTGCGTATTCCACCAGCGGCGAAAAACCTGCGTGAACTGATTCACTGCGCGCAGTACGTCCAGTCGCATGCGCTGAGCTTCTTCTATCTGTCGGCGCCGGATTTTCTGCTGGGGATGGATTCGGATCCGCTGAGTAGAAATATCTTAGGAATCATTCGGAAGCATCCGGATGTGGCGCGCGATGGGATTGAGCTGCGGAAGTTTGGTCTACAGATCATCGAGGGCGTAGCGAAGAAGCGCGTGCATGCGTCGTGGATCGTACCAGGGGGCGTGAATGCCGCGATGACGGCACCGGTGCGCGACCGAATCCTGGCAGATTTGCCGGAGGCGAAGGCGATCACGCAGCGGACGTTCCGATTCTTCAAGGCTGTGCTTGACGATTACAAAGATGAGATTGCGAATTTCGGTACAGCGCCGACGATGCACGCGGGGCTGGTGGATCGGAAGGGCAATCTGCAGCTCTATGACGGCATGCTGCGATTCCGCGCCGCCGCGGGAGAGATCATCGAAGATCAGATCCCGGTAGAGGAGTACTCGCAATGGATTGGTGAAGCGAGTTTGCGCGATTCCTACCTGAAAGCTCCGTTCTACAAACCTTTTGGATATCCGAATGGCGTGTATCGCGTGGGGCCGCTGGCGCGACTAAACGTCATCGACAGTTATGGAACTCCTGCGGCAGATATCGAGCGTAAAGAATTTGCGAACCGCTTCCCACTGCCGGCGCAGAGCGCATTCCTGTATCACTACGCCCGGCTGATCGAGATTGTGTATGCGCTGGAGAAGATCGAGAAGCTGCTCGGCGATCCGGTGACGCTGGACGAACATGTGCGCGCAAAGGCCGGCGTGAATGCCTTGGAGGGCGTCGGCGTTATTGAGGCGCCACGCGGGACGCTTATCCATCATTACAAGGTCGATGAGCAGGGAGCGATGAAGTGGGCGAACCTGATCGTGGCGACCGGGCATAACAATCTGGCGATGGGTAAGAGCGTGCAGCAGGTGAGCGAGCGCTATGTCAACGGAGAGAAGCTGGACGAAGGCGCACTGAATCGCGTGGCGGCCGTGGTGCGCGCGTATGATCCGTGCCTGAGCTGTTCGACACATGCGCTGGGACAGCCGGCACTGAGAATACGGCTGGTGGACAGTCGGGGCAGAGTACTGGACGAAGTGGCGAATTCGGGCCATCGGACTGCCCCGCTTAAGCCAACACAGGGCTTGAATGGGCAACCGAAATACATAGATGTTTCGCAGCGCTCAACATGACTTCGGCGTTTTCTGACAGGATAGCTGCGTTATGCAGCGCTCGGAACGGCAGCCAAGGTCGCTGACCCACGTGAGTCCGGGTTATGAGATGGCGCGCAGGCCGGAGATGATGACCGCTCCAACCGCCCAGTTCCAGGCAACTTCGACTGCGACTTCTCCTTCATTGCTGAAGACGCGAAGGGCCTGGCAGGGCTTGAGGCCCGTGAAGGTGTGGCGGATGCACATGCCGCGCTGGCTGAAGTTCACCAGGTCAGCATGAAACTCGTGGGTGCCCGCGTCCGTTTCGAGCGCGACTCTGACCTGCCCTTCGGCGGGCAAACGTGGTTCGGTGCGGCGATCGGCAAAGATCGGGGCGTCGGCGGCGATCAGTTCAATCCAGTCTCGCTCGTTGCTCATGGACTGAAGCAAAGTAATTCAGGTTACGGGACACCGCAAAGCACGTTCGTAACGCTCGACGACTGGACTGAAGTAACGTCGGGCATTGTTAGTCGCGAGAGGCCGGTGTGCCGTTCACCTCTATATCACTAATACACAAGGGCTTTGTTCGGGTTTTCGACCCCGGAACGCGAGAATATAGTGCCCTGCGAGCGAAGCAAATCGAGCCACCACCAGCTAGTGTCCTGCAGAGACTGCGCCGACGGCTTGCATCGAGGGAAGATCTTTCACGTCCCAACCGCCGCCGAGGGCTTTGATCAGCTGAACGCTGGCGGTCATACGGCGTCCGAGAATCTGGACGGCGGTGCGTTCATTGGAGAGCGCGATACTCTGGGCGGTGAGAACTTCCAGGTACGTAGTCACGCCGCCTCGATAGCGATTGTTGGAAAGCGTGAGGGACTGCTCAGCGGAAGTGACGGCCACCTGCTGGGTTTGGGCCTCACTGTCCAGAATTCGTTGCGCGGCAAGATTGTCTTCCACTTCCTGAAAGGCGGTGAGGACCGTCTGCCGATAGTTGGCAATCGTCTGATCGTACGTAGACTGAGCTTGTTGCGTAACTGCGCGGCGACGGCCTGCGTCGAAGACGGTTTGCACTGCCGATGCACCGACGGACCAGAATCCGCTGGAGCCGTTGAGCAATAATCCCCAGGTGGCGCTCTCAAAGCCGCCGCTGGCGCCAAGATTCAGGATCGGATAATAGGCTGCCTTGGCAATGCCGATGCCCGCATTGGCCGAGGCCATCTGGCGCTCGAAAGAAGCAATGTCGGGGCGCCGTTCCAGAAGGTCCGAGGGAAGGCCGGGAGGAATGATCGGCGGAGGAGCATTCAGCGGATTAGCCGGGAGGCTGAAAGTCGCAGGCGGTTTGCCGACGAGCACGGCGATGGCATGCTCAAACTGCGCGCGAGAAAGTTCGTCGTCGATGGCAAGGGCGCGCGTGGTCTCGAGTTGCGTTTGCGCCTGCGCGACATCGACTTGCGATGCGACTCCACCTTTGTAGCGGTTCTGAGTTAACTCCAGAGCTTTCTGAAACGCCGTGACGGTAGAATTGAGGAGTTGCTGCTCGGCATCCAGGCTGCGCATGAGGAAGTAGTCGACCGCTAACTCGGCGTGAAGACTGAGGCTAACGTTCTCAAGATCGGCGGCGCTAGCTTGCGCATTCTCGCGGCTTTGCTCGACGGTGCGGCGGATGCGTCCCCAAAGGTCGACTTCGTAGGAGACGTCCATGGGAAGAACGAGATCGTTGTAGCTGGTGCCGTTGCTGACAGATCCGATAGCGCGGTGCTCGGAAAGATGAACCCGGTTGATGTTGGGGTTAGCGGTAACGGTCGGGAAGTAGCTTGCGCGGTTGAAGCGTACCAATGCTCGAGCTTGCGCATACTGCGCCTGTGAAGCTTTCAGCGTCTGGTTGGAAACGCTGATTTGCTCTTCGAGCGCGTTGAGTTGGGGGTCCTGATAGATCTCCCACCATTTGCCTTTGGCGATCTGATCGCTCGGCTGAGCGGTCTTCCACTGGCCAGTCTCTTTGTACTCGGGAGGCGCGGCCACGGGCGGTCGCTGGTATTTAGGGCCGACGGTACAAGCTCCCGTCAGCAAGATGAACGCAAGCAGAGATGCGACGGGGAGACGATTGGGAGCAGCGAGCGCAGATCTCACCGAGCAACACCTGCGGCGCTCTGTGAGATGCGTACCTGCTGACCGGGCAGGAGCGAATCGAGCGGATTCAGGATGATCAATTCGTTTCCTGTCAGGCCAGAGATGATTTCGACTTCTGTTCCGAAGTCGCGGCCCACTGTAACGGGAAGCAGAGCTGCTTTGTTGTCGTTCACCGTCGCGAGGCGCAGGCCTTCAGAGCGGAACATCAGCGAAGTTGCGGGAACGATATAACTTGAGGTTCCTGCAGGTAGCTTCAGATGCAGAGCCGCGTAGGCTCCGGGCAACAGTTCGCCATTGGCATTGTCGACTTCGAATTGCACCAGCAAGGTGCGTGAGGAAGGATCGATGGCATCCGAGGTCGAGACAAGTTTGCCCGGGATGCGCTTGCCGGGAAGATCGGGGAAGGTGAGATCGGCGACGAGACCGGGCTTGGCGTTCCGAGAATAATCCTGAGGAACGTTCACGTATGCACGAAGCTTTTTCACGGAAGCAATATGGAAGAGCTCGCGGCCAGGACCACCGCTGCTGCCGGAATCAATCAGCTGGCCGATATCGGTGTTACGAGCGGTGATCACGCCATCGAAGGGAGCATAGATTTTCTGGAACGACAGGAGTTCCGTAAGCCGTTGAACATTGGCTTCGCCGGATTTCACGATGGCTTTCTTGGCTTCGTAATCGCCGGCGGCGTTGTCCGCGTCCTGCTTGGAAACGGAGTCTGTCTTGAGCAGGCCGGCATAACGGTCGGCTGTTATCTGCGATAAATGCAGGTTCGCTTCGGCGGTGTTGAGATCGGCGCGCGCCTGACGCAATTGCTGATCAACTTCAGGCGTATCAATTTCTGCTAGCAACTGACCGGCTTTGACGCGCGTGCCAATGTCGGCATACCACTTTTTCAAGTAGCCGTTAGTGCGAGCATAAATGGGAGCGTCGGTAAATGCCTGCACGTTGGCGGGCAGGACGATCTCTTCAGCTGCCGGCGCCTTTTTCGGATGCGCGACGAGTACAGTCGGTATCGCCATCGCGTCGGTTTCCTGACGAAGAGCCGCGCGAGCACGCTGCCGAGGGATGATACCGGCGGCGACGATCACCGCTACAACAACAAGGAAAGCTACTGCAAACAGCACGAGCCGGCCACGTCCGCTTGGCGGTTGCTGCGGTAGCGGATCCATAACTCGCGTTCTAGATTGTTCTTCCAACTTCATATTCATTCCAATCGACTCAAATAGAAACCGGTTCAATCGTCTGCTTTTCTTCGTGCTCTTTCCGCTTCGCCAGGAAAGTGTGAATCAATCCGAAGAGAACAGGAACAAAGAATAAAGTGGAGACAGTAGCGAAGAGAAGCCCACCGATTACGGCGCGTCCAAGAGGAGCATTCTGCTCGCCGCCTTCTCCCATGCCAACCGCCATGGGCAGCATGCCGATGATCATGGCCAAGGCAGTCATCAGCACTGGACGGAAACGCGTGAAGCCGGCTTTCAGAGCGGCTTCCATCGCGGTAACGCCTTCCGCCAACTGCTCCTTCGCGAAACTTACTACCAGAATGCTGTTCGCAGTAGCCACGCCCATACACATAATCGATCCTGTGAGAGCCGGAACGCTGATGGTGGTGTGCGTGATGAAGAGAAACCAAATGATCCCGGCCAGCGCGGCAGGCAGCGCTGAAATGATGATGAACGGATCGAGCCAGGATTGGAAGTTCACCACAATCAAGAAGTAAACCAGGACGATCGAAAAGATCAGACCGAAGATCAGGCCGGAGAACGAAGAGCGCATGGTCTCGATCTGTCCGCGCACGACCAGTTCGCTGCCGCGCGGTAAGCCTTGGCGGCTCGCTTCAATGATCTTATTCATATCGGAGGCGACACCGCCGAGATCTCGGCCCTGAACGGTGCCATAGATATCGATAACATTTGCAGCGTCGCGGTGGGAGACAACGGCGAGTCCTTCTCCGCGATTGACCGAGGCGAGCGTTCCAAGGATTTGCGGCTTCGTGGTGCCCGGTCCCGATACCGGGACGTTGGAGATATCCTGCAGCGAATCGATGCGGTACTGGGGCGTTTGGGTCGCGATGGAATAGCTGACGCCATTCTTCGGATCGAGCCAGAAACTGGGCGACGTCTGGAAACTGCCGCTTAGAGAAACGAGCAGGTTGTTGGCTATGTCGCGCTGGGTAAATCCGGCGCCTTCCGCACGGGTTCGATCGACAAAGATGTGCAGCTTCGGTTGATTAAATGCCTGCTGGATACGCAGGTCGGCGGTTCCGGGAACGTACTTCAGCTTTTGAAGCAGATTGTCGGCAAATTGGCGATTGCCATCTACGTTGCGGCCGACCACCTGGATATCAATGGGTGAGGGCAGTCCGAAGTTCAGGATCTGGCTGACGATGTCCGCGGGAAGGAATGAGAAGCTGACTCCCGGGAACTCCTGTGCAAGCTTGATGCGGAGATCGTGAATGTAATCGTCGGTGGAGTGATGCTTTTCTTTCAGACTGACGAGGATGTCGGCATCGGCAGGGCCAATTGGAGCGGACGTGCTGTACGAGAGATTGATTCCGCTGAAGGGCAAGCCGATGTTGTCGATGATGCTCTCGATCTCCTGCTGCGGAATCTCCTGCCGGATGCTGGTTTCGACGTTGTCGCAAAGTCGCGCAGTCTCTTCGATACGAGTTCCAGTGCGGCCGCGCAGGTGAAGGCGGAACTGACCGCTATCCACCGAGGGGAAGAAGTCCTGCCCCAGCCACGGTAGGAGCAGGAAAGAGAGCAGGCAGAACAGCATGAACAAGGCGGCAAATGCGCCACGATGATGCAGGCAGCGTTCGAGTAGACCGTGATACGCGGTGCGCAAGCGTTCAAACTGATTTTCGAAACTGGCCTGCACCCGCATGAAGGGATTGCGGCTGCCAGCCTTGCGTTCGCGATGGTCGTCGTGGTGCACCTTAAGCAGATACTTCGCCATCGTCGGAACCAGGGTTCGCGACAAGAAGTAGGAGGCGAGCATGGCGAAGACGACGGCTTCTGCAAGAGGCACGAAAAGATAGCGCGCGACGCCGGTAAGGAAGAACATCGGTACGAACACGATGCAGATGCAGAGCGTGGACACGAAGGCAGGGATGGCGATTTGCGATGCGCCGGTGAGAATGGCGTCTTCAATGTCCTTGTTGCCGGCTTCGAGGTTGCGATTGATGTTCTCGATTTCAACGGTCGCGTCATCGACGAGGATTCCGACGGCGAGCGCCAGTCCGCCGAGCGTCATGATGTTGATGGTCTCGCCCAACGCGCTCATGATGATGATGGAACTGAGAATGGAGAGCGGAATCGAGACCGCGATGATGATGGTGCTGCGCCAGCTGCCCAGGAAGATCAGAATCATGATGCCCGTAAGGCAGGCGGCGATGACCGCTTCGCGAATCACGCCGTCGATCGAAGCCCGTACGAAGATCGACTGATCGGCTAGCGGAGTAACGGTGAGCTCCGGTGGTAGAGAGCCGTGGATCTTCTGCAGGGTCGCTTTTACCTGAGAGATGATGTCGAGGGTCGAGGCACCGCCGGTTTTCAGAACGGAAAGCAGAGCCGAGCGCTGCCCGTCAACGCGAACGATGTTGGTTTGGGGCGGCGCTCCATCGCGAACGTACGCCACGTCGCGTATATAAACGATCGCGCCATTCACGGTGCGGATTGGAAGGTCGTTCAGCTCCTGTACGGTCCGCGGACTGCCGTTGAGATCGACGTCGTACTCAAGGGGGCCGATCTTGGAAGTGCCGGCCGGCAGAATCAGGTTCTGAGCGCTGATGGCATTTACAACGTCCACCGGCGTCAGTCCCTTTGACTGAAGCGCTGTGGTGTTCAGATCAACTTGGACCTGACGTGTCTTGCCACCGTAGGGATATGGCATGGCGGCGCCGGGAACCGTGACGAGGCGAATGCGAACTGCGTTGAGCGCGAGATCGTTGAGCTGCGCTTCTGAAAGTCCCTTGCCGGAAAAGCCAAGCTGCAAAATCGGTACGCTGGAAGCGCTGTAGGTGATCACCAGCGGTGGAGTAGTGCCGGGTGGCAACTGGCGCAACTGTGTCTGGGAGATTGCGGTGATCTGGGCAATCGCGGCTTCAATCCGAACATTCGGCTGGAAGAAGACTTTAACGACGGCGATGCCGTTTAACGACTGCGACTCGGTGTGTTCGATGTCGTTGACCGTGGTAGTGAGAGACCGCTCGGTCAAGGTCACGATGCGATCCGACATCTCCTGCGCATTCAGGCCGGTGTAATTCCAGATGATGCTGACGACAGGAATGTTTATGTTGGGAAAGATATCGGTCGGAGTGCGCAGAATTACGATGGGCCCCAGGATGAGGAGCAGAATAGCGAGCACTACAAAGGTGTAAGGTCGCCGTAAAGCGACTCGAACAATCCACATCTTATGCTTGGGTCCTCAACCGCCGGTCACGGACACGGCCGAACTGTCGCAACCAGTACTCATGCTAGCTCGCGCCATGTAAGTGTTCACTTACTATTAAAGCGTAAATTACGGGCCGGGCGCTAACCTTTACATATTTTTACACTTGGCGAATTACGAGCGCGCAGAAGTCTAGCACCCTGAATGGAAACAGCACTCGACAAAGTTGCCGGAAATTTGATGACTGCCAAGTACTGGTCGATCCACGGATTTGGGCAGAATTAAGCGCGAAAACCTGTGCCCGCTCGATCTATTTCGGATACCAATCGATGAGCCTTACCTCGATGCCGGTCCCTTCAAGTTTCTTCTGAAAGATGGCGGGGTCCGATCCGCGGTAGTGATAGGGAATCACAACTTTCGGATGAAAAGCCTTCACTGCGTCGGCCGCTTCTTCCGGAGGCATGGTGTAGGGCAGGTTCATACATACGAAAGCGACATCGATGTTCTTGAGCGCGCGCATCTCGGGAACACCCTCGGTGTCACCGGAAAAATAAAAGCGAACGCCACCATAGGTGACGACGGCAGGTGCGGCGAGAATCTCGGTTCCGGGCTTGCTGATGGCGGTCAAAGAAGCGGGATCCATGTGATCGCCGTGAATGTCCGTGATCAGAACGAGGTCAGCTTTGGGCTGTCCAGCGAAGTTCGCGGGTTTGGCGGGGTCGAGATAAATCACCTTGCCGCCGGCTTCAATCAGAGTGCTGGCGTGAAACAGCGGAGTGATTTTTACTGGTCCAGCTGAGGTGGGGAAGACTTGCGTCGCTCCGCCGGCCTGGGCAGAGCAAGTGAAGGCAAACAGCAGGCAAATGAAAAAAAGAGAAATTTTCATTTCGTCCTCGATCAGTGAGTCCCGGAATCGACCACGGCTGAGAGCCGTCGCAAACGGTGACAATGATACCGTGTCGTGGCGACATCGCAGGGACAATCCTTTTGATTGATGACGATCTATGACTGTTTGTTGCGATAGCGGCGGATGGTGAGATTGTGGCGATCGGAACGATAGAGGCCAAGCATGTAAATGATGGGCAATCCTTTGCCCGAGTAAATCACCTGGCGCACGCGCAGTAAAGGCGCGCCTTTGGGCACGGAGAAAAGCTTGGCCATACGGGTGTCGGCAGCAGTGGCATCGATTTCTTCGTCTGCGTAGGCCAGTTCGACGCCGAACTCATGTTCGAGGATCATGAAGAGCGATCCGCGTTCGAGCGCGGCACGATTTAAGCCTGGAAACGATTCAGCCGACATGTAGCAGACTTCGAGAGCAAAGGGCTCTTCGCCACCTTGACGAAGGCGCTCAAGCCTCAGCAAACGTCCGCCGTTGGGCAGCGTTAGGCGAGCCGCGATCTCCTGTTCGTCCTCGATGGTTTGCAGTGAGAGGAGCTTCGAGCGAGCAGTGAGACTGCGTCCGGCCATCAGCTCGGTGTAGCTCATCAACCGATTGAAATGAATTTTCGGAGGCGCAACAAAGGTGCCGGCACCACGACGACGTTCGACCATGCCTTCGCGTTCGAGTTCGGCGAGCGCATGACGGGCGGTCATCAAACTGACGCGATGAATGCGAGCCAACTCCCGCTCGGAGCTGACCTCATCTCCGGGCTTGAGCTGTCCACTCTCAATCCGCTTCAGGATGATTCCCTGGATCCGCTTGTATGCGGGTATTCCATTCTGGCGAGTGCGCAACATGGATTGGACCTGTGCTGAGTATAGCGTAGCGCGTTCAAGCTTTCGGTGATGTGAGAGCGACGGAGTCGGCGTTAGTGCACAAACGCACCTTGATCCGGAGAACTACCCCATCAAGCCAAAAGAAGGCTTGAATGGGCTACCAGCGCGGGTATTGCTAACTTTTACAAGTTTTTCCCCAGCGGCCTCGAACATATTCGATCAGTTTCCCTTGCTTCTGAATTTCGATAACCTCGTCCATTTCTTTGGAACGAGCCTTCGGGTCCTGCTCTACTATCTTCTGGTAAGCACGGAGCATGGACTCCATCGCAGCAATGCCTGCCGTTGCTGCGTCCTTACCTTCAACAGGATGTTCAATCACGAAGGCTACGGTGGAGCTTAGACCCACCGCCGCGAGGTCGCCACTGTATTTGAAGTTGTGTTTCCATGGCATATTAGCTGTACAAATCGACACAGAAAGGTCTGGCACCTCGACGGCCCAACCTAGCAGCCAGGTGTAGTCCCCGCGTAGCGATTCGTCTGCGGGTCGTGCTTCCAATGCTTGTGCAATCTTTATCGCTCGCGCTCTTTCTTCTTGTGTCGATGGACCACGCTTTTGTTCCTGAGCCCTTGTTCCAATGGACAATGCCAACAAGATGGTGATCGCCGTTGCCGCCTTGTGCAATACGCTCCTCTTCAAACCATGTATGTTAAACCCCTCATTCGTAGCATGTTGAGCAAACTCGGTCCAGAGTTTCTGCATAGCTGAGGATAACGGTGTCATCGCTCACTGTCCCAGACCGAGTATTGTGAGAACGGCCTGTCCCAAAACGGAATTTTCATGTCAAGACCTGTCCGCGGGCGATTTGCCCGCAAGTCCATCATTCCACGATAGA
>Ga0207103_10131_pt1 | contig 21932 bp, 15 predicted proteins | sample Alteio_BWMinHeat_81_FD_153546 | JGI IMG/M metagenome (GOLD analysis project Ga0207103, IMG submission 153546) | Enriched cells from forest soil in Barre Woods Harvard Forest LTER site, Petersham, Massachusetts, United States -... | ecosystem: Environmental > Terrestrial > Soil > Temperate forest >...
GACGGGCGTCATCGATCCTGGAACCGACTGTCCCAAAGGGACCAATCCGGAAATCGATTGGGTTCAGGTCCTGGTGGATGCGGGATATACGCGGGAAGAGGCCAGGTGGCTGCGCAACCCCGCCAACCCGACGCGCAGCCCGGTTCACGGTCAGAATCAGATGGCCTTCCGGGGCAAGGATCGCGCGAACGTATATGTCAATCCCACCTCGACGCCCGACCCGGGCCTGGTGGGCGTATCCGGCACGATTGCGGAAGGCCTAAATCTAGATGGCGATGAGCAGACCGGCTTCACCAGCCCGACCGGCGAGAAGGGGATAGACAACAACTTCTACAAGGCCCTCGGATGCTGGAAGACCTATCGCGGACCGCAGAGGCTTTCCAGCGGGGCTCTGCAATTCAACGACGCAATGCGGAATGGTGCGTGGACCATGGTAATCGTGGTGTCCGGCGAAGGCGCTGATCCGATGAACGACGACCACGTTCAGGTCGGCTTCTATATGAGCAACGATAAGATGGTGAAGGACGGCAATGGCAATATCGCCCGGGACTATACATTTCGCATCGCCCCCAACGCGAAGTATGAAGGCATACTGCCGGCCCGCACATCCAATGGAAAGATTATCTCGACGGCTCCCGCTGACATCATGCTGCGTGACCCCGGGTACAACCGGGACCTGGAACTCCTGCGCGCGCGATTGAATCTGGAGATGAAGCCGGACGGCTCGCTGACAGGCTATGTCGGAGGCTATCGCCCCTGGGAAGCGGTTTACAAGGGTTGGGTGAACGCCCGTGGCACAGTGATCGAGGTGCTGACGTGGGTACAGTTGCCCGCCGTCTATTACGCCTTGCGGCGCAGCGCCGACTACAGTCCAACGGGACCGGGCGGCGAAAAGACCCACATCTCCTTCGCCCTCCGAGTCGACGCTCTGCCAGCGTTTGTCATGGCTCCGGATGGAAGCAAGGAGGTGGCTTCTGTTGAATCCTACAAGGCGATCGCGCCCAAGGAAATCGACAAACCGTATGCGGGCTCATTCCGGGTGGTCGACGGCATCGTCCCCGACCGCGATGGCAAAATCCAGGCCGGGCCGAACGCAGTGATTCTTCCACCGTCCGCGAGTTCTACGAAGGGGCAGCAGTAAAGATTGGAGGAAAGTCTTGAGACATCGTTTGCTACTGATACGCTCAGCCTGCCTGATCGCGAGCATCTTCACCGCTGCGGCGCTGGCTCACACGCTGACTCAAAGGGAGACTCCCGTCGTTCCCGCCCTGCCGGACGACGTAAAGCCTATTCGAGTCGCGGGTCTTGGAATTCGGGTCAGCGATATAGAGCGCTCCAGGAAGTTCTACACGGAAGTGCTAGGCCTGAAAGTCGACGCCAGGGTACCCGCCCAGGGTGAACCCGCCGAGTACCTTCTTGGCATGACCGGGGATGTCCGCGCAGACGGGCTGATAGTCATTCGCAAAGGTGAAGTCAAACCGGGCGCGACGGAGTTCGGTAGTATCACGATTGTCGTTCCCAGCGGCCGCAAGATGGCGGAGCGCGTGGCGGCGGCCGGCTATCCCCCCGCCCGTATCGTCGACGGAACCAACTTCGTGAAGGATCCCGACGGATACACGATCGAACTCTATCAGCGGCCGGCCCCCGCTGCTCGTCAATAACGGAAACATCATGCAGACTTCATTGATTCTCAGCGCGGCGATGCTCGTCGCCTGGCTGACTTGCGGCTTGCTGTCGGCCGACGAGCCCGCAAGTCGCCGGAGCGATCCGCTGTACACGCAGCCGTATGTCGACATCGATGAGTGGCGCGACAAGCCAGTGCCTCATCGCTACGTGCATGGCGGCTTCAAAGGCACAGAGGCGCTATTCTCCATGTACTTCCCGCCCAAGGAGCAGTACCAGGGCCGGTTCTTTCAGCCGGTCATGGCGGTGTCGGGCAGTGAAAATAACGTCGCCATGGCCATGCAGCAGAGCTACTCGCTCGGATTCGCCGTAGAGAGCGGGGCCTATCTGGTGGAATCGAATTTGGGCCGGCGATCAATGTTTCCCGGCGACGATCCCACCATTACCGCCTATCGGGCGAGTGCGGCCGTCGCAACTTACTCTCGCGTCCTCGCCGCTGAGATGTATGGCGCCCACCGGCCTTACGGCTATATCTACGGCGGCAGCGGTGGTGCATTCAAAACATTGAGCGGCGTGGAGAACACCACGGGTGTATGGGATGGCTCAGTGCCGTTCGTTCACGGATCACCAGTGAGCCTGCCCAACGTCTTCACTGTGCAAGCTCATGCCATGCGAGTACTTCAGGGCAAGTTCCCCCAAATAGTCGATGCAATCGAACCGGGCGGCAGCGGTGACATGTATTCGGGCCTGACTGTCGAGGAGAGAGAGGCGCTTGCCGAAGTGACGCGGATGGGCTTTCCACCGCGCGCCTGGTTTAACGTCGATAGAATAGCGTTCGGCTACACGGGGGTCTTCACCTCTCTGGTGGACATGGTGATCAAGGGAGATCCGGCCTACTTCGAGGAGTTTTGGAAGCTTCCCGGTTATCTCGGCGCGAACCCGACACAGTCTCTTAAGCGCGCTCGAATCCAACAGGACGCGACCATTAGCGCTCTGGTGATGCCCGATGAAGCCAGAAAGATGGGCCTGCCGCTGTCGATGTCGGCTAATCAGGTTGGTAGTGGCGTTGAATTTCCCGCGGCCCTGCGCATCGCGAACCTGCCCAAAGGCAATTTGCAAGGCGCTTCCATCATCCTCAAGAGTGGCGGGGCCCAGGGCCATGTGCTTTACATCGTTGCGGCCATGGGCGACCTGGTGATGGTTGGTTTCGGCGAGGCGCATTTCAAAGCCATGGCCGCGATCAGACCCGGCGATGAGATACAGATCGATAACGCCATCTATCTCGCTACCCAGACCTACCACCGCCATCAGCTCCCACCTGTTGAGTACTACGTGTGGGATCAGTTCCGAAGCTCTGGCGGGAAACCCATTTATCCGCAACGAGGAATTCAACTTGGGCAGCTATATGCGCTATTGGGCGGGCTCCCTCGTCAAGACGGCAAGTTTGCCGGCAAGATGATCGTCGTGCAGACGCTAATGGATGAAGCCGCCTATCCGTGGCAGGCAGACTGGTATCGCACGAAAGTGAAGGCCGCTCTGGGCTCGCGTTTCGACGATATGTATCGGCTCTATTTCATCGATCACGCCATGCACACAGCACCCACCGTCACCCCCAGTGACCCACGCCCGGTGGCGACAACTCGCGTCATCAACTACGCAGGCGTTCTGCAGCAGGCATTGCGTGACTTGAGTGCATGGGTTGAGAAAGGTGTGGCGCCGCCTCCGAGCACAACATACAAAGTAGTAGACGGACAGGTGGAGGTGCCGGCGAGCGCTACCGAGCGCAAAGGCCTTCAGCCTGTCGTAGTTGTAAAGGCGAACGGCGGCGAGCGTGCGGAAGTCGCAGCCGGCGAGAAAGTTGAGTTTTCCGCGGTGATCGAGGTGCCGCCCGGCGCCGGCTCAGTGGTCGGCGCGGAATGGGATTTCGAAGGCGCGGGGGATTATCCGGTCACGGAAAAATTCGACAGCGCCAACTCGTCACAGACTCGCGTGACTTTCAAAACCACGTATGTGTTTTCGAAGCCAGGCACATACATTCCAGCGCTGAGAGCCAGCTCACAGCGGCAAGGCGATTTCAAAACTCAGTTTGCGCGCGTGCAAAACCTTGGTAGAGTGCGAGTGGTCGTTAGATAGAACGACCGACGATTCGAGTTAGTGATCCCCGGAGAGGCAACTATTTAAAAACAGCTTTGTTAGGACGATGACTTGGTTTGCCGCTGTGCACCACTCTACGCCGCCTCGGCATTGGAAGAATACCGCTTTCGGGACCCAGCTTGTCAGTTATGTCTGTAGATAACGCCCTGTGAGTCAAGGCCCCAGACAGAACCGCCTCTACCGGCGGAGATGCTTCGCAATGAGCCCTGAACATGCTTCCACGCTGAGCCGTCCCATCTGAAGACCTGGTCCGAAGCATCAACTGCCCAAATGTTGTTTGTATCACCGATGGTGACCAGTGTCATCCCAGGGGGGATGTTCGAGGTCCAGTTAGAGCCGTCCCACCTCAATACGCGAAGCGAGTCGGCGGAGTTGGTCCCCCACAATTCGCCGTCGCTGCCGACGGAAATCTGGCTTACGCAGCACCGTTTCTTATCCCACCTCGAGCCGTTCCACCTGTACAACGTGCCGTCATTGTCGAGGGCGTAAATCGTATCCCGATCGCGAACCGCGACCTGTTTCATCCCGGTGGGAATGTTCCAGGTCCATTCGTAGCCGTCCCACCTCAACACGCGAAGCGAATCCGCGGGGTTGGTCGCCCACAATTCGCCATCGCTCCCCACCGAAATCTGACTTACACAGCACTTTTTCTTATCCCAGCCCGAGCCGTTCCACCGGTACAATGTGCCGCCGGTATCAAGCGCGTAAACGTAGGTTGAGCTTCCGACTGCTATTTGTTTTACCGTTACTCCGGCCGGGCCTGGGACCGATGTCCACTCTGCGCGAGCACCTGAGTCGCCCCGTCGTTCGGGCGCGGATCCGGCGACGCCCTTAGAAAGGTGGAATTTGTACCAATCCGACTGTCCAAAGAACCGTTTCCCTTCCAGGTCATACAGCTTGAGCTGGAACTTAAGGTCGTAGTCGCCTATTGCCATATTCAGCGCGTCATGGGGCACGAATAGCTCGTAGTCTCTGTAGACCGCCGGATCCTTAGTTGGTTTGAAGTCAGCGGTGACCGCAACCCCGCCGCCTGAGTCCGAGTATTTAGGGTCGACTGACTTGAGTTGCTTGGCGCTGCCGTCGTCGTAATAAAAATATGCTATCAAGCGGCAGGCAACACCGATTCCATATCTGACTGTAAAGTTCGCGTGGACGCGCATGCCTTTTCGGCCATCGACGTAGACATCGTGAACAACGCGGGCACCCTCATAGGTCGCCTCCGGATCACTCCCCTTCCGCGGTTTTTTCTCTACAGCCGGCGATGTAGGGCTGTTCCACGCATGATGGAATCTATACCAGCTTGACTGTCCGAAGAACCTGTTCCCTTCCTGGTCATACAGCTTGAGCTGGAATTTAAGGTCGTAATCGCCCGGCGCCATGTTCAGCGCGTCATACGGCACAAAAACTTGAAAATCGTCGTACACCGCCGGATCGCTGGCTGGTTTGAAATTGACCCCAACCGCGACGCCGCCGCCCGAGTCCGAGTATTTGGGGTCGCTTGACTTGAGTTGCCTCGCATTCCCGTCATCGTAGTAAAAATAGGCTATCAAGCGGCAAGGAACACCGATTCCATATCTGACCGTAAAGGCTGCGTGGACGCGCATGCCTTTCTTGCCATCCATGTATACATCATGGACAACGCGCGCACCCTGGTAGGCGGCCTCCGGGTCACTAAACCCTACGGAGGGATTAAGGCCGGTATCAGCACCTTCCGATTTCGCCTGAACCGAGGTCGATAAATGATTCACGCCAAACGGGATGATAAAAGAAACAGCCAAAGCCACCCGGATGATCACCAGGGGCAAACGCCCGACTGTACTATTCAATGAGTTTCTCCTTAAACGTTCTGAGTGGGGAGCGACCGTCCATCACGCCAATCGATGGAAGATATACTACAATAAATGCATTGCCTGGCGCAATTATCTTTTGACCCGAGGCAAATTGAACTCCTCGGGGCGAATCGGGGCCGAGCTAGTCGAGTTAGCAAGCGCCCTAAAGCCTCGAGGATAAACCAGCAAACTCATTGAATTTATTGGCGCGACCGGCAGGACTACACCAGCTCATGCAGGATGCTGGCTGGCTCATGAGAGCTCCAGTTTGTGTTGATATCGGCTACGTGCTCGAGAAGAAAGTCGGCGATCTCGAAGTGATTGTTGAGCACCGCCCAGGCGAGCGCGGTGTCGACAACCTGCTGCACACCGACCTCGCCCCATTCAGGTTCTCGCGGGTGTACGCTGGTGGCGGGAGCTTGACTGGCGAGGTCGCCCAGTGCAGGCTTGCCCTCCGCGTCGAACCAGCGTCTCACGCGTGCGCAGTCCCCATTCCCGGCTGCGTGTGGCAAATCGTCGGGCATGGGCCAGATGCGCAGCAGCATCGGAAGCATATGGGTCTTCGCATAAGTGAACGCGTGTTCAATCGCCTGCGGTGGCGGCGGGACTCGACGGTGCAGGAAAGCCGGATCGAGATCAAGAAGTGCGTTAATGAAAGCGGTGCGATCGTTCAGCACCGCCACCTCGATCAGTCGGACCTGGAATTTCACCCATGCGTCTGACAGCATCCATGGTTCGCACCGCAATCCACCCACAAAGATGTCAGGTCCCCGTCGTGCAGGGCGCGCCCGACCTTCACAAATTAGGGATTTCTATTCACTCTCGGATGGCTCCCAAAGCTCGATCTGATTGCCATCTGGATCTTTAAGCCACGCAAAGTTCCCATAGGGATATTCCGCGGTCTTTTCGATTGCCACGCCTTTACTCTTAAGACGGCCGAGGACTTCTGCCATGTTCTTAACTGTATAATTAATCTTACCCGTTCGTGGCTTATCCTTGATGTCTTGATCAGTGCGAAGAATCGCCCACGCTATCGTTCTCTTAATCTCCGGATTTTCAAGATCCCTATATTCAAACGATTTATAGATTGAATTGCATTCACTATCTTCGCCGTCAGGAACGATTCCGAGGCAATCGCTATACCACGTTGCCAACCTCTTTGGATCGTTAGAAAACAGAAAAGCGCCGCCAATTCCGTCGACCATAAGTTCCTCCCTTAAGTAGTGACTCGTTTATTGTCCTTTGTTTCGATCATTCCAGATTTTCGGCTACGAGGTCAATGTAACCGGTGCCGAGGTTCTCGCGATACCCACTCAGCCAATCGCCCGGCATGGTTGGAGAACAAAAACACTCCGCCTATGCCATTGATTTAGGTCGTATTATTTCCCCCAGATACTAACTTCGTTTCCGTCTGGATCCTGAAAATGAGCGAACTGGCCCTGGTCCGGATCCTTTTCGGTCTTAAAGGGCACCAGCCCTTTACTTTTCGCGGACAACAAGCTCCCTTCGAAATCTTCGACGCGAAATACGACTGAAACACTCGCTGAACATTTCGCCGGAGCATCACCTTTTTTAGGATGAATGCCAAAGGCAAACAGGCCAGCGGCGGTCTCGAGTTTGCCGTAATATCCCCCGTGGTATTCCTTGGTCTCGATTCCAAACCGCGAGTACCAGTCGGCAAGCACTTTCGCATCCTGGCATGGATTGATCGAGATCGCGCCGACATAGAGTATTTTCGCCTGAGGTGATTGGGCAAACGCCGGCGCTGAGAGAAAAATAAACGGGATCACAAGATAGATTTTTCGAATAGCCATAGCCGGAATCATCCTCATAGATTTCATTTTAGCTCCTTATCTCCGCCAGTTTCCGAACCGGTATGCATAGTTCCAATTCAAAATGCGACCAATCCATCGCGTTTTCTTTGTCTAAGAAAATCTCAAGTCCGGGAGCATGCTCGGGTTCGTAGTCACTATTGATAAGCCAACCTCTGAAAAGGTAGTCCGTCGCCGTCGCTACCTTACGGATATCGCCGGAAACCCTGGTGGCGGCGTATCGCATAGCTGGCATTTTCAATTGCGACATTCCCTGCATGCACTCAAAGGGAAGCGACGACGCAAGACAAACCTCATATCGATAGAGATGCTTCGGGGTCACGTGCGGATCGTCCACCGACATTCCGAAAAGAGTTCCTTGCGTAAAAATATTCTGCGACCTGGCCCATCCGATCATCGTCTTGAGAGCGGCAAGCACCCTCTCCATTTCGAAGGCATGCGTAACCCGAATATAGGCGACTTGCCTTTCCGGAACGTCGATCAACCTCACTGGAAACGCGGCTTTCTTTTCTTCCGCACTCATTGGGAGAAGATATTCCTCTCCCGAGAAGAGTTCTTTCCAAATCTTGCTCTTTTTGATCTCGCCGCTTTTTCGAAACTGACTTGGCGAAGTATCGTAGCCGGATCGGAAGGCGCGTGAAAACGCGGCCGATGACGAAAAGCCGCAATCTAAGGCTATATCGGTCAAATTTTTGTCGGAATAACGAAGAAGACGAGCAGCCTTTTCAAGACGAAGCCGGTTTGTAAAATTATTTAGGGTTTCGCCCGAAACCGCTCTAAAAATCCGATGGAAGTGAAATTCCGAGAAGCAAGCGACATTTGCAAGCTCAGCTAGCTTCACCGGGCGATCCAGATTCCCGCGAAGATAGTCAATGACCCGATCAATTCTTTGGGCATATTCACGGTTGACCTGGGTCTTTCCACTTGGCATGGATTCTATTGACAGTGTGTCTCCCTATGAACCGTCAACAATAATGATCACCATCACTCGACAGTGCGAGCGGTCCTGATTGTCCCAATCGAGTTTTGAACGAGCCGAACGGATTACTTAGCAGAAATCTGCTCTTATGCTGGCTCTCGGCATTTCGACCACAAACCCATTAAGCATCGCGATTGTCCCTTTCTCTCTGTGCGCCTTCTTACTTTCCATCAGGCATAACATTGAGAAAAACGCGGAGGTAAGAACGTCTACAGAATTCCACAGTAGAGCTTTGAGCGATCAGAATTGCGACCGTACATTATTGAAAAAAAGGCGCGCCCGGCAGGACTCGAACCTGCGACCCCCTGCTTAGAAGTCCGATCTTAGCGAGTTTTCGAATTCTCAGATTTCCACACAAAAATCGAGCTTTTATATTCAAGCACTTATAGGCGACTTGTAGAAGCCTGTGGAGGGCTTTTGGGCTTTGAGGATGTGACATCTACAAAACTATCTACACCTGTCATACTTACAAAGCCGACCCAAAATACGTTAGAGGCGACAAGCTACGCCTAAGAGTAACATCAAACTAAAGGAATTCCCTTTGGGGTCTGTGAATCAGCGATGACATGTGATGCATAACCGGGAACTAGGCCACTAAAAAAACCTGCCAGGAATTCCTGCCCTTGAACCTGTCCTAGCCAATACGATCGATGATCGCCAGAGCACGTCTGCGCCTGCTGCCGATATGATTCGGCGAGTAGCAACCGTCTCTGTCGTTCTACCTCAAGTTTGGGTTGCGCAATAAACAATAGAGCGCCAAGCACTACCACGCTGTGGCAAGTAGAGCGGTGATTCGGATTGTGCGCTGGCTCCAGGACATCTGGGCCCATTGAGGCTAGGATAGAACCCACCGCGCAGCCGATCAACTCAAATATAGAAGGAGTCCTTCCTGAAACTTGGGCCGCAATTAGACTATATCCTGTTCCGGCGAATGCTCCGAATTGCACGTGTTCCGTCTTATTGGGCATTTCTGACAGCTTATCTTATTTGTCGTTGGATTACTAGGGCAATTCCAATTCGATAACGCGACTGCTGAAGGTAGATATCATCGTAATGTCGATAGCTCTCGGACAGTCGATACCTCAGCGCACCTCAGATTGCAATGTAGTGCCGCACTCACTTGCCGAGACTAAAATAGTGACCATTGGCCGTAAACGATAAAAGCGCTATAATCCCAACTGTTCCAGCTATACGGGAATTATTGACTTCGCGCTGGCCCTAAGTCCTTAACAGAAGGAATAACAAAATCAATGGATAAAGGTGCTCACTTTCATTGCTCCGATTTTCAAGTACATACTCCCAGAGACATAAACTGGCATGGCCCCGCCGCGGCGTCCGATGCTGATCGACGGAATTACGCTAGTCGATTTATTGTAGCTTGTCGCGAAAAAGGTCTTGACGCAGTTGCTATTACCGACCACCACGATATGGCCTTCATACCATATCTCAGAGAGGCGGCCGCAAGTGAGCGCGATCAAGGCGGTAACCTCGTTAGCGACGAGGATCAAATAACCATCTTCCCAGGCATGGAACTCACTCTCGGCATCCCTTGCCAGGCGCTGCTTCTATTTGATGCGAATTTCCCTCAAGATCTCTTTAGTCTGGCTCTCAACGCGCTTGCGATTAACGAAGCCCCTCCAAAGAACAAATCCACCAATCAAGTTGTCCGCCTAGACATTCATAGCTTCGAAGATCTTTATGAAATGCTTGACAAGCACGAGTATCTTCGAGGCAAGTACATTGTCTTCCCCAATGTGAGCGAAGGCGGCACCAGCACTCTACTTCGCTCCGGCCACGCATTACACTACAGTACTATGCCATGCGTCGGCGGATATCTAGACGGAAAAACGGATCAGCTCGGCCAGGGAAACACCGGCATCCTCGCCGGCAAGAACGCCGAATATGGGTACAAAACCCTTGGGCTCTTTCAGACTTCAGACAACAGACGAAATGATTTTAGAGAATTGGGAACATCAACGACCTGGGTAAAGTGGGCTCAGCCGACTGCTGAAGCTCTTCGCCAGGCCTGTCTCGCACGCGAGTCCCGTATCTCTCAATCACGACCGCTAACGCCTCGCGTTGCGATTACCTCAGTCAACGTCTCCAACAGTGCCTTCCTGGGACCTGTTGTCATCGAGCTTAACAGTCAATGCAACGCCATCATTGGCGGGCGTGGCACAGGAAAGTCAAGTATTCTCGAATACATTCGCTGGGGCCTTTGCGACGCGCCCTCTCTCGCCTCGTCAGACGACGACCTACCGGATTATCAAAACAAGCCAGAGAAACTCGTGAGACAAACTCTTAGCGGGTTAAATGCAACAGTCCAGGTGAATTTTATTCTCAACGGGGTTCCACACTCGGTAAGAAGAAATGCCACAACAAATGAGGTACTGCTCAAAATTGGTGCAGCAGCCTTCGAGGCATGCGACGAATCCGATGTCAGAAACCTTCTGCCAATCCAGGCCTACAGCCAGAAACAGCTAAGCAATGTCGGTGTCCGCCTTGATGAACTAAGACGATTTATTCACGCCCCCATCCGCCAGGAGCTGGATGATCTTGACTTCCGACTCAAGGATTTAGCATCTCAGATTCGGACCATTCACAACACACTGCACAAGAAACGCTTACTACAGAGCGAAATCGACAATGATGAGCGCGAGTTCCGTTCTCTGAATGAGCAGGCAACTCTTATCAGAAAGAAACTGGCAGGAATAGGCGAGAAAGAACAGAAGATTCTCTCGCAGCGCGCCGATTATGACAAAGAGAATGAGATCATATCCGCCTGGGAGGCCGACGCAGCAAGGCTATTGCAGGCTGTCCATCATATCCAAGAGTTGAATGCCACATTCCAATCTGCCGGCCCGGATTTCGACTCGCTCCCCAACGCAAACATCTTGAAGAGAATGAATGAGCATCTGGCATCCATCTTCGCAAGTATGAATTCCTCCTTGGAGGCTGCCGCCCGATCCCTCCGATCAATAGATGGCAAAGGTAACCCCTATTCCAAAGCCAAGCATGATTGGCAGACAAAATTTGACGAATTCGAAAAAGCATATGACGAAGCCAAGAAGAAATCTACCACACATCAATCCATACTAAACCAGCTCTCTCAGCTTGATCAGAGGCTAGCGCTCGTTCGGCCGCGCCTCGCCTCCAAGAAGGCCGACCTTACGGCGTTAGGAACACCAGAGCAGCAGTTTGCGGACCTCAGAGATGAGTGGTGTCTCGTTCATACACAACGAGCGGATCTAGTTGCCGCAGAATGTGCTCAGCTTACCGAGCTCGCTGGCGGTCAGATTAGAGCATCGCTCAAGAGAGGCGCCCTCCTAGATGGCCTCGCCGAAAGATTGAGAGCTTCTTTCACCGGCGCGAATATAAGGTCTAACAAGATTGACACCCTGTGCGCGCTGATTGAAAACGCATCCGAGGAACCTATTCGAAAATGTCAACTCGTGATGGATGAATTGAGTCTTCTGGCTCTATGGGACCCAGACAGTTCCACCGGCGAGTTCACATCGATGCCCTTACTCAGGGAAGCAACCTTTACTGACAGCGAACTCAAAAAGATTGCCAAGAAACTATCGCCTGAGATATGGCTAGAGCTCTGTTTAGTGCCCCTTGGGGATAAGCCCGTGTTCGAATACAGACTGCGGGAGGACGAGTATATACCGTTCGAGGATGCATCGCCTGGTCAGCAGGCAACAGCTCTTTTAGACGCCCTTCTCAATCAAGAAGGTCCACCGCTTATTATCGATCAGCCAGAAGATGATTTAAACAGCCAAGTCATTACGAACATAGTTCAGCACATTTGGCAAGCAAAGCAGCGCCGTCAGCTCATTTTCGCTAGCCACAATGCCAACTTGGTTGTAAACGGCGATGCAGAACTCGTAGTCTGCTGCGATTACCGAGTAGCGGGAGAACAGTCCGGCGGTCAAATTAAATGCCAAGGTGCAATAGACGTAGAAGAAATTCGGAATGAGATCACCACTGTCATGGAAGGCGGCAGAGAAGCCTTTAAGCTGCGAAAGGACAAGTACGGCTTTTAACTAGTTTGCGCCCCCGGTTCTATTTCACAAAGACAACTAAGAACGATTATGCCTCGATTAACTGAACAAGAACAACAAGAAGTCATCCGATTCATAGAAGCCGACAAGCCACTACCGGACAAGTTTCGGTTTCTGCTATTCACGGACAAACGCGAGGTCGAGCTGGTCTGGAACGGCAAGACCAGCGAGGTTTGCAACATCGTGTTGCCTTTTCAAGTAATTGAACAAGTGGATGAACCCCGAGCCGAAAAGCCAGAAGCCACATCGGCGCAGTTGGATCTTTTCGCCACTGACAGCCGCGGCCGCCAGCTCAAGGGCTGGACGAATAAGCTGATCTGGGGCGACAACAAGCTGATCCTTTCATCCCTGAAGAACGGCCCCCTGCGCGAGGAGATTGAAAAGCAAGGCGGCCTCAAGCTGATTTACATTGACCCCCCCTTTGACGTGGGCGCGGATTTTTCAATGGACATCGAGATCGGCGGCGATACCTTTACAAAGAAACCCAACATTCTGGAAGAGATCGCCTACCGTGATACCTGGGGTAAGGGCGCGGATTCCTTCATCGCCATGATCTACGAGCGGCTGATCCTGATGCGAGATTTGCTGGCGGAGGATGGGACCATTTATGTGCATTGTGATTGGCGGGTGAATTCTTTTATCCGACTTGCGATGATGGAAGTATTTGGAGAAGAAAATTTCCAAGCCGAAATTATTTACAAGCGTCGCCACGGTCATAGCGATGCCTCAACTCTTGGCAGTATTCACGATACGATCTTTTTCTTCAGCCGTTCAAAGCGTTTTCGCTGGAATCCTCAATACGCCCCATATTCCCAAGAGTACATCGAAACCTATTACCGTTATGTAGATACTGACGGAAGAAAATGGCTTTCGCGGTCAACAACCGCGCCCGGAGGCCGAGGACCAGTTTACGAATGGAACGGGTTAAAACGCGCTTGGCGCTACACGCAGGTGGAAATGAAACGGCTGCACGATGAAGGTCGTCTCTACTACACCGAAAACGGAATGCCGAGATACAAGCAGTATCTTGATGAAATGGAAGGTGTGCCACTCTCAACTTTATGGACGGACGTCAAGTTTATTGATTCATGGAGTGGCGAAAACGTGACCTACCCTACCCAAAAGCCCGAAGGCCTACTCGAACGTGTCATCAAGGCATCTTCCAACGAAGGCGACCTCATCGCCGACTTCTTTTCTGGCTCGGGCACCACCGCTGCCGTGGCCGAAAAGCTGGGCCGCAAATGGATTACAAGCGACCTAGGCAAGTTCGCGATCCACACAACCCGCAAGCGCCTAATCGGTGTGCAGCGGCAGCTCAAGGCCGATGGCAAGGACTACCGCGCTTTTGAAATCCTCAATCTCGGGAAGTACGAGCGCCAGCATTACATCGGTGTCAATCCGAACCTGCGCGAGGCGGACCAGCAAAAGCAGCTCGAAGAAAAGGAAGCCGCCTTTGTCGACCTAATCCTACGTGCTTACCGAGCCGAAAAGACGGACGGCTTTACCACCTTCCACGGCAAAAAGTCGGGGCGCCTGGTAGCGGTAGGGCCAGTCAACCTGCCGGTTACCCGCCTCTTTGTGGAAGAGGTAATCCTAGAATGCCGCAAGAAACACATCACCCGCGTGGACATTCTTGGCTTTGAGTTCGAGATGGGGCTATTCCCGAACGTACTAGACGACGCCCGCGCTAAAGGCATTGACATTGCGCCCAAGTACATCCCCGCAGAGGTATTCGACAAGCGGGCGGTTGAAAAGAATCAAGTCGTCTTTCATGATGTCGCCGCCATAGAAGTCAAACCTCACATCAAGAAGAACAACATGGCTGTCGAACTGACCGACTTTTCAGTTTTCTATTCCCAGGATTCCATTGCCAACGCTGAAGCCTCCCTCAAAGATAAATCCAACAAGATTGTGGTGGAAAGAGGCCAGATCGTAAAAGTCAGCAAGGACGCCAATGGCATCGTTAGCCGCCAAGTCCTTACAAAGAAGTGGACCGACTGGATTGATTACTGGGCGGTGGATTTCAACTTTGAGAGCAAGCGCGAAATCGTCCGGGTGAAGAACGAAGACACCGGAGACTGGGAAGAGCGATGGACCGGAGACTACATCTTTGAAAACGAATGGCAATCCTTCCGAACTAAGAAGGAGCGCAAGCTCGAGTTAATCAGTGTCTCTCACGAATGCAACCCAGGTCGGCACAAGCTTGCCGTTAAGGTTGTTGATATCTTTGGCAACGACACAATGACCATCCTTGAGGTCAACGTGGGAGGCAAAAAATAAATGGCGCTCCATCCTAATTTCCCTGAGTCGCCCTACGCTATCCTCGACCCTGCCGTGCGCTGGTTTCCGGCCGATGAAGCCTTGCGGGAGACCAGTATGGACAAGCTTATGCCACCGCTGGTCTCGGAGCTACGACGCAAGGTCAAAGAATGGCGGGATAGCGGCTATGTCGGGGGCGCCGACACCAGCCGCAGTCTGCTCAACTGGTGGTTTAACACTCCGCACTTGCTACCCCAGGCCGACGGCACTATGGCCGAATTCCAGTATTACTTTGCGCAGCGCGAAGCGCTGGAGACCATCATCTATTTGTACGACGTTGTGGGCGTCCACGATAAGTTCGACCTCATGCGCTTTGACAGTTCCGGAGCCGTTTCCGCCAGCATGTTTGACGAAACCTGGCGGCGCTTCGTGATAAAAATGGCCACCGGCTCCGGCAAGACTAAGGTCCTCAGCCTTGTACTGGCTTGGAGCTTCTACCATAAACTCTATGAGCCGGGGTCAGATCTGGCCCGTAACTTTCTCGTGATCGCCCCGAACATAATCGTGTTGGACCGCATCTACAAGGACTTCCAGGGCCTGCGCATTTTCTTTGAAGACCCGATCATCCCAGATAACGGTGTTGATGGACGCAATTGGCGCGACGATTTTCAACTGACTTTGCATGTGCAGGACGACGTGCACGTCACCCACTCCACCGGCAACATTTTCCTCACCAACGTCCACCGCGTTTATGCTGGCGACGATATTCCCACCTCACCGGAGGACGAAAACACCATGGACTACTTCCTGGGCAAGCGGCCCAGCGGCTCAACCACTGACTCCAAAGTGGACCTCGGCATTATCGTTCGTGACGTTGAAGAACTCGTCGTCCTCAACGACGAGGCCCACCATATTCACGACCCGAGCATGGCCTGGTTTAAATCTATCGAAGACATCCACAACCGCCTGAAGCAAAAAGGGTCCGCCCTCTCCTTGCAAGTCGACGTGACCGCCACGCCCAAGCACAACAACGGTGCGATTTTCGTGCAGACCATCGCTGATTACCCTCTCGTGGAAGCAATCTCACAAAACGTCGTTAAACATCCGGTTCTCCCCGACGCTGCTAGCCGCGCCAAATTGGTCGAGCGGCAGAGCGCCAAGTACACCGAGAAGTACACTGACTATATTCACTTAGGCGTCATCGAGTGGCGGAAGGCCTATGCCGAACACGAAAAGCTGGGCAAGAAAGCCATCCTGTTCGTGATGACCGACGACACCCGCAACTGCGACGACGTGGCCGAATATTTGAAAAGCAATTATCCTGATCTCAAAGACGCAGTGCTGGTCATTCACACCAAGAACAATGGCGAGATTTCCGAATCAACGTCAGGAAAGAACAAAGAAGAGTTGGATGAGCTGCGGAAGCAAGCAAACGAGATTGACGGGATGGACAGCTCGTTCAAAGCTGTCATCTCCGTGATGGTGCTCAAAGAAGGCTGGGACGTCCGTAACGTCACCACCATTGTTGGCCTGCGCGCTTATTCTGCCAAGGCCAACATCTTGCCCGAGCAGACTCTCGGCCGAGGCCTGCGCAAAATGTACGCTGGCAACGTGGAGGAATACGTAAGTGTGGTCGGCACCAACGCTTTTATGGATTTTGTAGAATCGATCCAGGCCGAAGGCGTGGTGCTGGAGCGCAAACCAATGGGCGAAGGCACCCAGCCCAAGACACCTCTGGTCGTGGAGATCGACAACGAGAACGAGAAGAAAGACATCGACGCCTTGGACATCGAAATTCCCGTGCTCACACCTCGTGTCTACCGGGAATACAAGAACCTTGGCGACCTGGACGTGGGCACTCTGGGCCATAAACATGTCGCCTACAGACAGTTCACTGAGGAGGAGCAGCGGGAAATCGTGTTTAAGGATGTGACCACCGGCCTGGTGACGCATACCACTATCCTCGACACGGCGGGCATCGCCGATTACCGCAGTGTGATCGGTTATTTTTCGCAAACCATTATGAAGGATCTCCGCCTCGTAAGCGGTTATGACATACTCTACGCCAAGGTCAAGGCGTTTGTGCAAGACCAGTTGTTTGATTGCCCAGTAGAATTGGAAAGTCCCAATACCCTACGCAACCTCTCCGAACTTGCTGCTACCAAAACCCTGCTCGAGACTTTCAAAAAAGCGATCAACGCCCTCACTATAAAGGACAAAGGCGACGCCGAGATCCGGGACACAATCAAGCTCCGACAGACGCGGCCTTTCGTCGCAAAAGACCAGGGCTACCTCATCCCCAAAAAGAGCGTATTTAACCGCATCATCGGGGACAGCCGTTTGGAGTTGCTGTTCGCCCGCTTCTTGGAAGATTGCGACGACGTGATTTCCTACGCCAAAAACTATCTGGCCGTGCATTTCAAGCTCGACTACGTCAACGCGGACGGCGATATTTCCACATACTACCCAGACTTTCTGGTCAAGCTGTCCCCCAAGCGGATTTTCATTGTCGAGACCAAAGGCCAGGAAGAGCTAGACGTGCCGCTCAAGATGCAACGGCTGCGCCAATGGTGCGAAGACATCAATCGAGTGCAGAAAGATGTCCAATACGATTTCGTTTACGTGGACATGGAAAGCTTCGAGAAATACAAACCGAAGTCGTTCAAAGAACTCGTTGACGGCTTTCGAGAATATAAGGACAAGGCTTGAGCGTGTTAAAGTTCGCTTCGCCATATGTCACTATTTGGAGGTAGCAAGACACGTCATATCCAAAGACCATCAAGACGGGCAAAATTTCGTCTCACATATATTCTTTGCCTTTGGCTGAGGCGTAGCTTCTGGATACCTGGGATTTAGCCAACCAAAAAAAAGGCGCGAGTTGATTAGCGCTCGGCCTCATAGATCCGGCAACGGCCATATATTTGATTCTACAACCTAACGAATCGACGGCCTAAAGCCGCCCGTTTGCTCGCAGCTTATCTCTTACCCGCCGAAGCGTGTGCCTCGTCTCGTGCACCATTGTACACCCGAGTGGTGTCTCGTTTTTGATTGCATCAATAAGTTGCCCAGGAGTGTATTTCCTCTTGTAACCTTTGACCTTGATCCGACAATCAGGGCGGTCCCGTTTGTCGATTCGCAGATTCCCGAGCAACATCTGCGCTATTGGATCCTCGGTCAGGGATTTCTTCGTCGATTGCTTACCGGTGTTGGTCATTCCAAACTCCTCCTTGTGCTTGGCTTAACATTGGAACCTCGCTCATGTTCCCAATCCCCTTCTCAAGGAAACACAAAGATTCGATGGCTGATTGTAGTCGTTAAGAATTCTCGAAAAGAGCCCGATGGAGTCAACAACAATTAATTTACTCAATATTTCACAGAACGTCAAACCGGCTGATGGAGCCATTGTTGTGTTAAGAGGAGTGCGCCGAGTTATTCACGTCAAATTCAAACCAAAGAAGTACACTCAACCTGCTGCAGAAAGAATGGCGGCGCCCGATATTTTCGTCATAACTCCTCATTGACACCGAACGCCCATATGCTAGGCTACCTTTACCAACTAACCACTTCCTTATGTCCGACACTACAAAACCGTTTGAGATAACTCCGGCCGAGTGGCAGGAGATTATGCAAGTGCCAGAGGTCCGCGACGGCTGGGGCATCGATGACGATGACTCCGCCGAGGACTTTTCCAATATGGTCTACGGCGTAAAGTTCCATTACGCCAGCGACGGCCCCGACTATTCTGGCGACCTCTTTATCCTGCAGGGCGGCGCACTCGACGGCCCACCCGTTATGCTCATCAGAAACACCGGAATGCTCCGGCCAGTCGATTATTAATCGCTCAACTTATGGACCCAAAATACTTCCGCGACTTCACGCCGGAAAACCTCAAAATCTACGCCGACTATCTTCGGTATCAATTAAACGACACGTCGGATTTGTCGGACGAAGAACTCGCGCTTCAATACAGCGGGTGATGACTACATCAAAGTCCTCTACGAAACCAAGGATGACCTCGTTGTCCTAAGTGTAGATTTTGGCGTGACAGTCATAAGCTGCATAAAGAAAGCAGACTTCCCAAAGTCGCAGGAAGTCGAACTCTGACCGATTCAAACAGAGGACGAGAAAAAGGGCCGGACAATTCCGAACCCTTTTTTTGCGGGACGGCGGGTACAGGAAGAAAGTTCTGGGTGGATGGAATTCTAATCAAAACAAAAAAAGGCGCGAGCTCGCTTCTTCCGCTCTGCGGCCCGGGCAGAGGCCAGCGATATGATAGGTGGAGGTTGTAAATGACCCAGTCCGTCCAGTGTTCAGCCTCAGAACCTCTTGCCTATTCCCAATGATTCGAACCAGCTATAATGACCGAGCTTGCCTCATTTCTATTTTAACGGATTTATGCATGCCCAAACGTGTCGTACCAACCAGGACGCTCAACCCACTTCACTTTGAAGATCTGGAACCTCACCGGTTCGAAGATCTGGTGCGACGGCTACTGTACGGGTTCCGAGAATGGATTGACATTGAGCCCACCGGAAGGAGTGGTTCCGATGAGGGTTTTGACATCCGGGCCTGGGAAAGGAACGAAACAATAACCAACGTCGGCGACGAGGGCGAAGAGGGCTCACGCAACATTGAGGGGAATCTTTGGCAGGTTCAAGGCAAACGCGAGAAGAGCATTACACCCGCAAAGATGAAGAGTGTTTTGAATAATGACATTGACCCCGACAACCCGCCTTATGGCTATATTCTCGCCGCTGCGACGAACATTTCGAAATCAACCTACGACACTTTCCGTGAGGAACTCCGAGCGAAAGGCGTCCGTCAGTTTTTCTTCTGGGGCAAGGACTATCTCGAGGACCAACTATCTCTGCCGGAAAATGACGAAATCCTATTCACATTTTTTGGGATCTCTCTTTCACCACGTCGGAAGTCCCGAATCTCAGAAATGAAATTCAACATCAATAACAAAAACAGAATTATCAAGACGTTCTTTGGCAATGAGGAACTCGAACATCGAAATGGCCAGATTGGACACAGAGAGGCCGTGCTGTTCCGTGACATCAATGACCGACATTATCCATATGCGGGAGGGTATCCAGACTTTGACACAAAGCCGAGGTGGGAAGAACACACGGCGGTTCAGGTCACAGCGCTAGGAGTTTACTTCAAATGTCGTGAGTGGTATGCGTTTGTGGACCGTGATGAAAAGACCTGGGACTTCACGCGTGCGGTTGACCTGATGCCACGAAAACACAACCTTGATAAAGCAAACAAACGGAGGCTGAAGGATACCGGACGGAACATCGAGCGCTACTGGCGACATATTCCACAACGCAACCAGGCAAAACTCAACCTGTTCGGGTTTGTGGCTTTCGAGGACATGCTAATTATCGATGACAAGGGTGATACCGAGTTTACGAATCCTCATATTTTCGTTGACTTTGGCAAAGACGGCCCGTTTTCGCATCTCACAGGCAGCTTGACCATCGGTAGTGAGAATCCTATCTATTTGGAAGAATTGGAAAAGAACTACCAGAGGGTGAGTTATTTTCCCAGGAAGTTTCCGAAGCCACGAGCGGGAAAACAGTACAGCGTTACTGATCTTAAACTAACTGAAAAGGCGGTTGGTATCTTGGAGTCTCTTAGGGGTCGAGGGAGGATTTGGGAGTTCTTCGGCGATTTAACCTCACTGGAGGAAGGCGATCTCATTCGAATTCCAGAGAAGCACACTTCCGGTCTGAGCAGCGATTATTTTGCTGAAGTCACTCATATCTCCGAAATGACGCTTTCCGAATATAAGCAGAGGTTTGGTGAGTGGGAAGAGAACCGTCTGAAAGAATGCGCAAACGGAGAGCTTAAATCGTCGAAGACGTATAAGGTATACGAGATCATCAAGACAATGCAGGTGGGTGACAACCTGGTATATTTAGATGACTCCTATTAGAGGCAAATGTATCAAGCCCTGAAATTCAATCCCAATATCCCCCCTCAAGTAAAGCGGGTCATTCAGCACTTGGATATGCTGCTTAAGGATGTCCATGCCATGATGAGATTACCTTTACGAAAAGAGGAGGGCCTGGACGCCGGGTGCAACTTTGCGGCAGCCGTCTTCCTTCTAGAAATCATTGGCGGCATATCCACCACCCTGTACCAGTCGCCCGGCGGCTCCGGCCAAAAGTTCAAGGGCCTGTTAGAAAACTACTACCCTTGGGATATTGAAGGTATCACCGACAAAACGAAAGCATCCAATGAATTATATAAGTGGCTCCGTAATCCCCTCGCTCACGCTCTAGGAATCGGCGGCAAAGGCGGCATTGGAAAGCAAGGATTCCCCGAGGATCTACTAGAGAAGCTGGAGCTTTCGACCTCCCCACCACCCAACAAGACCTTGCAATCAATCTCTGCTGCGGACATGCTTCATCTATCCGTGGATTCTCTTTACTGGGGAATGCGGATCATGATTAGTCGCCTCACTGATGATGCGGTGATGATGAACAAAGCGGAATCCTTTTTATCCAAGGTTCTACCTCCCTAGCTTGAGTGTTCACAAAACCCCTACAAGAAGTAGGTTGATCTGGCATAAGGTCAATACTAAAAAGCCTAAGACTGCAAAAGGCTGCACCCTAGCATCTTTGCGCAATGAATTGTTCTACATCTCGTGTTCCTCGGAGAACCTCAGAGTTTTGTGCGGCAGTAGGCTCAAAATTTTCCGCATGAGTATGCCCCACACCAGAGGAGTGGCCCGTTGTGGGCTACCACCCGGGATAGCATAGCGATTTGCCACCAGATCGAACGGAGAATCCAGCATAATCTTGACGGATTTTCCCTCAACGTAACGGTTAGAGGTAAGGGAATTGATGAGTGATCGCCGTTCGGAATCCGGAGACCTTTGGTAGGTCACATAGGCATTGCCAGCATATTCTAAGAACATCTGAAGTTTATCGGCAAGCAACAAGGGATTCCTCTGGCATTCGGCTAGCTGATCCTCGGCTAAGCGGCGCTCCGCAAGGAGCGTCGTTTTGCGTTGCTCGAATGTTTCCTTGTCGATTAGCCCATCAAGGTATGCGTCAGTGAGTTTGCTAAGTCTTTCAGCGAGCCGCAATTCAAGGCTACGCCACAAATCATGGCTTTGAGTTAGTCCGCTGGTTCGAATCATTGGGAATAGGCAAGAGGTTCTGAGGCTGAACACTGG
>Ga0207103_10133_pt1 | contig 21893 bp, 12 predicted proteins | sample Alteio_BWMinHeat_81_FD_153546 | JGI IMG/M metagenome (GOLD analysis project Ga0207103, IMG submission 153546) | Enriched cells from forest soil in Barre Woods Harvard Forest LTER site, Petersham, Massachusetts, United States -... | ecosystem: Environmental > Terrestrial > Soil > Temperate forest >...
CCTTAGGGGATTCGATTTTACGATGGGCAAAGTTCACTTTTGGCGTTACTCGCCGAACGCCCCAGGAACTGAGGTTAACAAAATGAGACGCAGATGCAAAGAACAGATAACTCAGCAGTGAACTAATCTCATGAAGGCTGCCATCGAGGGCTGGTTATGTGGCCGGAAGTTTGCTTTGTTGTTGGGGTGTGAATGCGAACCCAACAGGCTTATCCAGCGAGAGACCATTGGGCAAGGGTTCGGTGTTCGCATTAGTCTGCGCTGCAGGAGCGACGATCCTGCTCTTTTACGTTTTTGCAGCGCTCTCCATTGTCTTGCTGCTGGGTTTGCTATCGTGCGAGCTTGTGTTCGTGATTGCGGCCGCGCGGTTCGGATTGGGCGGGCCAATGGCGCGAGTCATGACCAGGCACATGGCAGCCTTGCCCGTGTTCTTGCGCAGTTTCTGGATCAAAAAGGGATCGGAGTTTCGTGTTGCGTTAAAGCCTGACGAAGCGCCAAAGCTTTTCAAGCTGTTACAGGGACTTTGCGAACGAGCAAAAGTGGCGCTGCCGCGCGAGGTTTTGTTGGAAATGGGCGTAAACGCCTGGGTGCGACTGGCTGGTTATCGGCGAGGCGCGGGCAAAACCACACTTGGGATTGGGTATGATTTACTGGCAGGCTTGTCGGAGACGGAGATTGAAGCAGTATTGGCCCATGAGGTGACTCACGCGCGATTGGTGCAGCGGGGTTTAAACAAGTGGTTGCGCGGCGGCTTAAATCGGGCGGTGCGCCTTGCGGGCGGGCTGGCGGGATTGGTGGAGGTGGGGCGCAGGACGCGCCAGCCATCGGAGCTGGCGGCGGCGTTGCTCAAACCCTCGGATTGGCTTGCCCGGACGTGCGCAAAGCTGGTAGCAGCTTGTTCGCGGCAGGATGAGTTTGCGGCTGATCTCGGGGCCGCAGAGCTCTGTGGCGCGGATCCCTTGCGATCAGCGCTTATGAAGCTCGAAATAATCGGCAGAGCCGCCGGCCGACTGCCCTGGCGGGAGCGGGTGGCCCAACTACAATTGGGCGAGGGGTTCGGTCGCTGGCTGGTATCGGAATTGACTGTAGGCAATACCACCCTGCCGGTTGAAGCCAAGGCCGCGCCTTTTGATAAGTACGCGACGCATCCTTCCTTGAGCGATCGACTCGCAGCGCTAGGGGGCAAGAATGATGAAGTGGGCCCTTCACCGTCGGCATTGTGGCTACTGGCGGAGCCGGATAGGACCGCCGAGGAGCTGATTGCGGAAATCCAGCGCGTCATCGCGCGCGAAGAAGAGAGGGACACCAAAAGGCTGGACCGATGGAGTCGTAAAGTGCGGTCCCACTCGCGCCTGCATCCGCTACAATTGCTGGGCGTTGTGTGCGTGTTGACAGGGATCATTGGGGGACTTGTATTCTGGCTTTCAGTTGAGATGTCCGGCGGGTTGCTGGCGTTCATGGCAGCCACGATTATCCCGGGAATTCTGTTCTATCGGTTTGGCGGCCGAAGAGAGCGCGTCGCATTGCCGGTGCCGGACTTCTCGAAGCTCAAGGCATCTTTCCAGGTCAAGAATGTTGTTGACGAAGCGAAAGCCAAAGAGGCCGAATCGGCTCTCCGTGGGCGGATGGGAACCGAAAAAAGAGCGCGACGGCAAGCCGGGCTGCTCGCTGAGGAAGCCTACGCGGCGCTGGGGCAGTGCGATTACTTAAGGGCGCATGTGGCAGCCCGATTATGTCTGCAACTGGAAAAGCAATCCGTTGAAGGAATGATTGGCCTGGCGGTGGCCGCGGCGGCATTGGGCCAGACGAAGCAGTTCACGTGGGCGCTTCAGTCACTGCAAAAGCGGACACAAATCACCCGAGGTTCGGCAGCCTGGGGAGCGGCCTGGGCACTGCTCCTGACGGGAAATTGGAGTCAGGCGGAAGCATTTTTGCAGATGGCCCGCAAAGGGCGGAGTGAAGAGCCGCCGCTGTTGGCGCTGCAAGCCCTCTGTCAGGCACGAAGGGGTAAACTGCAAAGTGCCATCTCGAGCGCACGCCAGGCGTGCATGCCTAAACCCGCCAACCGGGAATATTCCAAACTGCTTGTGAGCCTGCTGCTGGACGGCGGTTTCCTGCGGGAAGCGCAGGAGCGACTGGCTGGACTGGAAACAGACACGACGACGGACACGGAGCTTATGTTTTCTTTGGTTCGTTTGAACCTGATGATGCGCAATAGCAAGGTCGCAGAGGAGTGGGCTGAACGGCTCAAAGGCAGTTCCACCGGAGCGCAGACATTAGTACGACTGGGTGGGGTTTATGAATCCTGTCGTCGGGGCGAACAGGCAGCGGTCTTTTACCGTGAAGCTTTGGCGGCCGGGCATTTTCCGGAGGCCCTATTGGGCCTGGGACGCCTGGAGGCGGTGAAGCAGAACAAGGAAAACGCACGATGTCACCTTCTGGCCGCGCTGGATGTTGAGCGGTCACACGCTGAAGGCAGTTGCGGGCCGCTAACGATATTTCAGTCGGCTTTGGAGCAGTTGCTGATATTGCAGGAACCTACGGCGAGTTGCGTTGCCTGGATTGGGACACTGAACGGCACCGGCGCTCCAGTAGCTCTGGCAAACAAATCGTGGATGGTGTTTGCGCCAAACCGGGAGGAAGCGGAGCAATGGTTGAGTGGAGTGTTAAGAGCGATGCGGCCGGGGTGTCCACCTGTTTTGCCGGGAACGATTTCATGGAGGCAGGCTCCTCAAGAGCAGCAGCCGTTTGGTCTTGCCCGCCCGGGGGTGCAAGGGGTGCTGGGATGAGGCAAGTCTGGACTCATCACTAAACCTGCTCAGGCCGCTTTGCCTCGTCCAGTGCACGGACCGCCAGGACTTGCTCAACCGCCTAGCGGCAGTTGGTTGCCTTGAGACATATGATTGGATATTGGTTTTTAGTCGTGCTTGTGTCAGCAGTCGTTTCGCTTCTCGTCGGATGCAGCACGCCGCGGATGGAATTCGTCCGGGTAGCCCCTGACAACAAGGGTTTCATTCTCAGCTCTTCCAAAAAACCCTTCGTTCCCTGGGGCCACAACTATGCGGTTAACGAACCGGAGGAAAGCGGCAAAATGAACTGGCGGCGCATCTCCCGCGACTTCGACGATTTCCGCAAAATGCGCGCCAACGTCGCTCGGATCCATTTGCAAGTTCCCTATTACATGGACGGCCCCGACAAGCCCAACCACCGTGCTTTGGCAGAGCTTTCCCAACTGCTCAAGCTGGCCGAGCAAAAGGGGGTTCGCCTCGACGTTACAGGACTGGCGTCCTACCACATCAGGCATCGGGCCTCTTGGTACGATGCGTTGCCCGACAAAGAGCGATGGGCCGCTCAGGCGTGCTTCTGGGAAGCCGTTTCAGGAACCTGCGCCAAAAGCCCGGCCGTGTTCTGCTATGACCTCATGAATGAACCGGTTGCGGGCGGCAAACGCCAGGACGGTTGGTATGCTGGTAGAATGGGCGATTATGAGTTCGTCCAGCGCCTGAGCCTTGATCAGGGCGACCGTTCGCAATCTGAGATCGCCAAGGAGTGGACTCACATCATGGTCTCCGCGATCCACAAACACGACCAGGTTCACCTGATCACCATCGGCATGCTACCGGCTTGGGGTCCTGCGCCTCAAGTTCTCGGTCCGGAACTCGACTTCATCGCCATCCACATCTATCCGAACCCCGGCAAGGTCTCCGAGGCCCTCAAAAATCTCCGGCAATTCGACGTTGGCAAGCCGATCGTGGTCGAGGAGACCTTTCCGCTTAGCTGCGGGGTCTCAGACGAACGAGATTTTCTTTTGCGATCCCGCGGCATCGCTGCCGGCTGGATTGGCCAATACCCCAACGAAACCCCCGAGCAACTTCTTGCTCTGGAGCGCTCCGGCAGGATAACCATCGGACAGGCAGCTTATCTTTCCTGGATCCAACTCTTCCGCGAGGTCGGCCCCCAGATGCTCCGTGCGAGTGAATCTGTGAAATGATCATCGTGGCGGGATACGGTGGCCCACGATCGAAATGGGCAAGGAACGACTGATGACCGCTACTTCGGTTGCTTTTCTTCAGCGGGCTTCGGACGGAAGAGCACGACCACATTGCCAAGCCGAGTAACCAGGTAGCTGCCGCTTTTCTCGGCGAGCTGTGGAGTGAGTTCCTTTTTCTGCTCCTTGAAGCCATCGAACTTCACCTTGATCAGCTCGCGATGATTTAAGGCCTCGTCCAGCGCGGCGAGGAACTGAGGGCTTAGGCCCTCCTTGCCGATTTTCAGCTCGGCTTTGAGCCGCTGGGCTCGTGCTTTGAGGGCCCGTATTTGCGGATTGGTAAGCGAGACCATTTCGCCAGGGTAGGTAAACATATCTCCGACGCCCACATAAAACTGTAAAAGAGAAAATCTGCCATCTTCCTCTTCATGTTCTTTATGGTCTCGGATTGATTTTGTCTTCCGTAGAATACCTTGCCGTGGCAAATTATACTGCCGTGAGACCGTTTCTTTACACCTCGACGATACCTGCAGCCATCGTCATGGCCCTAGCTGTGGCGATGGTGTCCCCGCATGATAGTTCTGCGGCAGACGTGCTGACTTTTCAATACGACAATTCCCGCGACGGCGCGAACACGAACGAGATGGAGTTGACGCCTCTCAACGTCAATACGAATAATTTTGGCCGGTTGTTCACTTATACCGTAGATGGCTACATTTATGCCCAGCCGCTGTACGTCTCGAATGTGACAATTCCCGGCCAGGGCACGCGCAATGTCGTGTTTGTAGCAACCGAGAACGACAGCGTTTATGCGTTCGATGCGGATTCCAATAAGGGACCCGACGGCGGATTGCTCTGGCAGACGAATCTGGGGATTGCGGCCGAGAGTATTCTCTTTGGCATCCGGTATCACCACAACGTACTAAACCCACTCATCGGCATCACGGGCACACCGGTCATCGACCCTGCTTTGGGCACGTTGTATGTGGATGTCTTTTCGGGCGAGGTGCTTGACACGACGAATTGCGTTCACCGGCTCCACGCCCTGAACATCGCCACAGGTGCTGAACAGCCGTTTAGCCCGGTTCTGGTCACAGCCTCGGTGCCGGGAACCGGGGTAGACTCTATCAACGGAGTGGTCAATTTTACGCCTCAAAACCACATGAATCGTCCCGCGCTGACTCTGGCAGACGGGGTTGTTTATGTGGCGTATGGCAGCTATGGCGATACCGACCCATATCATGGCTGGGTGATTGGTTTCAGCGCAACCAATCTGCAGCAGCTCACAAATTACGCGTTTGCCACAACCCCGAACGCCACAACCAACGCTTTCGGAATCAATGCCGGTGAGGGTGCGCTCTGGATGGGCGGGGGCGGGCTTTGCGTTGATGACGGCAACAATCTATACTTCGAAACCGGCAACGGAAGCTTCAGCGCCCATACTAACGGTGGAGATTACGGTGATTGTTTTGTCAAGCTTTCCACGTCCAACCAATTGACGGTTATGGACTACTTCGCCCCCTCAAACCAGGCCTCGATGGCGCTCAACGACGAGGACCTCGGCTCCGGCGGCCCAATCCTGCTGCCCGATTCGGCGAGCAGCGCCGAGCGCCCGCACCTCATGGTTGGCGCGGGCAAGGAAGGCACCCTTTATCTTGTGGATCGTGATAATCTGGGGCACTTCAGCGCGAGCTCTAACAATATTGTCCAAACGGTGCCTGGAGCGATCCGAGGCGTTTGGGGATCGCCCGCGTATTTCAACAACCTCATCTACTTCCAGGGCGTCGGTGATGTCATGAAAGCCTTTCGCATCACCAACGGCGTGATAACAACCAGTCCCGTCACGCGTTCGACAACCAGCTTCGGCGGGGTTGGTTACACTCCTTCCATTTCCGCCAATGGAACCAGCAACGCGATTGCCTGGGTTATTGACACAAGCTCCTACGGCAGCAAAGGACCCGCGGTCTTGCACGCCTATAATGCCACCAATCTGTCGCAGGAATTATACAATAGCAGCCAGAATCTTGTTCGCGACAACCCTGGCGGAGCAGTAAAATACGCCGTCCCCGTGGTGGCCGATGGAAAGGTTTTTGTCCGAGGAGAGGATGCTCTTTCTGTTTATGGCCTGCTGCCCGGTCCCGCATTGGGAGCTTCGCTTTATGCCAACAGTGTAGTCCTTTCGTGGCCGACGAATAGTACCCTGCTCTACAGCCTCGAAGGCAGTACCAATATCGTTGCTGGCAACTGGTTCAGCATCACTAATCAAGCGACGGTAACCAACGGTGTCTTTCAGGTCAGCTTTCCGTTAACCGGGGCAGTTACTTTTTACCGTCTGAAGCGGTAGCCGGTCTGGCGGTGGGGCGCAACGGTTAGCGCGGCTACGCGTTGCAAGACAAAGTCGGTAGGAACTCCGCGGCGTTATCAGGGTTTTCGAACAATGAAGCGGCCTAAGCGTTGCGCCCATCGCTGTGGCTGATCAAGGTTGTCTTACGCGGTAAAAGCGGCTGGCATTTGTGTTCTTCTGGGAATCGGAGAATTGGTACTGCTGGGGCGCAATTTCCGGAACGCTGCCGAGCCTGGCCCAATTGGTAAACGGCACGGATGGATTCGCCGTGGCATACACGCTGAAATTAGTGCCTGATGCGTTGGAGAAGCCTAATTGAAAAGTGCCGTCGGGCAACATGGCCAGATTGGTCAGGATGATTGGCGTCACTGGCTGCGGCACTCGGAAGGCGTAGACCTTGTTGTCATTGGCGACATAGATGCGACCGCGGGCCGCAATTGCCGTATTGAACCGACGGGTGCCGGCCATCAGCTCGCTCGCGCCGCCGCCGGTAAAAATATTGGTTCCGGTGTCGCCGTCAAAGCCGTGGAGCCGTTGGTCGCCCTCGAAGCCCATCCCCCAGACGATCACGTTGTTGGTGCCGTCGGTAGAGGTGACGAAGGGTGAGCCCCGGCCGCCTTCGCTCACAGTCCACGCGGTCGTGATCGTCGGGGGGTTCGTGGCGCCGACGCGCAGGGTATAGAGGTTCCCACTGGCGGCAAAAACGAGATAGGCGCCCCGGGTAGTCTGGTAAGCCGCCGCTGCCTGTATGATGGTGGTGTTCACAACGTGTGCCTGAGCCAACGGCACGCTGACCCCGCCAAGGTTAGTTCTATTAGCCAGATAGACATTGCCGTCCTTGCCGAACGCCGCCACCAGCTTCGAGGGCGTCGCGCCGGGCACGTCCAGGAGCACTGGACCCGAACCGCCGAGGTCGAGATCCCGGCTGTCGAGGGTGGCCCAGTTGGTAGGGGTCCAGTAGTTCGCTGTCCCGTTGGTCAGCGCGAGGTTGGGCAGGAGATGGAGGATGGCCTCGCCCCCGCCCCACGCACTTGCGCCCATCGTATTGCCGGTGGCGACGAAAGTATCCACCCCATCGCTCGCGATACCCCCGACGGCCCACGCGCCGCCCCCACGCGCCGAGGTGGCCCATGCCATCACCTGGGTGGGATTATTCAGTGGTACGCCCACCACCCAGCCATGGTAAGTCCCGCAATCGCCGTAAAGGCCGCCGTACGGCACATAAAGATTGCCGCCCACAAGCGCGAGGGCACCGCGCTGGCCCTGGGCTAAGGAATTGAAAAGCGTAGTCCCTGAGATGGCGGTGGCATCCACGTCCACCGGCCAACCGGGGTTGAGGTTCCCGGTGTCCACGTTCAAGGAAAAGATGAAATGTTTCGGCGTGCCGGTGATGGTATCTCTGATCATCGCATCAAAGAAAAGCGCCCGCGAGGGAAGATCGACGACAGGCGTGCCGGAGATGCCCACCGGCAGGACGTTGCCGCAAGGAAGCACCCCGGTAGATGGAACGGGTGGACCGACATTCGTCGACCAGACCACGCCACCGCTGAGGGCGTCGAGGGCGTAAACGTAGTTCGACTCAGTAACCGCGATGACCATCGCCTTGCCGCCCGGGCCGCCCTCGATGTACAGCGGTTGGGCGTAAACGTTTCCGACAATGGTTCCGTCAAAGGTTAGGTCGCGGGAAAGTCGAGCAGCGGCCGTTGTCGTGAAAGCGGGGTCCACATACAAGCCATTCCGCGAAGGGTGGTTGTGATGTTCAGTGACGTTGACCGCGTTGACAGACTCCGGGGCAACGCCCGCAAACACACACCATGCGAATGTTAAGGTCAGCCGGGCACAGGTGGTTTTCATTCGACCCTACTTTCGTCGAACCGGCAGAATGTTCAACTTGTAATTGTCCTGCGCCGGCGCACGGGGCAGTCGCTGGCCGCTGGAGTTCCGTAGAGCTGAAAGCCTCAGCGTCTGGCGAAACTGCTTTTAACTCTGTAAGTCCAGGCAGAGCCAGATGCAAACTCGACACGAGATAGGCGTGCCGGGACTTTATCACGCGGCTGAAACCGGCGTTCCAATGCCGAGGGCTGCCACGGACTGAGGCATTACGAATTCTCAGTGCTTGGGGCTTTCTTTTTGGTTGCCTGACGCTAGAGTCCTTGAAACTTTGAAACTTGCTGTTGGCTGCGTTTGCAAAAAAGCGCACTCGCTGCTTGATAACCTGCTTGGCCAAAATCATTGAATAATGACCATTTTTCTTCCTCGTAAAACCCAGTCGGCGATACTCAGCGCGCTGCTCTTGCAAGCCGGGTTGGGGGAAGTCCGGGCGGCGACGGGCTACCAAATCTGCGTCTCGAACGAAAAATCCGGCGATATAACTGTGATCGACGGCGCGAGCCTGAAGGTGGTGGCCACTATACCCGTGGGGAAACGACCTCGCGGAATCCACGCCAGTCCCGACGGCAAGACCGTTTACGTGGCGCTCAGCGGAACACCCATCTCGGGACCGCCCCAGTTGGATTCCCACGGGAATCCGATCTTGAACAAAGGCAAAGACGACGACGACGACGATGACAAGAAGGCAGACAAATCGGCAGATGGCATTGCGGTGGTGGATCTGGAACACCGGAAGCTCCTGCGCAAGATTCGCGCCGGGTCCGACCCTGAGCAATTCGCCCTCAGCGCGGACGGGACGCGGCTTTTCGTGTCCAATGAGGATGTCGGCACGGCGAGTGTCCTGGACATTGGCAGCGGCAAAGTGGAACAGATCATACCTGTTCACCGCGAACCGGAGGGTGTCGGGACAAGTCCGGACGGTAAACTCTTCTACGTTACCTGCGAGACCGACGGCGAGATTTTCGTTGTGAGCACCGCCAGTTATGAAGTAGTCGCGCACTTCAATGTCGGAGGACGCCCGCGCTCAGTGGACTTTTTGCCGGATGGATCCCGCGCGTTCATTCCTTCCGAATCCGCGGGCGAAATCCATCTGATCGACGCACTGAATCAGAAGGTTATCAAAACTATTCAATTGCCGAAGGGCTGCCGTCCTATGTGCGTAAAAGTGTCCCCTGATAGAACGAAGGTTTACGCCGGCACCGGCAGGGGAGGCACGGTTTGCGTGTTGGACTCAACCACTCTCGAAGTGCTGAACAACATCAAAGTCGGGCAGCGCCCCTGGGGGATCGCCATCTCACCCGACGGCAAACGCCTGTACTCGGCCAACGGACCGTCCGATGACATCTCAGTGGTGGACCTCGAAGCTCAGAAAGAAGTCGGACGCATCAAGGCGGGACAAAGCCCTTGGGGCCTAGTGATTGTGCCAAGCAACGGTTCAAATGGGACCCTGTAATTCCTGAGATAACGAAAATCTTTTGGCGCTTTCCGGTGTGATTCTCGAACCGGAGCGAGCAAAATCCAGGGAGTTAGAGCTGTGAGTTATTTGCTGGATACCAATGTTGTCAGCGAACTGGCCACCAGCCCAACACCCACGACATGAGGATTGATGCTGCAAAAAGTCAGGAACCCCTGAAACCGGAAGAACTATCGCCGCACACAAGAGGGCCCAGGAGGCTATGTCCCCGGCCTCGCTTTATTGTTTATGCAACCGGAAGAATTGCGCCTGACTGTTAAAGGGCACCGTAACTTGAATCGTTCCGTTGTTGGTCGACAGTGGCTCGGTTGCTTTCAGCCAGTTAGTCGAGGCCAGGTTTGTGGTTGATTCAAGGTTATAGACCACGGAAACCGGCCAGGAAATGACTCCAGAGGAAATGCTTTGTGACAAGGACAGTTGAGGACCGGCGGCTGGGGCCGCAGTGCAGGTGTTCAGGAGAACCGCAACGTCGCCCGCCAGGTCCAGCACAGCGGCGTCAGGCTTGCCATCTCCATTGAGATCCCCTACGGCCATCGCAGGAAATATCGCATCATTCATCGAGCCGAAGTAGTCGGCTGGCTGGAACGTTCCGTCCCCGTTCCCAAGCATTACCCCCATGCCGAACCCCTCTAAGTAGCGCACCGCCAAATCCAGTTTCCCATCACCATTGAAATCGGCACAGGCCACGAATTCCGCGTGTGCCCCCTGCGGGTATTGCGCACCGAGCTTGAAAGTTCCATCGCCATTGCCGAGCAAAATGAATACCGAGCCCTGACCCACATCCGAGGTGCCGCCATCGGCCACCGCCAAATCCAGTTTACCATCGCCGTTGAAATCGCCCGCCGCAATCCCTTCGCAATTCGTTCCGGCGTAACTCGTGTTTACAACCTGGAAAGTTCCGTCGCCCTTGCCCAACCCGACAATCACCTTGGCCTCCGCATAAACGCCGAGCGCAAAATCGAGGTTGGTATCCGCGTTGAAATGTCCCACCACGAGAAGGCCCGGACCGTAGCCGTACGCGTTGACCCCAGGAACCGCCGCCGCCGGAACAAAACCGCCTTTGCCATTGCCCAACTGGACTTGGAACCCAGCCAAAAGGCTATTGGCCAGGATATCGAGCTTGTGGTCGCCGTTGAAATCACCCACCGCGATGGGGGCTCCACCGAAACTGCCGAAGTTGATCGCAGGCTTGAATGTTCCATTCCCCTTGTTCAACAACACAGAAAACGCGTTCGCGCTATTCAAAGTGCTTACCACGATGTCATTCGTGCCATCTCCGTTAAAATCACCGAGGGCAACCGCTTGCGGGCCGGTCGGTGTCGCGTAATTACTGGCCGACTGGTAGGTTCCGTCGCCGTTGTTCAGCAGGACCGAAACCGTGTTCGAATCGAAATTAGCGACCACCAGGTCCAGGTGGCCGTCGCCATTCACGTCGCCGATGGCAACCGACTGAGGATTGCCGCCGACCTGGTACGGCACCGCGGCCTTAAAAGTGCCGTCGCCGTTCCCCAGCGTTATTCCAAGCTTTCCGCTGCCCGCCTGCACGTCGGAAACAAGATCCAACTTGCCGTCGCCGTTGAAATCGGCCACCGCGGCCGTTTCCCAGAGACCGCCAAAAGTGGCGGTTTGCCGAAATGTGCCATTGCCGACCCCCAACAGAATGGTGACTCGGCTTAGCGTGGTCACAACCAGATCGTTCGTGCCGTCGCCATTAAAATCCGCCACCGTGATACTTGTGAGATTGGTTCCGACAGAATACACAGCACCACTGGCGAAAGTGCCATCCCCATTTCCTAAGAAAATCGTAACCGTGCCGGTGTCATAGTTGCCCGCGGCTACGTCGCGCTTGCCGTCCAAATTGAAATCCCCAACCGCCAAAGCCGACTCAGGGAGGGCGGTGAGATTGGTTATGGGACTGGAAAAGGTGCCATTGCCATTCCCAAGCAACACCGCCAAATGACCGTTGGTCTGGCCCCCAGTTCCAACCACGATGTCGCTTTTCCCGTCCCCATTGAAGTCCCCCACAGCGATGGATGCCACGCTCTCCTGGACCGGGAACGAAATAATGTAATCGGTGCCTGGGAGGAAAGTGCCGTCCCCAACCCCTTTTTGCACACGGACAAAGATGTCACCATACGTCGCGAGATCCAGGTTCGTATTGGAATTAAAATAGCCAAAAGCGAACGACACGCTGCCCGCGCCAGTGACCGGAATGGCCGGCTTGAAGGTGCCGTTTCCGTTGCCTAAGAGTACCCACATTTCCGATCCCTCGCCGACTACGAGGTCGAGATTGCCGTCGTGGTTCACATCGGCTGCAACAATCGACTGAGGAGAGGTTGTGGGGGTGTAGTAGATCGGCGGCTGTAAGGTCCCGTCGCCGTTGCCCAGAAATACTTGCACGGTATTGGTCCCGCTGCCAATAACAACCACCGCCACATCCGGTTTGCCGTCCTTGTTGAAATCACCCACCGCCACGGAATACCCAATACCACTGATAAGATAGGCTCGCGTAGCGGCGAACATCGGAAACGGGCATTCGTCGCCGCGCGCTAAGCCAGCGTGAAAAACCGAAGTAACCAACAGAGCGAAACCTCCAATAAGTAATGGACTAAGCTTGTTTGTTTTCATAATTCCCTCGTTTGGCCCGCAAAGCGTCGGCACGAGAGTCCAGGGAACGACTGATTTCTCGCACAGGATTACCAATCGTGTCCAGAATTATTTGAAATGGTGTTCCTTCTGCCTCAATCGGTGCGCCAAGGACTTCTTCCGTGTAACGATCGAGGATCCCTGGGGCGCCTCACCACGTAACTATGCAGAAAGGAACAGCAGGAAACAGCGACTTTTCAACAACATTCCAGGGATAATTGCCGAAACTGGTTGCCTAGGGTTTGCGCGTAAATACGAAGGTCTCCTGAACCGTGATGCTCTTTCTGAAACCCGGCTTGAAGGCTTTTGCTCTCACCGTGGTTGGTTCAGCAAGCGTGATAGGCCCATCGTAGAGCGGATCCGAAGACGTTGGCACACTCCCGTCTACCGTGTAGCGAATTGCAACGCCGGGCTCCGGGTGGCGCAAAGCGAGCTCGACCGGCCCTTGATACCTTCCTCCTCGCACGGAGAAGAGCGGTGGAGGAAGGACCTTGGGGCCTGGAAGGCTCTCGATCCATTCCCGCAGCAAAGTGACGCCGACTTCATCCAAAGTCTCGTGCGCCAAAGGAGGCATTTTGAAACCCTCGAGACTGCTGATGCGCAGAAGCCCCACCGACCGCCAGACATCGTTGGGAGCGATGATGCGCGCCTTATCGAGGCCCTGATCGATGAGAACCGGCCCATCAATCAAATTTTGCCGCTCCCGAGGTGTATCATAGCGCGCGTCGAAGTAGGCGACTGTCCCGCCGGGCCGATGACAGTAAGCGCAGTTCGCGTCCAGATACGAACGAGCTCGGTCCTCGATACTGCGCGTCAGATCGTCGGCGCGAGCCAGCCGCAGATAGCTCGGCACGGCGGTTTCCGCCACTTGGGGTTCAAAGAGTCCAATATGATTCCAGGCCCGCAACTCGTTGTCCATAACTCCGCCTGGGAAAGAAAAGTCCCGGTTTAATTGGCGTGTTTTCAACCCGAGCACACCACCGGCGGTTGTCGAATGGCAGGTGCGGCAATCCTGCCGGCTGGGATAGTACCAGGTCTGGGTTCTGACACCAGTGGCGGTGCGGATCTGCAATGTTTCGGTCACGTTCGAGGTCAACAGATCGGCATCGCTGTTGTCAGCTCTCCATTTATACGTCGCTCCATAGACACCTCCTTTGGCGTCGCGCACCAATAAGCGAGTTTCTAATCGCCGCCTTGGGCCGGGATGCGTCTGGTCGGTGGCCATCTCGAAGTGCTTTATGAAAACGGTTCCATTCGGAAACTCCCAATCACCTGTGGCGGCAAACCTGATTTTGGAGTTGGTGGCGGAGCGGTCACCAGAGACCGAAAGCCATCGTGTTTTGGCCGCGCCGTCCGAGTAGAAGGCGACATTAATATCATAGGGAATCAAGCTATCTGAGGGCGTCAGGTCGCGCGTATTCTTAAAAGCGCCTGTTTGAGAGAGGAGCCGCGGGAGAGCGCCCTGGTCGGTCTCGGGCATTTTCAGATAGGCCTTTGCATGGGGGCGTGAATCCAGACCGTAAGCTGGCGCGGGCTGAGGAGTGCCCTTTAGATGGAAAACCGTGCTAGCACCCACGAGAAGAATTATCAGCGACCGCCGGATCATAGATTTGCCTGTTGAGGGGGTTGCCAGCCTCGACTCGCAGCTCGACCGACTACTTGCCCTCACGCTCGAGGTTGATTTGGACGGCTCGCTCGAGGCTGGCGGAGTAGCGGCGAATAGTCTTTTGAACTCCTGGAACAGGCACATAACGATACTCGCCCGCAGGATAACCATGAATCACGACATAATCATAGCTCTTTACTGCAGGACGCTTCGGGATGTTGCTGAGAAAGACGAGTCCGACACAGATGCCATCGGGCTTTTTTTCTTCGACGGCGCTGGCATCGCGGTTCACCGAGGCAGTGCTGCGGACCACCCAGGATTGGTTGAATGGCGGGGAGAGCAATCTGCTATAACCGCTGTCCACCACGAGGCCCTCGGGAGTCACTTGCACCACTCGACCGGAGATGTACCGCCGGCCTTCGAGGCATGTGGTTCTGATTTGTTCCGCGCGTTGGGCCGTTTTGAAGGCCTGGGCCTGCTCTTGCGCGGAAGGCGGCGGGGCAGGCGCCGGGACATTAGTTGAAGTCAGCAAAATGGTTTCTGCCGAGCCTGTCAAGGAGGCGAGCGACAACAATAATAGAGCGAATTTGCCTGCCATGGCTGATCACGGCTGCTGCACGGCGCGATAAAACCGATACCGGAAGTTGCCGGCTTGCGGATCGGTCAAGGTAAACGGACTGGAACCCGGCACGTTGGTGCTGACCGGAACCCAATTAAAGAAATTCGTGGACCCCTGGAGAACGTAAGTCTTGCCCGCTGTCGCGGATAATTGTAGCTGGAACGCCCCATTGGTTAAAGACCCGGAGGAGTTGAGAACAATCCCAGGCAGGATGTCAAATTGGGCGCTGAGGGCGACGCTGGTTGCGAAATTAGCCTCGGAGGCATTGGCCCGGACCGTCGTGTTCGAGCTCAGCAGGAACGAACCCGAATAAAGTGACGAACTCAGCGAGGGCAAGCTTCCATCCAATGTGTAGTAAATCGCCGCATTAGTGTCAGGAGCCTGCAAGGTGACGGCGATTGGCCCATAAAATGTGCCGCCGGGCGGGCTGATGGCCGGAGGCGCCAGCGCGGCGGTGCCGGGCAGGCTGTTGATCCAGTCGCCGATGACCTGGACGGCGGCGGTGTCAATAAGGTTTCTTGCCAGCGTGGGCATCTTGATTGCGGGATCAGTGCTGTTCATACGGGCATAAAGCACCGAGCGCCACATGTCCTTGGGGACGACAACGCGGGCGTTGTCGAGGCCCAGATCGCCATCGAGCAGCAGCGCGTTGATGATGTTCTGATTGGTGAGCGGTGTATCGTAGCGCGCATCAAAGGTCGTGCCCAAGCCGCCCGGGCGATGGCATTGAGCACAGTTGGCATCAAGATACGAGCGAGCGCGTTCCTCCAGCGCGGCGGTGACATTCGTGAGCGGAGAGAGGTGAGAATAACCGGTGATGGCATCCTCGTTGAAAGCCGGATTGAACATGCCAAGGCGGTTGAGCGTCCGCAGTTGGTTGTCGGTGTTGCCCGTCGATGGATAAGTGAAGCCGCGGTTAAGCTGCCGGGTGCTCACACAGAGGACGTAGTTAGCAACCCGCGTGTGGCAGGCAAGACAATCAGCCGGGCTTGGATAGTACCAGGTCTGAGTCCAGGTTGTGTGGTCGGCATTCGTGATAGTGATATCCTCGTTAAGGCTCGACGTCAGCAGATCCGCATCGCTGTTATCGGAACGCCATTTGTAAGTGACGCCATAAACCGCGCCATTGGGATCGCGGACCAGCAGGCGTGTTTCGAGACGCCGGTTTTGGGCATTCGGGTTGCTGTAATCAGTAACGAGATCGAGGTGTTGGGCGAAGACTGTGCCGACCGGGAAACTCCACTCGCCCGTGGGAGTAAACGTGATTTGTTCGTCAGGCGTGGTCGGGCCGGCTGAATTTGGGACGGCCATCCAACGCGTCTGGACCGCGTCATCGGCCCAGAGCGGCACGTTAGGGCTATAGGGAATTAATCCATCCGCGGGAACCTGATTCGTGATGTCGGCGAAAACACCCGCCTGTGATAGCAACGGTGGCACCATGCCGCTGATAGCAGGTGGCAGATTCAAGAAGGCACCAACTGGCGGCCGCGTCGAGAGACCGTAAGGCAGCCCGCTTCCCGGGTTCACGGAAATGCTCACCGGTGAGGAAGTGTTCATGAGGCCGCTGAGGTCAGCCGCCACGGCGGTGATGGCATAGGTTCCCGCCGTCAGGCCGGTAGCCGTGAGCGTGTAAGGGCTATTGCTGACTGCGCCGAGCATTGCGCCATTGGCGAAAAAAGCAACGTGGTCGATGGCATTGTATTGTGCAGCCGCGGCCGCACTGAGAGTGATGCTGGCTGTGGCTGTATAGGACGAGTTGGTGGCTGGACTGAGCAGCATAACGCTCGGTGGGGGATTAGTGTAGGGATACAATTGGCTTGTCGGAATGATAGTTTGGATGCTCGAAGGGCTGCTCCATGCCAGTTGCGCGACCGCGCCGCCAACGTGCTGGTAATAGTCGATTTGAATGGTGTAAAGCTGTTGGGCCCGGAGGGCGATTGAGGCCTGGTACGTCGTGGGCGGCTGGTCAACCCACCCGTTAATGAGCAACTGCCCATTCAACCAGAGTCGCACCCCGTCGTCGGAAGTCGCATAAAAGGTATAAGCCTCGTTGAATTGCGGCTGCACGGAGCCGGTCCAGCGCACGCTGAAATTGGTTTGGCCGACACTTGGATCCGGGCCGACGCTATTCCAATTGAAATTGATCGTAGGATCCACGCGCGTCAATGTCGGCGTACCATTGAACGTTCCTACCTGGTTGGAAAAGTAAGAACCCGTCAATCCGGTCCCATTGCCCAATGATGCGGTGTTGAGAAAACTGGCTGCTGCCACGCCACTGTTAACAAAGCCGAGTTTGGTCGCTATCACATGAACGGATGCGGAGTTGGTTAGAGTCAAGGGACCGAGATACTGCAGCGAATTGGTTGTCGGGAGCGAGCCATCAAGAGTGTAATAGAGGGTGGCGCCGGGTGTGGCATCGGCCAGGGTGATGGTTACCGAACCAGTGAACACCCCGCCGTTCGGCGATAGTGTGGGGGTGGGCAGGAAACTGCCATTGCCAAATACGGACAGGGCATATTCTGCACCGACATAGACCTTGCCATTGGCGACCGCGGGCAAGGTGAATTCGACTGCCGGGCCGGGATTGTCACGGGTTAGATTCTGGCTGCTATTGTAAAGTTCCTGGGCAACGTTAGTGGCGTTATAGGCGCGCAGAACAGCTGGCCCGCTGCTGCCGAAGGCGTCGGACTCAATCGCCCAGACGATCGCGTCGTTTGTGCCGTTGGCCGAAATCGCAGGCGTTGCTCCCGGGTACCCATAGCTGGTTGGTCCGCGAGCAAGCGGGGTTGTCACGATCGAAGCGTTCGAAATCGCAAAAGATTTTAGCGTATCGCCATTGCCGATGATGTAGAAGATGCCGTTGAAGTAAGCGGGAGAACTCCACATGCCTCCGACCGCATTGGGCAGCGATTGGACGATCTGCGAATCGCTTGAACTGTTGAAGCGGCCCAGGTTATCCCGGTCGAGCAGGTAGATAGTGTTGGCCTTGCTGCCTCCTAACAAGAGATGCGGATGAGAGGCCGAGCCAGCAGAATCGGGCAGCAGGAGGAGTCCGGCCGAACTGACATCGATGTCTCCGCTGTTCAAGCTGGCCTGGTTATAGGGCGTGAAATAATCGACCAGGCCCAGACCGTTCGTTCCATTCAATTTGAGATAACTGTCGCCGTAATCATTGTTGGTGTCATAACTGCCGTTGCCGGTGTTTAGGTAAATATTCCCCTTGTCATCAGCCGCGGGGCCGTTGCCGGTCATCCAAATGCCGCCGTAGCCCGCATTGGGAGCGACGTTAAAGACCCCGCTTTGCGCCAGGGTGTGGGCATCATAAGCAAACACCCACCCGTAGTAGGGCGGGTGGTCGCCCGGCGAAGCATAGGCGAGATAGACCAGCCCATTGGCCAGGAGCAAAGCGGGGCGGCAATGTTCGCGGAGCGGATTCCACAGCACATGACCGGCGCCATCGGTGTCGTTGGATCCGGGCGTGCCCGAGCCTGGATAGTTTGTCGAGGTGATGACAACAGGGCTGTTGAAATTGGTCCGTTCAAGACCCGTGCTAATGCTGAGCGCATGAAGCCGATGGACGTAGCGGACAGTAGTACCGGAGGTTTCTTTGGTTCTTGCTTCGACGTAAATGGTTCCGGTCGCTGGATCAATTACCGGCGTCGCGGTAATTCCAGCCTCGGGCACGATGTTGCCTTGAGCATCTCCGCCTGGCACCGGGATGATGCCGGCGGCGGGGTTAATGAAGCTGTTGGTCCAGTAGGGAGTCGGAACGTAGTTGTCGGCGTCGAAAGCATAGACGGTATCGTGCTCGGTTGCGACAAAGAGAACATTATGGACGCCTTGGCCGGGTATCGAGACGTTAGTTGCGACGAGCGCCTGCGCGTAAACATAGCCATCGACATCGTAAGTGAAGAGTTTGCCGAAGTTGTTGGGGTTGACATTCAGTAGCGTGAGGGTGGTCTCGTTGGTAATGGCGCCGGCGCGCGAGTTGTCATAGTGATAAGTCAGGATAGGCTGGGGAGGCTGGGCAGGGAGCGTGGTGAAGCTTTGTGCAGGACCAGCCCAGACAGCTCCCGCGGAATTCGACGCCAGGGCGGTGAAATAATAGAGCGTGTTCGTGAGCAGGCCAGTAACCGTCACAGCGTATCCGGCTGATTGTGGGCCCAGAATGATGTTGCGGTCCCAGGCCGCGGCGTTGGTGCCCCCAGCGACGAGTCCATAAAAGAGGGTTACCATTGGGTCCTCATTTCCAGTCGACACCACCTGGCCGGCAAGTGTGGCGGTGGTGGCCTGGACATTAATGGCGGGGGAATTGGTGAGGACAGGAAGAGAGACTACGGGCGCGACGAAGGAGACGTTCACGTTGGAAAAAGTCGAGGTGTTAAGCGCGGCATTGTTGTGTGCCGCGACGGCCAGGCCAGCCAGCAGATCGGTATTCATCGTGAATGTTTGGGTGGCGCCGATCTGGGTCCAATTCTGGCCGTCAGCACCGTAGTAGCCGCTGAAGCTGGAACCGGAACGAGCCAGTTTCACCCAGACGGGCGCGACTAGTCCGGTCACGTTGGCAAAGCTACTGCCGCCGCCGGGCGTACTGCGCCATTGGAAACTGACGCCATTGCTGATAGTCGCGACCACGGCGGCGTTTACGGCCCCAGGGGACGCGTCGTTTCTAAGCATGACCCCCGCTTTGGACCAACCCGAGGCGGGGTCGGTATTTTGAAGCGTCAGCACCTTGGCGATGACGGTTCCATCGCCGGAGAAACTCTCGCTCGCAAAGTTAAACTGGTCTGAAGCGTTCCAAATGTCAGCGCCGCCGCCAGCCACCGTCCACACATTGTTGGCAAAAGAAGCCGAACCCGAATGCGCCGGTGAGCCGATATCAAGATCTGACCACCCTGGAGCAAGCGCAGCCAATGCGCCCCGTGTGGCCCCCAAAAGCGCCGCCGCTGCGGCCAGTCTGGCTGTGCCTACCCGCGAGCTGCGTCCATGGCACTGTATGATTCGCCCGAAAAGAAATACACCGCGGAGAGCTGCGAGCAAAGAGGGCATGCGCAGGAAATTAGCCCATATCGCAGGCCGATCAAGCCCGACTGATTGCGGATTATGTCCTTTTGCGGTTCAGAGCTACCATGGCGACACCAAGCGAGGCCATTCCAATGATCGCCAATGCCAGCGTCGGAGTGACCTCCGGCACGGATTGTATTGGCTCAACGTTATCGTAGCTAGCCCGGCCAACCAAGTGATCGCGCTCATGCACTTCCGAACGTGGAGCAGCTGTGACCGTCAAAGCGAGTGAGACGATGCTCAGGGCGAGCGTTATTCTTTTCATAAGTGATTCGGTTTGCCGGTTGTGCATGACATTTTTTAACGTCAATCCACAGTTATAGTAATTGTGGACGCGCTACCCGTCTATGTGAACAAGTCCCGACATCTGTCGGGTACATTCCCGACACCAAAATGCCCGTGAGGTCGCCTGTCCCGAAACCGGATTTGCTTATCCAAGCTTGAAGCCGAAACCGCCGAGAACACGACCCCTTTGAAGGCCAACCCTGAATCAGCCTCTGTGTGTATTTTGTTAACCGCCCTGCGCGGGACACCTCCGAAATTCGCGTAATCAATGACGAACCTGTCGCGTTTGGTGGTATCGTGGGTTTGGGTTTCCTTGCCTCCCTGGGGTTTCCCTGGGAGTATTTTACATGTTTTGCTGGGTTGTGCTGGAGCGCTACGACGTGCGAAGATACGGCTTCAAGTGGCCGGAAGTGAAAAATGCCCGCGACCCCAGTTCAATCTAAGGTCATTCTTTGTTGCGACGATGGCTTGGACGGGCGCTTTCGGCCAAACCAGTTATCCACGAAGTATCATGTGCCCGAATTTATTGTCCCTTAGCACCGCAGCATCCCAAAAGATTGCATCCTTGCCGCCGGCATTCCGCAAAAGATCAATTCTGCTTTTGCTGCTCGTAACAATGCCCATGGCCGTGGACGCCCAATACACCTACTCGACCAACAATGGCACCATCACCATAACGAAGTACACCGGCCCGGGCGGGACCGTGGTTATTCCGGCTACCATAGCGGGCCTTCGTGTCACAACCATCGGAAGCCAGGCGTTCGGATACTCCGCCAGTCTTACTAACGTCATGATGCCCAACAGCCTCACCAACATCGGGGTGGGGGCGTTCACAGACTGTACTGGGCTGATGAGCGTTACGATTGGCAACAGCGTTCCCAGCATCGGCGATCAGGTGTTCTTTAACTGCACAAGCCTGGCCGGTGTGACCATCCCGAGTAGCGTTACGAACATAGGGTTCCAGGCATTCTATCAGTGCTCGGGTCTGACAAGCGTGACGCTCCCCAGCAGCCTCACCAGCATCGGAAGCGAGTCGTTCAGTTGGTGCACGAAGCTGACCAGCGTGACAATCCCCAGCGGCGTCAGTAACATCGGCGACTTTGCGTTTGATTCCTGCATCGGCCTGAGTGCGATAACGGTGGATGCCCTTAGCCCGTTCTATAGCGGCCTGGCGGGGGTTTTGTTTAATAAAACGCAGACTGCCCTCATCCAATGTCCGGGCGCGAAAGCCGGAACCTACGCGGTTCCCAATGGTGTCACGAGTATCGGAAGCTCGGCCTTCCGCAATTGCAACAGCCTGACCAACGTCACCATCCCCAACAGCGTCACCAACATCGGCGACTCCGCATTTGGCTCCAGCACCAGCCTGAGTGCAATAACGGTTGACCCACTTAATTCGTTCTACAGCAGCTTGGCCGGTGTGCTATTCAACAAGACCCAGACCACTCTCATCCAATGTCCAGGAGCCATAACCGGAACCTTCACTGTTCCTGCCAGCGTCACCAGCATCGTAAGCACTGCCTTCATCGGGTGCAGGAGCCTTACGGGCATTATGGTGGACCCGCTCAACTCGTTCTACAGCAGCCTGGCGGGAGCCTTGTTCGACAAGGCCCAAGGCACCCTCATCCAATTTCCCGCTGGGAAAACCGGGGCCTACTCAATCCCTAGTGGCGTTACCAACATCGGAGACTACGCGTTCGCCGCGTGCGCCGGTCTTACAAATGTCTTGATCCCCAACGGCGCGATCGACATTGGGGTCGGAGCATTCACCGAATGCGCGAACCTGGGGAGCATTGCCATACCGGATAGTGTCATCAGCATCGGAAGCGAAGCGTTTGAGGCCTGCACCAAAATGACCAGCCTCACGATCGGCAACAGCGTCACCACTATCGGGACATACTCCTTCTATAACTGCACTTCCCTGACAAACCTGACGATTCCCAACAACGTCACCGACATTGCGGATCGCGCTTTTGA
>Ga0207103_10091_pt1 | contig 21810 bp, 12 predicted proteins | sample Alteio_BWMinHeat_81_FD_153546 | JGI IMG/M metagenome (GOLD analysis project Ga0207103, IMG submission 153546) | Enriched cells from forest soil in Barre Woods Harvard Forest LTER site, Petersham, Massachusetts, United States -... | ecosystem: Environmental > Terrestrial > Soil > Temperate forest >...
ATCTTTCCGATTTTCACGGAGTTCAGTGGGAGTCTCAGGCAATAGCCGGTTGGAATGGGCCCGGGCCTTACAAGATCGCCAACGACTTTCTGGAAGCCGCTTCAGAGAACGTGATGTTTGGAGGAGCGGATCCTCAAATACAAGGCTTGATACCGTCGGACATCGACATCAGGCACAATCACTTCTTCAAGCCATTGACCTGGCAAATGTGGTCATCGACCTACGCCGGCTATCACTGGACGGTGAAGAACCTCTTCGAGCTAAAGAACGCAAGCCGGGTGCTCGTCTATGGGAATGTCTTCGACAACTGCTGGATGGATGCCCAGATCGGATACGCGATCTCGATCAAATCGTCGAATCAGGACGGGATGGCGCCCTGGTCTCAGACGTCAGATGTCACGGTGGAAGACAACATAATCCGGAATGCGGCGATCGGACTTCAGGTCGCCGCCCGGGACAATACGTCGACAATCCAGTTCACCACCAGAGTAAGTGTAAACAACAATGTGTTCGAAGACATCAACTCCGCCGCATCGGGAGGCCCGGGCACCCTCATACGAATCATCGGACATAATGCCCCGGCGGGACTGGCGAGCACAGGACCTTCCTATGTAACTGTAGACCATAACACCGGGTTCGCGCCGGCCAACAGTTATGGAAAGATGGTCGAGGTCGACGATACATCACCTAATTTTGTCTTTACGAACAACCTTTTTGATTATTGCTCCTACGCTGTGAAAGGCGACGGCACCGCGGATGGCAATCAAACCATTACAACCTACTTTCCCGGTGTGCTCTTCACCAAGAATGCCATAACCGGGAATTCAGCAGGATTGGTGAACTTCTCGGGTTACACCGGCAACTATTTCCCCGGCTCCTGGAGCGACGTTCAATTCGTGAACTACAACGGGGGATTGGGCGGAGACTATCATCTGCTTTCGACGAGTCCGTACAAAAACGCGGGAACTGACGGCGCCGACCTGGGAGCCAAAATAGATGCTGTCAGCGCTGCTACCGCCCTGGTCAATTAGGCATTCGTGGACTATCACGCAGTCATGGGGCGGAGGAATGCCAGGTCGCCGAGCGAGACCGATTCCGCGACCCCGTGCACTGGCGCAGCCGCTTTGAGAAGAACCCGGCGAAGAATCGGAGCTTGTTCTCGTAAATAAAGGCCTCGCTCGACCGGCACAACGCTGTGTATTTGAGCCACATCAGAGCATCGGCCGCCATCTGCCTATACATGTGGGCGGGAACATCGAACAATCGGCCTACGGCTGTCGGTTCCATCCGGCGCGACCGGTAAAGGGCGTAGAACCGGCCATGCTCGAAATGCCATCTACGATGGTAGGCCCGCGTCAGGCGTTCCGCGGCCGTTACAGCCCTGACTTCCAGGCCTGGCCAATACACGCCGCGCGCTCCAGCCTGAAACAGCCTTTCGAACAGCTCCTGGTCCTCCATCGATCCTATGTTGTCTTTGACCCGCTGGAGCTCGGGAGCAAAGCCCCCTGCCTTCACCAGAAGGTCCTTCCGAATTGCACAGTTTGCCGAGATCAGCCCCATGTTCGTCGAGGCGTCAATCAGGAAAGGGAAATCGCCATAATCGAGCAATGCCAGGGGCATCCAGTGATGCCGGGTAAGCCAGCGCGGCGGCGGGCAGCACCAATCGGGCAACACCTTACCGCCGACCAACCCTATCTCGGGATACTCGGCAAAGAGTCTCTGGATGGTCGATATCCAACCCGTAGCGGGCCGCACATCGTCGTCAAGGAATGCTACAATCGGCGCATTGGAAACCGAAACTCCCAGGTTCCGCGAGTAAGACACGCCCTGTTTGGGTTCGAACAAATAGCGCAGGCGGCCATTGGCTCGCCCAGTCAGCGAATGCACTGCTTGCCTGGTGCCATCAGTCGAATTGTTATCCACGACAATTACTTCAAAGGCCGTGGCTCCAGCCTCCTGCCCGAGAACCGACTCGATGGCGCCTTTTATCAAGTGACCGCGGTTGTAAGTGCCGATAACCACCGACACATCGAATGCTCTGCTCATGGCCGGTAGAAGTGCCTGCCGTAAAAGAACCCGGCAAGGTCCCACAATGGCAGCTCATTAGAGAATAAGCGCGAGCGGTCGCGAACCATCGACGAGGCCATCCTGAGCGCCGATCGCGCGGCTGCGCCGTATAAGTACCTGGGAATGCCTCCGAAGTAGGAAACCGGTGATTTGCGCCCTTTATCCATGACCCCACGGGAAACACCCCGCCAGAAACACCAGTCTCTAAAGTATCGCTTGGTCAATCGTTCCTTGGGTACGTAGTGATAGATTATGAGGCCGGGCAAGTAAACGCCAAGGGCGCCCGCGGCCAGGAGTCGCTTGTACATATCTTCATCTTCGCAGGACAAGAGCCTGTTGCCGGCGCGGCCGAGCAAGGTCGAATAGGGTCCCACTCGTTCCAGGATCGACCGTGTAAGCACCGCGTTGCCGCCCATCAGGATTCCGCCATAGTTGCTGTCATATACGCGGACCCTATCGCCGCCGTCTACCCAGCCGATGGCCCCGAGGTAATTTCGAGGTAGCCAACCGGGAGCAGGCGCGGCCCATCGCGGTACGTAAGGGCCGCCGACAAAGTCTACATCGCCCTGTTTAAAAGCGGAGCCGATCGCGAAATACCAGTTCTCGTCTACTTCCTCATCATCGTCAATCATTCCGATCAAATCACCGGTAGCGGCCGCGATACCCGCATTAAGCGCGAAGGAGCGGCCCTGCCTGCGCTCAAAGACATAGTCGATGGGCAATTGACTCCGACCTGCGTAGTCCACGACAGTCCCGCGTGTATCATCCTGTGAATTGTTGTCGACAATGATGACGTTAACATCCAGTTCAGGGGCCGCGCGGGCGCGGATCAGGCTGTCCAAGGTGTGCTTTAACATCCGATGGCGATTGTAGGTGGGGATCAGTACGGTGAGATGCATTGGAATGCTAACCTCAGCTTGTGACCAATAGCCAGCGCATACACAGGATGCCTAATTATCGGTCTTATCACTATTTAAAGAGTCTAAACGAGCGGCGAACTTCAAAAAATGGCGAGCTACAATCATTGCCGGGAGAATCAGCTGAACCGGGCCAACTCTACCTACCTCTGATCCGAAGAAGTTAGGATTATTATTACTACATAATCTCTATAGACTGACGGGCACGCGCTTGATGCATACGCTATATCGGAACAAAGCAGCGGAAGGAATCACAAAGTACGCCAATTTACTGACCTGCAATTGCTCCCATCGTCCCCGGTGCCCGATGACTTGGGCCATCCTCCGACTTCCGCGGGCAGCTTAGAATGGGAGCTTAATTGATTGAGAATCATCGTTAAGACGGGCGGCGGAAAGCAATATCGTGATTCACTGGAACAACTTGGACTGGTATACCTATACCGCCAGGCGAAGCAAATCTTTCAAAACCATTGCGGACATGAGGATATTATTGACATCGAATTCGTTCCTTGTTATAGTGCGGACGACTTTATTAACTAGGCAAGCAGTAGATTTGGCCCTTCATCTGATTTTGGGTGTTTGTAGTAGACCTCACTCGATAGTTGTGCTGTCGTCGAATTGACCGGTCCAGAGTTATAGCGGATCCGATCCGGTGACAGAGAATTCTGGTTTGTGACTATCCTACGTCTCTTGCTCTGGCCCCATTAAAGGATCGCACAGGCCGGCTCCTGAAAAGAAAAATAGAACCCGAAGCGACCTGCGCTTTGTATGCGGCTTCTTGGGCGAAATCGCGTACGACAGGGTTGGTGATATGCCGTCGTGCTCGGCGGATGCCAGCTCATCGATCCGGTCTTGGCCCCGGCTCACAAGAAGTCAATTTCTCGCAATGGGGAGAATTCGTGTAATGAATGTGTCCAAAACACGTGTGGTTTTTCTACTTTCAACTGTCATCGTCTTAACGATCTCCACTACCTTTCCGGTATCACAGCCAGTGAATGCCGCGGGACTCGTATCTCCCTGGACTGATACTGATATCGGCTCGGTCGGGCTCTCCGGCAGCGCTAGTATAACGGGCGGCGGTGTCCTCTCGATCAGTGGCTCGGGCGCTGACATTTACAACAATGCTGACGCGTTCCATTACGTCTACCAGCCGCTCAATGGAGACGGCTCAATAATCGCTCGGGTGCTCAGCATTCAAAACACGGCGAATTGGGCAAAGGCCGGCGTTATGATCAGGGAAACTCTCGCTCCTGATTCGCGGCAAGCTGACGTCATCGTTAGCTACGCCAAGGGAGTCGCCTTTCAGCGGAGGGACAGCGCCGGTGGAGCCAGCACCAATACGGCCGGCCCGATCGCAACCGCTCCGTCATGGGTCAAGCTGACGAGGAGCGCAAGCACCTTTACAGCTTATCAGTCCGCGGATGGAGCGAGTTGGACCACGATTGCCACGGATAGCATCGCGATGTCCACCAACGTGTACGTGGGGCTTGCAGTGACTGCACACAACAATAGCTCGCTTTGCGCGGCCACCATCGACAATGTATCGGTTAATACCGTGCCCGCCCCCACCGGCTCCGAGACTGTATTGCTGGCCGATGATTTCGGCTTGGGGTCGATCGATACTAGCAAGTGGGTGATTGGCAGCCTGTTCAGCGGGTTAACGGACTCGAGCGTTCCAGCCGGCGTCGCCAATCAGCAGCTCAACATTGGGCCCCTGGTCCAGAACGCCTCGGGATCTCATTACAACGGTATCAAATCCGCGACGGCTTACAATTTCACGGGTGCATATGGCTACGTCGACTTGATACAGGCTCCCTCTTCGGCGACGCTTGGCGACGCGATGTTTACAATCGGCAACGACGGAAACAACTTCTACCGAATGTATGTCGAGGGCGGCAACCTGACCATTCAGAAAAAGATTCAGGGCGCCAAGACTGTCCTTCTGACGACTGCGTACGACGCAACCAATTTCAAGTTCTTGAGAATACGGCACGATTCGAGCAGTGGCAATGTCTCATTCGAGACGGCGCCGGACACCGGCGGAACACCCGGTGCGTGGGCTGCCAGATACAGCGAACTGTGGAACACATCATGGATACCGTTGGCTGCCGTTCAATTCGAGCTGAAGGCAGGCACCTGGCAAGCGGAGTCAAGTAGTCCCGGCGCGGTCGTGTTTGATAACTTCAGAGCCGCCACTCCCTCAATCGCGCCTCCGCCCAATCCCCCGCAAGTCTCGAGCGCGGCTGCTCCTTCTGCAGGTACTGCGCCGCTCGCCGTCAATTTTACCTGCACGGCCTCAAGTCCGAATGGGTCGATAATGGCCGAGGGGTGGGACTTTGGGGATGGCCAGACAGGATCAGGGCCGGCTCCGACACACACCTACACCGCTGCGGGCAGCTTCAACGCCAGAGTCACTGTCACCGATAGTGCGGGGATGACCGCAACGGCATCTACCGGAGTCAGTGTTAGTCCGTCGGTTTCGGGAGGAGGCGGCCAGCTTCGTGTGCTCCAGTATAATATCGATTTCACCGAGGGGACTGATTGCGTCAACGACGCCAATCGCAGTGCGACGACGATAGCCGGCATGAACCCCGACATCGTGTCGATGGCGGAAGTATGGCAATCGAACGGGGCCCAGACGATCGCGAATCTGTTGACCCAGAAAACAGGGGCCAACTGGTACGTCTATACGGCGCCTTTGTCTCCGGGGGCTCAGCAAGTCGAGGCGATTCTCTCGAAATTGCCCTTCGCCAGCACGTCCTATCTCTATCTGACCGCGGGGCTTGTCGCAGCCGAAGCGACGGTTAGCGTGAACGGCGTCAACGTAAACTACTTCGCGACACTGCTGGATGCCTACAGCCAGACCAATCGGATTGCTCAGGCAACTCAGCTAGCGCAATGGGTATCAGGGTTTTCGGGCCGGAACATCGTCGGAGGGGACTTCAACGAATGGCCGCATGATGCTACTTACGCGACAATGACAGCCGGACTCACCGATAGCTGGGTGGCCGCAGTCAATGCCGGAACCGCTCAGGCCTATCCGGACAACCCGGCCAGCTTTGACACCAGGACCCGGAGGACCCGGATCGATTGGATATTGTATTCAGGCAGTGTGACGGTCAAAAGCGCCCAGATTCCCGACACTCGGATAATGGGCCAGACGGTGTGCGAAACCATCGGGACGAACGATGACCTGGGTGTCAGGCCATCCGATCACAACCTGATAGTCGTCACCTTTGCTATCAACTAGTTGATACTACCTTTGCTATCAACTAGTTGATACTACCCGCCGATCTACGCGCTCACCAGCCCATCAACGGCCGGTGGGCGCGTAGGATTCTCATAAGCGGATGCTCCCTAAACCCAGCGGGCGGCTGTTGCGTCTTACAATCCAGCCGGAAAAATAAACCTGAGGCCCGATTGAAAGTATCTCATACATGAACCGGTACTGGTGCCGATACCAACACTTGATGGCGGGTCTCTTACGTCGTGCTCAATAAGATTGCAATCAACGAAGACACTGAGGCCACCTATCGCGGGCTGCAGATTCATACGACAGCTAATCTGCACCGGGATTGTCTTGGGCTGATCAAAAGGCTGGACCTACCTCGGACTCCTTCGGTTCTCGACCTTGGCGCCGGTGCGGGCGCCTTCTCGCGGCGATTGATGGACACCGGATTTCTAGTCACCGCCGTTGAATTCAACGCACAACGGTTCAAAGCCGCGGCCGACTGCCACAGCTATGACCTGAACCAGGACTTCGGCGATAAGTTCCTCGCGCGGTTCGATCTGGTTGTCGCGATCGAGCTCATAGAGCATTTATCCAATCCCAGGCACTTTATCCGCAACTGCCTGCGAGCCCTTAAAACGAGGGGCTATCTCTTAATTACCAGTCCAAACACCGAATCCTGGATATCGCGACTCGTCTTTCTTAGGCGAGGTAGATTCCTGTGGTTCGACGAACGAGACTACGACCATTACGGTCATATTACACCGGTATTCACATGGCAGATTGAACAGATCTGCGGCGAGTTGGGCGTCAGTCTGGTTCGGACCGAACACAACAACGGCTCGCTGAGAAAGAGGCTCGGCCGCAGCTTGATCAAAGCGCTGCGAAATAAAATGACTTATATGAGCGCGCTTTATCCGCTCATGACTGGACGAAAAGAAGGCGAGGTCAATATCTACCTCATTCAAAAATAGCCGCAGCCATTCCGACCCATATAACCCGGTCGATCTCCCGTGAGGTGAGAGCGGCTTGAAGCGCGTCGTAGGAAAGTACGAATTGTTCCCGCCTTCGCCCCCGTCAGCTACGGCCTCGCGGCTCTGAAGTTATCCAATATGACTTTACCGGGCGCGTTGATCTCCGGCTGCCATGTACCCGCCTTTAGCTCGAAAATTATTCCTGATAAGGGAACCGAGGTGTTCCACGTTTCGCTGTAAAGCATGCTCCAGGCGCCGGGCACCCCTCCGCCGTCAGGGGCAGCTTCGAATATCGCGCTTGATGTTGCCGGATCATGCCTGATCCTCAGGAACTTATCGTTGACCGCATTATAAGGCTGACTGAGCAGAACGGTCTTTGCTCCGGCTGCCTTTCGCTGAATAATAAGGTTCCCCGATTCTACATACATTCGATAAAAGTTGTTCACATCGGCGCCAATTGTCAACATCGCATCCGCGGCCGTATTGCTCGCGGGCGGAGTAACTAGTTCGACATAACAATAGGCACCGGTAAAGTCGAAGGCAGCTGCCGATCTGAGGCCGTTGTAGTGAGAGCCGCTTGCGGTCTGTTTCAATGGACCTATCTGGAGTTGCTGGCTCGTATCTGAGACACCGACGGCACTATCGGTGAGCCCGCTGAATAAGCTGTTGGTAAGCCATTTGCCCGCATCTATCGTATTCTGATTGAAATTATCCGCAAGCAAAACAGTCTCGGACGTTGTGCCGGCGAAAAATTCAGACATCGGTGGAGCGGACGCGGCAGCTCCCGGATAGGTTGTCAGCCCTAGAGCTTCGCAAACCATCCTCAGCGTGCTTTGATGCTGAAACATAGTCGGGGAGGAATAACCAGGCCGGCCAAGCGGGCTGACCACGAGCATCGCAACCTGGCCTCCACCATTGGCTGTGTCGGTGCTGACCGATTCATCAAACACGATAACTAGAAGCCCGTCCTTTTGAAACTCCTGGCTTCCCACGAGCGGCGCGATATTGGCCTGAAGCCAGCTATCAGCGGCGGCGAGCTTGTCTGAATCCGCACAGGTGGACATGCCCGCAGGGCAATCATGGGCATCGTCCTGCGCATTGGGCACGATGAATGAGAAATTCGGCAACAGGTTACCCGACAAATCGGAGGAGAACTGGGTAAACGGGACGATGTTTGCAGCCTGCGGCGTTCCTGCGACATCAGAAAAGTAGGCCATGGGATTGTGATGTTTGAGATATGGAAACTGGTCACCTCCGGTATACCCTGCCGCCGGCAAGCTCTCAGCGTACACTTTCCATGACTTGCCTGCCGCAATCAGTTCCCTGACGATGTTGTCCGCGGTGACCGTTCCGCTGAAACTGTCGTCATTGGTGATTATCTGTCCCGTAGTCAACATGAAGTAGTTGCCGATTGAAGGGTGTGTGTTGGCGAAGTAATTGGCTGCAAGCCCGGAGGTCGATGCGAGGCTGTTGAGGTATGGCATCGCTGCGCTGCCAATCACCGTCGAGAAGCCGTGATTTTCCTCCATTACTATGAATACATGATCTGAAGGCGGAACACCAGAGTTGCTGGTATACGTGAAACCGGATGACAGGGTCCCAAAAGTCCCGTCGGGATTGGTAACGACGACATCTACCGCGCCAGCAACATGAGCGGGCGTTTGAGCATCGATGGTCCCAGGCCCTATGACCATGACACCCGCCGCCGCTGCTCCTCCGAACGACACGGTTGCGCGCGTGGAGAAGCCTGACCCCGATATCGAGACGGGCGTTCCGCCGGCCATGCCGCCTGATGCGGGTGAAATCGAAGTCACCGATGGCGCTGTACTGGAGCCGGTTATCGCGGCCTTGAAGTTATCAAAAACGACGGCACCGGCAGGGTTTGCTTCAGGCTGCCAGGTGCCGGCCTTTATCTCGAATACTATTCCAGTCAGCGGAATCGAGCTGTTCCAAGTTTCGGTGTAGATCGTGTTCCAGGCGCCGGGCACGCCGCTGTTGTCCGGTGCCGCCTCGAATATTGCGCTACCAGTCGCCACGTCATTCCTGATCCTCAAATACTTGTCATTCACTGCGTTAAAGGGCTGGCTCAGGAGCACTGCTTTTGCCCCGGCCGCCTTTCGCTGAACCATCAGGTTGCCGGACTCTATGTATATCCGGTAGAAATCATTTACATCTGACCCCACCGTCAGCATTGCATCGGCTGCCGTATTGTTGGAAGGAGGCGTCACTACTTCAACGTAGGAATAAGCGCCGCTAAAGTTGAACGTGGCAGCCGACCTGAGGCCGTTGTAGTGGGAACCGCTTGCACTCTGTTTCAACGGCCCTATCTCTAGTTGCTGGCTGGCATCGATCACGGCAACAGTGCTGTCGCTGAACCCGCTGAAGAGATCGTTAACGATCCACTTCGAGGCGTCGATTGAATTGAGATCGAAGTTGTCGGCAAGCAGAATCGTCTCCCCGGAACCTTGTGCAATGGGCCCCCGAGTTTTGGCAATACCCGGGCGAGGGTGCGGCCCCAGCATGCACACAAGTAGCGATAATACGATACGTTTACTATACAATCGAATCTGCATAAGCTTCCCAGAGCGGGCTGGCTTGCAAAGATGTCCGGTCAGGGGCAGCTAGTTACCAAGCCAGCTGGCAGAAAACTCAGTAATTTCTTGAAATAGCCTGGTGAGAGTACAAAGCGGGCCGACGACGACCCGGCGCCGCGCTTGCAAGTATATCAAATCTCTCAGCCGGCACTCTACTACTGCGGGACGGCGGCCCTGAAATTGTCGAATACGACGGTGCCCGCCGCGCTGGGCTCAGACTGCCATGTGCCAGCCTTTATCTCGAATATCATTCCAGTGAGTGGAATCGAGCTGTTCCACGGCTCGCTATAAATCGTAGTCCAGGTTCCCGGTACACCGCCGTTATCGGCAGCGACCTCGAATATCGCGCGACCCGCAGTAGCATCATGTCTGATCCTGAGATATTTGCAGGTACCGGGGTTGTAACTTTGAGAGTAAAGAGTAGCTTTGGCGCCGGCGGCTTTTCGCTGGCAAACCACCGTCCCCGCCTCTATGTATATGCGATAGAAATTGTTGACGTCGGTTCCGACAGTAAACATCGCATCGCCGGCCGTATTACTCGCGGGCGGAGTGATGACTTCGACGTAGCAATAGGCTCCGGTGAAGTTGAAAGATAAGGCCGACCTCAGTCCGTTGTAGTGGGAGCCGGTAGTATTCACATCCAAGGGTCCGATCTGCAATTGTTGAGTTTTGACCGCCATAGTCACGGTCGTATCGGTAAACCCGCTGAACAGGTTCGTCGACCACCTGGTGGAGTCGATTTGATTGGAGCTGAAATCGTCGGCTAGCAAGACGGTTTCCGCGGGCGCGGTTGAATAGCTGAATCCGTTGGCGAAAGTCCCGCTCTGACTATCAGAGTTGGTCACAACAACATTGACGGCTCCCGCCGCATGCGATGGAGTCGTCGCTGTGATGGACGTAGAGCTGTTGACTATAACGCCAGTCGCAGCGGATCCTCCGAACGACACGCTCGCTCCGGACAAGAACCCCGCCCCAGTTACCATCACGGACGTTCCTCCGTTTGTTGACCCCGACGCGGGCGAGGCGCCGCTCACGGTCGGCGCAGGATTGGTGTATGTAAACCCACTCGAAAGAGTGCCGCTCTGGCCGTCTGCATTGGTCACCACGACTGCTACAGCCCCGCCTGAATGCGCGGGTGTTGTGGCGCTGATCGATGTGGAGCTGCCCACTGTAACGTTGGCGGCCGCCGCTCCTCCGAATGTCACCGTCGCCCCGGCGGCAAACCCCGTCCCCGTCACCGTCACTGGCGTCCCGCCGGAACCGGTACTTGGCGATACAGCCGAGACAGTCGGCGCGGGCGCTGGCACACTATACTGATAACCACTTGTCAAAGTCCCCGATTGACCGTCCGAGTTGATGACCACTACGTCGACGACTCCCGCCGCATGCGATGGAGTTGTCGCCGTGATCGACGTAGCGCTGTTGACTATAACGCCAGTCGCAGCGGCTCCCCCGAACGACACGCTCGCTCCGGACAAGAACCCCGTCCCAGTTACCATCACGGACGTTCCGCCGTTTGTTGACCCCGACGTCGGCGAGACCGCGCTCACGGTTGGCGCAGGATTGGTGTATGTAAACCCACTCGAAAGAGTGCCGCTCTGGCCATCCGCATTGGTCACGACGACTGCTACGGACCCGCCCGAATGCGCTGGTGTTGTGGCGCTGATCGATGTGGCGCTGCTCACTGTTAAATTGGTGGCCGGCGTTCCTCCGAATGTAACTGTCGCCCCCGCTGCAAACCCCGTCCCCGCCACCGTCACTGGCGTCCCGCCAGCGCCAGAACCAGTACTTGGCGACACAGCCGAGACAGTCGGTGCCGGCGCTGGAGGAGCAGGAACGGCCGCGCGGAAGTTGTCGAACACGACCGTGCCGGGAGCGTTAGCCTCGGTCTGCCAGGTGCCTGCCTTGATCTCGAGTATCACACCCGTCCGCGGAATCGACGTATTCCATGATTCGCTGAATACGGGAGTCCAGGGACCCGGCGCCGCTGAGTTATCGGGCGCCACTTCCAGCACCGCATTCGCGGTCGACGGATCGTGACGTATTCTGAGGAACTTGTTATTGACCGGATCGTACGCCTGTGTAAAAAGAGTAGTTTTAGTTCCAGCAGCCCTGCGTTGGCCGATGAGGTTGCCGCCCTCAACATATAAACGATAGTAGTTGTTCGCGTCGGTACCTATTGTCAGCATCGCGTCGGCCAGAGTACTAGCGGCCGGAGCATTAACCAACTCGACGTAACAATATGCTCCCGTGAAATTGTAGGTGGCCGCTGAGCGCAGTCCGTTATAATGCGAGGCCGCGGCGTTTTGCTTGAGCGGCCCGATCTGCAATTGCTGGTTCGTGGCCGCCACAGTGACGGTGGTATCGGTTGTTCCGCTGAAGAGATTGCCGCTCGACCAACTGGCGGGGCTTATTGAATTAGAATTGAAATCATCAGATAACAGCACCATTTCAGCAGGCCCCTGTTGATAGGTAAACCCACCGGGTAGCGTCGCCGACTGGCCGTCAGTATTCGTGACCACAACATCGACTGAAGCGGTTGTGTGGGCCGGAGCGGTTGCCTGAATGGTTGTGCTACTAATCGCGGTCACGTTCGTGGCCGCGACACCTCCGAACTTTACTGTTGCGCCGGCAGTGAATCCGGCGCCGCTAATGGTGACGGCTGTTCCACCACCGCTTGCGCCGCTGTTGGGACTGACCGATGAGATCGAAGGCGGTGGCCCGCTGGTAGTATAAGTGTAGCTGGCTGAGAGAGTGCTCTGGCCTCCGGCGTTGCTGACCATGACGTCTACAACGGCGGCGGCGTGTGCTGGAGTGGTCGCCACCATCTTGGTGGTGGACGTACTAACGACCGAGGCGGCAGTACCCCCTATCGTGACCGACGTCCCGGAGGCAAACCCGGCCCCATCTATTTCAACAAAGGTCCCGCCGGCCGTGGACCCTGATGTGGGCGATATCGAGCTAATATCCGGAGCAACTGCACCTGCATAGGTGAATCCATTGGGTAATGTCGAAGCCTGGCCATCATAGTTAGTCACCACTACATTAACTGAGCCGGCACCAGCAGGCGGGGGAGCATAAGCCGTGATAGTCGTCGGGCCGTATACTATCATCGTCGTCGCCATCGTATTGCAAAAACTCACAGTCGCACCGTATTGAAATCCCGTCCCGGTAATAGTCACGGGTGTGGATGCGTTCGCGGGGCCTGTCGCCGGCGAGATCGAGCTTATCTGCGGAGCCGGAGCCGCGTTTGAGTACGTGAAAGCGCCTGAGAGAGTGCTGCTTTGACCGTCGGGGTTGGTGATAACAACATCCGTCGTCCCAAGCGCTCCTGCCGGAGTCGTGGCCGTGATGGTAACACCGTTGCTGATTGCTACATTGGTCGCGGCCGTTCCACCAATCTTGACTGAGGCCGCGGGAGAGATGTTGAATCCGGCTATCGTAACCGAGGTGCCTCCAGCAGGAGCGCCTGAACTAGGCGCAATCAAACTCGCATGAGGAGGAGGAACGGGCGGTGCAACATAAGCAAAGGCTCCGGGCAGCGTCGCCGTCCCGCCATCAGGGTTAACCACCACAACGTCGAAGGCCCCAGCAGCATGTGCGGGGATCGCCGCGGAGATGGAATTGGAACCGGAGACCGTGACGTTCGTAGCCGGGACGTTGCCGATGGCCAGGGCCGCGCCTGATACGAAGTTGGAACCTGTGATTGTCACTGACCCGCCACCGGCCGTTCCGGCCGTGGCCGGCGACACGGATGTGATAGACGGGGTTGTGGTCGGCGCCGGACCCGGACCGGTTGTGAAACTCCACACCGGTCCAGCCGCCGTGATATTGGCCATTGTCTTGTCGACGATCTGCCAGCGATAAGTCGTGTTCGCGCGCAAACCTGACACCTGGAACGAGGGAGATCCGGGAATCGTCGGATCGCCCGTGAATACGTTGCTTGCAATCAACGGCGGGGTAGCACTGGTACCGAAGTATATATCGAACTTATGCGACCATATCCCGCCGTCCCAATTGAGTGTTACCGTCAGAGACTGGGCCGATGCGTTATTGGCAGGGGCGATATTTGTCGCGGGATCGGGGGCGAGCGGAATAAAGGGCGCATATTCGACGGCGGAGTTCCACTTTCGCTCGAATTGATTTTGAAACCACTTGAAGAACCACGGCTTGGACGTATTGAAATAATTGTGCTCGGCCTGGCAATCGGCTGATGGTCCGGTCCAATTAGATGACCCGAAAACCGTCATTCCCTGGCCATACAGGAGCATAGCCTTTTCATGGTTCAGGCCTTGATGTTTCGTCTGTTTTATCTGGACGCCGCCCATATACATCAGATCCACATTATAGGAATCCCATAGCCTTGCTGGATTCCGGTATTCTTCGGGCTCAGTCAGCAACCGCATCGGTACACCCCGGCCAACGGCGTTAGTCGACGCATTGGTGAACATCGTGTTGGTGATGCGATATATATCGGCGTCGATCTTCTGGCTCTCCTGGCCCATCACGTCGACGGTTCTGCTGCCGAAATCGTTCAATGGATTGACATTGTCGGGAGGGAAATTCATGTCCGATAGGATTGGATAATTCCCGTAAGACCGGTTAAGAGCGCCGCTGATATTGGCGTAGTTACCATAATTGACGGTATCGGTCCAGAGATTGTCGTACTGCGTCTTGAAGCTGTTTAGTACCGCTGAGTCGTTACTGAAGTAGATGGATTCGTCAATGTAATTCTGATACGGAGTCGCGGGAACAAAGAAAAACGGACCATAATCGGCGCCGCTGAACTGGACCGTGTTCTGGCTCGCGAAGAGCATCACTTTCCAATGGAGTATGCAGTCCGCGACCTTGTATCGCATCGGTATTCCGGCTGCCGCCAGTTGGTTGAGTATTTGCTGGTTGGTAGGTTCGCTGGAGTTCGCCCTTGGGTCTACAATGACCCTGACTTTAACCCCGGCGTTGAATCGGTTGACGATCATATTGGCATAAGAACTGTCCTGCATGAACCAGAAGGCGACGTCGATCTCTTGCGTCTCGTTATTGATCAGGTTCCATATGGGAGTGCGGCAGTCTTCAAAGGACGAATCGCAGAGTCGTTCCTGGGCGGAGGCAGGCTTAGCGAGGTAGAGACCGCACAAAACCAGCAGGCCCAGGGGTAAATAGATCCTTCTCTTTGCACAAGGGGTCTTAAGCATGTAGGTCTCTTAATTGGCGCCGAGACTTGTGAATCACTTCTCCTCGTATCGGGCCTCCAGGTAAGCGTAGAGGCAAACGGCCCTATCAATCCGGCTTGAAACCAACTGGATCGCCTGCACGAGCGCGCGGAACCGGGCAGAGCCGGGAGCGCATCCCCTGCTCCCGTATCCTAGACAGAAACAGGACGGACTCTGCGTCCCAATTGAATGTAAAGTGCGAACGAACACCAGCCTGCAAAATCCATCTGATGGATTCCTGAAAGGGGAGGGCAAAAGAAATATGATCGCTTAGTTGAGAGCCGGCACAGCCTGTTGTGAATCAAGAATTGCTGGCGGGGCTTCCGGCCGATCGAGTTCTATAGCCTCATAAAGCTCAGCGACTGCTCTCGCGGTCGCCGTGCCGGGCCTATAAAAAAGTTCTGCGGCCGCGGTCTTTCGTTCGTCAGATCTCAATCCTGGATCAGCAAGGCTTCGTTCAACGGCAGCCGCAACCTGGCTCGCACTCGTAACGGTCATCGACGTTCGGGACATTATTTCAACATAATCCAGATTGACGCCCGTGCTGGCAATCAAGTCGGGCGAGTGAATCCTGACTAAAGGCCGGTCCAACAGCAGGTATTCGAAGCCCACCGAGCTATGGTCTGTGATCAACACATCGGCCGCCATCAGAAACGGGCAGCAATCACTACCAGCCGCCAGTTGCCCTCCGGTCTTTCTCAGTATTGGCTCGAGCTTGGCTCGCCAGTCCACACCACCGGAAAAGAAATGGCCCGGCATGAGCGACCCGTCATGAAGTTTAACTATGACCGCATAGCCCGCTTCGCTGACTCGGCGGATGAGCTCCTCTCCCATGAGGTTCAACGAAGAACTGGCAGACCAGGTCGGCGCATAAAGTACGACGGGGCGATCCGGATCCAGGCCCAGTCGTAGGCGAATGGCCTCTCGGTTCAGCGTGCCGTCGACCAGGCAATCAACCTTGGGCATACCGACAAGCCTCGCGGCGGTCGAGTCAGGATCAATGGCATTGGCGGCTATGAAATTCCTTAGCCTTCGCTCGTTGATGAACAATAGGCGATCCCACTCTCGCATCGAACGGCGCGGAGCGTCGTACACCTGGCTGTACTTACCGGCCACGCCGTGAAACATAAACACTCGGCAGGCGCCTCTCGGCAACGATAGCCAGATGAGATCAGCAACAAGGTACCCATCGAACCGCATCGAAGCAGCTCTCACGCGGCTAATGATTTCAAGCGCTGGTCCGCCATCGCGGTATATATCGTTGGCGCGGCCCGGGTCCTCGCTCGATGCAAAATAAAACTTCACGCGGGGATCGTTTTCCATGGCACGGATTACGGGCGAAACAATGGCATAGTTCATCGGTCGCCTGGAGTCCACCAGGATGCGGCGCTCGCACTCGCTCCTCCATCGGTGCAGCTTCTTGTCTGCTAATCGAGCTAGTTTAAGTACGTTCATTGTCAGTTCACCTGCTCATTCGCGGATCACTGAAACCGGCGGCCTAAACCGAATACGCGAGCAACCGGACTCACCTGGATGGCGCTGACAGGCCGGCCCACAAGCTTGCAAAGCCGCCGAGAGTCAGCCTTCTAGTCGCCAGTAGGGACCGGGCGCCGCTGATTTGCCCGGGGGACGGCCCGAGATCATCGGAAAGACTTCAGCGACTGCGCGATGATAATCGCCCGGAAAGTCTATTTCGATCCATGGATAGCCGCCGGTGTCGACTACGTGAAGGGGACGACTGACAACGAACTCCTGGAAGACCCGGGGCACCCATTCGCCATAACCTCCTCTCGCGATCACTCTATTCATCAGGTGTACGATCAATCGCGCTCCTTCAGGTCCAAATCTGGCTATTCCGACGTTCTCTCCGTGACACTGCGACGGTGGCATTGATTTCGAGATATCGACCAGCCGATTACCCTCGACGCGAACCTTCATCTCCTCTTCGCCGAGGAGCGGCATGTGTCTCTCTTGTAACGACACGAGCAGAGCATCGTCGTAGCGCGACTGAAGAAGGCGATCTAAAAGGGCGGGATGAGATAACACGTCAGAATTCATGACTATGAATCCGTCTGCTAGCATATCCCTGGCGAGCCACAAAGAATAAAGACTATTGGTCCGATCGAATATCACATTGTCGACGAATCTTACGCCGCCCCGGCATGCTACGCGGACGTGGTTGGACTTGTAGCCCACTACCAGGACGATGTCGCGGATACCGGCCTGACGAAGGCATCGCAACTGCCGCTCGATCAGCGATTGACCGCCCACAGGTAACAGGCACTTGGGAATGTCGCCGCACGCGCCATTAAGCCGCAGTCCCCTGCCGGCTGCTAGAATGATTGCCTTCATAGTCTATTGCTCCGTGACACATAAGGTCGCCGCCGTGACCGGTCGCCTTCGAAAGAGCGTGATGATATTGCCCACGTACCACATCCTGTCGGCGTCACACACGGCCAGGCGCAAGAAGACGATGGAGTACAGGGCCGCACCCACTATGGCCTGAGCGCCTACGAGCGCAACGTTGGCGCCGAAAACGTTGCGGCTGATCAATAACCACACGCACATCACCGACATCGGCCAGATCGCCGGCCAGACACCATCCACCAGGACTTTTGTTAGGGGAAGTCCCACACGCCTGCACGCAAGCGGAAATATCCAGAACATTGAAACCACACCGACCGGGATTAACGTCCCAAGTGCGACCCCGACCGCTCCATACTTGCGTGCCAGCGCGATACTGAGACCCAAATTCACGATGGACATAACCACATTAGTTGCTGCGAGCAGTCTGTGATCGCCGGTTCCTTTGAGCAGCGTTGTCGCCGTCGCATTTCCAACCCTGATGGCCACGACAACGGCAAGAAGATAGATTATGGGAATACTGCCCGCAAACTGGGGACCAACCCAGGCCATCACCAAAGGGCGAGCCAGTAAAGCGAGCCCGCCGGCCATCGGGACTACCATCGCCAGTGACAGCCGAGTCCCCTGTACCAGGATGCTCTGTAACCGGCCTTCGCTGCCGATGCTGGCGCTATCAACTACTACCGGAAATAGTGACCCGTTGAGCTGATTCGTCAGCCTTTGCGTCGTCTCGACCAAACGCTGAGCGACCGTCCACACAGCCACGGCCGCTGCTCCGAGAAACCCTCCAACAACCAGTGCATCCGTCGAGTAATTGACCTTGTTAGCCAGGTCTATCGCCAACATGAAAATACTGAATCCGGTTACTTCTCGCAGCCTGATCCGATTGAAGTAGGTGAGCCTGATCCGCAGCCCCGGAAAAACCTTGTATGCATTCCTCCTATAGAACCAATAGCTGACGGCGCGCACTGAGTAGACCGCGACCACAAGTTCAAACAGACCCCCTCCGGCGGTCAGTACCAGCAGGTTGGCGAGCGCGGCGGCAACACTTGTCGATACCGCGGTGACTCCGTTCATGGAATTGCGCACAAATCCGTTTACCACGCCTCCAAACACACTGAAAGGGAAACTGAGACCTACAAAGGCACCCATCACCAGAAGGACACGCCGGCCTTCGTGAACCTGTTCGGCGGTGAGGTTGAACAGATGTTCCAGGTTCAAAGCGACGAACACGGCGATCGAGAACGCAAGCATGCCTATGGCTACGAACACATAGAACATCGTGCTGATCACCTGATTCAACGATTCGCGATCCTGGCGGGCCCTATAGTGAGCGACAAACCTCTCCTGAGCCAAACCATATCCCATGTCCAGCATCGAGAAATACGCGGCTATAGAAGCGGTAAGAGCCAGAACTCCGTAGGCGGCCTGCCCCAGGTGGGCTACGTTGAAAGGAAGCAGAGCGACACCTATCAGCAGCTCGACTCCCATCACAATGTATTTCAAGAAGAGATTGCGTGTGACCAGGCTGGACTTTGATTCTTGACAGCCCCAGACCGCGTCGCCCTGGGTCTCGGCGCTCACCGGCCTCTCCTGTGTGCTGTGTTCTGACGACACCACATAATACGAAACGCCGAAGTCATCGCAACTTTCAAAGCACGCGAGTAAACCGAAGGCGGTGTTACCTTGGCAAGCCTTGCTACCCGGCCTCTCCAGCCCCCAGTCCATTGTCCCTCAACCGCTGCCTGACGATGCCGGCAAAAAACCACAGCCATAACTCATGCTCGAATGCTTTAATGTGGTCTTGCCGCCAGTAGTCCCGAGCAGTTTCTATCACGGAGCGGGCAAAGGTTCGATACAGATATCGGGGAATTCCTGCTATGTGGGGCACCTGGGCGAAATCCATAGCTGTCGACTCCGGCGCCTCCATGTCCAGGCGGGCCTGCTGATAAAGAAGCGCCCGGCTGATGCCATGCCAGTAGTACCAGCGGCGAAAGTATTTCTTGTTCAGGCGGCTGGTCGGAATACAGTGTCTTATCACGACCTCAGGCGCGTAGAAACCTCTGAGGCCCGCCGCTCGAGCTCGTACTGACCATTCGCGAACCTCTTGACCGAGTAGCGTGCCGGCCTTACGGCCCAACCGATTATCCCAGAGACCAGCAACATCGAAGCAGCGTCGTCTGAACGCTGTATTCACGCCCAGGGGTACATACATCTGCCCAAATTCAATCGGCTCTGAACCATAATCGAGCAGAGCCAGAACGGCCCAAAGTTTCGACGGCGACTCAGGAACCCACTGCGGCCGTTGCCGCTGCCAAATTGGGAAGACTTTACCACCCACGTAATCACAGTCGAGTCTATCCAGCGCGGCTAAGGCTCGATCCGGCCATTCGGGCTCAACCCGAACATCATCATCCGTCGTGAGGATAATATCGCCGCCAGCCTGGCCTATGCCTGCATTCAATGCAGCGCACCGACCCTGTTCAGGCTCAAACACGTACCGAAGCTCAGCCGGAAACGATCGCGCCGACTCTTGCACCACGGATTTGGTATTGTCGCTCGAGTTGTTGTCGATAACTATGACCTCCCACGGCTTAGTAGTCGAAATCACGCGCATGCTGGACAGGGTTTCAGCGAGATCGGCTGAACGATTGTAAGTAGGAATAACAATAGAAAACATCAGTCCTCCGTAAGAGCGTGCCATTCACAAAAAACGCCGCCCTATCGGCTCCGGCGAAAAAGCGGCAGCCAGGTCATCCATCCCCAATCCCGAGGGTACCGTCGAGCGGCCAGGTCCGCATAGAGCTTGATCCATTCGTCTCGCACTGCGCTCCACCGGTACAGGGCGCATTCCGCGCGAGCCCTCCGGATTATGCTCCTCGCCAGTTCCTCGTCCTCCAGCAGCCGCATCGCGCTGGCCGCCAGTCCATCGTCGTCCCCGCACCTGACCATCAATCCCGTCTCGCCATTCTTTACTATGTACGGTATCCCTCCAGCGTTCGTGGTTACTACCGGCAACCCCGATGAAAATGACTCCAGTATCGATCCAGGCATGTTATCTATGTTCGAGCTGTTCAGATATATGTCCGCTTGGTTGTATAGACCGCTCATCACCTCGGGTGTCACCTGCCCTACGAATTCCGTATTCTGCAGTCCCAGTTCTCGCGCCTGCCTCTCCAGCGCTCCCCTCTGCTTACCGTCACCCGCCACAATCAATCGCGCTTCCGGGTATCGCTTCTGTATCTTCGCAAATGCCTTCAGAATGCACCCGACATTATATAGAGCCTCCAGATTCCGATTTGAAAGAAACACGGGCCGCAACGGTCCCCGCTCTCGATATCTGAACATCTCGGTATCCACGACATTGAACACGGCTCTGGCCCGCAGCCCAAATCGCTTGAATATCTCAACCAGATACCCTGACGGCACTACGATTTCGTCTGCCAGTCTCATCATCGGCGCCGCCGTCCTCCGCCAGCGCGTCATATGGTCCTCCGCTTCGCCGCTGTGATAGTTCAAGACGATCTTCTTTCCGCTCAAGAATCCGAGCATGATGGCGGGAGTCGGCGATAGCACAAAGGAAAGGTAGGACGCCGAGAATACATGTATTACGTCGTACCGTGGCAGGCGTCTGACAAGACTGGCGAGATAGACCATCGTAGTAATAAATGTTCGAAGATACTTAGGTCTTTGCAGGAGCCGCAACGGACCAGGCAGCATCGGATTGATCGGCAGCAGAGATACTCCAAGGCCGTTCGCCTCTTGAAGCCGGGAGCGCAAGTATTCTGCCTGGATCGACTGGCCGCCCAAAATATCCATGGAAGGGGCAACCAACAACACTCGCAGCGCAGTAACTGAAAGGGGCGCTACGTGCATCCTGTTGAACCCTATACCAGACGCAGCCCCAACAGAACTTAGCCTGTCCTGTGCCGCCGGCAAGTGACCGCGGGAATGCATCGGCCGCCGAGCTGCCAGGTCCGCATAGAGCTTGATCCATTCGCCTCGTACCGCGCTCCACCGGTACAGGGCGCATTCCGCGCGAGCCCTCCGGATTATGCTCCTCGCCAGTTCCTCGTCCTCCAGCAGCCGCATCGCGCTGGCCGCCAGTCCATCGTCGTCCCCGCACCTGACCATCAATCCCGTCTCGCCATTCTTTACTATGTACGGTATCCCTCCAGCGTTCGTGGTTACTACCGGCAACCCCGATGAAAATGACTCCAGTATCGATCCAGGCATGTTATCTATGTTCGAGCTGTTCAGATATATGTCCGCTTGGTTGTATAGACCGCTCATCACCTCGGGTGTCACCTGCCCTACGAATTCCGTATTCTGCAGTCCCAGTTCTCGCGCCTGCCTCTCCAGCGCTCCCCTCTGCTTACCGTCACCCGCCACAATCAATCGCGCTTCCGGGTATCGCTTCTGTATCTTCGCAAATGCCTTCAGAATGCACCC
>Ga0207103_10135_pt1 | contig 21794 bp, 28 predicted proteins | sample Alteio_BWMinHeat_81_FD_153546 | JGI IMG/M metagenome (GOLD analysis project Ga0207103, IMG submission 153546) | Enriched cells from forest soil in Barre Woods Harvard Forest LTER site, Petersham, Massachusetts, United States -... | ecosystem: Environmental > Terrestrial > Soil > Temperate forest >...
GTGGGAATCTCATTGAGCAGCGATGGCAAGACTTTGACGTTTGAGCGCACCAGCTTGACGATGCCGGCGGAGGTTTTTGCGGCGGCGGGAGATGGAAGAGACGTGCGACAGCTTACCCATCACAACGATTCGATTCTCGCCTCGGTGAAAGTGAATGCACCGGAAACATTCTGGTTCGACGGCGCAGGAGGCACGAAGGTTCAAGCCATGATGATCCGGCCTCCGGATTTCGACGCGACGAAAAAATATCCGCTGGTGGTGGTGCTGCATGGCGGGCCACAGACGATGTTCTCGAACGCGTGGGGCTACCGGTGGAACGCACAGGTATTTTCCGCGGCTGGCTACGTGTCATTGATGATCAACCGGCGCGGCTCGACGGGGTACGGCCAGAAATTCACGGACGAGATTACGAATGATTGGGGCGGCAGGCCCTACGTCGACGTGATGAACGGTGTCGATTTCGCGCTGAAAAAATATCCGTACATCGACGGGGCGCGTATGGCCGCCGCCGGGGGATCGTACGGCGGCTACATGGCGGACTGGATCGCGACACATTCAGGGCGATTTAAGGCGATCATCAGTCATGCCGGGATTTACGATAAAGCAGCAATGTATGCCACGGAGGAGCTGTGGTTTGAAGATCACGACATGCAGGGCACGCCGTGGACAAATCCAGAGAGTTATCGCAAATGGGCGCCGCTGAGCTACGCGAGCGAATTGGGAAAATTCAAAACGCCGACGCTAGTGATTGCCGGCGAACGGGACTATCGAGTGCCGTACACGCAGTCGCTGGAATTCTTCAATACATTGCAAAGGCAAGACGTGCCATCAAAGCTGGTGATTTTTCCGGATGAAGGGCATTGGATTCTGAAACCGCAAAACAGCCGCTTTTGGTACAAAACGTTTCTAGATTGGCTGGCCGCCTACTTGAAATAATCGGCTCGATTCAAGTTGCAAATAATCGCTGCAGTGCGCGGCGCGCAAATCGGAAAAGATGAAAGAGCAAGAACACTGAGAGCGCAACGAGGGCGACAACGATAACAGTCGTTGCTACTGGATGGGCAGTGGCCATCCACGTCAACCAAACCGCGAGGATGTCTTCACCGAAGCTCAGTGCCCAATTGCTCAGCGGTTCCGGCGTGGTGTTGACCGCGGCGCGAGCGCTGGCCTTTGTGCCATGAGACGTTAGAGCAACTCCACCGGCGAGTAGCGCGGTGGCCCAACGCCACTCCGTGGGTGCGGCCCCTGCTGCGCTGTAGGCGAGAAACGCGGCCGCGGGAGGGCGAATGAAAGTGTGGATTGCATCCCATGCGGTATCGACGTAGGGGACCTTGTCCGCGAAGAATTCCACCAAATAGAGAACAATGGCGATTCCAAGAACCGCAGGATGCGCGAGGGCGTGGAGCGACGGCGGAAGATGGATGACTCCGAAGCGCTCGAGGAGGCCGAGCGTCGCAACCGTCGCGTAGAGGTTGAGGCCCGAGGAAAAGCCAGCGCCGAGAGCGAGTCCCAATGTCTCGATGGGATTCATCCCGCCCATCATAGCAAAGCGACATAGCATTAGCGGACAGTTACTTCTGCTCACACTGGTGAGACGTTCCGTTTGACCATTTCCACCGGCCCAGAGAAGCTATTCACAAGGCGGTCGTCAATGTTTGGCTTAAGCCATCTCTTCTATCCTTGGGGATTTATTGTGCAAGGCCTCGCGATCATCCACTTCGTGCGACGCCGGCCGGAGAACTACTGGTTCTACGTGATTTTCTTCGGTGGCTTTCTCGGAGCGGGCGTGTATATCGTGGCCGAAGTGCTGCCTGATCTCGGTCTTCTGCGTGGCGTATTTCAAGGGTTTGGCCGCAGGTCACGGATTCAAATCGTCGAGACGCAAATCATGGACAATCCTTCCGCCGCAAACTATGAAGAGCTCGGCGAGCTGTGTAAGGATCAGAAGCAATTTGAAAAAGCGCGCGAGGCATTTACGAATGCAATCGCGGCGCGCAGCGATTCGGTGTACACGTTTTACTACCGTGCGCAGGCTTCTTTAGGGTTGGAAGATTTCACCGCGGCGATCCCAGACTTGGAGCGGGTGGTCGCTAGCGATCGTAAGTTCGATTACTATCGGGCTGCCGGACTCTTGGCAGACGCCTACGCAAAAACGGGGCGATTAGACCGCGCCGAGCAACTCTATGTCGACGTGGTACAATTCTCGACAACAACCGAAACTCTTTACAACTATGCATGTTTTCTAAAGCTCGCCGGACGACGCGAAGAGGCGCGCGAGTGGGTGCAGAAGTTGCTCGCGAAGAAACGGACGCTGCCGCGGTACATGCAACGGTATGAACGACCGTGGTTCCGGAAAGGCAAAGCGCTCTTGAAGGAATTGGCCACCGCGTAGACCCGCACGTGGGACTGTGCTATGTGGTTGTACATCTTCGCGTTCCCCGAGGCAGAAGACTGACAGGCACGGCCGCTCCGCAGGATATCTTCCAGTCCACACCCGGCGGTTCTGGTGTGGACTGGTCGGTACACAACACCTCCGACTAGGCTCTCCAGATCGCTATGACTCTTATCGTGACCGGCCCCCGCAAATACCGTTATGAGACCTCTCGCGGCACAACTCTTCAATCGGGTCTTCAATCGGGCGCGCAGGTCGGCGACAACGTGTTCGGTTTTTTGTCACGCAGTCTGCTGACGTTCGCGGCGCTAGGAAGCCATCGACCGCGGAATTTCTATTCTCTCCTACTAAAATGCCTCGTGATGGGCGGGCTCGATGGTAAAATTACTTCGAAAAGCCAATGGCTCGACAGGTCTGGACGGGCGACGAAGGAGAGTTCAACGCCGCGGACCGCGCGTCAGTAAGGAGCACATATTGTGAGCAGCTCCGCCGTGCCGTTCATCGAATGCGAGCAAGTCCACGCGGGCTTGGCGGTCACCGACATTCCGACCGCCGTCGAATTCTACATCAAGAAGCTCGGCTTCCAGCAGGCGTTCACCTGGGGCGAGCCGCAGACCTTCGCCGGAGTGAACCTCGGCAAGGTTCAGATGTTCTTAGCGAAAGGCACGCCGACGCCCAGCCCTGACACCGGTGCGGTGTATTTCCTTGTCGGTGATGCCGATCAATTGTACGAATTCCACCGTGCCAATCGTGTCGAAATCGCGCAGCCAATCGATGACCGACCCTACGGCATCCGCGACTACACCGTGCGCGATCTCCATGGCTACTATCTGGTCTTTGGACATCATTTGTTCAACGCCGGCCCGCCCATCAAAATTGAACGAGTCGACGTGCCTGTGCGTTTGGAGAAACGTCTCGCGGCACTCCTCCAAGATCTCGCCAAACACAAGCGCATGAGCGTAGATAGCTGTCTCGAGGAGATACTGCTGCATACCAATGATGGCGTCGGCCCGCATACGAAAACGACCCTGCACTGCATCCAAGAGCTGAATAAGAAGCACGGCATCGATTACGACAGCCACGCCAGCTATCGATTTGTCGAGGACTGAATTGCTGGTATGGCGTCCCCAGAACAACGAATGGATGCAGATATAGAGTGCGAGCAACACTCTTGTGTTTACAGATTCATTTCCACGTGAATGCGATCCGGTGGTGAGATGGCTGAGCGTACCCGCGACGCGCGTGCAGTTATGGTCTCCCTGGTGTCCAGAACGGCGCTTTCGAATTTTTCTCACACGTTGGCATTCATGCAAGCAATCATCTAGAATCGCCATCCATGACGTGCCCCAATTGTGGAAAGGAGATGACCGACTGGACGCTGGACGGGCGCCTGGGTACACAAGTCACCATCGATGTGTGCACAGCGTGCCAAGCGTTCTGGTTCGATCAGCACAAGAGCTTGCAACTCACTCCCGGCTCGACCCTCAAGCTGATGAAGTTTATCGGCGAACACTCATCAACGGTCAAGCCATCCTTGTCGGACGTGCTGCGGTGCCCGCGATGCGGAGGCCAGCTGTCACTGTCACACGATATGGTCCGAAACATGCGATTTAACTATTGGGGATGTGGAAATGTTCATGGACGGTTCATCGGGTTCTTCGACTTCTTGAAAGAAAAGAATTTCATCCACGCGCTTTCGCCTCACGAGGTCCAGCAGCTGAAACAGAATGTACAGAGTGTGAACTGCTGCAACTGTGGGGCGTCCATCGACCTGCAGACTAACTCCGCTTGTCCGTACTGTCATTCCGCCATTTCGATGCTGGACATGAAGCAGCAGCAACAGATGCTGGCGCAGCTCAAGGACGCTGCCGAGCCTCGGCCGGTTGATCCGACACTACCCCTGAAGCTCGCCCTGGCAACGGAGAGAACATCAGCCCTATTTAAAGCGGACGATACCGAGTGGTGGGAAGATGCTCGCTCGGGCGACCTAGTGCAGGCTGGTTTGAAGGCGGTCGCCCGATGGATCACCACCAGCCTGTAACTGCATGGCCCACCAAACGCTGAGGACCAGATGATCGCTTAACGATCCAGCTTAGAATCGGATCTGCCGATCGCCAGTGCACGACGCATGCTGAAAGCAACGGCCGACGGGGAAACCAACCCCGCGGCTTTGGCCGCCCTGGCCGATCGAAAACTGCGTCCCACACCGGAACAGTTGTGCAATGCGCTCAGCGCGTGCGCGGGGCTCAAACCCGAGTACCGAAGGCTTCTGAAGACGGCGCTGGAGCGGTTGCGATTCCTCGAGCAGCAGATCGGCCACCTGGATCAGGAGATGGCCAGCCTTCTGAGCCAGCACCAGGATGCAGTCCGGCGACGGGCGGAGGTGCCGAGTCTGGGCGTCGATTCCGCGCACCAATGCCGAAGTCGCCTTTGAAACGGTGTTGCCGTGGCAGCGACTCGCATGTAAGCTCTCCAGCCGCCGTGTGCAGCATGAGTTGTTAACTTCCTCTCCTTTTTCTTAATCTTTATCTGAAACACGCTCGAGGCGTGATAGGAATCGGGAGGCACCAGATGATGGGGCAACGTCTAAAAGCTTGGCTAACGACGTGGGCTGAGAAACCATATCCACGGCCCGCCTGTAATTTGCTCATCGTGCGGTGGATGGCTCTTCTATTCCTAGGTCTCAGCGGCCCTGCGCTCGCCGCGCAGGAAGCTCGTGTTGAGCCGCAGACGCAAGACGCGCGGAAGTGCGAGGCGCTGGCCGAGCTCAACCTCGAAGCCCTGCCAGGAGGTCCGGCGGTCATCACCTCAGCGCACGTCGTCGAGGTTCCCGCCACCGGCCTGGAGCACTTTATATTCACGCAGAGCGGATATGGGAGTTCTACTCCTGAGCGTGCCTCCCGCATTCGTGAGTATTGCAGCGTGACTGGCTACGTTGCCCCGCAAAACAAGTTCGTGTTGAAGCTCCCACTGTCGGGCGATTGGAATCAGAAGTTTTTCTTTTATGCGTGCGGCGGTTTCTGCGGCACTCTTTTTATGGACGCTCCCAATCTAGGTCTTGCCCGGGGCTATGCATCCGCCACCGGAAACGGAGGGCATGAGAGCGCTTTGGGATTCGATGGGGTTTGGGCCGCAAACGCACCTGAATTACAGGAAGATTTTGGCTGGCGCAGCAATCACGTAGTCACGCTGGTTACCAAAGCGATCACCACACGGTTCTACGAAATGCCGGTCAAGTATTCCTACATGGTGGGCAACTCAAAGGGAGGTCAAGCGGCCCTGCTGGAGGCGCAAAGGTTTCCCGAAGATTTCGACGGATTAATGCCAAGCGCGCCCGTTTACGATTACACCGGACGGGACGTACTTGCCGGAGCTTGGTTTGCCCAAGCCATCAATGACGGGCATGGGGGCTCGGTGCTCAGCGCCGAAGCTGCCCAGGCGGTCCACAAGTCAGTGTTGAAACTCTGTGGCGCTCAGGCCGGCCTGGAGGAAGGGCTGGTCACTGATCCACCCTCCTGCAAGTGGCAGCCGGAAATGATCGCCTGCGTTCAAGGAGGGAGCGGTGCGGATTGCTTGAATGCAAAGCAAGTCGCCGCAGTGAAGCGCTTAATGACCCCGGTCACTAATTCCAAAGGTGAAGTGCTCTACGCGTATCCGTATGTACCGGGCACCGAGACACAATGGGCGGGTTGGAACTACTTTGGGGCTCCTCGCGCCGGGTATACACCGCGCACTGCCAACTTGGAGCTGCCGGTTCAGCATGAAAGGTATTTAGCAGACGAGAGAATACGAGAAAATGTGGACGCCCTCAAATATGACTTCGATCGCGGGCCTGCGACCCTGGCTCGGTCGCGGAGGATTTATGACGCGTCGTCGCCCAATCTCACCGCCTTCAAAGCACGAGGCGGCAAGATCCTAATGTGGCATGGCTGGGCCGACGGGGCCATCATGGCGACTTCGTCGATTGGCTACTACGAAGGCGTGACCAGGGCTATGGGCGGCCGCAAACAGACCGAAGACTTTTTCCGGCTTTTTCTCGTACCTGGAGTTCATCACGGCGGCGGCGGCCCAGGATTCACCGAGTTTGACTCCCTGACCGCGCTGGAAAATTGGGTAGAGAAGGGGCAGGCACCCGAAAAACTGGTCACAGGACGATTAAGCAACGGCGTTGTGGAGCGCACACGCCCGGTCTTCCCGTATCCAGTCTTAGCTCACTATTCCGGAAAGGGCGATCCCAAGCAGGCCGACAGTTTCGTGCCGGTCGATCTGTCCCCGCGTTAGAGCTTTGCACTTCGCTAAGGCCCGACAAGTCGCGGAGTCGGCCATGTCCAGCTAGCGCGTTTATCAAAAGGTAGCCGCAGAGAGCTATTGGCGACAGTGATTTCAATCTGGCTCGCTTATCCCCAAACGGTTGCTCGAAGCCATACCCAAAGCTGCAGAGGAAACTGTCCTACTTGATCTGCTGGTCTGCAGATAGTGCCTGATTGATCCGTTTTAGCGTTTGGAATCCGTCTTTGACCACCGTCGTCTTGATATTGTCTTTTATTACGACTACGGGTTTCAGCATGATGGTGGGCACCTTTACCTTGCCGTTGCTGACGGTTCCATCGGCGTGGGCCGTTTCGCCCTTGGCGAGGCGAACCGCTTCCTCGGCGGCTCTTGAGGCTTCACTTACGATGGGCTTATAAACAGTCATCGCCTGCGTGCCCTGGGCGATGCATATCACCGCAGCTAAATCCGCATCCTGTCCGGAAACGGACACTTTGCCGGCGAGACCATGTTCGCGGAGGGCTTGAATTGCACCGCCGGCCAATCCGTCATTGGAGGCGAGGACAGCAGCGATCTGACCCTGAGCGGAATCGATGGCCTTCAGTGTAAAAAGGTAGGACTCGGAAGGCAGCCAGTCTTTAGTGTAGGCATCAGCGATTACCTTGATGTCGCCGCGATCGATGTATGGCTGCAGAACATTCATCTGTGCGTCATGCAGAGTTTTCGCGCCGTCGTCATTGGGAGAACCAGCGATAAGGACGTAATTCCCTTTGGGCGCGTGTTTTACCAGGTATTCGGCTTGCATGCTGCCGATCTCAACACGATCAAAACTCACGTAGAGATCGACATCGCTGTTGAGTATCAGGCGATCGTAACTGATGACCTTGACACTGGCGGACTTCGCGGCGTCGACCATGCGGCTGGACTTGGTAGTGTCGCGGGGTAGTAAAACCAGCACTTTGATACCAGCTTTGATCATCTCGTTTACCTGCTGGAACTGACGATCATCGTCTCCGCCGGCGTCGCGGGAGATGACCTCCGCGCCCAACTGCTTAGCTCGCGTCTCAAAGGAATTCAGGTCGGTCTGCCAACGCTCACCCTTCATGTCTTCGATGGAGAAACCTACTTTTAGTTTGTTCGAGCCTTGCGCGTGTAGAAGGTGTGCGTTAAAGACCACAACGAATATGGCGGACAGAACCGTCAGCGTGCGTCGGGCCTTTGTCAAGATTATCTCCTTCCCTATTCATGCTGGGCACAGCAGGGGCTGATGAGATTCAATGATACGAAACAGAATGTTGTGTTCTGCGAACCAACGCCGCTGCTATCACGCCGCTGCGTCCGGCTGTTTTGCCTTGAGTCAGTATCCTTCCGACTCAGCAGGTAAGCAACGGCTTTGACACAAATCAGTCAACTTTCGATAGGTCGCAAATCGGAAACTGGCTCAGCGCCTTGCCTTGTACTTCAGGCGATCGAGTCCTCCTACCAGGAGTAGTGAACCTGGTAGGTCAGGACCTTTTCAACGTCGGGAGGAATTTGCACGGTGAATGCAGCTGTTTGTGAGTCGACTTTTTTGAACGGATCGGAACTCTTGCTGATGTCCCAGTTGGTCCAGCGATAGAGGTGCTCGACGATGCGGACTTCAACTGGGGTGGTTTTGTGCTTGCGCACTTCGATTTTGAAGCTCTCGTCAACCCAGCGGGCTTGGTTGTCCAGTTTGTAGTCCATGCGATGGCGTTCACCGGTCACGTCGAAGGCGTTTCCGGTGTAAATGCGAATTAGTTCATCTTTGGGAGTGTGATCGATTTCGTTTTCGCCGGTGAATTCGAGCTGGCCGTCGTCATCGCGACGGTAAAAGCGGACTCGGCCCTTGGGAAGTGGCATGCCGAGATGATTATCGTTGCTGTTTTTGAATTCCTGCATGACCCAGACTTTGGGATTAGCTATCGACCCTCGCTTTCCACTTTCCGTATCGGGGAGGCGATTCGCGTTAAGTACGAATTTACCGCCGATGCCCCGGGTAAGTACGTTGCCGCTGCGCGGTATTTCGATCGCAGTCAGCGATCCGTGCTGGAGTCCTTTTTCACGGACCGCCGAGCCGATGCGCGCGGCCCGCTATTTGGAAACAAGCTTTAGAGGTATGCGTTACAGATTTCTCCCGCAACAACTTGCGCCAGCGGATGGGACCCAGCAAATTATGAATTTCCGTGATAGACGCTCAAATGAACGCTCTTGCGAGTTAACTCTTGAGTTGAACGGGAAGAGCTAGGGGGGAATGTCTGTCCCACTTGCTTTCGCGCATTGCCCAGACGTGGGGATGCCACAGGAAGTTTGGCCGTGCGCAATCTCCGATAGCGGCAGAATCACGGCGATGCAAAACGCGCCTTGTCGCCAGGAGCAACTCTCACGCCACTTCCAACCTGCTTGCGGCAGTTCACCAACCCTTCAGTCCGAACCGACTCCAGCCAAGGTAGACCCTCTGAGAGCCAAACCCCACGCTACCGAGGTAAATTGATTTCCCGTCCTGATCCGTTGCGCTCCGAAGCGCGTCGCAAAGATTCTTCGTACCGCTGGTACGAACGACGATCCGCCAGTCAGAAACACGGCATCTACGTTTCTCGGGTGCACGCCACTTGCTCTAAGCAGGGAGTCCAGACAAGACTCAATCTGCTTCAATTCGTCGGAGATCCAGGTTTCAAAAGAAGAACGCTCTACCCTGGCGGTAAGATCAACAGCTCCATCCGAGTAGCGAAACGTTGCTGCCACGTTGTTCGACAATTCGTACTTTACTGCCTGAACAGATTGGTGCAATTGATATCCAAGATCATCCTTTATGAGATGGATCAAAGCAGCGATTTTCTGAGGCTCAACAGCATCCGTCTTGATACGGCTAAGCAAGTCCATCACGTCCTTAGCCCTCAGAAATGAAAGATGATGCCATCGTTCCAACTTGCCATAGATCCAGGAGGGTATCGGTAAGAGCCTTTTCATCGAACGCATGTTCGTTCCGGCGCCGAGCGCGGGAGACAAAAGATGTCTAATGATCTTCGCATCAAACGAATCGCCCGCTACGCCGAGGCCAGCGTTGCCTAGAAGGTCCGCCGCACTTCTACCTCTACGACGGACACTTGGACCGACCCTAACCAAGGAAAAGTCGCTCGTGCCACCTCCAAAATCTCCAATCAGAATGAGTTCATCGTGATCAAGTGTGGACTCGTAGTAGTGCGCGGCCGCTATCGGCTCAAACTCGAACTGTACGGACTCATACCCAGCAATCTTGAAGGCCATCCTAAGGCGGTTTTCCGCATAGCGATCCTCTTCCTCGGTCTCGGCTCCGACAAATCGTACCGGCCGGCCAACTACCGCTTTGAAAATGGAAACGCCAAACTGGGCCGCGGCCTTTTCACGCAGGTCTCTCAAGATACGACCGATCAGATCCTCCAGCGTGTATCTCCGGCCAAAAACGTCCGTACTCAAGAGGCTGCCACTACTCAGAAAAGACTTCAGCGATTGAATCAGCCGGCCTTTGTGGTCTGCAGAGAGGTAGCGCGCAATACCCTCCGGTCCGCTCCACGATTTGAGTGCGTTGACGCCGCGCTCTTTCGCTTGCTCGAGATAGAGAAGCGACCGATAGGCGGCGGTCACTTCGCCCATGTATGGGAAGTGAGCAAGCGCAACCTCGCCGGTGTCGTTAGCGTGAGCGATGGAACTATTCGTCGTGCCAAAGTCGATACCAATTGCAGCGGGCATTCTTATCGATTTTAAAGGCCGCGCACGTCCCCAGCAACTAAGCACGGGTCTCCTCGTTGCAACAGTGGGGAAAATAAGCTAAGGCAAGGCGCCACAATCACTTAGCTGTTTTCACGAGGCCCTTGATTGGCAAGTCTGGCAAGCTGGTTTTCTCTTACTCTTTTCAGTGCAATTCGACGGTGAGAAGCCGGATAAAATCACGCACGGTGCCTCTGCCTGTAAGGACGACAAGTCATTTTGGCCCTGAATACGACGAGCCCCTTTTCAGCAATGTTCACCGCAATGAAGCGCTCGTCCGTGATCCACGGGTCGGGCTCCCAGTCTTGGCCATCTTCAGTTTCTCGACAATGTCCTGGAAAGCCGTGTTCGAATTCCGTCACGCGGGGAAATTCGCCGCACACGTAGAACATGGCGTCAAGAAGCACGTGCCGCCGAGTTGTGTTGACGACTGAAGCGCCATGCGCAGTGAGAGCGTCAATACCCGGAACATCCTTGGATGCCAGCATTCGGCCGTCGGGGAAGCGCCGACCACGCGACCGGAACATACCCGGATGCACATAACACGGAACAGTGCGACTCCCCCCACTGGCGCAAATCACCGTCCAGGAGCAGCTACCCCGGAAAGACTTGCTGCTTACGCTTTTATTCTGCTGCGCGGTTTAGGGACCGACTTTTCGTGAGGGACGATCGGGAATGCTACGATTGAATAACCAGGTAATACCTCTGGCTGCCTGCTAGCCGCAAAGGCGCTCTGAGCCCACCCATAGTTGAGCCAGATTTCTGAGGTTGTCTTTGTATGTTCGCGTTACCAAATATTCCTTCCCACCTTTTACACGTAGCCTGTACTCTCCCGTAGGTAAAGGTTGGATCTCCTCCACGGCCGAAATATTCACGACTACCGAGCGGTGGATGCGAATAAAACCGTAGGGCTTGAGCTTCTCCGCCATGGACGAGAGAGACTCGCGCAGCAAATACGGATTGGGCCAGTGTCGCAGCGAAACGTAATTACCTTCGGCTTGTACTGCCACGATCTCAGCTAAATCCACGAATAAGATTCTACCCTTTGCCTTGAACGCGATTCGTGGCGCCTGTCGTTTTGCTATAACCTCCAACTGCTGCAAGGCTCGGATGAGGTTTGCAGCATCAACCCGGGTTACGGGAAGCAATGATGTATCTACAGGTTCGTACGACCCATCTTCTGCTGTCGATTCAAGAGTGCATTCCCGTTCGCTCTTGGTGGAGCAAATCCCGTCTCGCCGCAGTGGGCTAGCCGAAACGTCCCCATTAGCGTGAGCAGCTTGTTGAACAAACATCTCCTGTGCAATGGCCTTCTGGTCCTGAATCTTGCGGCCGCTCATGATGGAACCTCGCAAATGCCGTCTCATTTCGATTTCGCGCTACTCGAAGCGACTGACGAGTGCGCTGCTTCTACCTGAAATGGTCCTACATGACCCGGGCAGCGGATCCGTCTAACCATCTGCCCACGGGAACGATAAACACATCGATGGGTTGAGCACCTTTGAATTGTGGACTCAGCATAACCGGTGATTTCGGCAGATCGGCACCGCAAGCCTTGCCGTCCTGCGGAGGCGCATAAAACATCAAGTGGCCCTCTGGACTGAGTAGCAGGATTATTCTCCCTGTCTTGATCGCAATCCTCGATTTATTCATCAAAAAACCCAGCACCTGGATCAGCCGGCCCATAGGTTACTTCTGCCCAGTGCTGACTGCTGACGGAAAGGTGGATTGTGCGCCGAAATAACACTCAATAGATTCCAACCGTCCGTTCTTGATGCGGAGATACTCCACGTTCCGGAACGATTTACCGTTCTTGGTGTGGCAAAGATACTTCACAAAAGCATCCCCCGCGCCAGTGGTGATTCGCTCGAGGTCAAAGTGTCCAATGAAATCAACCTGTGTGTCCCAGCATTGCGCTTTGAAAGTGCTCTTGCTGATGTGGTCGTCGCCGGCCGCGCTCGTAAAGGTGAAGTTGTCGGCGAGCAGCATATTGAACGTGTCCAAATCTTTCTTTTCCCACGCCGCGTACCACTTACGGATGATCTCCTCGTTCGTTAAGTCAAGCCTTCCCAATTCGCTGGCCCTTGCCAGTCCGGGTAGCGTCACCGCACCGACCAGCGCGCAGGCTCCCGTTGCGAGCAGATTCCTGCGCGGCATTGTGATCCTTGTCATTGTTCGTTCTCCTTTTCTTGATGTAGTTTGAAACGCTTAGCCCGATCGCGATCCGGTCAGCCCCGCTTGTAGTTGTCCGGCGGCCGAAGAGACCTCAGCCATCCCACGATATTTCTGATCCCCGCTTTCCACACCCTCGTATCTTGAGCATTCTTTGCTAACGTGGCGTAGCCCTCGACTGTCGCGATCAGAAAGTTGGCAGCCTCGTCTGGATTCAGGTCGCGGCGAACTGTTCCTTGGGACTTCCCCTTCCGCAAAAGCGTTGCAACACCTTCCTGCCAGTCAAGGAATATCCTCTCCAGTCGCTTGCGGAATTGCTCGTCCAGCGGAGACATCTCCTGTGCCAAAAGGAGCAGCGGACAACCGGCGCGAACGTCTTGGGGCCCAGCTGGTATCCGCCGGACAACGCCGATCAAAATGTCGATGGGTTCCCCCTCGCGACGCATAGGTCGCAACCACCTGTCGCGCGTAAGTTTGGCGATCTTTTCTTCGACGATGGCATAGCCTAGGGCTTCCTTGCTCTCGAAGTGGTAATAGAGCGCTCCCTTGGTGACGTTGGTGGCGGCGAGAATTGCATCGATGCTGGCACTCTGGAAGCCTGATCTGTGGACCTCCCGAAAAGCCGCTTGCAGCAACCGTTCCCGCGTACGCTCTGGATCACGGACCTTTCGCTTCCTCTCGTGAGCAACTAACATACCAACCAGTCTGTATGTTAAACCATCTAAAAGTCAATCGAAATGATCTGCCTGGCAGGTCCAGGCCTTTGGCAAAGTCTCGGACCATTTTTGGTTTGGTCGTTCGTCGCTGCCACAATCCTGAGTTTTTTCGGAAAAGGAAAGGTTCGAGCCTTGATGATCGGTTGGTCGGTATCAATGTGGGCGGTATTTCAGCTAATTTTCATACTTCAATTCGACTAGCGTTTCGATTTCTCTGTTCCCTGCTTTCGGGATTCCGGACATTCTTGGGGGATTTGTTTTCGCGATCGATTCATCCATTCTTGGGACCGATCCGTTGACTGGGCTGTCCAGATTTGAAAAACTTGATCGTCCTGAACGTTTCGTCCTGAACTAACCTACTTGTGAGAATCGTTTGGAAACTAACCTTCAACAGGGCCGATTGGCCACAGCGCTCACTGAGTTAGCTAATCCACGGTCGCCTCCATTGGTCGTTCGGTCTGTCTTGCATGCTTGCCGGAGATGTAATACACTGACCCCATGAAGACTCTCACGGTACGATTGCCTGAGCCACTGGTGGCGGACATTGAGGAAGAATCGCGCGGTCGGAAGATCTCGAAGTCCGATGTAGTGCGCGAACGGCTCCAGCTCGCACCCCGCCTGCGCCGGCAGCGGATTGCCTCGTTCAATGCCATCGCCGATCTCGTCGGATCGGTTGACGGATTACCGTCCGACCTAACTGGGCGCAAGAAAGCGTATTTGCGAGCCACGGGCTATGGCCAGAAACGTTCTCGCTGACGCGGGCTTTGTGGTGGCGCTGCTTAGCAAACGCAACGCTCACCACCAATGGGCCGTGACTCAGGCCCACGATTTGCGTCCGCCTTGGTCGACATGCGAGGCAGCTTTGTCAGAGGCGTACCACCTTCTCGGAGAGCGCGGGGCGCCGAGTCTCGGTCAATTGCTTCGCCGCCGTGCCGTGGTCGTCGCCTTCGAGCTGTCCCAAAACGTAGAGCCTGTTACGAAGTTGATCGAGAAATACTCCGACGTTCCCATGAGCCTCGCCGATGCTTGTCTCGTTCGCATGACCGAAACGCTTGCCGACCCTATCATCCTGACGACCGACGAGGATTTCCGAGTTTACCGTCGCCACAGTCGACGAGTGGTTCCTTGCGTGACGCCCGAATGACGGCCATGCACGAAAGTCATCCGGCGCTCGCTGGTAGAAACACGCGCAAGCAGTAGAGACGAAATAGGTGACGGTCTAACTTGCAAGGAGGCATTAACCACCTTCGGAACTGCTGCGCACCCGAGGCCTTCTCCGAAACATATCCTTGTTTGAATCTGGAACTTGTCGTTCGTCCTGCGGAGCCCGACCTAATAAGAGTTTGTTGTACGGCTCTGCTGGTTCCAAATGCTCCAAGTTGCTCGCAGGAATTCACAAGAATTGAGCGTCCGAACGGCAACGCAACCTTAGTAGAGTCTACTGAGTTGCCGATGAGACGCCTAAGGCTCGGCTGGGTTAAGCGTCTGCTGCTTTGGCAGAGGGTAAACGCCACAAAATTGCGTCCATCCTCGCAGTAAATGGTTTAGAATCAACGTTGCTAATGCGCCCGTAGCTCAGTTGGATAGAGCGTCTGCCTTCTAACAAAAAAGGCAAATCTTATAAAGAGTTTGCTGAGAGTCGCTTACAGGCTCCCTCTCCCGAAATCTCGCCCTCAGTTGTACCGAAGTTGTACCGAAACCGTGGACTCGGTAAGGGGGCGTGCTGGGGTCAGTCCCTCCAGCGTCCGAAGCGGATTGCGTCTAGAACATCTGCTCCGGCCGTTGCTTTCGCTGCCGCTTCCAGTTCTGAAATCACAGAATTTCCGGGAAAGTGGTACGCTCCCATCACGATGTCCGGCTCCAAGCCATTCACGATTTGTCCTATATATTGTTGATAGTCGGGACAGGGACGAGCATTGTCAGCGGTGACAGTCTTCTTGAACCCAGCGTTCTTACCGTAGCAAGCATAATATCGAGTTGCCACCTCAATCGATTGTTTGTGGGCGCCGCGATAGTCATAGGCGTCGTACCCGGCATTTTTCATGAGGTCCGCCACGCTAAAGAGGCCCGACAACACGCCCAATGTGTAGCCAAACGCCTGGCCAGGATTGGCGTTTCTATAGCGGTCCTCGATCTCGCCCGGCGCAACCACAGCGGTCTGGAAGGAAGGATGGCTCGTAAGGCTATCTGCACCGGTGTTCTTATGACATGCAATCGGCTTGTCATTTTCTCCGTACACGGCATGGTTGAACCATTCCGTCCAAGAAATCGCTAAGGGCGTTGACCGGTCATTGCCATATAGAACCGCGTTGAATCTGCGGCCATCGTCGAGGAGACGCGCAATTGCCAGAAGCCCTAGCAGATGAGCGCCTAGGTGATTGCTATAACGCTCGCAGGCGGAATTTGCGCCGTTCATCTCCGGCAACGCGGCGCGGAAGTTTGAAGCCTCACGGATCAAATTAAATATCGCGGCGTGAAATACATTGAGCTGGTTCGTCTGTCCACTATTGAACGCGCCAATCGACTGCAACAAATCTTGAGCGTCAACTGAATAGATAATCCCTCTTCCGATTTGTAGTCCTACGCCGTTTTGATAAAGAGCGTTGAAGTGTCCTTGACCGTCGCAAAATTGCTCGGCCCTGCTCAGGATGTTCCCTTTCTGATCGCGAAAGCCTTGATTCGCCCAGGCCAACAGAATTCGTTTTGCGAGAGCTGCCGCTTCACCGGAGGAAGGTGCGCTCGCCGGTGCCTTTGCTCCCGACTTTATCAATGCCGCGTACATTGCCAGTCTTGCAGCGACAATCGCCGCTCCCGTTGGCGGCGCCATTCCTTCCTTCACCTTCAGTGCCGTACTGAGCTGACTCGCCGTGCGAATCTCGTCGGGATATCCAGTCGTAGGTTCATAGGAATAAGCGTGCAGATACATGTCAAGGTCACAACCCGAATACACAGCGTCCCAATCGACGTTGGCCGAGAGATCGGCTTTGACTTTTTTAGAAAGCTTGCCGAAACTTTGCGCCGAAAATGAGCGCGGAGAATTGATTCGCGTAGCCATCTCGTTCATGTCGGCAAGCGTCATGAAGACTCGGGGATGCTGTGCAGAGCTTGTATATGAACCGGCAAGCGAAGGGTAAACGTCGGGAGCGGTACTGGCGGGTGATGTTGCGATAGAGAGCGCGACAATCACCAATGCAATGGATCGATACACCTTGGCTGTCTTCGTCATTTCGGACCTTCGTGCTCCAGCCGATGTAGTGCGTTACCTCCAAAAACGCTTCGAGATCCCTGCCATAATGCCAACCACTACACCCTGGGCTTGCGCCAGGGTTGGCGCCGCAGGTATGAGCAGCAGAGAACCGAGCAGGATGATAAGGTTCGAAGATCTCCTCATGCGATGTGCTCCACGGTTGTTAAGGGCGCTGATCACAACGGCCTTATGGCCAATTTACCTGCTTCGGTAAGGGCACCGCAGCGAAAGATGCCGCCTTCATTGCCGGGCTTGTCCGACCAGTCGTAGAAAATGATTCCGGCCAGCCTCCCCTCGCTGACAAAATGCTGAAAGGCGCCGCGCAGTTCCTCAATCTCCTGAAACCTCTTGGTTTCATCGATTGGGCAATGATCGGGTTGGCCCTTTTGTGAAGCATTGGGAATTCCGTATTCCGTCAACCAGCACGGCTTATCCGACCGGCACTCGGAAAAAACGTCCTGACCGAGCGAGGCGATACGCGTCGCCACCGACCGGCTTGGATCGAGGCCAGGATAAACATGCACAGCATAGCCGTCGAGGTATTTGTCCAAACCATTTTGGCGCAGAAACCTAATCGTATCTGGTAGGCTCACCGCAAGATAACCACCCCTCGGCTTTCGACCCTCGCCCACTGATCTTCGCTATTCCGGCTGAGATAATGGGCGTATGTTGATTGAGCTTGGAATGATCGCGCAAATCCTTTAGCGCCGCTGCGATCTTCGCGTAGTTTCGAAAACCAGCGGTGATGACGGCCGCTTCCAGATCCCTGGGATTGTCGAGATCCGCGACAGTCAGCAAGCGCCCGCTTCCCGGTGCGGCAATGTCGCCGTTATAGCCTGACGTGTTGATCTCATTGCCGAGCTCAAAGGCGGTGAGGCGCACGCCTCCGGCTTCCAGTTGATCCAGCATGGGCTTAACCGCGGCGGTGAATTCTTGCGGGTTGAGTTCTAATAACGGGACATCCGCCCAGGTCTGCTTCTTCTTGGCCGTTGAACCGGTATGGGGGTAGACGATCACAACGCTGCCGATACCTTGGTGATAGGCCTCGGTTACGAAATCGATCGTGTTGGGGAAAAGACTGGTGCGGATGGTCTTCACGCCGTTGGCGGCCAATTGCTTGGCCATGTCTTCCTGTGACAAATTAGGAGGACGATACCAGGCGTTGACGCCAACGACTACATCTTGGGCCTGCACCTGTATCGAGCTCGAGAGCAAGAACATGCCAGAATTCTGCTGCTTGCTTTTCTCCCCGCGAGCCTGCGTCCGTGCCAAGCGGGGCACCAGCAGTACAACGAGCAGACATCCGAGAACAGTGGCGGCGTAGACAAGTTTTTTCATGCGATGCTCCTGGCTGTTGGAGGTACGCTTTTACATCGGCGCGATCGCCATGCGTCCGCTCTCCGTCAGAGAGCCCCAGCGGAAGGCACTAACAGGAGCTTCATCATGTAGATTCCCTTCCCACGTGTAAAAAATATGCCTCCTAGGCGACCCTGTCCCGCGAGTTGAGCGAAATAGTCTCGCATTTCACGAACCAGCTTCACTCGATTTGAATCATCGACGGCAGGGCATTTACCTCTAACGCCGCCAACTCCCCACTCAGCAAGCCAGCATGGTTTTCCAAGTGCACTGCCCGCCGCTTTGCATTCCTCGAATCCATTTTGCTTGAGAGGCGCAGGTTCAAAGCACCAAAAAGCAGAATCAGCGCGAACAGGGCATCATGGAAAGTTTTCCTTACCATTGGTGTCCCTTCCAGCGGCTTCGAGTAGCTAACACGGTTCCATACGATAAGTTGCCCATGCATTGCGCCTCCCAGACCGCGCTGGGATTAGTCAATTCAACATCCTGGGCCACTATACTAATCGAATCCCGACCCATCGCTGACTGGCCCATCTCACCGAAGCGCCAAGTTGTACCGAATGCACCGAAAAGATGGATGAATGGCCAGACGAACTTTCTGGCGCAAGTGCTTGCAGACGTTCGGGATTCATACGCGCATGCTCATAGCTGATTAGGATGGATCGTCTGCCCTTTCGGTAGAAAGTCAAGGCCTTCAAAATCGTATCGCTGTTCGCGATAAATGATTTAGAATTAACGTATGAAACGGGCCCGTAGCTCAGTTGGATAGAGCGTGTGCCTCCTAACAAGGCGATGCAAACTAACTAAGTGCCGCTGCTGGTGTCGCTTACGCGGAAACGCACGGTGCAATCACCCCCTCGAATTGCACCGACGCTGCACCGAGATGGGCCCCAGCTTCTCAGAGGTTGCGTCCTCCTTCGGCTGATCGAAAAATGCGCTTTTGATGTGCATCTGCACGCGTGATACGCTTTTGCACTTCATGCCAGACCCAAACCAAAAACGAACCAATTCCGCCCTCTGGCTCGGGTTGCTTATTACCGTGCTGGGCCTCCTGAGCAACTTCCTCTACTACTCCAAGATTCCCGCAGCCGTGCTCCCGTGGCTCAACCTGGCCATACCAACCATCGGCCTGCTCCTCGTCTTGATCGGCGTCGTCCGCGCGTCGCGCCAGCCGCAACTCTACCGCGGCAAGATCTTGGGCTCCATCCTCACTGTGCTGGCAGCCTTATTGTTTGCCGGCTCCGTATGGCTCTTCATTCACGTCCGGGACGTGCCTCGCTCCGCCGGCGCTCCACAAATAGGCCAGCGCGTGCCGAACTTCACTTTGCCCGACAGCACCAACCAGCCTGTCTCTCTTGCCCAACTGTTTTCCGCCGCGCCGGGAATGGCTCAGCCCAAAGCCCTGCTTCTCGTTTTCTATCGTGGATATTGGTGACCCTTCTGCAACCTCGAGTTACGAGGCATCCAGGAAGATCTTCCCGAGTTTGCCGCACAAGGCATCCGGCCCGTGGCCATCAGCGTAGACCCGCCCGACGTCTCTGAACATTTGCGGCAAAGGCAAGGCTACACTTTCACCTTTCTTTCCGACCCAAATACCGAGGTGATTCGCCGCTACGACTTGTTGCACAAAGCCGGAGGCCCCAAAGAGCACGACATCTCCCGCCCCGCCGAATTTTTGGTGGATCGTTCCGGCACAGTACGCTGGGAAAACTTCACGGAAGACATCCGCGTAAGGCCCCACGCCGAACAAATGCTCGCCGCCGCCCGCGCCATCCAGTGGTAGCCATTCCACGGCCTCGCCGCCGGGTGCCGGGCAACTTGCAAAACCTTATCAAGTACACAGTAAGGTGGGGCGTTGGTCTTCTCGACTTGCTCGCGACCAAAAAGTGAGTGGAGCCCTAGCGGAATGGTGTAGAGCCATTTTCCCAATCTCATAAGTCCCCCCGCGACCCTCACATGCACCTCGAAACATTCCTCTCAACTCACCGAGTCCCTCCCGCAGCGTCACAAGCAAAGTCTTCGCGGCCCACCTTCCGTTTCGATTCCGTGAAGCGCAGGTGCTCGAAGAGCTCTCGGAGTAAATATCGATGATGCTCGGTCATACGACCTTCCAGCGCCAATTTCAGTTCCGGAATCTTGTTCCGCAGCAGTCCTTTGGACATCTCGGCCAGCCGGGCAGCGTCTTCCTCCCCGGTCCGACTCCTCTGAGACGTGCGTGCGAGTCTTGTGGCTTGTGGCCTTCTGCCGCCGGCCTGTTGCTACTGCTGCTGGCGTCTCCGAGGTCTCCCGGTTCTCGTGCATGAAGTTTCTAAGCGTGTCTGGGGTTTATGACTACGCAGAGCCGGATGGGAACTTGCGATTACGCTCCCCTCCGTGTTGCCTTCCGCATACATGGATAGCGTCGGCCTCTGAAGAATATTTTCGAAGCTCAATACCCAGCCCGCCTATGCCCCTGTTTACGCTTCGCCGTTGGCCTCACGACCAGCAACGCAAAACTCGGGGACAGGATGGATCGCTTGCTCCTTTCCTGTGAGACTCTTTCATTCTCTAGTTGGGTCGAGGACTGGCGCGATACTCCGAAGGTGCAGCCTATCAGTTGCTCCCCGTTTCCTCTGGGAGTGCCTCACTAGCTGAACCGTAAGCTCGTTTCCAGCCCCCGCCTCATCAAACCCATCGTGCCGATTTCCAGCAATGGGCTTACCTGCTCGCTTCTAGTCAAGGGTTATGAGACCGCTCCAGCAGGAGAGGCTTTCGGCAGTGGTGCTAGTCGGTGAAGCCGGTAACCGTTATAAAGTCCCAGCCCCTCGTAGAACCAAGTCTTACTCCACCTTTTCCAGCCGAACCCTGGACGTTTCCGGGATCGCATCAGGTGCCGTCGAATCTTCTTCTCTACCCAGTCTTTGACGAACGCGAAGCACCGGCTTGAGTGCCCCACTGCAAAGTAGTTTACCCATCCCCGCAAGATCGGGTTGATCAACTCGATCACTCGCTCCACGGGTTGGCTCATAAATCGTCGGAAGATCTCTCGGAGCTTTACGAATAGCGCCTTACGCTTCTTCAACCTGGGCGGCTTTGCCGCCGTCCTTCGGTATCTCCTTCTTCCGTAACCCCATGGGCCGATACGTGTTTGAGACTAGTTCGTCTTTAATCTGCCGAAGAAAACTTTCCACTCCACCCTCTTCGATGGCATCGAACGTAACACCGTCAATTCCCGGTGCTCCATCGTTCTTCTTTGCCGCCTGGTAGGCTTCGTGTAGCGTTTCCATCTTGCAGACATGAACGTACAGTCCCCAGAAACGCCAAGCCTTCGCCTTGACGTATAGACTCCTTCTCAGGTCTTGCAAACAGATGGGTGCCTTTGTCATCTCACCCTTGCCTTCCTTTTTGTTGGAGTCGTTGCAAACAGCAGGGTCTCTTCGCTCCACGGGCATTACCCCGCTTCGCAGCTACTACAGACCCCTCCGCCACCCTCTCGTCGTTCCACCGACTTCCCGGTGTCTCCGGTTATACGGTTTCCTTTTCTCCACCAATTTCTCAGCGGGACGAGGAGGGTTTCTCCAGTTGCTTTGCGCATCCTTGTCATCGTGCTGTCGCTATAACCCCGCCAGAGTGTCTCGCCGCTTCGGTCAGTCTGCGACGATCCATGTTGCCTTCGCCTCATGAAGGAAGGCTCGGCCTCTGGGGCTCCCGTTTCGAGGCCATTTCTGCGTTCACTTTCGTTACGGCCCGATGACTCGCTCACCATCCGAGAGATGGTTTTGTCGATAGGCTTTCAGGATTCAGTTTCCTTCCTCCTTGCTATCCAAGCTACAGGGCTCTGGCTTTTGCCCTGGTGAGACTCTTCCTCACTGAATACGCCAGCCTTCCTTGGACACAC
>Ga0207103_10136_pt1 | contig 21758 bp, 17 predicted proteins | sample Alteio_BWMinHeat_81_FD_153546 | JGI IMG/M metagenome (GOLD analysis project Ga0207103, IMG submission 153546) | Enriched cells from forest soil in Barre Woods Harvard Forest LTER site, Petersham, Massachusetts, United States -... | ecosystem: Environmental > Terrestrial > Soil > Temperate forest >...
CGACGCCGTTCTTGGAGATGTAAAATCCCCATCACTAATTCAAATAATTCGTCATTTTGTGCCTGAAATAAATCATCGCGGGGAAATGTTTCAAGAATATTCAGTAAGGCTTTTCCTGCATGGCCCGTTGGCGACAACGCCGATTTCTTCATTACATAAGCCACTTTTTGCCGCAAAAATGGAATATCACTTGGACTTCTGTTATAGGCAGCGGACGTGTACAGACCGATAAAATGTCGGCCCCCAATTAATTCGCCTTTCTCATTAAATACTTTAATAACGATAACGTCAGGATAAGCTGGCCGATGGACGGTTGATTTAGTATTGGTTTTCGCCAGGATTAATACATTTTTTTTAGAAACAGCGATAGCACGAGCATGCTCTGGCATCGTCATTAAATTACGCGCTTGGGTTGGATTGTTAATATGTTCGCGCAATACGCCTAATCCCGACTCTGGGACCACGTATAAAACCCCACTGTCGCCTTCTTCTTTAAATTTATAATCACGACATCCCATAAAGGTAAAATGGTTGTCTTGCAGCCATTTTAAAAAGGCAATGGTTTCTGCAAGTTCGCTGGCATCAATGGGTGGCGGATTGCTGATGAGCCCGTCAAGACTCTCCGCAAATTTAGCCAACATCGGCCGCCAATCGTTTACCGTGGCATGAACATCTCTGAGTACATTATCGAGGCTGGTGTGAATTTCTTGTAAGATGCGCGGATCGGTTTGTAGATCGATTTCAATAAAAATAGCGGCTTCCACCACACAATTTTTAACCGCAGAATCCAGGGGTAAAATATCAATGATATGATTCTCAGGATCACGCAGCACTTTGAGACCGCCGACATGTACTAACATGTGCGTGGTTAACTCGCGGCGATTAAGTTCCATTTGCATCGAGTCAACGAGGAAGGGCATATCATCTTGGCTTAGCTCGATAACGGTGTGCTGTGACTGCCAGCCGTTTTGTTCATATTGGGGGTTATAGATCCGTAATCGAGTTTCGCCCGGCTTACGCTGTTGCATTAAGCTCCATTGTGATAACAATGCGCCGTACAAATCTAAGAGATCGTGGGAAAGCAAATCTTCGAGCGCCACGGTCGCATAGTATTGCCAGGCAAATTTAGCGATTAAATCGGCTTGGTCTGCAGGCAAGTGCTTTTTCACGTGGGCAATTAATTTTTCAATCAACTCTTCGCGACTTTCGATCAACTGGTGCATGGTAGCAAATTTGCCATTTTGTTCAGGGATAACCGATTTAGCGAAATTAGCCATATTTTTTGTATTTTTTTCGGACATTAGGGAGGCCTCATTTGAAATAAACTTCCGATATAATAGCAGAAAATGAAGGGATTAGGAGTAGGTGTGGGTGTATTTGTTGAGGATAGGTGTTAGGGCTAGGTTTTGGGGTTTGGGGGGGATTGGAGGTTTTACGTGGCACCGTGATTGCGGAGAGATCACCCCCCCACCTTCCCCCAAGCCACTTCATCCCGCAAATAAACCGGCACAACCTCACTAATATTCCGCCCACCACTCTGTTTAAATTGCGCCAATGCCAACACCAATAAATCCTCAGCATGAGGCAACCAATGAGGATAGGTATCCCCTGTTTCCTCTGCCCATCCACTGCCCACCCTCACCCACTCCCCCTCAAGCACCGGCTGCATTCCCTGCTTACACAAACAATCTCCTACCACTGGCACCATCACCTGTTGCGCCGATAACTCATAAGCCCCAAAATAAACATCCCCCATCCGCGCATCGACCATCACCTGAACTCGCTGTGCCTTATATTGTCGATAAGCCCCCTGAGCCATCACCGCCAGTGTCGATACCGGAACCACCGGCAAATCCAATGCAAATGCTAATCCTTGAACAACCCCCATCACTACGCGAATACCGGTAAAACTGCCGGGCCCATTACAAAAAGCAATCGCGTCGAGTTGGTTTAAGGGGATATTAGCCTCGGCTAACAACTGATCAATCATGGGTAATAGAAGCTCCGTATGGCGGCGAGGTTCCCGTTCGTAGCGCACGCTGGTAGCGCCATCAACATAAAGGGCGGCGGAGCAAGCGTCAGTGGTGGTATCAACCGCTAGTAGTTTCATCATTTCTCACAAAAAAATCGTGAACCCGTTCCAATTGACGGGTTCGTGGCATTTTTGGCAAGCTGGCTAAAAATACTTTGCCATACTCCCGCCCTAAAAATCGCGGATCACAAATCATTAACACGCCGCGGTCGTGGATATCCCGAATCAGTCGACCTGCCCCCTGTTTTAAGGTAATCACTGCGGCCGGTAATTGATCCTCAAAAAAAGGATTGCCGCCTTGTTTTTTAATAGCCATACCCCGGGCCTGCAATACCGGATCCGCCGGTGTTGCAAATGGTAGCTTGTCAATAATAACACAGGATAGCGCATCACCGCGCACATCCACCCCTTCCCAAAAACCGCCGGTGCCTAAGAGTACCGCATTTCCCAATTCGCGAAACCGCTCCACTAATTTATCCTTGGGCATGCTTCCTTGTACTAATAAAGGATAGGCAATCGTATCGGCCAACAGTGCTGCCGCCTGCTGTAAGGCGTAATGGCTAGTAAATAAAACGAAGGTGCGGCCTTGGACAATATCAAAGACTTTCAGCGCTGCGTTGACCACCGCGGTGGTGTAATCATTGGCATGAGGATCGGGCATATAGCGAGGCACATACAATAAAGATTGAGTCCCATAATCAAACGGGCTTTCAAATTGGGCGCAGGTGGCATCGTTCAAACCGGTTTGGCGGGTAAAGTGATCAAAACTATCGCCCGTGGTTAAGGTGGCGGAGGTTAAGACAAAAGCGCGCTCTTGTTGTTTGACCAGGGCTTGGAATTCTTCGGCCACATTCATGGGAGTAAAATGCAAACTGAACGATTGGCTAAAAGTTTCGTACCAATGTACTTGATTGTTGGGGGTCTCCCCGGTTAATAATTTAAATTGTTGTAACAGGGTTTTACTCCGCTCCCAGCAACTCTCTAAACCTTTACTTCGACTTGCGGCAACAGCCAGGTTCTCCCGCAAAAAATCTAAATCATCGCCCAGTGCACTAATGGTGCTTTGAAGGGGTTTATTATGACGCAGGGTTTGCCAAGGCGCTTTGAGCTTGGCATCGCCCAAGGCTTCGCGCATCCGGGTAATACTCTGTTTTAATCGTTGAGCGGCTGATTTTAAACTTTCCATATCGATTGCATGGATAGCGCGCTCAATATCGCAGTCATGAACTAAATCTAACAGTTGACGACTCCCTAATCGCTCGCCAAAAAATTGGGCGGCGATTTCAGCCAGTTGGTGGGCTTCATCCAAAATAACTACGCTGACGGTAGGCAGTAATTCGCCTAATTGATCGTCTTTTAAGATCATATCAGCGAAAAATAAATGGTGATTAATCACCACCAGATCTGCATCTAAGGCTTTACGTCTGGCTTTGACTAAATAGCATTCGTTATAAACAGGACATTCAGTACCCAGGCAGTTATCTATCGTACTGGTAACGTGGGGCCATACCGCTGAATCTTCGGGGATTGTCGTAATTTCACTGACTTCGCCGTAAGCCGTTCGCGGCGCCAACGCACGCACTTCTGCAATTTGTGCGGCTAATTCCTTGCTGGCAACACCGCGGCTTTGACCGCTCATGTCCATTCGGTATTTGCACAGGTAATTGGCGCGGCCTTTTAATAAGGCGAGTTTAACCGGGATGCCGAGGGCGGCAATGACCGTGGGTAAATCACGGTGGAATAATTGATCTTGTAAGTTTTTGGTGCCGGTTGACACTAACGTTGTTTGTCTTGATAACAATGCAGGGACTAAATAAGCGTAGGTTTTGCCAGTACCGGTGCCTGCTTCCGCAATCAGCACGCCTTTGTCGCGGAGGATAGCGGTGACGGCCTCGGCTAATTTTTGCTGGGCTAACCGCGGGGTATAACCTTCAATTGCAGCCGCCAGCACACCCTCGGGTCCAAAAATGTCGGTTAAGGCAGAATCAGTCACCGAGTTACTCTTCAAGGTATTCTTTTTTATTTTTGACCTGTTCCCATTGTATGGCATCGGGTAAGCCGGGCTTTTTGCTGTTGATGTTGGGCCACTTAGCGGCGAGTCGGGCGTTAATTTCGATAAACTCGCGTTGGTCGTCGGGGATCTCATCTTCAGAACAAATTGCATCGACGGGACACTCGGGTTCACAAAGGGCGCAATCGATACATTCATCGGGGTTGATGACTAAAAAATTGGGGCCTTCATAGAAACAATCGACTGGGCAGACTTCAACACAATCGGTGTATTTACAGCGGATACAACTTTCGGTGACAACGAAGGTCATGGGGGACTCCTTTAATAATAGTAATAATAGAAAATAAAACCGATCCGGATTCTAAAATCCACTGTCATTCCCGCGTAGGCGGGAATCCAGGAAAAGAGAGCTTACATCGAACCACCCTCCATTCTTGAAAAATCCACCGGAAATTCCATCGGTGATTCCCAAGTGCGCTTTTCAACAACGGATAAAGCATCCTGGCCGGCTCTCTTCTCCTGGATTCCCGCCTACGCGGGAATGACAGTGGTTTTGCCGGCGAGCCCTCAGATCCTGAACGCAGTCCCTCAGATCCTGAACGCAGTGAAGGATGACAGCTCATTTAACCGATACCGGCAGTAACTCAACCCGCTAATTATAGAAAGAATTCTAGCGAAAATAGTCGATTATGTCATGCCTTTATAAAATAAAGATAAAAATCATAATGTTAACGCCAATTATTGAAAAAACCTTTAGTTTGGGTGTTTTTTGTGCTAGAATCCCGTCTCATCTTCTCACTCACTTCTCTTAAGGATAGACATGGCTAAAACATATTATGAGCGATTACGTGACAACGACCCCAGCTTAGGCACCACCATCTCAATCCAGAATTCTACTATCACTGATGAAAAGATGATTAAATTTGCAGAAGCCATGGCCGCGAATACCTCCATCACCGATCTCGAATTTATCAATGTTGTTATTAGACCTAAAGGAGCCGCAGCGCTGGCGCGTTTATTGATAGCAACGTCGACACTCACCCGATTCAATTTAAGCAATAACCGACTGGGGCCTGAAGGCGCAAAATTACTGGGAAGAGCCCTACCGCACAATCACAGTCTTACCTACCTTGCGCTAGGGCTAAATCAACTGGGTGATGAGGGCTGTCGCTGCATTTGCGAAGGTTTGTGCCGTAACGACACGCTACTCCTTCTTGATATCGCAAGTAACGAAATTACTGATACCGGCGCAAAAGCGATTGCCCAGTTAGTCAGACAGAATCGAGTGCTGAGCGGAATACAGGCACAAAATAATAAAATTACCCTACTCAAAACAGCAGCGGAAAAGAGGTATTTAGACGCAGAGAGGCGTACCAACGCCGAGATTTTCGGGGAAGAAGTGATTGCCGAAACTGAAGACACTATTGAGGGAATGACTAACATTAATCCACTCGAAGAAATAATTTTCGGAGAAAAAGAGATAGTTATGGCAATGCAGGCCAACACCACCCTATTACGGCTCGAACTGAGGTTCGCGCAGGAAGACAGCGAGCCCCTCCCCCGATCCTACCTCCTCAATCATGGCCGGATTCTCTTTGTAAAGAGTAAGGAGTGCCGAGATAAGGTGAAAACATTATTAACGTTGGGAATGTGGAACAGCGAAACCGGCGAACCTGTGAGCACTTTCGCTCACTTGCCGCCGGAAATACAATGGATGATTATTGAAAGGATCTATCCTGGCGTTTCCAGACGAGACATCATCCAAGCCGAAAGTGCCCCGCAAGCACGCGAGCTCGCCCGCGCGGAAAAGGATCCCATTTATAAGGATTACTTGCAGACGTGGATTAAGAGCAAAAAAACAAAAACAGCCACCTTTTTACGCGACACCTTTGGCGAGGAGTGGACAAAGCTGCTCGCCGCGAAATTTGAGCAGCTTGCTGAGCGACAAGACAGTGAGAATGCCGAAACTCGGGAAAAAGCCTTAGCGGCGTTAAGTGGCGCCCTACTGGCTGTCTAATTACCCCCAATGACCCATGATGACTAATCCTTTGGGATTTCCTTAGGGCTTTGGGATTTCCTTAGGGCTTTAAGATTTCCTTAAGGTATTTGCCTTAGCATCTTAATCTTAGTATTTCCCAGCACGTGCAAGTTCAGATAGAGGGTAGCAATATGTTAATTGTGATTGATAGCAGTATGTTAGACCATGCAAGTTCAGCAGAAATAGAAAACGTAGCGATGCTGGTAACCGAGGGACACACTGTGCTGGCTTATCACGGTGGCACTTCCGCATCTTTCTACTACACAAAAGGCAATCTCAATTTACAAACGCTCCGCTCGGGGCAATCACTGAGAGATCAATTACCACTTTCCCTGCGCCCGCTCGATTCCGAGAAGACACGCACTCCCGTTGTTATTGTTATGAATAGCAGTGTTTGTCCCTATGATGAGGCGGGAAGAACGGTTCACCACTGCCATACGTTGGGCGACTTGGCGGCGGTTCCTGGCCTTGCCTCAGTCAGGGTAGCACCTCAATCCATACAAGCAGACTATGAGACATTGCGAAACGCGCTCAATGTCGATGCAAAGGCTGAATCCGCCACTCAGTTTTTGACAACGGAGAAAGAAGGCGACATTATCCAGCAAATACCCGAATTGATTGCCTATGAACAGAGTCTGCCCCAACTCCCCAACCCATCCCTGCTCGATCTACTTTATCGGCACGATGAACTGACCTTGGTGCTTTATTTCCTCTCAAAGGTCTATCAAAGTAAGTTTGATGCGAATCAATATTGCACCATCAGCACTAAAGACTTTCTTTGCGCTTTAGCGCCAGAACTGCGGTTACAGTGGGCTGAACACGTGCTCACTATCGGGCATGGGTGGTATGCTACCCAACCTCTGGTCGATAAAGCACTGTGGTGGGCTACTTCTCTTAATGACACGGGACTTGATAGTGTACTTGGAACCGATGGGGATCTTATCCGCTGGTACATTATGGAAACGTTACTGGAAGCTATGAGTACCATTAACTCTCCGGCACAGCAACGAGCTTTTTTGCAACGGCAACTAACTCCGACCCTAACCAATGCAGTCGCAGGTAAATGGCATACTTATCTTCAATCAAAAGCCAATGAAACCACCGAAGATAGCCTCTGGACGAAACTCAATCGTCCCGCAAAACCGGTTCAACCGAGAACCTATTTAGATAAGTCGGTTGACGCAAAACAACTGACAAAAATTGTTGCCGTACTTTCAAGCATTACTCCTCTGCAATTAACCTCGCGCTGCTCTCCTGATACCCACAAACGATTATTAACACTGTGGGCTGGCCAAAAACAAGAGTTAGCCACTGTTTTGATAACACAAACAATAAGCCATATGGAAGCGGTCTTTGGCGCCAAAACACCGAATTGTCACCAAGCGATCCTTGATGAACTCACCTCACAAATGAAATCTAAGGCTATTGGTTTCATCATTGACCCTCTCCATCCCACTATTGCCGCTGAAATAGTTCGACAACAGCGACTATTGACAATTGCGACTCGGCGTCACGATATGAGTCAAAAAACTAGCTGTGTGGAACAAACTGCCCCTTATACCGGATTCTTGGTAATGAGAGTCGCTGATATTAACGCTATTATTGAAAAGAAATTAGTGTTGTTTGAGGCAGGGGCTTGGGCTAATAAGAGCGTTGCACAAATTGAGTTAGAGTTTAACGCATTGGAATCAATGCGTGATATGCTGCGATCGCTGAGATTTGTACCACTCCCTACCAACACTACCGATGAGGCGATATCCCGAGAATTTTCAAAATATCTGGAAACTGTATTAATGCCGATTAGAGTAAACCGCAGTGCAGGCTTCGACAAACACGGCAGAGGCAGATTTTTTAGTTTAGGTCTGGCCTGCTCTAAAACCGAGGCTTTTTATACTGCGCTTATTGAAGATGCTAAGAGCGTGATGCAGGAGTTTCGTGCGGGTCAGGCTAAATTTAGGGTGGCAGACGGTCAGAGTCAACGGTAGTATTTTTCAAGGCGCTGACATCCTGACACTGAGAGATCGTCTCGAATTTCTAGTAAATGTAGTTTAAAAAGTAACGAACCTTACCGCAGCAGCTTCACCTCTCCCCTTGCGGGAGAGGTCGACCGCGGCTTTGCGCGGGCGGGTGAGGGGTGATCTCGCTAAATGCACCGATCGTCGACGCCCCAATCTAACTCCCATGCGATCTAACCGCCAGAGCATTTTCTGAAAAATTAGAAGAAGTATTGTGGGCTATTAAAGCTGAGTTAAAATATAAAGATCGAGCTCCTAGATCAGAGTTATCACGGAGTTCAGCGCATCTAGAGAGATCACCCCTCACCCGCCCGCGCAGAGCCGCGGTCGACCTCTCCCGCAAGGGGAGAGGTGAAGCTGTTGCGGCAAGGTTCGCTATTTTTTTAGACAAAATTGTGACTAAGAGACAGCCCCTTGCGGGGCTGTTGTGGCAAATTTCATTACTTTTTAAATTATATTTACAAAAAATTCGAGACGATCTCTCAGGTTCCAGATGACGCCTCTCGTCTATCATCACTTCAACCCCCGATACCCCCGCCAGCTCCGCCACAATTTCCGCAATGGGGTTAACCGGGTCTGCACAGTAAACACTGGGAAGCCACCCTTCTCAATCTCCTCAAGCAACGCCAGCTTTAACTGCGCTAAAATAATCAGATGCTGTTGGTTGAAATGTTGTCCCCGCGGCAACTTGTTTAATGCCTGTTGGTAATAATCACGGGCCCGTTTTGCTTGAAAGGTTAAAAAGGCACGCAATTCTTCTGTCATCTTCAATTCAGCAAAGATCGCTGGCGTTACGTTAAACTGCTCAAGTTCCTCTAACGGAAAATAAATTCGACCTAAACGCGCACTTTGACGAAGATCGACAATCATTTCTATCAGCCCCAAACAAATGCCTATATCATGGGCAAATTGAATGCACGAAGGCTCAGGCGCCCCAGGAATATAGGCAGTCACAATCATTAACAATCCTTGTTCGCGATAGCAATACAACAACAAATCATTCAACGTGCAACAATGATCAACCTCTAACTTCAACTGTTGGCCTTGAATTATTTCCAACAGGAGATCGTGGGGCAGTTTATAGTGTTGCAGCAACGGTTTTAGTGCGATGGCCAGTGGATGCGTGGGATGGCCTGCAATGACTCGTTGTAATTCTTGTTCCCACCACCTTAATTTAGTGTTAGCGATAGCACTGTCTTTAGCCGAATTAACAATCGCTGCCATTTCCTTGGCGAATGCATGGAGCGTTAAAACTGCCTCTCGTTCAGCTTCTGGTAAATACCGAGTGCTGTAATAAAGACTTGAACCTGTGGGCGCAAATTTATGTTGATAATAACGTTCCGGTTGGCTTTTCATAATAACTGTTTAAGCTCGTAGAGTTTTTCCAAGGCTTCTTTGGGCGTTAGCTCATCGGGACTGACGTTGTGTAATTTCACTAACGCAGGATGAATATTCACGTCTTCTTGAACCGCCGATGAAGCCATCGCTTTACTTTCTTCACGCAAATGCTCACCACGCTCTAACTCTGCCAGTTTTGCTTTCGCTTGGATAATCACTTCCCGCGGCAATCCTGCTAATTGTGCGACCTGTAAACCATAGCTTTTACTGGCTGGCCCCTCATTCACCGTATGCAGAAAAATAATGTTATCGCCGCATTCACTGGCATCCAAGTGAATGTTAACCACCCCAGAGTAATGTTGAGGTAAATGGGTGAGTTCAAAATAATGGGTGGCAAACAAACAAAATGCGCGGATTTTTGCCGCAAGATAGGCCGCACATGCCCACGCCAGGGCAAGCCCATCAAACGTGCTGGTGCCTCGACCTACTTCATCGATTAAAACCAGACTATTCGCAGTGGCATGATGCAAAATATTGGCGGTTTCAGTCATTTCAACCATGAAGGTGGAACGTCCTCCTGCTAAATCATCAGCAGCACCGACGCGAGTAAAAATACGATCGATGGGGCCTATCACCGCACGCTTTGCAGGGACAAAACTACCGACATGGGCCAATAGGGTAATCAACGCGATTTGCCGCATGTAGGTCGATTTACCGCCCATATTAGGGCCGGTCACTAATAACATGTGTCGATTCCCTGTGAGTTCGGTATGATTAGGAATAAAGGGCGTTGGTAGAATTTGCTCGATCACCGGATGACGCCCAGCTTCAATAATGATTTCAGCCGCCGTTGTTAATTCCGGCGCCTGTAAATTCAAGGTCATTGCTCGTTCTGCTAAGTTAGTTAATACATCAAGCTCGGCTAAACTACTAGCGGTTTGCTGCAATGGCGTCAAATCAACCGCTACTTTTTCTAACAATTCATCATATAATAATTTTTCTCGGGCTAAAGCACGACTTTGACTGCTCAACGCTTTATCTTCAAACGTTTTTAATTCAGGGGTAATGTAACGCTCTGCATTTTTTAAGGTTTGGCGACGAATATAATCGATAGGCGCACGCGTGGCTTGACCACGGCTTATTTCAATATAGTAACCATGGACACGATTGTAACCCACTTTTAAGGTAGAAATGCCTGTACGTTGTTGTTCCCGTAATTCCAGATCTAACAGATATTGCGCTGCGTTTTCATTCAAGCCGCGTAATTCATCGAGTTCTTGATCAAAGCCCTCGGCAATAACGCCACCATCACGAATTAACATCGGTGGATTATCGACAATCGCTCGGCTTAGTAATTGCTGCAGTTGGGGAAACTCCGCCATTTGTCGCGTCAGTTTGACTAATAAGGGGGTAGTTAATGAATGTAAATGTTGTTGGAGCTCCGGTAACTGCGCTAAACCATCGCGCAATTTTAACAAGTCACGGGGACGAGCGCTACGCAAGGCGACCCGCGCTAAAATGCGTTCCATGTCCCCTACTCTTTTTAATAAGGGTTGCAGTTTGTTGACCATCTGCGGCGATAATAATTGCTTGATGGCGGATTGTCGCTCTTGGATCCGTGCTTGATCCCGCAACGGTCGTTGTAACCAACGCCGTAATAAGCGGCTGCCCATGGAGTTAGTGGTGCGATCAAAGGTGCTAACTAAGGTATTGTCAGTACCGCCTTGAGAATTGACATCAATTTCCAGATGGCGACGGGTAGCCGCATCTAAAATGACGCTGTCTTCTTGGTGTTCCCAGGAAATAGTTTGAATATGGGGTAACGCCGTACGTTGGGTCATTTTCGTGTATTGCAACAATGCGCCGGCGGCTGACATCGCCAGTGGATGTTGATCGTGATTAACGCGTTGATAATGTTCCGGGAGAAATTGTTCTTCAAGCAGCCGCTTGGCATGGTTTCGGTCAAAGTCCCACAGAGGGCGCCGACATAAACTCATGCTTTCTTTAAACAGATGGATAAAGTGGCAATCATCGCTGATGAGGATCTCTGCCGGTTTTAGGCGGGCGAGTTCGCTTTGTAAGGCTTCATTACTGTCAACTTCACTGACATTGAAGCGACCACTGGTTATATCCAGGGTGGCGATACCAAAGTGGGTTTTTTCACCGTAGATGGCCACTAATAAATTGTCTTGGCCCGCATCAAGTAAGGCTTCATCGGTGACAGTGCCGGGGGTAATGATGCGGGTGACTTGGCGCTCAACGGGACCCTTACTGGTTGCGGGATCACCAATTTGTTCACAGATGGCGACTGACTCTCCCCCACGCACCAATTTAGCAAGATAAGCTTCAACGGCATGGTATGGAACCCCGGCCATGGCAATGGGCACACCGCCGGATTGTCCGCGTTGGGTTAGGGTTAAATCTAACAGTTGAGCGGCTTTTTTTGCATCGTCGTAAAACAGTTCGTAAAAATCCCCCATTCGGTAAAACAGCAACATGTGCGGAAATTCGGCTTTAATGCGCAAGTATTGCAGCATCATCGGGGTATGTGGTAGTTTTGCCTCACTGGTGTTATTCATAAACGCATTATCTCTTGAAAGGGTTAAACGATGATGGAATTAGATTTTACCGCAATCGCCGCCAAACTAGGTAAGGTTTTATTAGAAAAACAGTTAATGTTGGGCACGGCTGAATCGTGTACGGGCGGTTTGGTCGCAGGGGCAATAACAGCCATTGCGGGCAGTTCAGAGTGGTTTGAACGCGGATTTGTCACCTATTCCAATCGGGCTAAGCAGGAAATGCTGGGGGTGAGTGCCGAGACCTTGGAACGCGAGGGGGCGGTGAGCGCCGCGGTGGTAACGGAAATGGCTGCCGGCGTTTTGAAAATGGCACCGGTGCAGGTTGCCGTTGCTGTTAGCGGCATTGCGGGGCCTTCTGGGGGTTCAGCGAGTAAACCGGTGGGCATGGTTTACTTTGCTTGGGCGGTACCGGGGCAGCCTATTGTGACTGCTTGCCGGCATTTTCAGGGGGATCGGGAACGGGTGCGGGTTGAGGCGGTAAGGTTTGTTTTGGGGGAGTTGGTGCAGAAGTTGGGGTAATACGCGAGAGAGTTAATCCTTCAATTCCCTTATGCTATACCAACACGGAACTTTTTTGACTAAATTATAAACACTTTAAGGCTAATTTAAGCATTTTTTGATAAAATAGACCAAGTTTTAATCAAGCGAGGTCGCCAAAACTATGCCAAAGCCGTCAACGATTGCTGAATTTTGTGAACAACAACAACCTGGGTTTATTGCAGCCCATACCGCCTCAGACAACCGCTGTGTGTTGAAATCAGACTATTGGTTACAAAAATTAGACCCTGCGCACCGACCTCAAGAGTATTTAAATACCCAATTCAAAAGCTGGAGCCGAAGTTCCAGTGAGCTTGATTTTTTTGATTGGTGCGCGGCAAAAGAAGCCGCTTGGGACTCTCAAATCAACTCTATCGCCTATCTACGAACTGATAATCTGCGCGAAAACTATCAAGCCCAATTTATTAATGATCATATATATCTACGGGACGCTATTGCCGACACAACGCATTTTGAAATCCCCGGTAAGGGCAACGGCTACGCGGCTTATGTTATTACCGCCGACGGCACGCTCTACCTCAACGACCAGCATCAAAAAAATTGCTTCTCCCATGCTAGTTTTACCCATGGTGAGCCGGTTGTTTGTGCGGGAATGATAAAAATTGTGGCCGGTAAAATTATGGATATTAATAATATTAGCGGCCATTATCGCCCCAATTTATCTCATTTCGCACAGGCTATTCTGCGTATACACCCTGAGTTATTCCACAAACAGGGTAGAATTACCTGGAAAGAGCCTTATTTTGCGACCGCAAGTGAGAGTCTGTTACGCAGTGACTACAAAACGCTTCGATTTTTTGGCACGTGCGTTGCTGGGAGTCGTAAGATACACCAATTCTCTGACCCAGATAACTTCATCTCCTTCGCGGTGGAGCGAATTGCTGCTTGTTCCCACGAGCCGATGCCACGATCCCATGCTGCCGCTATGGCGTAGGCGCGGCCCCGTGTGGGCGTCCACAAGAGGGCACCTACGCGGGCATTTCCCTTAATAAACCGCCGTTTTCTTCACCGTCACTTCTGTATTATGTACAGAGCGATGCATCAACTCATCACTGGCAAAATCATCCACCGCAATCACTCGTTGGCGAGCGGCGTCGACGGATAGAAGTTGTTCGGCTTCTTCCGAGGTAATGCTCTGGTTTGCTAATGCGGCGTGAACTTGTTCCTTCAGGGTTTTATCAGCGATATGGGCTTCCTTACTTAACTTTTGTAGCTTTTTCTCCAGCGGTATTGCTGCTACCACCTGCACTAAGGTGGCTTCCATTAACCCTACGGGGTTATTGGGATCTGCATCGAGATAAGCACCGGCAATCAACGTGGATCGCGCAGGGCAAGGTTCGAGGATGATACGGGCAAGACTATGGCCTAAATTATCGCTAGGCGCACGCAGTCGGCGCCCCCAAGGAAATATCATGGCCCGTAATGTGAAGGCGAGGAGCCGCGACGGAAAGTTGCGGAGTAAACCGTCGATCTGTTCTTGAATTTGATGTAATAAATAGTGGCAACTCCACTCAACCAACGGCAATTCAGCCACGGGATAATTCTTATCGGCAAATTGTTTTAATACCCCAGAATTCATATACAGCAAACTTAAGATATCCCCTAGTCGGGCTGAGAGTTTTTCTTTATTTTTTAACTTAGCACCTAAAGTAAATAATGATACGTCCGATAGCAATGCAAACGCGGCTGAGAAACGCGATAATTGTTGGAAATAGGGTTTTACTGAACTCGCTGCGGCAGGCGCCGTGGCAAGCTTACCATTGGTCAACGCTAACAAAATCGCGCGGGCTTTATTGGTAATAATGAACGCCAGATGTTTCCAGAAAACATCATCAAATTGGGTCAATGCTTCATCCCCATTCTCATTTTTCGCCGCCAGCATTTCCGCCAACACATAAGGATGACAACGAATAACCCCTTGCCCAAAGATGATCATCCCGCGGGTGAGAATATTGGCGCCTTCGACCGTGATACTCACCGGAGAGCTTTCATAATTAAGCGCTAGATAATTGCGCGGCCCCATGCAGATGCCCTTACCGCCGTGAATATCCATCGCATCGATGATAACCTTCCGCCCCAACTCGGTCACGTGGTATTTTGAAATCGCAGAGGCCACCGAGGGTTTCTCCCCTTGATCGATTTGGCTCAGCGTTAATAAACGAGTGGCATCCATAATGTAGGTAAATCCAGCCATTCGCGTCAGCGCCTCTTCCACCGCCTCGAAATGACCGATGGGACGATTGAATTGATGACGAATTTGCGCGTAGGCACCGCTTGCGGCGGTAGCGCTCTTTGAGACTCCGGTGGAAATAGAAGGCAATGATATCCCGCGACCCGCGGACAAACACTCCATCAGCATTTGCCAACCACGGCCTGCCATCGCGCTGCCACCGATGATCCAATCGAGGGGGATAAAGACGTCTTTACCTTGAGTAGGACCATTGAGGAAAGCGATACCTAAGGGAGAATGGCGACGACCGATGACAACGCCATGAGTTTTAGTAGGAATGAGGGCACAGGTAATACCAATGTTTTCGACCGTCCCAATAAGATGATTCGGATCGTGCAATTTAAACGCCAAGGCTAAAACCGTTGCTACGGGCGCTAAAGTAATATAACGTTTATCCCAGCTAACACGGATCCCGATAATTTCCTTACCTTCCCACATGCCCTTGCAAACAATACCGACATCAGGCATCGCCCCCGCGTCCGAACCCGCCTGGGGGCCGGTCAAGGCAAAACAAGGCATTTCTTCGCCGCGGGCAAGACGCGGTAAGTAATAGTCTTTTTGTTCTGTCGTACCGTAGTGAACTAACAGTTCCGCCGGACCCAGTGAATTGGGCACCGCCACGGTGGTGGCCGCAGTCGCAGAAATACTTGCTAATTTAACGACGATGGCCGATTGCAGTACCGCGGAAAATTCTTTACCGCCATATTGTTTAGGCATGTTTAATCCAAAAAAGCCCTTGTCCTTGAGGAACTTCCAAACGGATGGCGGTAAATCGGCCCGTTCATGGACGATATCCCAATCGTCCAACATCCGGCATAATTCAGCCACGGGACCATCGAAAAACGCTTGCTCTTCCTCGGTAAAAGTCGGTTTAGGAATAGAGAGTAATTTATCCCAAGCAGGATTACCTGAAAATAAGTCCCCTTCCCAACCCACCGTTCCGGCTTCAAGGGCTTCTTTTTCTGTACGTGACATTTTGGGTTGATGTTGTCGATAAAGATTCAATAAAAAACGACTCAACCAGCGTTTGCGGATTTGGGGCAAGTTAAACGGCAGCAGCACCAATGCCGCGACTAGCCACAGTGAGAACAACCCGAACCAGGAGCTATGCCCTACCAAGGTATAAAGGAGCAACAAAAAGACTGTTGCACTCGTCCACACGGACAATGAAGCAGATTGATAAGCTAATGTTAAAATTCCGCCAAAAATAAGTATTGCCCAGATGGTCGATAGCACGTCTTGTTCTCCTTACCTTTTTAATTACTCAATGAAACACAACCCAAGCATCGCTCAAAGGTATTTTTTGCAGGCAGCTCAACCAGCATTTCACTCGCTTGGTGAAGATTTCCACCTAAATAGCTAAAGGGTGAGCTCACAATAAAAAGTGCAGTACCGATAACGGTTGAAGCCAGCAACAGAGGCCGAGCAATAAGGATATCGGCCGCCATGGTGATGGTGGAAGGTTCACTGTATTCTTGCTGTAGTAATAGGCTGTAATCCGCAGCGCTACCTTGATTGTAGGCAAGGGCGGTGGGTAATAAACTGCAATTTAACCAGATGATGCCGACTAATAATTTCCAGAAGTTCCCTGTTCTCATAAGACATCCTTTTGTGATGATTAAAACAGATTAAGCATAGCATATAAGTAACTGTTCAATCATCTTTTTTAGCATTTTTGCCGATTCCTCGGGGTACTCAAAGGGGAAAAGATGGCCGCCACTCACCACCTGACAAGGCAATTGTAAACGTTGGTTTAAATAACGCACATCGGCAGCCTTGATCACGTTGCTGTTTGCGCCATAGAGGACGCCGGCAGGTATCAATAATTTATCACTGTACTTAGGCAGATTATGGGGTAACGTCCGATAAATTTGGTATTCAACTTCACGACGAAAGCGCAATTGTAGACCTTCGGGGATTTGCTCCATGCCGTAGGTGACGTAATCGCGTAGGCAACTGTCGGTAAAATTTTGAAACAGTGTTTTTGATTTAAAATAGTCAAAGGCATGGGCTGCCGATGGCCAATGTTGACGCCGTTGCTTAGTTCGCTTACCGGGGGTGATATTGTCGATAAGATTCATTTTTTTGAGCAAGGAGACGAAATAAGATTTCCACGGTCCTAAAATGGGCGTATCGAGCATAACGATAGCCTTAAACAGTTCCGGTTTATGCACCCCCGCTAAGTAGGTTAAAATCCCGCCGAGGGAATGGCCTACGCCGATGATGGGGACCGCGTGGTGCTTTTCAATGTGGTAGATCAATTCCCAGACCAGATGCTCCCAATTTTGGGTTATGGGATACTCCGCTTGATGACCCAAGCTATCAACGTATTCCACGTTGAAGTCATCCATCAGATAATTAAACATCTGTTGATAACAGGCGCCTGGGAAACCATTAGCATGCGCAAAATAGACTGTTTCTTGCATCCAACTCATCCTTTTGCAATGGGTTTATTAACATAAATACCAAAGATAAGGTAAAACATTGTTAGCAGAAAATACAGTAGTAATTGATAGGGAATAATAAGCCCCATAAAATCCAGCACTGTCCCAATAATAATGGTCGGGGTCACGGCGACCACAGATATCCGGAGAATGGCCTCATAACCCAGTTTACTCTTCATCATCTTGGCAAAAACGAGAGTACCGATGGCAGCGTAAATAATCGCTTGAAGGCTGCGATAGACCCAGGTGGACAATACCATCAACGGGTAAAACCCAAGCAATACCACCGTACCGAAGGATTTACCCACCTGTTGGATTGCCCCTGGCGTCACCGTAAAATTCATTTTTGCGGGGAAGGCCACGGTTTCGGTAGTACTGGCATTTCGTTTATAAATTAGCGAATTTTGAGTGACTAATGCGACCGTATCTATCTTACCGTCGAGGGTTGTTATTTTGCCCGTTGTATCGACGATCAGTATGGTTTTTCCTGTTAACGTATCCTTAATAAGATACGGCATGGGACGATCGATCGAGAGTTTACCTTCCGTAAAGGTGACCACTGGAAAGTCTTTGATGAGTGCGGGGAGTACATTCTTATTAAACTCAAAATAGGCAGTGGTCACGAGGATGGAGGCGGGGATCCAGCAAATCGCCAACAGCAACAACAAATACGCAAATCCTGTTCCACGCCATTTCTGCGCTACTTCTCGATAGAGTCCGGGCCAGAAGAAGGATAAAAACCAGGCTTCAAAATAATGAAATTGTCGACCTGCTTTCATGGTAGCCTCCGATGGGTTTTGGTTCTCATTAAGTATTGTTCAATAATGAGGCAATAGCAAGTGGGTAATGGGTGGGTCTTTACAGATTTTGCAATATGGCCTCGCCTAGGCTAGACTGTATCTAGTCAGACTAGTCATATAAAGGAGGTCAAGCATGCAAAGTTGGCAACTACAAGACGCTAAGGCCCGCCTTAGCGAAGTGCTTAAAGAAGCATCATTACACGGTCCACAAGAAATTACATTAAGAGGAAAACCTGCGGTTGTTGTTATTTCCACAAGCGATTACCAAAAACTCACCCAAAAATCAAAACCCTCATTTATTACATTTTTACGCCAATCCCCCCTGACAAAAATCCATCTTGTTTTAAAACGGGACCCCTCTAAAACAAGAGAGGTAGATTTATGAGTTACTTATTGGACACGAATGTCATTTCCGAAATTGTTAGACCCAAGCCTAATAAAGACGTTATAGCTTGGTTTGATAATGTTCCCGATGAAGCGCTTCATCTCAGTGTGCTCACCCTCGGTGAGATACGTAAAGGCGTTGAAATGCTCAAAGAACCCAAACGTCAAGAGCAATTACGATTGTGGCTAGAAATCGAGCTGGTAAATTGGTTTGGTAAACGAATTTTAAACATTGATGCGGCCGTCGCCGATAGGTGGGGTCAGTTACAAAGCGATGCTAAACGCCCGCTCCCCGCTATTGATAGCTTACTTGCGGCTACTGCACTCACCCACAATTTGCGTTTAGTCACGCGCAATACGAGTGATTTTCAATATCCTGGGTTGGAGATCATTTGTCCATGGATGTAGACTTCGCTCGCTGTCATTCCCGCCTTTGCAGGGATGACAGCGGATTATATTAGACCGCCACTACACCCTCTTCCACCACCATCCCCAACCACACAAACATATCCCCCAATAAATTCCTAAACTCCGCATGCATGATCGAAAAATCAGCGACAAACTGTTCTTCAACGGTTTCATTTTCCATGGATTGTTGTTCATCGACGATAAGATCCAAAAAGCGGATCCGTTTTAAGAGTCCTGCGTGATCCAGAATAAAATTAACCCGGTCGGCCCAAGTCAATTCTAAGCGTGTGATCACCTTTCCCGAGCGAAAATGGGCTTGTACTTCTTCGGTCGCTAAATCTTGGTTGACGCACTTAATCATGGTTTGTACGGCATCAGGATCGTGCATTTCACAATAGTCTTCCAGGGTAAGCCGTGATGGCGAGGTATTGTTTTTTACCCAATCGGTCATGACTGCACTGATCGATAATTCAGCCAAGGGGGCCTCAATTTTCAAACTGCCGAGGCAATCCCGCAACAAAGTGGTTAACTCGTCAGCCTTAGTCGGGGTTGAGGTATTGATCAGTAACCATCCCTGTTCACGGTCAATATAGGCATAAGTCACTTTTTGTCGGGTGAAAGCGATGGGTAGCAGGGACTGCATCACATCGTCGAATAAATTGCGCTTTTCGCGCCCACCGACTTTACGCCCCTCTTCCGCCTCGATTTTGGCAACCTTTTCCGCCACTTGTTCCCTTACCACGGTAACTGGCAACAATTTCTCTTGTTTTTTGGCGGCAATTAGTAAACAATTTCCCTGCTCGTGAACCAGCATATCAGGATAGGATGGTAATGGCGCGGTCCAACCAAACGTTGCTCTCTCTAGTTTACCGATGGCCCGGGCTTCATTTTTCAGTAAGCGTTCTTGGAGTTGGGTGCCGGATAGGGTAAACGGTTCGATAAAACGGTATAAATAGATATTTTTAAACCACATGATTTTTTCCTGTATTTAGTTGAGCGCCTATTCTAACGAGTTGATGATGATTATGCCATGCCCTTACTCCAAAAATTGACAAAACCGGTCATTGTTGACCTAGTAACTTTACTCGCAGGTGCGCTGCTAACCTTGGCATTTGCACCCTATAGTCTTGTTTTTTTTGCACTATTGCCACCGGCTTGGCTGTTGCTATCCTGGCTTAATGTCAGTCCCTCGCGGGGTGCTTGGCGGGGCTGGCTGTTTGGGATGGGCTTCTTTGGAACCGGTGTGTCTTGGGTTTATATTAGCATTCACACCTATGGTAATACCGACGCACCCCTCGCCGCACTCTTCACCTTGCTATTTATCGGTATATTGTCCCTCTTTTATGCAGTGCAAGGCTATGCCCTTGCCCGCTGCTTTCCCCGCAATAACGCCACCAAGCTCCTTTTGGCCTTCCCTGCCCTTGGCGTGGCGTGTGAATGGCTGCGCAGTACGGTCCTTTCAGGCTTCCCTTGGTTACTACTGGGCAACAGTCACTTGAATTCCCCACTCCAAGGGTACGCACCGCTAGTAGGGGTCTACGGGGTTACCTTTATCAGCTTATGGGTCGTTGGCATCACCATCTATAGCTTGAAAACCCGCCGCTACCTCATCTCCCTTGCCGCGCTGGTATTGGTCGCCACGGTCGGCGCCGTGCTCACTCAGGTTTCCTGGTCTACCCCGAAACCCAATCCGTTAAAAATCAGCCTGTTACAAGGTAATATTGCTCAAAGTCTTAAATGGGACCCGCGTCAATTATTCAATACCCTGAAGGTGTACCAGCAATTGGTCGAAAGTCAGTTGGGCCAACAGTTGATTGTATTACCCGAAGCCGCGATACCGGTTGCCCTCGACGCGGTCGAATTTTATGTGGAGGAGCTGGCGACAAAGGTCAAACGCCATCACGGGGCGCTCCTAGTCGGTGTGCCGATCCAAGACCCCGCCAATGGTCAGTATTATAATGCGTTGGTGGCCTATGGTGAGGGCTCAGGTACCTACCATAAGCGCCATCTTGTGCCCTTTGGCGAGTATTTACCCTTTGATAGCCTATTACGTGGACTCATTAACTTTTTCGACATTCCAATGTCTAGCTTTCATCCGGGAGCCCAGCTACAAGCTAATTTGCGGGTAGGCTCATTCCTGGTTGCGCCTTTTATTTGCTATGAAATCGCCTTCCCCAGCTTGATCTACCAAGCATTGCCCGAAGCCGATCTCTTGCTAAGCATCAGCGATGATAGCTGGTTTGGTGAGTCCAATGCCCCGGCCCAGCATCTGGAAATTGCACGGATGCGTGCCCTTGAAACTGGTCGGTATTTGCTCTTTGCGACAAATAATGGTATAACTGCTGTTGTTGGGCCAAAAGGCCAAGTGCTTAACCAAGTATCTCCGTTTAAAGTAGCGGTTTTGACTGGGGAAATACCCGCCATGAATGGCACCACACCCATCGTCGCCTATGGACAAATCCCCGTTTTAACCTTAATAATGTTATTATTTTGTGTGGCCCTAGTTCGCAACCGGCCAAGCCCATGATGGCACAGTGGGGTTGTATGATAATGAATGCAACCTATAATCACGTACACTCAAGCTGATAACCTATAAAAATAGAAGCCAGGAGCGAAATGGGAATCTTAGCGAAGCCTCTGCGGCGCCTCCGGCGCCAGGTGAAACGCAAAGGCCAATATCTAGCAGATTTACTACCCTATATCTTCCGGGGGGCTAATACCCTTACCGGCGGGTCCTATTTTGCCATTAGTAGCATCATGTTTATCTTTTTTGTCTATTTTCAGCCCATAGGCGGAATGCTGGGTCTGGCTGCCGCATTACTGGCTATCGGGGGCTGTACCGGGCTTTTCATCTATAAGGGCATACGAGAGGAATACCGGGACCGACAGCGCATTGCCGCCCTCGAAGCTAGGGTCGATAC
>Ga0207103_10137_pt1 | contig 21671 bp, 15 predicted proteins | sample Alteio_BWMinHeat_81_FD_153546 | JGI IMG/M metagenome (GOLD analysis project Ga0207103, IMG submission 153546) | Enriched cells from forest soil in Barre Woods Harvard Forest LTER site, Petersham, Massachusetts, United States -... | ecosystem: Environmental > Terrestrial > Soil > Temperate forest >...
GGCTCACGGACGATAGCCTGGCCGGCAATGGGAGCGTTCTCCGCCGCATTCGAGATTCCGACCGCAGGCGCAGTCGCAAGCGGAGCCGGTTGCGTCGCATGAGGTGTCTGCGGTTTGGAGACAGCGGCCACCGGCGCAGTTGTCGGCTGCATGGTAGTGGGAACGGCGTCAGGTTTGGCCGCGTTAGGCACGGTCGCATTAGGCACAACCGCGGGAGGCGCGGTCGCCGCAGGCAGAGTTGGCTGCGCTTCCCCTTTTTCCGTTTCGCCTTGTCGTGCCTCCGTCTTGCTATGACGCGGCAAGTAGATTCCTCCAACCACCAACACGGCCAGCACGATCAACGCGCCGAGCGCCATATACAATCCCCGGTGACCGCCCGGTAAATGCGCGGGCGGGGTAACAACGGGTGCTGGAACTGAAACGGGTCGCTTCGCGTTCTCCATCGGGCGAGCCGGCGTAACCGGTTGTTTCGGGGGATTCGCCGGATTGCTTGGAAGAATAGTGCACTCCACCGTAGAAGCTTCGGAAGCTTTCAGTGCGGCAGCGTTCGCGGCGGAAGCCTCCGCCCTCACGCTGCCGAGGGCATTCGCGAAAGCCTCGGCTGACTGGAAGCGTTGCGCCGGCTCTTTCGCAATGGACATAAGGATGATTTCGTTCAACGCGGGAGGTAGCGCCGGTTGCAGCTCGAGCGGCGGCTTCGGCAGTTCTCTGACATGCGCCGTCATGAGAGAAAAATCACTATCTGCCCGGAAGGGTCGCTGCCCCGTGACCATTTCGTAGAGCGACACGCCAACTGAATACAGGTCGGAGCGCGCGTCCGTAGCCTCCCCTTGAACCTGCTCGGGCGACATGTAGCCGAGCGACCCAAGTGTGGTACCCGTCATGGTAAGGCTGTGTCCGTCACCGGCGCGGGCTATTCCAAAATCCATGAGCTTCACCGCGCCCTCGGGCGTGACCATAATGTTGGCCGGCTTGATGTCGCGATGAATCACATGCTGATGATGCGCGTAACTTAACGCATCCAGCACCGCGCCGGTATAATTCAACGCCTCAGGCACAGGAATCGGTCCGTGTTCCAGGCGGTCGGCCAGAGTACTGCCTTCGACATACTCCATAATCATGACCAACTGGTTATTCGCGGTGAACGCCGTTCGAAGCTGGGCGATATTGGGGTGGTTGAGACTGGCCATGAGCTTGATTTCGCGCAAGAAGCGAGTGGCCAACTCTTGCTGGCCAACGAGGTCAGGCAACAGAACTTTCATGGCTTCGATGCGATCAGAGATGACGTTTCGCACCCGGTAAACCCGGCCCATCCCTCCGCTGCCCAACTCGTTGAGAATCTGGTAGTCGCCAATGCGCTGGTTGATTTCTTCGCTCATCGACAGAACTCCTTTTTGCCCTGAGACGTGCGAGCCGTGAATTCGATCGTTGCCGCCCGGCTCATCACTTAGGTGACGAGCATGGGATCGAACTTCAGGTCCGCAATTATCCTCCGCTACCCCCGGCGGGTCAAGGTTTTCGGCAGGGCTATCCGGAGGTCAGAAGCCAATGCGAGGCCACATCGAGCCGGCCCAAATTGCCCGATTGGCTCGCCCGGCGGCTAATTCGCTGATCACCCGTTCGTCGATTCCCATCGGGTTCGAGCCACATTCAGCTTGTACTTCGCAATGTTCAAATTGTTCGTGGCTTTGTCTTGCATCTCTTTCCAGCTTTCGGGCTTGGAGGGATTCCCGCTCCGCAGAATTCGGATGTTGGTTTCTGCCTCTCCCGCGTAGAGCGAGGCCGCGCCCATGTTCTCCGCAACAATTGGATCGATCGCATTGGCTCGTTGGGTCGCGATGCCGAAGTCAGTAGGGAGAATCCTGATCTCGTCCGGCAGTTGCGGAAACGCGACCGAGCCGATTCGCGTGAGCCAGTCCTCAATAGTGTGAATCGCAACCTTCAACTGCAACCCCACGGTTGCGAGGTCTGCGGTTCGCTGCTGCTCAATCTGTTTGCGCAGGATCGAGAGGGTTTCCGCCGCGATTTCTCTCTGCCGGTTGGATGAGTCCACTTGCGCGCTGCTCGCATCCGCCTGGCGCTTTGCGAGCCACGCATAATAGATATTGATGGAGGTGAGGACTAAAACCAGCATCACGTTCGCGGTTGCCGCGTACGCCATCACTTGATTAACACTGAGTCCGAAAACCTTGTCCGACATGTCAGGCACCCATCAGCGAGAGTATAGATCGTACGCGCTTTGACGAATCCTGGGGAAGAACGGCGGTGGGAAACAGTGGCTGGAAAGGTAAAGGCCGTGATATTGGTTATGCTCTAGCCGCTCGCTCCTGCGAGGGAGCTAACAGCGTGGAGTATGCACCATCACGGCCCTTGATGCGATCACTGCTTTCGCAGTTCCAAACCCCAACTACCCCTCGCAGAGCAGTCGGTTTTTTCGGGTCTGGTCGTTCTCCAGGTCACCCCAGCGAACGAATCACTCAGCTTACTTTGGACTGGCCAACGTTTATTTTAGCCAACCCTTTCAGCCGTCGACGGGGGCAACGTTAAACAGTTCACTCACATTTGTCAATGCCGATTGTTGGTGCAAACTGCGCACCCAATTACTTGAAACACGAAGGACGCAGATCATTGAAGAGCCGCAGCTTAGAGAATGCGAAAATCGGATTTCCTGTTTTTCCACAGCATTATGCACAGTGACTCTGAGATCGCGCTCGTCGCAACAAACCAAAAACAAAGAATTACCTCGAACCTATTAAGCATCTTGACGGCGAAGGGGTCTGTAACGCATGTTGGTTGCAGGGGACGCGACCGAATGTCAGACTTGGTGGCCCATGTGGACGGCGGTTCTCTGGGAAATCCAGGGCCCTCCGGCATTGGAGTGGTGCTCGACAGATCCAAGGGGCCGACAATCCGGATCGCCAAATGGATTGGACGCCAGGACAACAACGTAGCCGAATACGTTGCCCTGCTGGAAGCCCTGCAGTGCGCTTTGACACTCAAAGCCAGGAAGCTACACGTCTACTCCGATTCCGAAGTAGTAGTCCGCCAGATGAAAGGCGAATACGCCTGCCGCAGCCCGCGTCTCTATTCCCTGCACTGGATCTGCCGTAAGCTCGCCCACTCCTTCGATTTCTCCATCTCCCACATACGCCGCGAACACAACACCGAAGCGAATGGGCTCGCGAACGCGGCCGTCCGGAAACATCTTTCCTGAGTCCTCGTCCGGCTGAGCGGGTCTCTATACCTGAAACCGAGTCTTCATGACAAGTCGTGCCGGCGTGATGGCTTTCTGAGTTTCTACTGCTTAAGGCATGTCAAGCTGTGATTCGAGGTCTCAATCGCGCGCAGCTGCAGGTTCATGCCGATGAATTCGGATTCTAATTTTTGTAAGTCCATGAAGACAGGATACAGCGGGCATGAACGTTCAGCCTGTGCAAGCATTTTGCGACCCGCAGGCACAACGCTGGGCCTTTCAAGCAACCGTCTACAAATCCAAGGTCTGTCGCGGATTCGTGTTACAGCGACGCCGATCCCTCTAAACGTGTCCTTCCTCGTCCAAGGCGCCGAAATGCGCGTTGCAGAAACTCGCGCTGTGAACGCGATGCAACCGCAGGGACACCTGCGGGCAACTACACGGTCACAGTTAATGCAACATCTGATCCTATTACGGATGCAACCTTGGTGACAGCGAGGTGCGAAAATCGTAATTACTCCCCTCGAGTAGATCGAGGGCGCAAAATCCTCGGCGTAGCTCCTCGGTTTCGTGCCGGACGTCTCACATCTTCATAGTCACAACATCGGCGATGCGCTCGCCGGCGTGACCGTCCCAGAGAGGAGGCACGGTTCCATGTTTTGCGTGCCCCGACAAGATCTTTGCCAGCCCTTCCCGCAGTCGGTCGGAATCCTGGCCGACCAGGATGTTGGTTCCCATCGAAACCGTCACTGGCCGTTCCGTGTTATTCCTTACGGTTAAACAGGGCACTCCCAGATAGGTCGTCTCTTCCTGAATGCCGCCCGAATCGGTGATGACCACGGTGGCACGGCGTTGCAGGTTGAGGAATTCGACATAGGGTAACGGATCCAGCAATCGGAACTGGGTGGCGTTGAAACCGAATTCCGCAATACGCTGGCGGGTTCGCGGATGGACCGGAAATACCACTGCCAATTGCTGACTGATTTCAAGCAGGCACGTGAGAATTCCTTTCAGAACCGGGCTCTCATCAACGTTAGAAGGGCGATGCAACGTGACCAACGCGTACCGATCGGGAAAACCATTAGTTTTGCTCCGGCGAGCTACGGGTAAGAAACGAGAAAGAGAATCGATCATGACATTCCCGACCCGATGAATCTTCTCAGCAGCAACACCTTCCCGCTGTAAATTCAGATCTCCGTCTTCAGAAGGAGTAAACAAAAGATCCGCGAGCTGATCCGTAACCAGACGATTAATCTCCTCGGGCATGGTCCGGTCGAAGGAGCGGAGTCCGGCCTCCACGTGTCCGACGGGTATTTTCAACTTGGCGCAGACCAAGGCAGCAGCGACCGTTGAGTTTACGTCTCCGTAGACCAGCACCAGGTCCGGACGACGATCGAGCACCACCGGCTCGAAGCGCATCATGATCTCGGCGGTCTGGCTGGCGTGCGAACCGGCCCCGACTGAGAGGTTCACATCAGGTGCTCGAATCATAAGTTGCTGGAAGAAAACATCCGACATGTTGACGTCGTAGTGCTGCCCGGTATGAACTAAGGTTTGCTTCACTCCTGCACGATTGGAGAGCGCAGCAAACACAGGAGCAACCTTCATGAAATTCGGCCGTGCACCGACGACGTGAAGAATATGTGCCATCGCGTCTATTATGAAACACCGGCGAGCCGAAAGAGTAGCGTTATTCGCGAGGTTTCAAAATACCCGCCTCGAAGTCGGCTCCTTAAGAGTCTCCCGCAAAGGAAAACTAGTTTTGCGGGTTGGGCCGCGCGACGAGGGTGGATGTATGTGCAGACGGCCACCAAGCTCGGGACCTGGCCGGCCACTCAACCCCGGGCGAGCTTTGTCAGCACGTTCTTCGTAATTGGCTCAGAGGGGATGCTCAGACGGTGAGGGACGTAATGCAGGCGCGTTGTAGTCATCGAGCCCCCAGTTCCCTTGCACGGGCTGGGACGGGTCGGAATTAAATTGAAACGGAGAATTTGCAAGTACGACCAAATTTGGCGGCGAACTGCCCGAGCAGCGTCGACTTCGTAGCGGAGTAGCCCCGGCAGCCGTGCACCATCCTGTAATCCCGTTCCGAAATGAGTTCCTAGCCCGTCCATCCGATCAATGCGAGTTGACCACTCGCACCAACGATAGGTTGCGGCGGGGCAAGAATAATCTCTAGGCGTCGGCGTGCTGAGTATCATTGTTCGCGAGACGTAGTCGACTCTTCCGTTTCATCATCCTTAACATCATCCTTTTTGGCCAGAGTTGGCCGACGAGGCAAGCTCACAGGCATTCCGACGCTGAGAGACTGAACCACCGCAAAGCTTGCCGCAGTCACCTCGGCCAGCTCTTCGAAGGCGATGGGCGCGGGTTGGCCTTCGCGCATCGCGTTCACCGTGAGCTCGATTTCTCTTTTGTGTCCCTTGTCACGATCACATTTGATGTGCAGGCGTTTTCCGCCGCGGAAAAGTTCGAGGGAACGGTAATCGTCAAGACGGGCCACGGCGCTTTCACAGAATACTTCGTAATATTCCTTCGGCAAAGACTTGTCGCCATTGGCCAGATAGAGAATGTTGCCGACGGAGCCATCGGCGAAAGAAACGACCATAGCAACGTTATCGCGATTGTAGACCGCTCCGTCTGGAATGGCCTTGGCATACACGCTGACGATGTTCTTCCCCACGATGTATCGCATCCAGTCGAGGAAGTGGCACGCTTCTCCGATGATTCGGCCACCATTGCTGGAGTTTTGCGTCCAGTGCTCTCGCGGCAGGTAGCCGGCATTTACGCGGATGTGGATAACCATGGGCTCGAGGCGGCCGGAGAAGAAGCGGGCGATCTCGAGCGCGGGAGGCGCGAAGCGCCGGTTGAAGCCGACCATGACAAACGGCGGCCGCCCATGATCGAGCTCCACTTGATAGGCCGTACGAATGGATTCGAGTTGTTCCGGGTTAATGGCGAGAGGTTTTTCGACGAAAACCGCCTTTCTGTGTGACAACGCGGAGAGAACGTGGGCGGCGTGACTGTCGTGGTGGGAGAGAACGAGAACCGCGTCAACGTTCGCGTCAGCCAGAATTTCGCCCGGTGATTGCGCACGGCGAAAGGCGAAAGACTTCTGTGCCGAGAACGCGGACGCCCCCGAAGCCGTACCCACTACCTCAAGCTGCACGTTCTTTAGCGCCCGAAGTTGGGGAAAAATAATGCTGCGGGCAAACGACCCGGCCCCGATGCATCCCACCCGCAATACTTCCGTCTTTTCCCGTACGGCAGCAATACGGTCTCTTTCGCCGTGGTCGACGGAACGATCGGAATCGTACTTTAAAATGGCCGTGTAGGTGCCGGACTTCAGAATCTCCGAGTATGCCCGGGCGCCGTCTTCGATCCGGCATTGAAGGCGGAGAAGGGGATCAACTCTTCCCCCTTCAGTCGCAAGAAAACCCAAAAAGGCTTCCATGTTTCGTTGCTCTGTCCAACGAACATAACCGACGGGGTAGTCATTTCCAGATTCTTCGTAGTTCGAATCGTAACGTCCCGGTCCATAAGAGCGCGAGAGTGTTAGCGACAGTTCCTTGCGGTACATGAGTTCGCGAGAAACACCAAGAGGGACTGCACCGAGCACCACAATTCGTCCCCGATCCCGCAACAGTTGAGCACTCAATTCGACCGGCTCCGTCGAACTCGAACTGGCAGTAACAATCGCAGCATCGGCACCGTACTTGGTGAACTCGATGATCTTCGAGGACAGCGAAGCTTCGGAAGCGCTCAATCCCAGAGTGGCGCCAAAATCCACGGCCTGCTTTGCCCGCGACGGATTCGCATCAATCGCGATCACACGACACCCCGCCGCCCGCGCCAGCAGAATAGTGAGTACGCCCACCAAGCCCGCGCCAATGACCACGACGTTCTCGCCCAGAGATACATTGGCCTGACGAAGTCCTTGCATGGCGATTGCACCGATGGTCGTCAGGGACGCCGCTTCGAGAGAAACAGACTCGGGGATCTTGGCAGCTAGATTTCGCGGAACAAAGTTAATTTCGCTGTGGGAAGCATATCCAACGCCGGCGCAGGCGACCCGATCTCCGGGCTGAAATTCCGTTACTCCTTCACCGACGGCAAGCACAACTCCCGAACAGCTGTAGCCTAAACTGGAAGCAGTGTCGAGCTGGGTCCGAACCTTTTGATAGGCCGCTCTTATGCCATTGGTCTTGGCGAAATCCACTACTTGCTTAACGAGGTCGGGCCGGGCATGAGCTTTGCCCAGTAGGGACTTTTTGCCGGTCTCAATGGTGTTGATTTCTGTACCAGCGCTGATTGCGGAAAATGCAGTGCGCACCAGCACGCCACCGGCGCGCAGCTCAGGGGTGGGAACCTCGAAGGTTCCGACATCACCCGTCTTCATATTCGCGAGGATGGCGAGCATTTGTTGCTTAGATTGAACAAAACGTCCAGTGTTTCCGAATCGACTCTCAGTAAAATAATTGTTTTGCTGTCTTATCAGCTTGTGCACCGCTTGCCACGCCGGCGTGCACCACAGTCTGATGGCTTAGGCCGTGCCAAAAATGTCTTCTTAGTTCTCCAGATCCAGTTGACGGCGGCGCTTCTATGCTCAATAACGATAGGCTTGCGACCGCCTGGAAGTGTACCATTACGACAGAAAAATCGGTTTCATCATTGGGTTTTCGCAGGTCGCATCTGATTCTCGCACAAACCATTTCGCGACATGCTTCATGGTTTAGTTCACTTTTCTTATAGCTTTGGTCTTACTTTTTCCTCCATACCTAAATTGCTCATGTGAGACTCATATGGAGGCCGTAACCGTGTCTAGAGTTTGTTCAGTTCTCGCCAACGCGGCATTTCCAGTAAATATCGCGAACTCGATCCCACATGAAAGATCAGCCTCTGCAGCACAAACTGCCATTGGAGCCGACCTGCCGTCAAGAAGCTCGCAAGGTTTTGTCGGCTCGAACCGCTATCTGTTCGGGCCGCCTCCAAGGAAACAGACGCTGTTGAGTAATTTCTCTTCGAACTTTGGGATCGGGGATAAAACTCCCGGTGCAGGAAGTGGGAGAGTTTGGCAGGTGAAAACAATCTGAAGTTGTGAAACGGATGATCCCCAATCACCCAGTTCCGCCCATAGTTTTCGACCCATAGTCTGGCAGGAGGACGAAGACACCGTATCCATTTCTCCGCTATTGGCAGCATAGGAGCGGCGAATACTCTATTTGCTAATCCCATCACAGTCGCTGCAAATTCGGCGAGATAAGGAACCTCCCGCACGCGAACATCGACTCGATCCCAGAGTCATAGTCCGGTTGACCGGGTCTCGATCTTGAAACAGCGTCTTGAAAAGTCATCCGGGCGTGATGGCTTCCTGAACTTCTACTGCTTAAGCCATCTCAAGCTATGATTTGCTTGGATTCTAGCTATCTCTCAAGGCGTATCCGTTGATGGTTTACCCATACACATTATCTCTTATCGCGACCCGCCTCAAGCCTCGTCAACCGTTTCTCCAGCTGCGCTAATTGCACTTCTAGATTCGAAGTCTCAATCGCGCGCAGCTGCAGGTTCATGAGGGGCGCTAGACTGGCGGCAATCTTCGGGTGAACCTTGCCCGCATGCACATCGGCGATTATCTCGATGGGTGGCATCTGCATGAAACACACCTCCGTTTATGGGTGGTAACTGCCGATGAATTCGCATGCTAAGTTTTGTAAGTCCATGAAGACAGGATACATAGTGGGTTCGTTTCGTCATAAAAGCCTGGAAAGCGCGCTCGAGCATCTCTGACGGTCCTACACAAAGGTTGGTGGCTTTTTAAGTTTATATATCGTATTACGATATATATTTGATGAGAATTACCATCAAATGCATATTTGTTGAGTACATGCATGCATCAACTTCGGCGTGCGGCGCATCCGACTTTTGGGCGAGACGCTTTACGGGCGCCGCGGCAGTGGGCAAACGCCCGGTTGCCAAACCCACCGAACAGTCCACTAACTGCTAACGAAGCGTTTGCACTTCTGGCGAAGTTCGGCCGGATAACGCAATCGTGCTGTAGCAGCTCGTCTCCATCCGTCAGATATTCTCCGGCAACATAGGAATTAGGACCGACAAATGGGAGCCCCGATGACGACAGCGAGGGCGAGGCCGTGAAGTCGTTTGCTGAGCGGGTCAATTGCGATGGGCAACATCCCCTGAAATTACAAATGGTCTTGCGGGAGCGGCATCCGCTCGGCGAGCGGCCAAAAAGACAGGAGCTCGTAGCTGCTCCCCAAATTTGACTACGGCGTCCCAGCCGCTCCGATCAATCTCCTGCCCGTACACGAGTACTGCTTGCTTCGCCGGATCCTTTCGGCGAAGTGTCCCAAACGGCCGGGTCTCAGAAGCGGTCAAGATTCGCCGAGATCTGGCTCAGCCCGTCTGCCTCTTTGCATCCGATGGTTCTTACACGTTAACCCACTTGGGAGGCGGCTCCGTCTCGGATGGAACACCGACGGGCTGCTTTCTCCCGGCCACAAAATTTCCAGAGCGGGCTCCAGTATCAATCTCTCCAGTCAGACTTCTCTCCTCTCCGTAGTTTGTAAAGCAAGTTCAAAGCGCGATAGAAGTCTCGAGCGGTAGCCCTCTGATACCGCAGGGCCTTATCCATGGGGTCCTGGAACTTGGCGTGGACTTGTAGTTGTTGACCATCTCCATTGCTTTCAGCCACGGGACCGTTTCTGAGTAGACGGTCATCCACTTTCTTCCCGGCCATGGTCAGCTCTGTGCATTCCCACCCGGAGTCGGACTCGATGAAGCAGAAGCCCGTGTCCAGGAGCCCCGAACGGCTTATGGTATTCAGCGCAAGCTCCGTCGCTGGGTTCTGCCGTCGGCGCGTACCCTGCTCCAGCTTCAGGGCTCGCCCACGACGAAAGTGCGCAATTGCGAGTTCCTCGGCGAGCATCCGCTGAAGGGGATCGTCCCGATCGATGCTCCGGTCGAGGTCGGAAATTAGCGTGTTGTAGTCGGCTTTTTCCTGATCGTCCTTGAAGCGAAAGTTTCGGGCCAAAATGCCATGTTTTGTCGCATTTTGACCGGCGACGTCCTTTCCCCTTTGTGTCTTCGGACCGGTTCCTTTCTTGCCGTTTTCATGGTTGGCTAAGATGACCTTCGCCGTTACCGTTTTTTGGATCTTCATGTTTGCCCCCTCAAGGAAGCGCATCTAGTGTTTGCTTGCGTACTTTTGCCACTTGCGAATTAATCGGCTCACCCAAGGCTCATTACTACACGGGCCTGTACCGACGCGCATTAAAAAATCGAAGGATCAAATTTATGAAACTGGCTGACCATTATGCGTCGGAGGACCCGAATTCCTTTTCTTGACCCTGCTGAATACCCGAGAATAGGCGTTTGCCAGCGCAGGAGCGTCGACTCCTAGACGGGAGGACAGGTATTCACATGCCGCTGCTACAGCACTTCGTTTGCCGGATGCGCTTTCAATCGCACGCTCTTCAAATCCCAACCGCCGTAGGTCGAGCCCGTTGTGCTGTCCGCGCAGCAGTTGCTCGAAGTAGGGCTTCCAAGTATTAACGATAAATGCCTGGCGTAAATCCGTGAACGACAGGCGCCCTCGGCTGCCGCTCAGGGCCCTCCGCCGGTACCGTGAGAAATCCTTGCCTAGCAGATCTTCTGGTTCGCAAATACCCTCCAGGTGCAGCCACGTAGCAAGGATGAAAAGCCGCTGCTCACGGGTTCGGCCGTTTCTCAGCAAGATGAGGAGAAAGTTATACTTGACGCCGGGATCCGAAAGCGATTCACGACATTCATCGTTTACAGGGTGGGGAGGGTCAAATAGTGGATAACTGAAGAATCGCTGGTTGGCAAACTGTGTCTGCAACCACTTAAATGCGTGTTCACTCAGCTGCTCTTCCTGATGTCGTAGGCGTCTACAAAGCTCCTTGGAGGAAATCTCGTCCACACCAGAATTGTCAATTGTTGTTGAAGCGTTGCGACGAGAATTGTTCCTGTCAGTCGCGGTCTTTGGGCCTGAACTGCCGAGAGCGTTTGCCTGACTTGAAAGCGTCTTACGATTTTGTTCCATATACGTCTCCTGAACCTAAAATTTGAACTGACTTCCAAAGCGGTGCGCTAGTGTCGCTGATGGCAAACGAGAGCCAAGAGCTCACCGGAACTCATGAATCAAATTTTTCTGTCAGGTGCTAAATCCAGAATCCCAGACTGATCATCAGCTCATACAAACGCATTCAGGCAGATTGCTCATACAACGAGGTTCAGGACGATCAAACGGACAAACTTCCACTAAACAATACTCCCACCGATTCTTCGCGTCAAACGGGATATTCGTCGAGCACAGAAAGTATTGGTGATGCTCAGTACTTGGGATTATCTTCACCATCTGGTTTAGGCCTCACAGCAGAAGAGGTTTCGCTGGACCGGTCAGGCACATCAAGTTTTCTATTTTCTTGGGTAACGGCGACGGCACCTTCCAGGTACACACATACACCCTAACCGAAGCGGCCCCCCCCGAAGCCGGTTGCAGTGGGAGACTTCAACCTGGACGGCAGGCTGGATATTCTCGTAGGTGAGTACCTTGCCCCTCGCGCTCCCCCATCCTGGCTCAAACCCGAGATGGAGCAGCGGAAAGTTGTCGTATTCTTACGATGAACGAAAACTGGGGACAGGTCAGGTGTGTACTACTACAAGATTCGGGCTGGCAGCACTCCGACGATCGTTGTCCAGTCGGGATCGTCAACGCTCCCCGACATCCAGGATTCTTCCTCGGTTGGGAATTACGTTTTCGCGCCCAGTGTTGCCATGGACAATAACGGCGATCTGGGCATCATCTCTACTGCGTCTGTACTCAACTTGAATCCGACGCCCTTTTGGAAACTACCGACGTTATTGGAAAACTCAGCCTAGGACTCAACATCTGCGCGGGCTCTGGCGGCTGTACTGCTACCGGTGAAGATCAATCGGATGTTCATTGGGGACCGATCGTCAGCACGACGACCGATCCGACCGATGACTTGACGTTCTGGGCTACTGACGAGTACTTCTCAGCAAATCAGACGTCCTGCTGCAACTGGCAAACAACCACCTACAGCGGTAAGCACTGATCCAAACGCCCGGTCATGCTGCTCGGCCCTCGTTGTTATCGGAGGTCTGCAGTCCCGGCATTGTAGTAGCGGAACGTGCGCGTATTGCCGTCGAGAATACTGCAGAAAAACGTCACGAACTTGTTCGCAGCGATGCTTTCGCGGAGCATCCCGTCATAATCACGCGCACGCGCGCCGCCCAAGAGGATAACTCGACTTGGGCGAGCTCGGAAGACCCGACCGCCACGGTGTTCGCGTCTGGTTCGATCGACAAGCCGAGGTTTTAGATCCGCCAGAACCCGACGCAAGAGGTGGCGATGCTAATGGTTGGCGAGATCGGGGCGGATCGATTTTAGACGCGCACACTATCCTCGCGGGTTCTTCTCAACTTTCGGCTGGCCGCTGGATTCTTGCCGCTCCCAGATCCTCACCAAGGTAGCTTCCAGATAATTGGTAACCGAGCGCTTCTGCTTGGCTGCTGCTTCCACGAGCCGACGCTTGAACTCTGCAGAAACACGAAGGTTCAACGTTTCAGTCTTTGTCATTCGGATCGCACCCAATTAGCCACTCGCGATGCTAATTAAGCCTGGTACGCCGGTCAACAGATCTTGACTTGTAACGTCTATAGCGTTACAATAGCGTTACATTCAAGAGATCGATGAGGAATGATATGGCGACCAAGAAGAAGTCAATATACGCAACAAATCTTAGATTAGCCAAATTGAAATGGGGCGAAAAGTTGGATCGTTCAGCGCTCGAGCATTTGAAGGCCTTGTCTAGAGATTTTCAGTTCTCAGTGGCTTCCGGTGACGTGCTGTTGCTTAGTACAAGTTGGTACGTTACCAATACTGGCCTGCTTCGGTTGGCCACTCGCCGACGCTGCCGAGGAATTCAAGTTCAACCGATTCCTGAATTCTCCGATGCGAAAAATGGTCGGTATGCATTCAAGGCGACCGTCCTCAAATCCGGTACCTGTCAGGGGTTTGTCGGACACGGCGACGCCGATCCCTCCAATGTTTCTTTCCTCGTCCACGGTGCGGAGATGCGCGTAGCTGAGACTCGTGCGGTGAACCGCGCTCTGCGCAAGGCCTACGGTATCGGCATATGCTCGGTCGAGGAGATCGGTTCCGTCGCCGAGCCTTCCACATCCTCTCTCCAGTCGAAGAAACTTCCTCCGCAACCTACCAACGGAAACTACGGCGGACGGACAGTTCGCGACCATCTCTGCCAGCTTATTCGCCAGCATCAGCTAGATGCCACCCTAGTCAAGTCCTATGCGACCGACTTCTGCGGCGTCAAAACTCTTCGTGAAGCCACGCGCGAGCAGGTCGAAAACTTCGTCGCACACTTGGCCGATTGGGCCGGAAAAGACCGAGATGCTCTACTGTGCCAGCTCAACAGCTATCTCGGAGCGAAAGAAGGTGCTGCGTGAGGCGTCGTATCCAAGGCTTGCATGAGGCTGACCAGTCCGCTGCTTCTCAAGTTCGCGACGGCCTGCTCCTCGTTCGCGTCGAGCGAGCGCACCATCGCTGGGACTCACGAAAACCGTTCTATCTCCTTCGCTTCGCGATCCTGGAGCCCAAAGAACTCACCGGATATTCGGTTTCCGGCCGCCTCTACTGCACTCCCAGAGCACTCTGGAAACTCAACTGGTTTTTGCGCGACTTCGGTTACGACATCGAACTGGTCGGCCGAGATGAGATCGACGACAAGAACCTAGTCGGCCTCCGCGGTGTCATCAAGATCAGCCACACCGTCGTAAACAGCACTTCCCTGCTCAACCTGGACGGTTTCGCGCCCGCTTGCGAATGGGAACAAGTCTCGAGTTCGTCACCCGCGAGCCTCGCTGTATCGGAGGCGTCCAAGTGACCTACAGCTACACCCAGATCAGCCAGTACCTAACCTGCCCGCGCCGCTATCGCCACCGCTATCTCGATGGCTGGCAAGAAAAAGATAGTCGTGCGGCCATGCTTTTCGGGCGCGCCTTCGAACAAGCTCTATCCGCCTATTTCCTGCGGGAGGACGCTGCAGCTGTCCTCTTCCGCGAATGGTCGCGCTGCCAGAACCAAGGCTTGCACTACTCGAAGGGCGATACCTGGGACCGGATGCTCCAACAAGGAATTCAGCTCCTCGACCGATTCTGCCAAGATGACCGCATTCGTATTCGTCGACCACGCAGCGAGTTGCAGATCAAGTTTACGAGGCCGGTTTGTGGAACAAATGACTTCGTCGCCTACGTTGACGCCATCGGAAAGCTCGACGGTGATGGCTGCCTGATCGAGTGGAAAACCACATCGAGCCGCTACTCGGAAGAACCGGATGGAGTACTGGCACTGGACCCTCAACTCATCTGCTATTCCTGGATGACGGGAATTTCTCAGGTCGCCCAGATCGTCTTCGTCCGCAAGCGGTTAGTTGAGATTCAATACTTACGCACCACAATCACCGATGAACAGCGTCGCGAATTCGGCCAGCTGGCAGAAGACACGATTGGGCGAATCGAGTCCGCCCACTTCTTGCCTCATAGCGGGGTTCGCTTCCCGCAAAACCCCTGCAGCAACTGCCCTTATGTCGGGCTTTGCCTCGGGAAACAGGAGACGGTCGAAACCCGTCTCGTTCGACGCCCCGGAGCAGAAAACCTTGGTTGGCTTGACGAGCTTGCTTACTAGAAATCCGCCCGTGTTGCCTAAGCTGAATCACCGGCGAGCGCTCTTCGTCCTGACGAAAATCGACGAGATTCTGTCGTGGGAAAAGAAGAACGAGGCAGAACGCGACACGCGTTTCGTTGAACTCGGACGCTATCTGTGCGAAGTTCGAGCGGGACAATACTGGCGTGTGGAGCAACTCGCGTCGTTCGATGACTTTCTCGCGAGACGATTCCCGGAATCGAGAAGGAAAGCCTACTACCTGATGTCGATCCACGAGCACCTCCCTCCGCAGGCCCGACGGGAACTGAAGCAGGTCGGATGGACCAAGGGCGTTGAGCTGGCGAAACTGGCACGCAGGGACGGGCAGGACTTCGATTGTGCAACCTGGTTGCACAAAGCCCGCGAGTTGCCGAAGGAGCAGTTTAAGCAGGAGGTCGAAAAGGAGTTAACCGGGCGGGAAACAGAGCCCTGGGAGATTGTCTACTTCAAACTGTACAAGAGTCAGATCCCGCTGGTCGAGCAAGCGATCGAAACGGCGGCCCTGATGCTGGGAAGCAACAAATCCCGCGGGTATTGTCTAGAGATGATCTGCGCGGATTTCCTGGCGGGTGCGAACTTGGAAAACGAAAACTCTGGCATTCTCTTGCAGTCGGCCTTACGGTTTTTCAAGTTCCTCCCGGGCGAAGAGAGACAGACGTTTCTGCAACGCGTCAACGAGAACGCGTCATGAATCGGGCTCAACCGAAACGTGTGCCCGTTCGGCTCGATCCCGAACTCTACGAACAACTGCGCGATCAAGTGCTACGTCGCGATGGCTGGAGATGCCAATCCTGCGGAGCAATGTCGAACTTGGAGGTCCACCATAAAGAATTTCGCAGCCGGTCCGGTGACGATTCCAGCCAGAATCTGATCACCCTCTGTACTTCATGCCATGCCGACGTGCACCGCAGCTGACAACTCATACGTCCTGTCGAACATCCCTACGTCAGCCAGACGAACCGAGCGGGCTACTGACCATCAAGCATACCAGTGACTGGTCCAGAGCAAAGGTATCGGTGATAAACAATGTTGATGCTTCCTCGCGTGGCCCCGCGTCCATACTCTAAGGAAACGAAGACACACTTCAGGCTTGCTCGCCTTCCTCAAGCGGAGGCGATTTTCCAACACTCTTTCTGGGACCATTCAGCTTCTTGAACCACAGCGGAGATGTGCATCCTGGCCAACACTAACGTCGGTTGCTGCTCTGCTCGGCTTCGCGGGTCGGAAAAGCTTTAAGTACATGACATCCACTAAAATCCACCGTCACTGTGCTTTAGTCAAATGAACAAAACGCGTCGAATGTTCCCCCTGCAGTCGCGGAGTGGTGGAGGGTAGCAACGCCGGTTCCCGCCACCAGAAACACGCCAGTCAGCCCAGCTCCAATGTCGTTCGTCGCCTGGGCGCTGCAATGACTGGAAGAGGTAAGCCCGGATACAGACAAACTGTCACTTGCCGATCCGCTCGTGGTAATTTTCCCTACGAACTGGATAATGCTGCCGGAATTAGCTATCGCGTGACCCCTTCCAACCGAGAGAGCAGCAAAACTTCCAGTTGATCCGCTAATCGAATTGCCTGTGATCGAACCAAAGTTGCTTATCGATGCTCCCGTTTCCCCCTGAAGGGTGCCAGAAATCTTACAGGTCGTCTGAAAAGCGTCGCTAGTATTCAGGTACCAGTTGCACGTTCCGCTGCCGGAATGTTTTGCCCAAGCGAATTGGTCCGTCGGAGCAAGGTTGAGGAAAGCAGTTACGCCCTTCGCAGCTCCAGCAGCATTGCTTGTGAGACTGTCCAAGGCCAACGCGTAGAAAGCCAATTTGGACGGCACCTCTACGGTTGGACCATAGAGGGGAAGATAGATAACGCGGCCAGGAGTCCCGCTATACACGTAATCCAAAGGCTGCTTGACGTAGTTCTTATTGAAGGGAGTGAGCCAGGCAAGCGAGTTCCTGGTGAAATTGATGATTTCTGGCACGGCCCGCCCTGCCGTGACCACTGGCACATGGTCAAAGACTAGAGAGGTTCCACCGAAAGTAATCGGAGGATTACCCGTCCCTGTCTGTACATCGTCAAAAATATCGCCATACGCCCAAACTACATTGCCGATGGTCGCATTCATCCAGCAGTTTGTTCCGCCGGACGGATTCTCAAAGTGATCACTTTTCAATGTCACGTCCGAGTCCCCAGTGATTGAAACGGCGCAGGTAGTATTCGCGTCAAAAGAGATGTACTCAAATCCAAGATCCGAGCCTCCAGCAGTGACCGACAGGCCGATCAGATTGCCTGAAATTGAGCCGCCCACCCATTTTGCGTTCTCCAGGCCAGCATTAGCGAGAACACCGACACCATTGCCGTCGGCCGTATCGTTCAGAAACTGCGTTAGATATCCGGTAATTAAGCCTTTACCTGTATTCACGACTCCGTTCAGGAAGCCGTTTCCGCTCCGGCCAACGTTGACATTCGAAACGAATGCTCCATCGACGCCGTTCGTAAGGCCTAACACCAAGCCTTGAGAGCTGACACCGTTGCAGTTGGGCACTCCACCGCTGCTTTTGCAGACTCCCAAGATGGTCAAATCCCTCACTCCGGCCCCAAACAAATGTGACACGCCCCAATCCAACGACACGGCGTTGCCGGTCGACGGAGTAAATAGAATGCAGCTGGCACCGCCCGGGTCGCCCTCAAGAGTCGCAGGCTTGCTTAGGACGTTGAAATTAATTGGAGTTGAGTACGACCAGCATCCACCCGTAGAGTTGGGGGCAATGCGAATCCGACAACCGCCCGCGAGGCAGTATTGATTGTAGGCCTGCATAACACGGTCGCCGATATCGCCATTGCCCGTCCCAGGCAGAGTGCTTGCATAAATCACACCATTTCCGTAGTCGGGAGTAGGGGGAACAGTTTTCCGAGCTTGGGCATCCCGCCCGTCCGGCAGGGAAGAATCTGAGAACGAGGTTGCCGCGTTCGGTACCAATACCGGTTCTTCGGAGAGCATAGTTCTCGGAGGGGAGGCCAACACGAATGCCGAAGGAGGCAGTCCGCCGATGGTCTCCGCGTCTGCTGCTTTCAAAGCATACGGAGCGCTGACCAGCATCACGCGTGGCTGCTCTGCCTGCCCCTGTGGCGTCACCCCTAACCATTGCGCCTCTGCCGAAGCGAACAAACTGAGTGGTACGCCGTTGGGCTGCGTGGAACCGAGCATAGCCGAATAGCGACCGTTGCCGTCCAGGGACAGGTTCTGCGTCTCCTGCCACAGCGGAGTCCCGCCGGTTTGTTCGGAATAGAGGGAGAACGTAACCCTCAGTCTGCCAGTCAGCGGATTTCCGTATTCGTCCTTGATGGTTGCGCCGAAACGCACCAATCGCGGCACCTGGACGGTCACCGCTGAGGAGTTGCTGCCCGCAGTCTGTGCCGCCATGGAAAGAGCAAGTGAAAAGAATGTGAATGCACCCCAACGAATGCAAGACCTCATCGGTGACTCTCCAGAACGAAAATAATTTATTAAAAGCTCGTAATGCGAAACATGCCAAGACTCTGTGATTCTTGCCGTCTACTGCACCACCACTGTCAGAGTTGTACCATGGCTCAAGCTTCCCGAGGTGGCCTTCACCGTCGCCGTGTAGGTCCCGACCGGCGTTCCCTCCGTGCTATGTGAAGAAGAACTGCCGCTACCGCAACCTGCCACGGCGATGAACGCCAAAACAATGATCGATGAGGACGGAACCGGCCGCCGTCGCGGGCTCCCGATCAACAACAGGCACGACAAGCCTCGCGCCGGGTGGGAAATTGGCGGACGACATCGTGCCTGCGGTTGCAGGGGCCGTCGTAGCAACAGTTACCGTCACCGGAGTAGCCATGCCTCCTGTCAGGTTTACCGAACCCGGCAAGCTGCAAGTGGGCGCGGGCGTCTCGGCTGGCGTAATGCTGCACGTCAGATTCACCGTCCCACTAAACGATCCGACTGGCGTGACCGTCAAATTGAACGTCGCGCTCTTCCCTGCGGTAATGGTGGACGAACTCGATGATCCCGACGCAGGACCAATCGTGGAATCGGGCGCCGCGGCTCCCGTGCCGGACACGACAACTTGCTGCGAACCACTGCCGGCGTTGTCCGCGACAATTAGATTCGCGCTCGCCCCACCAGCCGCAGTCGGAACAAATGTGACGGTGATGGTGCAACTCGCCAACGGTTCGATCGTGGTGCAGTTGTTGGTCTGTTTGAATTCGCTGGCATCGACCCCGCCAAACGTCACGCTGGTGAGTTTCAACGCTACCGCCCCGGTATTGGTCAGTGCCACGGGGGTCGGATTACTGCTCGTTCCAACCGTTTGCGCGCCGAAGGTCACCGAGGCCGGTGAGAATTTCGTCCCCGGAACCGGCACAGTCGAGTTGAGAAGTACAAACGCGCTCCCGTAAGGGGGGCCCACCACGACCGCTATCTGGCTCTCCAGGATCAAATCCTGCTTGCCGTCTCCATTCACGTCTGCTGCCTGGATGACTGAAGAGCCGCTGTGAGGGGGGTAACTGTATGGGATATGAATCTCGGAGGGGTCAAATGTACCGTCCCCATTCCCGAGGTAGATGCCATTGAGTCCGTCGGAACTGCCGAATTGGTCGTTGGTGATCACATCCAGATTGCCATCACTATTGACATCGGCCAAGACAGCGGCGGTTGCGGCTCCGAGCTGAATACCGCCAAACGGAGCTAGCGCAGTGAAAGTGCCATCTCCATCGCCCAACAGAACCTGGATTGCACCATTGCTACTGACGAGATCTGCCTTGCCGTCGCCATTCAGATCCGCTGTGAGCAGGCCAGACAGTCCGCTCGTATACGGGAAAATGGCAGGTTGGAATGTCCCATCGCCTTTTCCCAGCAGGATTGCCAATCCGCAGCCGCGATGTCGAGCTTGCCGTCGCCGTTAAAGTCGGCGCCTACGATGGAAGCGGGTCCGCCATCGTACAGATACGCTGGCGAACCGAACGTCCCGTCACCATTCCCCAGCAGCACCGCAACCGACTGGTAGGTCGGGATAGCCAAATCCAATTTGCCGTCGTGATTAAAGTCGGCAATCACTATCGTGGATGTGAATGCCGATTGGACGCTCTGTGCGTAGAAGACAGGGTTTTGGAAGCTGCCATCTCCGTTGCCGAGTAGCACGCTGTAGCCCCAAGACTCAGTACTGACATCTGCGCCCACGACTATCAAATCCAGCTTGCCATCTCCATTTATGTCGGCGGTCGCAATCCCGTAACTCGGCTGCTGCAGCGTGTACGTGTGAGCCAAACTGAGAGTTCCGGTACCATCGTTGGTTAGAATGTACAGGCTGTTGGCAGTAGGGTCCGAGATCCCCGCGACATCCTGTGTCCCATTCTTATCGAAATCACCCACCGCCGCGCCCGCTGCAGTATTGGGCAACAGAACAGTTGGGCGGTCCTTGAAACGTGCCATTGCCTTTGCCCAACAGGATTTCTCCATAGACCGCGACATCCGGCTTCCCATCCGAGTTGAAGTCCGCAAAGGCGATGCCTCCGCTTGTAGGCGATATCGGTTGGTAGTAGGTAGGGGCGGAGGAAAAGGTCCCATCGCCGTTGCCCAGATAAATTCCAATCAAGTTCCCAACAAAAACCAGGTCCAGCTTGCCGTCCCCATTTAGATCGGCTGCAGCCAAATCCAGGCCCTCGCCTCCAAAGACGAAGCCCCAGTACGGCCCTGTACAAACTGCCGTAGGCGTCTGGAACGTCCCGTCTCCGTTGCCCAACTGAAGGACCACAGTCGCCACTTGAGCGTTGCCGCTGCCGACCAATTCCGCAGTCGCCAGGTCGAGCTTTTCATCTCCGTTGAAGTCTCCCACCGCTATCGACTGAGGTGCTGCGACTCCGGTCGTGATGAGTACGGTCGACTGAAACGTTCCGTCACCGTTGCCCAATAAAACGATTACCTGCCCCGCGCCACTGCCCTGGGTGAATACGGCGACATCGGTCTTGTGATCGCCGTTAAAATCGTCGAACACCATGTAATAGCCCCCCTGCTGGGTGCCTAAATTGTAGGGAACACCGGCCGCAAAGGTGCCATCTCTGTTGCTTAGATAGACAAGAAGCGTGTTGTTGAAGACGCCCGCCACATCCGCCTTCCCGTCCCCATTCAGATCGGCCGCCGCAACCACTGCCAAGCTGGCGCCGCTATTTGTGGCGATGGGCGGCTGAGACGTCCCGTCGCCGTTTCCCAGCAGCACCAGCAGAGTACCCTGCCCTTGCTCGAACTGATCTCGTGAAAGCGAACCTTGAGCCACAAAACTACTTTGACCATTGCCGCTTAGCAATCCACTATGAGTTTGGAAAGGGAAACACTTCCCGGGGCCTTGGGTTGTCTAGGTCACGGAACGGGAGCACATCTCTCAAGATCCATCCGAAACTAATATTAAGGACTAGTGTTGTAGCATACCGGGTATTTCTGGCACTGGCCGTTCGCAACCGGCGGTCCTGGCAGCGTTGATTTTAGGAGTGTGCGCTTTGAAGCCACCGTTGCCGCGGATTTCTTCTTTTGTTCGTTCCATCGTTATTCTTTCCGTCATCGGCGCTGCGGCAGCGACCCTCGCCGATGGCCAGGTTAACTTCTCTACGCCTCCTACGTACGGCGGGAGTGGAAACGTGTTTGTGGCCGATTTCAATGGCGACGGCAAGCCGGACATCCTGGCGGGC